>Ga0307278_10000975_pt1 | contig 14106 bp, 10 predicted proteins | sample ER_DNA_117_FD_194482 | JGI IMG/M metagenome (GOLD analysis project Ga0307278, IMG submission 194482) | Bulk soil microbial communities from the East River watershed near Crested Butte, Colorado, United States - ER_DNA_117 | ecosystem: Environmental > Terrestrial > Soil > Floodplain | place... | reverse complement strand
TCCATCGGAGCCTCGCGCGAGCCGGAGCGAAGATCCTCGAACTTCAGCACCTGCTGGTTGTCGAGCGTTCCCGGCCCGTCGAGCGTTCGGACCTTCGCGGCGTGCTTGTCGGAGAAGGGCGCCTCGTGGCCGGCGACCCAGTCCGGGTTGAAGGACGTCGGCGGGTGGTCCTTGAAGACGCCGTCCGCGTCCTTGGTCTCGATCACCTCCCTGACGCGGACCTTGTCCAGGTCGCTCGCCTCGTTGCTGTCCGACACCCAGGCGTTGGCGACCTCCATGCCGAGTAACGTGCCGTCGTCGAGCGGCCTGATGTACGTGGCCGAGGCCTTCTTCGGGATCGCGCTCACCGCGAAGTAGTTGCTCTCGGCGAGCACCGTCGCACCCATCGTCGCGACCAGGCGGAGCGCGCCGCCGCGGTGGCCTCCCGCATCCGTCTGCTCGGTGCCCTCGAGCAGGACGGTGCCGCTGGAGACCAGCTCCGTCGTCGTATCCCCGTCGACCAGCGCAACGCCGTTGTACCCGCCGCCCCCGACGACCGTGAGCATGATCGGCGGCGAGTCGGGCCGCCGGCCCTCGACCGTGACCTCGACCAGGTTCGTGACGCGCGGCGGGATCCGGTCGTACATGCCGTCCGGCGTGTCCTCGTGGCGCACGTGCCCGATCGTGACGCGCGGCGGATCGGGCTCGTCTGGCTCCGGGTCCTTCGGCGGCTCGTCGCCGCCGGGCGGCTCAGGCGGCTTCGGCGGCTTCGGGACCAGGGGGATGAGGCAGACGGCGGGATTGAGCAGGCACAGCCAGATCGGGTTGATCAGCGGGAGCGGGATCGGCGGGAAGATCGGCAGGCCGCAGATGATCGGGTGGCGCTCGCACCACGACGGGTCGCGCTCGTCCTTGGGCGGCTTGTCGTCCTTCGGCGGGGGCGGCGGCTTGTCGTCCTCGGGCGGCGGCTTGTCGTCCTCGGGCGGGGGTGGCGGCGGCGGGTTGTCGTCGGGCGGGGGCGGCGGGGTGTCGTCGTCGGGCGGCTTCCTGCCCAGCGGCTTCGCCGGCAGCAGGATCAGGTCGACGCGACGGTTGCGCGAGCGGCTCTCGACCGTGTCGTCGGTGGCGAACGGCTCGTTCTCGCCGCGGGCATCCGCGTCGACCCGGACGCCGAGCCGGCGCAGCGCCTTCGCCACTGCGACGGCGCGGCGGGCGGAGAGCGGGTCGTTGACACGCGGCTCGCCCGAGGCGTCGGCGTGTCCCACCACGAGCACGTTGACGGCGCCCGGCGGAAGGTGCTTCAGGGTGTCGGCGAGCTCGGCTAGAAGTGCGCGGTGGCGCGCCTTGAGCGTCGCGTCGTCGATTGCGAAGGCGTACAGGCTGATCGTCGGAGGCTTGGCGATCGCCGTGACCTCGCCCTCGGAGCGCCGCGATGCGGCGATCTCCTCCGCCCGCGTCATCACGGCGGGCTCGTCGGTCGCGAGCGGCTGGCGGGCGAGCGTCCGGCGCCCCTCCCTCGCGAGCACCCGGCCGACCGCCGCGTTGCCGGCCGACCGCTGCAGCGCGAGCACGCGCTCGCGCGTCGCGCCGCGCTGGGACAGCGCGCGGCCCGGGGCCTGGAGGAGTGCGGGCGCGACCTCTGGCTGCGCGTCTGCGGCAACCGTCCGCTCGGTCATCGGGCTCAGTCTCCCGTGCGCCGGGGGACGCGGTCAAGGCCCGCGCCGGTTCCGGGTACGACGAGAGCCCCGCCGGGCGGCGGGGTCGTTCGCGTGCGGTCGGATCCGGATCAGGCGGTCGTCGCCGGCTGCTCGCGGTGCAGGACGCGGCGGTCCCGCCGGACGCCAGCAGCAAGGGCGAGCAGCCCCCGGCGCCGATGCCGGCGTCCCCCCGTCGAGCCCACTGTCCGTGGTCCGATCCGGACTCACGGCCGGTGCACGGGATGCGCGGCTAGCCCCGGATGTCGCGGCGTCGTGGGTGGGCGCCGCTCAGCGCGGGTCGGCTCACGTCCGCTTCTCGCTGGCAATGCGTGCGCCAGCAGCTCGCCATGTGGGACAGCCGGGACTCGTCCATTCCGCTCGTCTGACGGTCGGCTTTCGAGACGCTCGCAAACGGACGAACGCAGCCGTGCGTGAGTGACTGCGCGGCCCAGCGAGTGTGGGGCTGGATGGAGTGCAGCGGCGAGGGCGTGGCTGCTGGTATGCGCGGCACCTTGCGCGTGCCCCGGCGGACACCGGATCGCCGGTCCGGAGTCGGGTCAGTTGGAGCGTAGGAATGTGAGGACGGCGACGACGCGGCGGTGGTATGCGGGCGTGTCGCGCAGGTCGAGCTTGAGGAAGATCTGGCGGATGTGGGTTTCGACGGTGCGGGGGCTGAGGAAGAGGCGCTCGCCGATGCCGTCGTTGGAGTGGCCTTCGGCCATGAGGGCGAGCACCTCGCGTTCGCGTTCTGTGAGCTCGTGTAGCGGGCCTGTGCGCTGCCGCGCGACCAGCCGGGAGACGATCGTGGGATCGATCACGCACTCGCCATCGCCGATTCGGCGCAGCGCGTCGGCCAGCACGGCGATGTCGGAGACGCGGTCCTTGAGCAGGTAGCCGGCGCCGCGTGGGTGGTCCTCGAGCAGTCGCATCGCGTAGCGGGGTTCGAGGTAGTGCGAGAGGACCAGGACGCCGATCTCGGGGTGGCGTTCGCCGATCTGCTGCGCCGCTGCGAGGCCCTCGTCGGTGTGCGTCGGCGGCATCTTGATGTCCACGACTGCGAGGTCGGGCCGGCGCCGGTCGACGAGGCGCAGCAGCTCGGCGGCGTCGCCGGCCTTCCCGATCACCTCGAAGCCGGCTTCGACGAGCAGGCGGGCGAGCCCCTCGCGCAGCAGCACTTCGTCGTCGGCGACGATCACGCGCATGGCAGCTCCGCGGTGACGCGCGTCCGGCCGGGCTCTGGCTGTTCGATGATGAGCGCTCCGTCGAGCGCGCCGAGGCGGTCCTCAATGGCTACGAGATCGCCGGGGGCCGGTGCCGCGGCGTTCACGTCGAGCACGAGACGTTGGCCGTCGCGGACGGCGGCCACGGTGACGGGCTGCGGCGACCAGCGGTCGGCGAGGGCGGCGATTACGAAGTACGCGGTCTCCTCGACCGTCGGTGCGAAGCGTCCCGCGGGAAGCCGAAGGGGCCGCAGCCCGGGACGGCGGTCGGCGAGGCTTTCGACGGCGGCAGCCAGTCCGGCCTCGCTGAGGGCGACCGGGTAGAGGCCGTGCGCCAGCTCGCGCAGCTCCTCCAGGGCGCCCTGCGCCTCGCGCTGCGCCCGCTCGAGCGGGTCGTCGAGCTCGGGCGCCGCTCGGCTGCGCGCGAGCCCGACCGCGAACGTGAACGCGGCGAGCTGTTGCTGGGCGCCGTCGTGGAGGTCGCGCTCGAGCAGCCGCCGTTCGGCCTCGCTCGCGGCGGTCACGTCGGCGCGCGAGCGGCGCAGGTGCTCGAGCTGCTGTTGAAGCTGGGCCTGCAGGCGCTCGTGGTCGAGCCCGAGGCGGACGCTGCGCTCGATCTCGGCGACGACGCGCGCATCGTCGAGCAGGCCGGGGCGGTGGCAGAGGAGCGCGACCGGCTCGCCGTCGCGGACAAGCGTCGTCGTGGCCGCGGGCTGCGGCACGCGTGCGTGGCCGCGAGCGTCGATCCAGCCGTCCGGGCCGCGATGCAGCAGCTCGAGTCCCGGGTCGCCGAGCAGCTCGGCGAGCGCGTCGCGCAGGCCGCCGGGGCGCGGCGTCGCGCCCAGCTCGACGACGAGCCGCGCGAGCCGCGAGCGCCGTCGCCGCGCGGCCGCGCGCACCAGGGCGACCCCTGCGGCGATGCCGATCAGCGCCACCGCCTGCGCGGTCCAGAGCGCCTGCTCGGTCGGGTCGTTGCCGACGTGGCCGCGGCCCCAGTCGTGCGCGAGCTGCGCTGCGGCGAGCGCGAGGTAGGCGCATCCGGGCAGCAGGATCGGCCACGCGCGCCGGCGGCGCGCCGGTGAGGCGCGTGCGAGCCGCCACAGCGCCAGTGCGATGCACGCGCCGAGCGCGACGAGACCGAGCCGGACGCCCGCGCGCGCGGCCCCCTCGACGGTCGCGGGTGCGTCGGCGAGCACGAGCAGGTTGGTCGGGCACTCGGCGCAGCCGGCGGCGATCGGGTCGTAGGCGAGCGCCGGCAACAGGCCGAGCAACCCGCCGAGCGCCGGCCACAGCGCGGCCACGACGACGCGGTCCGCCCGGTGCAGCCGGTCGCCGGCCTCCAGCAGCATCGCCCAACCGATGGGCGCCGGCGCCAGCATGACCGCGACCAGCCCGAGCGTGAACAGCGGCCCGAGGCGCGCGCCGGGCGTCGCCAGACCGGCCGCCAGCCAGGCGCAGCCGCCGGCGGCGAGCAGCCGGCCGACGGCGCGCGAGCCGCCGCCCCGCAGCGCGAGCCCGGCGGCGACGACCGTCCAGCCGGCGGCGATGCCGAGCGCCACACGCGCCGGCGAATCGCCCGCAAGCGAGAAACCCGGGGCGCGGCGCCCGGCATCGGCGACGGCCAGGCCGAGGCCGGCCGCGACGGCGGCGACAGCGATCGGCTCCAAGCGCGCACGCGTCACGCGCGCTCCCGCGCGGGCAGCGATGCGCGTAGCAGCGTCCCGCCGCCGGGCCGCTCGCCGACCTCGAGGCTCCCGCCGGCGGCCTCGACGCGTGCGGCGAGGCCGCGCAGGCCGCGGCCCGCGGCCGGGTCGGCGCCGCCGCGACCGTCATCGGTGACCGTGACGAGCAGCCGGCCGCCGGACAGCTGCGCGCCGATCATGACGCGGCCGGCCGCGGCGTGTTTGACGACGTTCGCGAGCGCCTCCGAGCAGACGAACCACGCCGCGAGCTCGACGTCCTCCGCGAGCCGCCCACACGCGACCGTCAGCTCCACACGCAGCCGGGTGGTCGCGGCGAGCGCGTCGAGCGCGGCCGGCAAGCCGCCCGTGTCGAGCCCGACCGGATGCAGTCCCGCAGCGAACCGCGCAAGCTCCTCGCGGGCGCGTCGCAGATCGTCCGTGAGCACCCTGACGACCGGCTCGGGATCGCGTTCGAGGCCCGCCAGCGCCTGCGCTGCGCGCTCGAGGCGGGGCTCGACGCCGGCGCGGAGGCGCGCATCGAGACTGCGCAGCTCGGAGTCGCGCGCCGCGAGCAGCCGCGCGCGCGAGGCCTCGACGTCGCCCACGCGAGCCCGGATCCGGGACTCGAGCCCGACGTTGTCGAGCGCCAGCCGCACGGCCGCGGCGACCGAGTCCGCCAGAACCGGCGCGCGCAGGGCGGCACGATCGTGGACGAGCACGGCCGCGACGCCGTCGCCCGCCTCGATCGACGTGACCGCGCGATCGCTCTCGCCGCTCGGCAGCTCGACCAGACCGCCGGCCTCGTCCACCACGACACCGCCCTCGACAACGTAGGCCAGCACCAGCGACGGGTCGCCGACGGCGCGAGCGAGCGCGCCGCTGAGCGTGCCGCCGCGCGGACTGTCGCCGAGGTCGATCACGACCCTGGTCACCGCCTCCTCGCTCCAGCCGCGGCGCGGGTCGAAGAAGAGCGCCGCCGCGGTCGTGATCAGCACCGCCTCGTAGGACCAGAGCAGCGCTTGGCCGTGCTTGGCGCCGGCGAGCGCTGCGCCGACCAGCAGCACCGCCGCCACCGCCACCGCCCCGGCCGGCACGGCACGCGCCCGCCGCTGCACGTCAGCGGCGCGCGCCCAACGTGCGACCGCGACCGCGGCCACGACGGCGGCCAGCGCCACCGTCACGCCCTCGCTGCGTCCGACGGCGGGCGCGATCGCGTCGACGTAGCCGGCAAGCACGACGAGCCACTCTGGCCACGTGCGCGGGCGACCCGTCGGCGCGGTGACGAGCAGTTGGATGAGCGGGCCGCGATGCAGCAGCGCGAGCTCGTCCGCTAGGTCGCCGAGCAGCCACGCCACGCCCGTGGCCACCATCAGCGGTCCGCTCAGGCCGCCAGTGCGATCGTGCGCCCACACGATCGCGCCGCACGTCACGAACGCCAGCGCGACCGCGACATCGCCCGCCGCGGCCGCCGCATCGTGCGGGTGCGCCGCGCGCGCGGCAAGCAGGCCGGCGGCGAGCGTCGCGGCGAACGCGGCCACCGGCCAGGCGATCGCCGGCGGGCGGCGCGGGGCTTCGACGGGGATCGCCTCGGCCACGCCGGCGTGCGCCTCAGTCGCGGCGCAGCGGCGCCACGGTTAGCGCCGTCGGCGCTTCGTTGAGCTTGCGCAGCACCAGCGAGTCGCGGAACAGGTTCCAGCGGTAGCGGAACGTATGTCCGGCGCCCTGCTCGGCGGTGCCGCCCGGTTTCATCTCGAGCACGTCGCCGCGGCTGGACCACGTCCCGAAACCCGCCGGCTCGCCGGGGAAGCGCGCGTTGAGGATCTCGAATCGCCCGTCCGGGCTGAGGATCAGGGTCAGATCGCCGTAGTTGTCCTCCACCGCCTCTTCGTCCTCGCGGTCCGCGGCGGCCATCAGCTCGCGCGTGGCGCGCGTGTGCCAGGTGCCGACGAGCGGGCCGCTGACGGGCTCCGGCGCCGCCGCGGGCGATCCGCACCGCGCGACGGGCGCCGCCGGGGCTTCCGCCTTGAGCTCGCGGATGCGTCCAAGCGCGTCGCGCGTGCCGGCGTTGGACTCCAGTCGCCGATGCACTGGCTCCACGGCACGACGCAGCTCGTCGATCCCGTCGGCGCCGGCACGCACGAGCGCAAAGCCGCGGTCGCAGAGGCCTTGCGCGGCGGCGCGGTCGACGCTTCGCAGCTGCGCCACTACGGGTTCCACAGCCGCGCGTGCCGCGCCGGTGAGGATCTCGCGCTGGGCGGACGAAAGGCGCTTCCACGCGTCGCGGTTCATCACCAGCGTCACCGCGCGCGGCCACAGCGCCGCGTCGACGGTGACGCTGCGCGCGACCTCGTCGTAGCCGAAAGCCTCGATGTCGGCGAGGGCCGTATCGAACCCGTCCAGCTCGGCGATGTCGGCTCCGGCCGCGACGTCGACAGAGCGGCCGCCGAGCGCGGCGACGGTGTCCGTCGCCACCGCCGACGGTCGCGACCCGATGAGCGCGTTGCGGTAGTCCGCGGCGCTGTCCAGGTCGCGCGAGATCCCGAGCGGGAACCGCAACGGCCCGGGAATGGCGCCCACGGGTTCGACACCGGCTGCGCGGACGCCGTCGAGCATCTCGGCCCCCAGCGACCCGGTCAGAACGCGCCGCTCGAGCTCGAGGCTGTCGACGAGGAACGGCGCGTGCAGTGCCTGAAAGCTCGTCACGCCGAGCGTGTCCCACGCGCGCGCCGTTATCTTCGCGATGTCGACCTTGCCGGCACGCACATCGGCGAGCGTGCCGCGCTCGGCCTGCGCCTCGTCGGCGCGCCAGCTGCTGCGCAGCTCGATCCGAATGCTCCCCTCGGAGATCCGTTTGACCGCGTTCATCCAGGCGCCGACGTCGGCCTCTCCCGCGTTCGTATTCGCCAGCGTAAGAGTTATCGGTTGCTCGGAACGCGCGCCGGTCGCCTTGTTCGCCGACGAGCCACAGCCGCCGGCAAGTAGGCCCAGCGCAGCGAACGAGGCAATCACGAGATGGGGTCTCATGACCCGGGCACGCTCCCACTGGAGCCGTTCGACCGCATCCGTGCGGGCACGGGAGCGACCCTACCGGATCCCAGTGGAGGCACTTAGGCGGTTCCGCGCTGGCGCCGATCCGGCCCGCGCATCGCCCCCATAGCGTCGCCGCCATGCGATACACACTCCTCATATCGGCACTGGCGCTCTTGGCCGCGACGTGGGCCGCGGCGCCCGCCGGCGCCACGTTCCCCGGCCGCAACGGGCCGATCGCTTACCGCCAGTTCGACCCCGCGACCGAGCGGTTCCCGCTCCTGCGCGCTCGCCCGGACGGCACGCACCTGATCGAGCTCACCGATCGACCGGGCCTGTTCTCGGACTGGAGCGCCGACGGCCGGCGGATCGCGTTCGACTACTGGGACGCCGACGGCAACCAGCAGATCGCGACGATCAACGCCGACGGCGGCGATCTGCGCGAGATCACCTCCGGCCGCGGCATCCACGAGGTACCGTCCTGGTCGCCCGACGGACGCCGGATCGTCTTCGACTACTCACCCGAGCCCGACCCGGGCGCCCCCGGGTTCGAGACGCGGCTGTGGACGATGCGCGCGGACGGCAGCCACACGCAGCAGCTGCCGATGTCGGTCGCCGGGTTCGACGTCGAGCCCAAGTACTCGCCCGACGGCCGCTGGATCGTGTTCGCACGACTGCGGCCGCCCGCGAACGGCACCGAGCAATGGCATGCCACGATCCACGTCGTGCCCGCGAGCGGCGGCCGCGTCCGCCAGCTCACCCCCTCCGACGGCGACGTCGAGCACCCCACCTGGTCGCCGGACGGCCGCTGGATCACATTCAACACGCCCGACGGCACGATCGAGGCGATCCGACCAAACGGCCGCGGGCGGCGCACGATCCTACCCGCCACGGAGGAATTCGGCGGGCACAAGCCGTGGTTCTCACCCGACGGCAAGCGGATCCTGTTCGTGTGCGGCTTCCGCCTCCCAGACGGCGGCTTCAACGACGACCTGTGCGTGATGGACGCCGACGGCACGGACATCGTCAACCTGACGCCCAACACCCCGGACACATTCGAGAACTGGCCGAGCTGGGGACCCGCCCCCGGCGGGCACTCCGAAGACTGAACGACCACCGACGCCCGCTCCAGCGCAACCACTGAAGGCGATGAACCATGCAAAGACTCGTCACGATGACCATCTCCACGACGGTGCTCGTTGCACTACTGGCGGCAACGGCCGCGGCGGGTCCCCCACATGCCGTCGACCCGACAACCGTCACGCCGCCGCTGAACCCGAGCCTCACCTGGTCCTGCTTTGACACCGGCACGGGACCGATCTGCCAGGGCACACTCGAGACCAGCTACCAGAACGAGCCGATCGACATGACCTGCGACGGCAACCCGGTCTACGTCACCGGCTCCGGGAGCGACCGCACGACGCGCTGGCACCTACCCGACGGCCGCGCCACGATGACGATCTCCAACGACAGCTTTGAGGATCGGCTGAGCCTCTCGCCGACCGGCGACGGCCCAAGCGTCAGCGTCCGAGGCCATTGGAACCAGCACTACACCTACCCCGTTCCCGGTGATCGCTCATCTCGCGTGCTGACCCAGCTCGGAGCGGTGTACGTCGCCACGGCGCCCGGAGACGGCGTCGTGTTCCACGACGTCGGCCTGATCCGATTCATGCCCGGCAGCGACTTCGAGGAGATCGACGTCATGCACGGCCCGCACGACCTCTATTCCGACTTCGAGGCCGTTGAGAGTGCGGTCTGCGATCAACTCACATAGCGGTATTCGGCCGTCATCCGCGCAGAAGGCAACGGGCTGCCCCCCAAGCGGCCCGTTCGTCGTGCAAGCCGCACTCACCGCCACCGGCGCCGAGGAACATGAACCCAGGACGCGCTGACGCCTGAGGACCGCAAGATCGAACGGCCACGAGGGAGCTCGGCATCGTCGCCGCCGTCATGATCGCTGCGGACGCAGCCGATCCACTCCCTCACGATCAGCGGACCCCGCGCCCCGCGGCATGGCCCCCGCGAGGCCAGCTCGACACCAACCCGACCGCCTCGGCACTCGTTACCGCAATGCGCGACTGAGCGGGCGTCTCGGACGCGATTCGGCGGACGCCCGCCTCGGACGATCACCGGGCGCGAGGGGAAAGGCGGGCACCGGCCTTCGTGACGCTCGCATTCGTCCTCGAAGCGGCGAGCTCGACGGCGTGGGCGTGGCGCAGTTGGTGCGGCGCGAAGCGGCGCCGGATACCCGCTTGGGCGGCGAGCCGGCGAAACTCCACGCGCACGTTGGCGCTCGACCAGGGCCGCCCGCGCGTTGGGCCGTCGATGACGCAGAACAGCGGCCCGATCGGCAACTCGACCCGAGCGACAAGCCACGGTCGCAGCTGCTCCCAGCCCCAGGCGTCCATGCCGATCTCGCGGCGCCGGTCGCCCTTGCCGCTGCGCACCAGCAGCGACCCGCGCCGGGGGTCGAGGTCGCGCTCGCCGAGCGCGAGCGCCTCATGGATGCGCAGCCCGCCGCGCCAGAGCACGACGATCAGCGCGCGCAACCTGAAGCCATGTCGATCGTCGCCGGTCTCGCGCATGACAGCGATGATCTCCTCCACGGTCGGCGGGTCGGCGGGATAGAGCCGCCCGTTGTTGCGCGGCGGGCGGCCGGCGTGGTAGCCCGGCAGCGTCGCCGGTGAGCGCCGCCTGCCGGCGGAATCGAGAACTGGTGAGACAGTCATGGGAGCCTCCTCCCAATCGCAGCGGACAGAGCCCGCTGCGCTAGCAGCGCTCGCGCATCCCGCGAACGGCATCACGTCGCAGACTCGCGCTCGCTTCGCCCCGGCGAAGCGGCACTGCGCGTCCTCGTCAACCACACGCCCGACGCTCGTCCGGAGCGAGCGTCGAGCGCGGGGTCGGGACGCTTCGTGTGCACGCTTCCTATGTGCTGCCCGTTCGTGCGGCGTGCCCCGATCCCGCCGCGGGGCGTGGCATGCTGCGTTGCCGTGAGTGGCCTCGACCGCGTTCGGCTCCAGCTCGATCGGGTCCGCGCTGCGGTCGGAGAGATCGATCCGGTGTTCCTCGACACGCCGGCGCTGCCGTGCGCGCCGCTCGGCCGGGCGCTCGGGTGCTCGGTGACGCTGAAGGTCGAGACGCTCAACCCGGTCCGGAGCTTCAAGGGGCGCGGCACGGAGACGGTGGCAGCCGTGGCGCGCGACAAGGGTGCGGCGCGCGTGGTGTGCGCGAGCGCCGGCAATCTCGGGCAGGCGCTGGCTTACAGCGGCTCGCGTCGAGGCCTGAAGGTCACAGTCGTGGCAGCGAGAACCGCCAACCCGCTCAAGCTGCGCCAGATCGCCGCCTTCGGCGCGGACGTGCGGCTCGATGGCGAGGACATCGAAAACGCCCGGCTGCTGGCGCGGGAGATCGCGGAGGCGGGTGGCGCCTACCTGGTCGAGGACAGCTTGGATCTTGCGACCTGCGAGGGCGCCGCCACGATCGGGCTCGAGATCGTCCGAGACGATCCGGGGCTCGATGTCGTGCTCGTGGCCGTCGGCGGCGGAGCGATGGCCAGCGGCGTGGGCTACGCAGTGCGCTCGCTCGCCGAGCACGTGGAGGTGATCGGAATCCAGCCCTTCGGTGCGCCCGCGATGGCACTGTCCTGGCGTCAGGGAACGGTGGTCGAGACGGACCGCATCGAGACGATCGCCGACGGCGTCGCCGGGCGCTGTCCGATCCCCGAGGTGCTTGACGACCTGCTTGTCGTGCTCGACGACGTGGTGCTCGTGCGCGAGTACTCGATCAAGGCTGGCATGCGCGCGCTCTATGAGCACACAGGGCTCGTCGTCGAGCCATCCGCAGCGCTCGGGATTGCCGCCGTCCTCGAGCAGCCCGAGCGGTTCGCCGGGCGGCACGTCACCACGATCCTGTGCGGAAGCAACGTAGGCCCAGCCGACTTCGCGCGCTGGGTGCAGGAACCGGCCACGCGCGCCGCGCGCTAGCGCTGCATGGCACAAATCCGATCGGCATCCTGGTCACCGTTGGCCGCTCGCGCGACCGGAGCTCACTGCTGAATTGGACGAGCTCCGAGTGCTTCGACTGAGGATCGGCTCGCGAGGGAACGGCTCGTCATCGCCGTCGCTGAAGCCGCCGACTACGACCGAGCCGTCCGGCTCGTAGCGGACCAGCCTGACGTGCGGGACATTCAAGATCCGGGCGACCTGCTCTGCGACGGCGGCAAACAGCTGATCAGGAGAGGATTCGCGCGCGACCAGGGTCGCGACCTGCCGCAAGGCGGCCTGTTCGTTGACGAGCTCGCGAACGTGCTTTTCTGCACGCCCGAGCACCTCGACCCGGGCGGACTTGGCGTGGCGCGCGATGACTCGGCGGAGGAGGTAAGCCTCGCCCAGACCAAGTGACGCCGCCACCGCAACCGACCGTCGCCCAGAACGACCTCGGCACCGCCCTCCGGAACGTCGAGTGGCTTCGAGTGCGCCAGCTCGGCGCCATCGAGCACGTAGCCGTCGCGGTCCACGAGCAGATCTGTTCGCCTCGTCATGAGATCGCCGTAGCGACGTCTCAACCGAGCGTCTTGATCGCGCCGGACCCTCGAAGAGGCGCTGCTCCATCGTCCGGGCGGCGGTGGTCACCAGCTCCAGGCTCCGTGGGTGCGCGGTCTTCCAGGGGCTTGAGAGGTCGACCAGCGCGACGACTCGGCCGGACACCGGGTCGTGCACCGGAGCGCCGGAGCAGATCCACTGGTGATTGCGTTCGTTGAAGTGCTCGAAGGCGAACACCTGCAAGGCGTGGTCCGCGGCGAGCGCAGTCCCGATCCCGTTCGTGCCGGCGGCTGCCTCACTAAGCCCGGATCCACCGCTGCGGTAGGTCGGTTCCGTCCGGTCCGCGAATAAGAATGACCTCCTGTGCAGGGCTTTTACGGCTGATTGCAGCAGCCGGGGCCTGCGACAGGAGGTCACCTTCATGGTGCAGGATGACGAGCCGGTCGGACTGGACGGTTTGCGGGTCTGCTTCGACGACGAGCGGGTCGTTTGCGACGCCGGGGTGATGCTCGTCGCGACGGTCGCGCAGCGCCTGGGGATCGAGGCGCTCGCCGGGCGTTTGGTGCGGCTGCGGCGCGATCGACCCGGCGCTGCGAACGCGGGGCGCAAGGTGATGGCGGTCCTCTACGCGATGGTGCTGGGCGCTGACAGCATCGACGACACCGGCGTGCTGCGGGCTGGGCGCACGCGGCGGCTGCTTGGTGGCTGGCTGCCGGCGCCGTCGACGCTGGGAACGTTTTTGCGGGCGTTCACGTTCGGGCATGTCCGCCAGCTCGATGCGCTGCTCGGGCAGGCACTGGAGCGGGCGTGGAAGGCCGGCGCCGGTCCCGGCGACGGCCGCCTGGTGATCGATGTCGACAGCTTCGTCGGCGAGGTCTGCGGCCGGCTCAAGCAGGGCGCCGGCTACGGGTACACGCGGCTGTTGGGCTACCACCCGATCCTCGCCACGCGGGCGGACACGCGCGAGGCGCTGCACATCCGCCTCAGGAAGGGCTCGGCGAACACGCAGAAGGGGATGCTGCGCTTCACCGAGGAGCTGATCGCGCGCGTCGAGCGCGCCGGCGCGAGCGGCGTCAAGCTGCTGCGCGCCGACTCGGGGTTTCAGAACACCAAGGTCTTCGAGCGTCTGGAGAGGGCGGGCTGGCAGTACTCGATCGGCGTGCGCAACATCAAGAAGATCCGCGCCGCCGTGCAGGCGATCGACGAGGACGCCTGGCAGCGCATCGCCTATCCCGACGACGGCGAGGCGCAGATCGCCGAGACCGAGTACGGCGGCCGCAGGTTGATCGTCAGGCGCACCCGGCTGCTCGGCCCCCAAGCCGAGCTGTGGCCCGACTGGCGGCACTTCTGCTTGCTGACCAACCGCACCGACGACATCGTGTTGGTCGAGGCCGAGCACCGCGAGCACGCCGTCGTCGAACAGGTCATCGCCGACCTCAAAGACCAGGCGCTGGCGCACTTCCCGTCCGGGCACTACGGCGCCAACGGCGCCTGGACCGTGCTCGCCGCGCTGGCCCACAACATGCTGCGCTGGACGCAGCTGCTCGGGCTCCCCGACACCACCATCCGCGCCGCGCGCACCCTGCGCCGCCGGCTCCTGCAGGTCCCCGGCCGCCTGACCCGCCACGCCCGCGGCTGGACGCTGCATCTCCCCGCCCGCTGGCCCTGGCACGGCGACTACCTCAACGCGCTCAACCGCATCCGAGCGCTCCCCGCCGCCTGACAGCGCGCCACGCTCACCGACGACATGTCGATCCACCCCGCCGGCCCCGGCGCGATCACCGCTGCCCGCGAACACCGCGAGATGCCTGCGCGGAGCCGCCAACAAGCCCCGACCACCGCCCACGACGTCCCAACCGGGCCGGCGCACCCCGCCAAGCGCCCGCGCAACCCCCACTCACCTCACGCCAGGCACCCCGATCGGTGGATCCGGGCTTAGGTAAGCGCCTTCTCGAAC
>Ga0307278_10000974_pt1 | contig 14110 bp, 13 predicted proteins | sample ER_DNA_117_FD_194482 | JGI IMG/M metagenome (GOLD analysis project Ga0307278, IMG submission 194482) | Bulk soil microbial communities from the East River watershed near Crested Butte, Colorado, United States - ER_DNA_117 | ecosystem: Environmental > Terrestrial > Soil > Floodplain | place... | reverse complement strand
GAGCGCCGTCACGCCCACGCGCCGACCCGCCCGCATGAGCGCGATCGCCATGCGCGCGCCGTTCCACGTCTTCCCCGAGCCCGGCGGCCCCTGCACCGGAAGGTAGCTGCCGTCGAGTGCGACCGCGGCCTCCTCGAGCGTCCCGTTGAGACAGGCCCGGGGTGACCGTCGCTCGAGGATCTCGACGAGCGCGGGATACGAATCCATCGACTTGGCGAAGCGGAGGACGGCGTCGCGCTGCGTCCAGGTCGGGAAGGGCTCCGGCGGGATGAGCGCCTTCGGCAGCGGCTCCGCGGCGAGCGCCACCGCGCGGCGAAATGTCACCGTCCCCTGCTCGTCGTCGACGCGCACGTTGTAGCGCTTCTCCGTCGCTGGGTCGATCGCCGGCCCGCCGATCTTGTGCTCCTGCGCTGGGAACTCGAGCGTGTACTCGTAGGACTGCTTGATCTGCAGCGGCTCGCCGGCGGGCTCGAGGCCGCCGATCGTCTCACTCGAGTCTTCGAGCTCCTCCGGATCGAGCGTCAGGTTGTGGAAGTAGGCCCACCACTGCGGCCGACCCTCGCGGCGATGGTAGTCGAGGAGCTGCGCGAGCAGCCAGCGCGGCTCGCCCTCCTCGGCGCCGGCGAGGAGCTCGTCGCGGACGCGGTCGCGCTCCTCATCCCGCTTCTCGGCCTCCTCCGAGCGCTCGCGCTCGTCGGGCGGCCTCCGCCAGGGGATGTCCGGGCGCAAGCCGAGGAGCCAGCGGTGGAGCCCGAGCGTCGAGAGGCAGTCCTCGCGGTTGTAGGCGGTGATGCGCTCGAGGAGCGAGTCCTCCCCGGTCTCGAGCCAGGTCTCGAAGTCAAAAACCGCCTGGCTCCCGCCGCCGATCTCCGCCTGGCGGACGAAGCCGTAGAGCTCCTCCACCCGCTTGATCGAGTAGCCGGGCACGGACGCGCGGAGCGCCTGCTTGGTCACGCGGAAGAGGTCGACGAGCACGTCGCCGCGCAGGAGCTCGTCCACCTCCTCCTCGCGCGTTCCGTGCTCGCCCGCGAGGCGCGTGAGCGCGGTGCGCTCGTACTGCGCGTAGTGGTAGACGTGCATGCCGGGGAAGCGCCGGCGGCGCTCGACTAGGTAGTCGACGAGTTCCTCGAAGGCGCGCCGCTCGGCCTCGCGGTCGCGGGCCCAGAGGGTGCGGTAGAGCTCTTCGCCGTTCTCCGCGAGCTCGACCCAGCCGAAGAGGAACTCGAGCCCGCGGCCCGGCTCGTACCAGGGGTCGCCCTCGAAGTCGAGCCAGATGTCGCCCGGCGAGGGCTCCGGCATGAGGTTGAAGCCGCGCTCTTCTTCCTGGAGGAGGAGGTCGACCTTGTGCTCGCGCGTCTGCCGATAGTGCTGCTGGAGTGCGGCCTGGTGGCGGAGGCCTTGGAAGGTCGTCGCGCGCATGCTCGGCACCTTCGTGTCGGGCGCGGCCTCGGCGAGAGCGGTGAGCGTGCCGATGTCGGCTTTCGTGAGGCGCTCGACCTGGAGGCGCGAGACGCCGGCGACGAGCGTCAGGTGATCGTCGGCCTCCCAGCGCTCTTCGCAGAGCCGGAGGAAATCGCAGAGGCCGCAGTGCTCGACCGGGTAGGGATAGGTCGGCGCGCCCTCCTCGACGGCTTTGACGAAGCGCTGCCGGAGGCGGCGGTAGTAGGCGCCGTAGTCCTCGGGGCGGAAGGTCTCGCGCTCGCCGACGCCGGTGACGACGTGCATCCGGTCGGGCATACGTCCCTGGATGCGCGCGAGCTGCTCGGCGTAGAAGCAGAGCTGGAGGACGTGCTCGGGCCGCGCGTGGCGCGCGAGCTTCGTGTCGACGACCTCGTAGGAGCCGTCGGGGAGGCGCTCGAGGAAGTCGGCGAAGCCGCCCCAGTTTCCCTCTGCAAGGCAGGCCTGGTAGACGACGTCGGCTCCTCCCTGGATCGCCCTTTTGGTCTCGCGCGCGGCCCGCTCCCAGTCGCGGTCGTCGAAACCGATCTCGACGATTTCGCGGCCCTCGGCGCGGAGCCGCTCGAGGTAGCGCCGCTCATGCGCGTCGCCCTTCCCGCGGATCAGCTCGGCGTGCAGGTTGACGCGATAGGGCTTCGCGAGCTCCCCGTGCGCAACGGCAAGCTGGAGGGTTGTCAGATGCGGGCAGGCAACAAACGCATGGAGGTCTGAGGGGGAGAAGTTCAGGCCGTCTCTGTCCTGGCGCACCTCTCCACTCTGGCACGCACCCAGGAGGCACCTCGCTCCGCGAGCCGAGCTGGCGGGTCATTCTCCTGAGCCTTCTACCGTTCTAGGCGCCAGAAAACGGCTTGAGCAAACCGTTTTCTCTGCTAAGTTCAGCTCATCAGACGAGGAATGGCCGGGCGCTGCTGGAACAGCCCCGGCCCGGCACAGGAGGTATCCGCTCCCATGCACCGCGACCCTACCCAGCCCCGTCCGCGCGGAACGGGGTCCCTCCTTCGCCACGCCCACCGGAGCGGCGCGGAGACCTGGTACGGCAAGTGGTGGGTGAACGGCAGGCAGGTGATGCGGCGTCTCGGATCGGTTCGCGCCGGGACGCGAGACGGCCTCACGCGATCACAGGCGGAAGCCGCGCTCCGGCGCGCGATCGAGGACAGCCAGACGACTCGTCCCATGACCGAACGACTCGACCTGGCGGAGGCGGGCAAGCGCTATCTCGCCAACCGCGAGGCGATCGGGCTGAAGCCGGGGACGCTGAGCGACTACGAGTCCTACCTGCGTGTTCACCTCCTCCCTTTCTTCGGTCCTCGGCCGTTCGACGAAATCGGCCCCGACGACGTGGAGGCGTTCATCGCCGCCAAGCGGCAGGAGGGGAAAGCGGTCAAGAGCATCCTCAACTACGTCGGGCTCCTCAACACGCTCTTCGCCCACGGCATGAAGCGCGGCTGGTGCACAAGCAACCCGATGAGATCGATCGACAAGCCGCGTGACCGCTGTGATCCAGAGATCCGCTTCCTCAACCAGCAGGAGCTCGAGGCGCTCCTCGACGCCACACCTGACGATCTGCTCGGCGGCGTTGAGCGCGTGCTCTACCTGGCGGCAGCGATGAGTGGGATGCGCCGCGGCGAACTGCTCGCGCTGCGCTGGGGGGACGTCGACTGGGACGCCGGCCTGATCCGCGTCCGTCGCACCTACACGCGTGGCCAGTTCGGTACGCCGAAGACCCGTCGCTCGAGTCGCGCAGTTCCGCTCGCCGACCGACTAGGCAATGAGTTGCGCGGACATCACGCGCGCTCGACCTATCAGGGCGAGCTTGATCTCGTCTTCTGCCATCCGCGAAGCGGTCGCGTCCTCGATCCATCTCGGACGAAGACGCTTCCAGGAAGCAGCACGCCGCGCGGAGCTTCGGCCGGTGCGGTTCCATGATCTGCGTCACACCTTCGGGACGCGAATGGCGGCTGCAGGCGCACCCCTCCGCGCGATCCAGGAATGGCTCGGACACAGCGACTACCGCACGACCAGCATCTACGCCGACTACGCGCCCGACGCCACTCAAGCCGCAGTATGGGCCGCACGGGCATTTCCCCTCCCTCCACAGACCTCCTGAAGACGGGCGCCTTCCTAAGTGAGCGCACCAAAGCGCAAACCCGACGCCCAGAGTTGCGAGGGTGGCCCCTTCATTACGAGAGACGGGCGTACCGGCCCCACTAGGCCCGAATCGGCTTGCTCCGCCGGTGTTGAAGGGCTCAGCTGGGGCCGATGCCGGCTTGGGCCGTGGTCGACTTGACGCAAGCTTGCCGCGCGGGTCCGCTAAAGGTCGAACAGAAGGAAAAATCCGGAGACGCTTCCGGCTAGAGCGCCAAATGAAGGCTCCAACACTGCAACCCCCAGAGGTTCCTTGCGCCGGCCAACCTGCGCTGTCGCTTCTCGCGCAAAGCGGCAGCGCGGGCAAGCGCTCGGCCCGGCTGCCGCATTTCATCCCAAGCGGGCGTCTGCCGAAGGTCGTCTGGGACGCCCGCTCGTACGCGCCAAGGAGAAGCGCGCGCGGTGGCTGGCGACGCTCCCGCGGGCATGCCGACGCGGACGCCTCGTCCGGCTCGCGCGGGCCGCTCGAGCCCCTTGATCCACGCGAGTCCGGCAAAGTCGGGTGAGCAGCTGCGGTGCGGCGCCTGGTGTGCGCCGGGCGTCGCTGACGTAGAACTCCGGGCATGGCCGCATCGGAGGCCATGATCGTCGACGCCGGTGGGCGCGATTTGCGCGTGTCTAGCCCCGATCGCTTGATTTTCCCGATGACCGAGCGCTCAGGCGGGGTCACCAAGCTCGACATTGTCAAGTACTACCTCGCCGTTGGCGATGGCATCATGCGCGCGCTCGAGCGGCGGCCAACGACGCTCGAGCGCTGGCCCAAAGGCGTGCATCCGGGCATCGTCGTCTCGACGCGCGAGAAGCGCGGCGGCGACGCCTTCTTTCAGAAACGCATTCCAAAAGGAGCTCCGGACTACGTGCAGACCGCGCGGATCCAGTTCCCGTCAGGTCGACACGCGGATGAGATCTGTCCCACGGAGGTGGCCGTCGTCGCCTGGGCGGCCCAGATGGGCACGATCACGTTTCATCCGTGGCCGGTTCGCAGCGACGACGTCGACCATCCAGACGAGTTGCGCATCGACCTGGATCCGCAGCCAGGCAGGGACTTCGCCGACGCCGTGCGTGTCGCCGCTGAGGCACGCGTGCTCTTGGACGAGCTTGGCTATACAGGTTTCCCGAAGACCTCGGGAGGCCGAGGTGTCCACATATATGTCCGGATCGCGCGCCGCTGGACGTTCACGGACGTTCGCCACGCCGCGATCGCCTTCGGGCGTGAGCTCGAGCGGCGTCTACCAGCCCAGGTCACGACCAACTGGTGGAAGGAGGAGCGCGGCGAGCGCATCTTCATCGACTACAACCAGAACGCCCGCGATCGCACGATTGCCTCGGCCTACAGCGTCCGGCCGAAGGCGGGCGCGCCGGTCTCCGCGCCGGTCACGTGGGACGAGCTCGCCGAAGTCGCGCCTGAGGACTTCACGGTCGCGACCATGCCCGCGCGCTTTGCCGAGGTGGGCGATCGCCACGCCACGATCGACGAAGCCGTCCACTCGCTGCAGCCGCTGCTGGACATGTACGCGAACGACGCCGCCGAGGGACGGGGGGACATGCCCTACCCACCCGACTATCCGAAGATGCCGGGAGAGCCAAAGCGCGTTCAGCCCTCGCGCGATCGTGACCGCCCGCGGTAAGGCCCGCGTGGGCCTTACGGCGACTGCGGCAGCTTGGGCGAGCCGCGCGTCGTTACCGGAGCGGAGGGCGGCGGCACGACTGGCCCGATGTCCCCGTCCGGTGCCTCGTCCATGTCGACGATCACCGGCGCGTGGTCGCTAGGCCCGCTTCCCTTTCGGGCCTGCCGGTCCACCCATGCCGCCCGGACACGGCCGGCGACCGTCTCGCTGGCCAATACCAGATCGATCCGCATCCCGAGGTCCTGATGGAACATCCCCGCCCGGTAGTCCCAGTAGGTGAACACCCGCTCGTTCGGCCAGCGATCGCGCACGACGTCACGCAAGCCGAGCGCCTGGAGCTCCGCCAGGGCCGCCCGCTCGAGCGGGGTGACGTGGGTCTGTCCGACGTAGGCCTCGGGATCGAACACATCGTCGTCGGTCGGTGCGATGTTCATGTCGCCACATACGACCGTCGCCTCCGGGCCGGCCGCAACCATCTCCCTCAGCGAAGCCAGCCAGGCGAGCTTGTACTGGTAGTGCTCCGAGTCCGGCACGCGCCCGTTCGGTACGTACACCGAGACCACCTGGATCCCGCCACACGTAGCAGAGACCGCGCGCGACTCTGGACGCGGGAAGCCCGGCGCACCGGCGAGTCCCACCACCACATCATCCAGACCCACACGCGAGAGGATCGCGACTCCATTCCACGTCGCCTCGCCGTGAACTGCGACGGCATACCCGCGGTCTCGGAGCTCGTCACCGAGCAGGTCGAGGAACGCATCGTCTGCGAGCTTGGTCTCCTGCAAGCAGACCACGTCCGGTCGCCGCTCATCCAACCAAGGCAGCAGCCGCGGCACGCGCTGCTTGACCGAGTTGACGTTCCAGGTCGCGATTCGCACCGACCCCACGGTACCCGCACCGCCGACAGCGGCCCGAGCGGCGAATGTCCCCTCACGGACTTCGTTATCTCGTCACGTTGCACTACAGTCGCCAAGCCGTGGAATGCGCTCACGGAAAGAAGTGAAACCGTGACGCCGCGGCGGTCATGGGCTTACGAGAGCTGCCCACGCGCGAGCGCGGCATACGCGAGCGGGTGCCGAAGGAAGTCCTTTCGGCTCCCGGCAGCCTCACGCGCGGAATAGATGGCCGCAGCCAGGCTCGGAATCCCAGCGGCCGCAATAGGTAGGGCACCCGTCACCGCCGATGCGGCAACCGGAATCGCGGCGGAGACCACTCCGCACAGCGCGCCGAACACAAGTCGCGGCCACCGACGCGCGCGCATGCTCGCCTCGAGCCCCTTGATGTCGTCCTCGAGTTGCTCGTGGAAAAGTCGAAGCTTCGCTGCTCGTATATCCCCGTCATCCACGAGCGCGAGATCGAGAATCTCCGATTCGATCGTCCGTCGGAACGAGCTTAGCCGCTCGCCGTGCTTGTTCCGAAACTTAACAAGCTCTGCAACCGGAACTGACTCCGTAGGCCCTGGCAACACACGCTCGAGGACGGAAAGGCGGAGATCACCCGCCAGGCTAAGCGATGGATGCTCGTCCCGACCTCCCCAGAAGGGCGCCAGATGCGACATGTCGTCGGTGATGGGGTCCATCTCGATGTCCTCGAGGGCCCCGAGCGTTGCAGTGAGGTGGGCCATAAACGCGCTCGCCGTCCGAGACTCAACCTCGAACCACGCTGGTTCCTCGCCCCGGCGCGCAAGGCCGCGTGCGACGAGCTGATCCCCAATTTCGCGGCCCAGCTTCTCCCCATGGATTTCGAACACTGTTCCTGGTTCCTGTTTGCCGCGGCCCGCCGGGGTTGATCCGAGTCCCATAGCGGCCCGCTGCAGAATTTCGGGATCGGTGTCAATGAAACGAAAGAAAGGCGTCATCGCGTCATAGAGCTCGAACTCATAGTCACCGGGGACGACCGGCCGGACCAGGCCCTCCGCGACGAGATCACGCATGAAAGGCGAAAGGCGATTCAGATCCGCTGCGTACGCCGAAGGAACGATCGAGCCGACCTGATCCCAATAGAGAAGAATTCTGGTGAACCAGGCCGTCTGAGGGACGCTGATGTAGGGGAAATACAGAACCTTGCTCGCCATTTTTCCCCTCGCGCGAGGTTGCCTTCGTAGTCGATGGCCACGGGGACGAGTCGTGTGGTGCCTACTTTTTAGCCTAGGCGTCACATTGAGTCCAGCTGCCAACCGAAGAGCGTCGGGCCTACCGATAGGAGCCTCGGAGAAAATGCCTGCTTACACGGTCGATTCAACAATCGCCAGCTTCATGGCGTACCTCTCCCGACGCGGAAGAGCCAAGAGAACACGCCTCAAGTACAGCCGGTACCTACGAGACTTCGCAGAGTGGGCCGCGGAGCGAGATCCGGGCGGAATCAGCGCACGAGAGATCGAGCTCGAGTATCTCGACGGCTGGGACGAGCAGTTCACAGACCGCTGGGGCGCGCCTCCCGCACCGCACCTCGAGCGCCCTGGCGCTTTGTCCCGTGCCCCTATTGCGACGCTGCCAGCACCTGGCTAGGTTGGACACCAGGAAATAGCACAGCTCACGCGCGCGAGGATCGCGCGCAGGCTTTCTGTCTCGGCTTTGTCGTTCGAGGGAGGCATGGCGCAGTGGTCGCGAAGGCTGATTTTCAGAACTGGGTGCTCGATGCGCTGAAGGCCGCTGGCGGAAGCGCACGCCTTGTCGATGTCTGCAAGCACATCTGGAACTCGCATGAGACGGACCTCCGGCGTTCAGGCGACCGCTTCTATACCTGGCAGTACGACGTTCGTTGGGCGGCTTACGAGCTGCGCCGACGCGGCGTCATCCGTCCAGTAGACCAATCGCCGAGAGGCGTCTGGGAGCTCCGCTAGCGCTATGTCTGTCCGTCGTCGCGATTACCAGGTGCCCTCGATCTACCTGAACCAGATCGCGACATGACGATCTTCACTACGCCTACCGCTCTGCCCGAACGCACCCCTGCCATCGGGGAGCTCGTGCGGGTTCGGTCGCGAAGATGGCTCGTTGAAGAGGTGGTCTTGAGGGACGTCCCCGGCGAGTCGCCGCTAGTGCGACTCGCCTGTGCAGACGACGACGCGCAAGGTCAGGAGCTCGCCGTTTACTGGGAGTATGAGCTCGACCGGCGCATCCTCGAGCAGGAAGCGTGGGACGACCTTGCCTCCAAAGGCTTCGATCCCGCGCCGCAGTTCTCCGCCTTCCTCCACACGCTCCGCTGGAACTGCGTCACAGCCACCGACCCGAACCTCTTCCAGGCCCCCTTTCGAGCTGGCATCAAGATCGACGCGTACCAGATGGAGCCGCTGCGGAAGGCGCTCCGTCTCCCTCGCGTCAACCTCTTCATAGCTGACGACACCGGCCTCGGCAAGACGATCGAAGCCGGATTGATCGCGCGGGAGCTTCTGCTCCGCAAGAAGGCAAAGACGATCGTGGTCTCAGCACCGCCGTCCGTTCTCGAGCAGTGGCAAGCAGAGCTCGACGAGCGCTTTGGTCTCCCGTTCGAGATTCTCGATCGCCTCTATCTGACGAGGGTCCGCCGGGAGCGCGGCTTCGCCGTGAACCCGTGGCGAACGCACAGCCGTTTCCTAGTCTCGCACAACCCGAACTACGCCGACCCTATGCGCGAATGGTTGGGACAGTTCCTGCCCGGGAGCCTCTTGATCCTCGACGAGGCGCACCACGCGGCGCCCTCGAGCGGCGGGAGCTACGGAATCGAGACGAAGTTCACCCGCGCGATCCGAGACCTCAGCGTGCGGTTCGAGCACAGGCTGTTCCTCTCCGCCACGCCGCACAACGGCCACTCGAACAGTTTCTCGACGCTCCTCGAGCTCCTCGACCCGTACCGCTTCACCCGCGGCGTGAAGGTGCGAGGCAAGAGGGCGCTCGAAGACGTGATGATCCGCAGGCTCAAAGACGACATCCGGGAAGTCCAGGGAGGTTTCCCGAAGCGCATTGTCGACAGGATCGCTCTCGGAGATCTGCCGGACGATGCTCCCGAGCTCGTTCTGTCCCGGTACCTCGACGAGTATCGAACGGCGAGAGAAGCCCGATTCGCCCCCACGACGAAAAAAGCCTCAGGCTGCCGCCGGACTCCTCGTTGTCGGACTCCAGCAACGCCTCCTCTCATCGATCGAGGCGTTCGCGCGGAGCCTGGCCGTCCACCGTGCGACGGTCGAGCGGCATTGGGAGGAGACCGCGGCAGCCGCTGTCGCCAACGCGGAGCCGGCTTCCGATCTCCTGGCGACCGCTCCCGACGTGGACGACGAGCGCGCGGAGTGGGAGCCAGAGGAAGTCGAGGCGGAAGAGGCCGCTCAGATCGAGGCCGCCAACGCTGTCGCAGAAGCGGAGACCGCACGCGACGCCGAGGCGGAGGTGCTCTGGGCGAAGGAGCGCGAACTGCTCGATCGCATGCAGGAGATCGCCGAAGCCGCACGTCAGACACCCGATGCCAAGCTGCGCTACCTCTTCGACTGGATTCGCGAGAATCTTTGCCCCGAGCTCCCGCCTTTTGGGAAGAAGCCCGCCCACGGCGCACCTGAATGGAACGACCAGCGCGTCATCGTCTTCACGGAGAGCCGCGAGGGCACGAAGCGCTACCTCAGAACGATGCTCGAGCACGCGATCCAGCACACGGATCGGGCGGACGAGCGCATCGAGGTGATCGATGGTCTGACGAGGGGTCCGCGCCGAAAGGAGATCCAGCGTCGCTTCAACACGGACCCGGCCAGGGATCCGCTTCGCATCCTCATCGCCACCGATGCGGCCCGCGAGGGCCTGAACTTCCAGGCGCATTGCGCTGACCTCTTCCACTTCGACCTGCCCTGGAACCCGGGTCGGATCGAACAGCGGAACGGTCGTATCGACCGCAAGCTCCAGCCGGCCGACGAGGTCCGGTGCCACTACTTCGTGCTTCCGCAGCGCGCGGAGGATCGCGTGCTCGACGTGCTCGCACGCAAGACGGAGACGATCAAGAAGGAGCTCGGAAGCCTCTCGAAGGTCATCGACGACGACATCGAGCGCCGCCTGCGCCGCGGCATCCGACATGCCGAGGCCGAGGCCCTAGCTCGCGAACTGGAAGAGGCAGACCTCGAGGAAGAGCGGAAGGAGCTGGTCGAGGAAGAGCTTGAGTCCGCGCGTGAACGGCAAGACGACCTTCGCGCGCAGATCGAGCGCTGCCGCAGCCTTCTCGACACATCGCGGCGCTGGACCCAGTTCGACGTCGACCCGTTCCGAAGTGCCCTTTCCTGTTCATTGGAGCTCGTCGGTGCCGGCCCGCTCGAGGAGATTGACGACGGAACGGGCGCCCGCGCGTGGAAGTTCCCCGAGCTTGACGGACGCACGGGGGCAGATCCGAGCTGGACGGCAACGCTCGACAGCCTGCGGGTACCGCGGAAGCGCACCGAGTCGGTCGCCGACTGGCGCCGCGAGGCTCCGATTCGACCGGTCATCTTCGAGGATGCCGGTGTCCTCACCGAAGACACCGTGCACATGCACCTTGAGCAGCGTGTCGCCCAACGGTTACTTGCTCGCTTCCGCGCCCAGGGCTTCGTCTACCACGATCTCTCACGCGCGTGTCTTGCTCAATCGGCCGACTCGATCCCGCGAGTCATTCTCTTCGGTCGACTCTGCCTCTACGGTCGCGGGGCCGAGCGACTCCACGAAGAGCTTGTCCCTCTCGCCGCCCGGTGGCTGGAGCCGACCGAACGAGCCGAGTCGCTGAAGCCCTACGCCGCCGACGCGGAGGCGCGGACGCTCGCCGTGCTCAAGGAGTCGCTGGTGCCGAGCGGGCGCCCCACCCCTACGTCGGCAATCACGGACAAGCTTCTCGCCTCGGCGCCTCGCGATGTTGCAGAGCTACTGCCGCAACTTGCAGCGAGAGCAGAGGAGGCAGCCTCTGAGGCGGTGGAAAGGCTTCAGCTGCGCGGCGAACGCGAGGCGTTTGAGCTGCACGAGACGCTCGAGGCGCAAGAGGCCCGTGTGCGCGATGCGCTGACCGTCCACGAGCGCGACTTCGAGCAGCTCGTTCTTCACTTCGCCGATGACGAGCGACGACAGCTTGAGACCAACATGCGCTCCTGGCGAACTCGCCTCGAGCAGTTCGAGAGCGACCTCGAAACGGAGCCTGACCGTATCCGTGACTTTTACGAGGTTCGGGCTACGCGGCTGGAGCCTGTCGGACTGGTTTACCTCTGGCCCGAGTCGAACTGAGGCGCATGGCGAAGCTCGATCCGAACGTCCTGACACACCTCGAATGGATCGGCTTCGTCCGTCCGACCGGGCTCGTCGTTTCTGCCCCGACTCTCGTGCGGGCAGGGGCGATCCTCGATCGCCGTGACGCCGACGGCCAGCTTCGCCTTGCCTCCTGCCTGGAGACGGAGAGCTCCGAGGACGGCGATGTCCCGTTCATTTCTGACTTCCGCCCCTTCGCCGAGTCCGTCCTGGGCTGGAGCTTCTCGCCGAATGGGTATGCGGGCACCGCCGAGAGCCCAGTCCCGCCGGAGCTCGAAGTCGTGCTGACCGAGTACGACGAAACCCTCGTTCCCGACTACGCCGTTCGGGAGCGGGAACCCGCCGACGGAGCGCCCCCGTGGCAGCTGCTCGTCAAGGTGCTCGAGCAGGGGCAGGAAATTGACCGCGTCAATCGAGCGCCTGGCGGTCTCGAGGCCTCGGAGCACGGACGAATGGAGCGACTACTGCGGCCCCGGCCGCGGCGGCGCGGGCGACCGCGTGCGCGGCATCCTCCGGCGAGCGGCCGTAACCGTTCTCGAGGTCGGCCGACACTGGGAGGGAAGTCGCGGCATCGAGTGCCGCGACATGGGCCGCAACCTCGTCGATCGTCACGCTCCCGTCGAGGCGACCGAGCGTGAAGGCGAAGCCGGAGCTCGTCGTCGCGAGCGCGCGAAAGCCGAGCGCCTCGAGCACTCGAGCCGAGCCGGCGTCCCAGGGGTTCGGGATCACGAACGGCTCGCCCGTATGGAGCGCGGCGAACGCCGCCGCTTTCTCTTCCTGCCGACTCGCGGGCGACATTCCACAACCTTGCCACGCTTCGGACCTCGAGTCCTATCCTGCCGTGAGCTTGCCTAGCCAGGAATCCCACTCGAAAGGACACGAGGAATGAGAAAGCTGATCGTGAGCACCTTCTTGACGCTCGACGGGGTCATGCAGGCCCCGGGTGGTCCTGAAGAGGACGACAGCGGCGGCTTCGCACACGGCGGCTGGTCGGTGAACTACTGGGACGAGCAAATGGGTCAGGTCATGGGCGAGGCGATGAGCACGCCGTTCGACCTCCTGCTCGGGCGCAAGACCTACGACATCTTCGCCGCATACTGGCCGCGCGCCACAGACCAACCCGGCGCCAAGCCGTTGAACGACGCCACCAAGTACGTCGTGTCGCGGAGTCGTCCCACACTGGAATGGAGCGAGTCAGTCCTGATCGAGGGAGACGCGGCCGAAGGTATCGCCGCGCTCAAGAAGGAAGATGGGCCGGAGCTGCAGGTGCATGGCAGCGGGAACTTGATCCAGACGCTCTTACGCCACAACCTTGTCGACCAATACAACCTGTGGGTCTTCCCCCTCGTCATCGGATCGGGCAAACGCCTGTTCTCGGACGGCACGGTCCCTTCGGCGCTGAAGCTGGTGGACAGCACGGTCTCGACCACAGGAGTCGTGATCGGCACGTACGAGCCGGCAGGAGAGATCGTTACCGGATCGTTCGCGCTGGAGTAATCGCCCTCCACCGGCGACTCTCTGTAGCTGCGCCGACTGAGCCGGGCTAAGTCAAGCGAGCTCGTATTCCAGCGTCAGGCGATGTGTGTGCCCTCGTCGTCGACTGTGATCGCACCCTGGCCGGTGATCCCCTTGAGCTCACCCGTGCCTGAGCCTGGAACGATCGCACCGTCGATTTCGGCTCCGTCAGCGGAAAGTACGCCGCGGTGCTGGAGCACGAACGAGCCCTCACGACCCGCGAGACGCCCGCTGATGCGGTCGAGCGCGAGATAGACCGCGGCACCATCCTCGGCGGTCGCAGTAAGCAACTCCGCAGTTGCCTCGCCTTCGAGATCGCCTTGGAAACTCCGTTCGATGTGGATTCGTCCGAGCGCCGCTCCCTCCCGGTCGTCATACGTCTCCGCCTCATGGCGGTGATTCACGAACGTGGATACAGCTCGCCTCACGTCTAACGCCCAAGCCTCGTCTTCCGCCGAATCCCGAGGCGGCGCTGGAGCGCCCGATCCTCCTCGCCATCCTTACGCGCTGCCCAAACAAAGAGGTAGAGGACGACTGCCAGCGGGACCATAAGGATCACCACAGCGACTATCTCAGCGGCGAGCTTCATCGCCAGTCAGTGTTGCAGTCTCGATGACGGCCGCGCCAAGACCAGCGGACATGCCTAGGCAGCTTACGCAGCGGCCGCGAGGAGCACCACGAGCGCCGCGACGACTACGACAGGCACGAGGAGCGCTGAGACGAGCGTCGTAACCAGGAACGGCACGCTGAAGAGCGGAAGCAGCGGCGCGTGAGGCGCGAGCAGGTCCCGAGCCGAACGCACGAGCGTCGCGAGCCGCCAGATGCTACCCGGCAGGCGTCGCCACGGCGGCTGTTCGCGCTCCTGCGCGTCGCGAGCGATCGCCCGGAGCTCCGAGGCGTGCTCGCGCGTCGTTCCTGGGTAGCTGCGCAGCTTGTCGGGCAGCTCGACCACCTCCCCCAGCACGAACGAGAACGCGAGCAGGACGGCCGCCGGGACAGCGAGCACCACGCAGAGGACGACGAAACCGGCCCAGTCCTCCCCGTCACCCGGGGTCCAGCGGACGAGGACGACGAGCGCGATCGCGACCGTCCCCGCGAGCCCGACGAAGCCGAGCGTGCGCACCCCCCGGCCGACCGCAGCCGCGAGCG
>Ga0307278_10000972_pt1 | contig 14143 bp, 14 predicted proteins | sample ER_DNA_117_FD_194482 | JGI IMG/M metagenome (GOLD analysis project Ga0307278, IMG submission 194482) | Bulk soil microbial communities from the East River watershed near Crested Butte, Colorado, United States - ER_DNA_117 | ecosystem: Environmental > Terrestrial > Soil > Floodplain | place... | reverse complement strand
CGCCCATGGCGTCATAGCGCAGCGCGGTGCCGTCGTCGGCCGCCCAGCCGCTGGGGAAGCCCGCCGCGACCAGCCGGTGATACAGCGGACGGCGCTGCTCGTCGCCGTCGTAGTGCGGGCACGCGCTGCCGGTGACGAAGCCCAGTCCATCGTGCAGCGGCATCAGCGTGGGCCCGAACGAGTCGGTGGTGGAGGCCTCGAACCAGCAGTTCATCCCGGCGCTGACCCCGGCGAGCACCACACCCGCGTCGAGCGCCTCGCGCAGGATCGCGTCCAGGCCGTGGGCGCGCCACACGGCCAGCAGCGAGGCGGTGTTGCCACCGCCGACGTAGACGACGTCCTGTTCGAGCACGAAAGCACGCGCCGCACGCTGCGCGCCAGGCTCAGGATGTAAGCGTCGAGCAGCTCGTCGCCGGGCTCCATCGCCAGGCCTCCGCCCCCGATGGCGACGATGGCGCCGCTCACTCGATGCCCAGCCGGTCCAGCAGCGCCTCGTCGCCTCGCCACCCGCGGCGCACGCGCACCGACAGGTCGAGGTGCACGCGCGTGCCCAGCTCGCGCTCGAGCTCGCGCCGGGCCGCGGTGCCCACGGCCTTGATCATCCGCCCGCCCGAGCCGATGAGGATCCCCTTCTGGGATTCGGCCTCCACCCACACGAGCGCACGCACCAGCGTCAGGCCATCCTCGCGGTCCTGCACCTCGTCGATGGCGACCTCGACGGCATGCGGAACCTCCTGAAAGGTGCGCCGCAGCACCTGCTCGCGCACGAGCTCGGCCATCAGCACGTCGCGCGGCTGGTCGGAGCTCTCGTGCGCCGCGAAGAGGAACGGGCTCTCGGGCATGAGCCCCGCCAGGTGCCCGCGCAGGGCGGCCACGCCGCGGCCGGTGCGCGCGCTCACGGGGAAGATCTCCTCGGCGATGTCGAGCGCCGCCGCGTCGGTCAGCGCCTGCAGCGTGTGCGCCCGGTCGAGCCGGTCGACCTTGTTGACCGCCATGACCACGGGCACGCCGGCGCCGCGCAGCGCTCCGGCAATGAAGCGATCGCCGGGCCCGACGCCCTCCTCGGCGTTGATGACGAACAGCGCGGCATCGGACTCCGCCATCTCGGCCTCGACGCGGTGCTGCATGCGCTCGGTGAGCGCGTCGCGCGGGCGCTGCACCCCCGGCAGGTCGACGAGCACGAGCTGCGTGTCCTGCGTGCTGGACACCCCGCGGATCGCCCGGCGCGTCGTCTGGGGCTTGTCCGAGACGATCGCCACCTTGCGGCCGACCATACCGTTGACCAGAGTCGACTTGCCGACGTTGGGACGGCCCGCGAGCGCGACGAAGCCCGCGCGCGTGACCGGCCCGGCTACCACGTCAGCAGCTCGGCCTGCAGCGCCAGCATCTCTCCGTCGTCGGTCTCGTGGTCCATGCCGGTGAGGTGCAGCGCGCCGTGCAGGACCGCCTCGCGCAGGTCGTCGGTGTGCGCCGGGCAGATGACGATGTCGCCCAACTCGCGCGGACCGGCCGCCGGGCCGGCGCCGTCGACCGGGAAGGAGAGCACGTCCGTCGGCCCCGGGCGCCCGCGGAACTCGCGGTTGAGCGACGCGATCCGGTCGGGGTCGACGTACTCGACCGCGACGTGGCCCTCGTCGACCCCGGCGGAGGCGAAGGCGATGCCGACCATCCGCTCCACCTCGGCGGGCGTCGGGGCCTCCGGGCCGCCTTCGCCGATGACGTCGACGTCGAGCACGTCGGCTAGCTACGCCCGACGGCGGTCGGGCTGGGCGGGGCGCAGCTCAGGTGCCGCGCGCTCGGAGTGCTCGTCGTAGGCCTCGACGATGCGCTGCACGAGGCGGTGGCGCACGACGTCGGCGCCGCCGAAGCGCACGAACTCGACGCCCTCGACCGCGCTGAGGATCTCGCTGACCACCACGAGCCCCGAGCGCTGATCGCGCGGGAGGTCGATCTGCGTGATGTCGCCGGTGATGACCATCTTGGAGTTGAAGCCCAGGCGCGTGAGGAACATCTTCATCTGCTCGGGGCTCGTGTTCTGCGCCTCGTCGAGGATCACGAACGAGTCGTTCAGCGTGCGCCCGCGCATGAAGGCCAGCGGCGCCACCTCGATCACATTGCGCTCCAGGTGGGTGGCGACCTTCTCGGGGTCGATCATGTCGTGCAGCGCATCGAACAGCGGCCGCAGGTACGGATCGATCTTGGCCATGAGATCGCCGGGCAGGAAGCCCAGGCGCTCGCCGGCCTCGACCGCCGGGCGGGTGAGGATGATGCGGTTGACCTCGCGGCGGCTGAGCGCGGCGGCCGCCATCGCGACGGCCAGGAAGGTCTTGCCGGTGCCCGCCGGGCCGATCCCGAAGGTGATCGTGTTGCGCCGGATCGAGTCCACGTAGCGCTTCTGGTTGACCGTCTTGGGGGCGACGCGCGTCGAGCGGTGGCGCCAGACGACGTCCTCGAGCACCTCGGCCGGCGACTCGTGCTGGTCGAGCGCGTCCGTGACCGCGGCGATCGTCCCCTCGGCGATCTCGTGGCCCTGCTCGATGAGGTCCGACAGCTCGCGCACGACGACCGCGGCGGCCGCGACGGCCTCGGCCTCGCCGTCGAGGGTGATGACGTTGCCGCGCAGGAACAGCTCGCAGTCGACGTGGCCCTCGAGCGCGCGCAGGATCTGGTCGTTGGAGCCGCTGAGCGCGGCGGCGACCTCATTGGAGAGCTCGAGCTGCCGGCGCATCAGCCCCGCAGCGCCTCCTGGGCGAGCGCGGAGACGCGCTTGCCATCGGCGCGGCCGGCGACGCGCGCCATCGACGCCTTCATGACCTGGCCCATGTCCTTGGGCGAGCTCGCGCCGGTCTCGGCGACCGCCTCGGCCACGATCGCGCGCAGCTCGTCGTCGGAGAGCTCGGCCGGCAGGTAGGCCTCGATGACCTGGGCCTCGGCCTCCTCAGCCTCCGCCAGCTCCGGACGCCCGCCGTCGCGGAACGCCGTGGCCGACTCGTGGCGGCGCTTGCGCTCGCGGCGCAGGACGGCGAGCTCGTCGCCGTCGCCCTCCTTGGCCGCCTTCTGCAGCTCGGAGAGGACGAGGCGCAGGGCCGAGACACGGCCCTTCTCGCCCGCCTTCATCGCCACGGTGAGATCCTGCTTGACCCTGTCGGCCAATTCCACTGAGTCGATGATACGACCGTCGGCGCGTGCTCACCCGCGCGCAAGCCGAGGGCCGGGGTCGCACACCGACCCCGGCCCCGGTTCTAGCCCCCTAGGGAATCGCTCCCCTCGACCGCGCTGACGCGCTTGCCCACCCCCCGCTGCTCGGCCGCCATGGCGCCAAGCCATGCGCAGAGCTGTTCGCTTTCGGTGAACGCGGTGGCCACGCCGGAGCGGACGTGCTGCGCGAGCCCTTGCAGCGTCGCACCGGACGCCGGCTCGTGCGGCTCGGACGGGACCCATACGCGGACGAGGAACGTCTCCATCGGGCGCCATGGTCGCGGGCGCGGGTTCGAACCGTCTTAAACAGGCGTGGAGGCGGGGAACGAGGCCGGCTCGACCCCGACGTCGTCCATGCGCCCGCGATAGACGCGGAAGGCGCGGCGGGCCTCGCCGTGGCGGCCCGCGTCGACGAGGGCGAGGACGAGCGCGAGGTGGGCCTCCTCGTCGTAGGCGTCGCGTTCCAGGACGCGCAGCAGGAAGCGAACCGCGCCGTCGTGGTCGCCGGCCGCGTGGGCATCGGCGGCCAGGCTGCGCGCCACGCGGACGTACATGTCGCGCGCCTGCTCGCGGGCCGCGACAGCCCAGTCCTCGTAGAGGTCCTCCTCCAGCAGGTCGCCGGCGTAGGCGGCCTCGGCGGCCGACAGCCGCGCGTGCGCCTCGGCCGTGAGGCCCTCGTCGTGCAGCGCCAGGCCCGCCGCCGCCTCGCGCAGGAAGGCCTCGAGGTCGACGGCGACGTGGTCGAGGTCGAGCGACACCGCCCCGGCGCTCGAGACGACGAAGTGGTCGGCGCCGAAGCGCCGCTCGGAGTCGAGCACCGCGCGCAGCGTGCTCAGGGCCACCGACAGTCGATTGGCGCAGCGCGCGGGATCCTCCTCGGGCCACAGCGCCTCGATGAGCGCATCGCGGGACACCGGGCGCCCATGGCGGGCCACGAGCATCTTCAGCAGGTCGCGGGCCTTGCGCGAGCGCCAGGCCGATCGCGGGACCGGCACGCCCTCGCGCAGCACGCGGAAGCGCCCGAGCGCCTCGACGGCCACCGCGGCGGAGGGCTCGGGATCGCCGGCGGGCATCTGCGGCCGCGCGCCGAGCTCGCGCAGCCGCGCCTCGGCCTCGCGGGCCGCGGCCGCGCCGCGCTCGCCGGGCAGCGCCTGGCCGAGGGCGAGCTGCGCGCGCGCCTCGCCGAGGGGGTTGCCCAACTCGTGCCAGATCGCCACGGCCTGCTCGAGCGCCGCGTGGCGCGCACGCTCGGTCGCGCCCGATAGGCCCTCGAGCTCGAGCGCCTCGGCCATCCGTGCCCGATCGCGGCGCCCGCGTGCAGCCGCCCCGGCCTGGGCGGCCGCCAGCGCGGCGCCATCGCGGTCGCCGGCAGCCAGCGCGACGTGGCCGACGGCGAGCAGCGCAGCCGCCTCGCCCATGCCGGCGCCGTAGCCCGCGGCGCGCTGCGCGAGGGCGCCCGCCTGCACGGGGTCGTCGCTGGCGAGCACGCGCGCGAGGCCGGCAAGCGAAGGGACGAGCGCCTGCAGGTCGCCCATGGCGTCGCCGCGGCGCGCGGCCTCCTCGTAGGCGGCGCGCGCGAGCGCCGCGTCGCCGCGCTCGCGGTAGACGTCGCCGAGGATGCCCAGCGGGTAGGCGACGTCGTCGGAGCCCAGGCGCTGGTAGATGAGGCGCGCGGCGTCGAGGTCGGCGATCGCCTCCTCCAGGTGGCCGAGACGCAGCCGCGACTCGCCACGGTTGGTCAGCGCCAGCGCGCGGAACGCGCCGAAGCCCCCGAGATCGGCGAGGCGGATGGCGAGGTCGAGCTCCACGATCGCGGCCTCGTAGCCACCCTCCTCCAGGTTGCGCGAGCCGCGGTTGACGCGGATGCGGATGACCTGCAGCACGTCGCCCGCGCGCTCGGCGTGGTCGAGCGCGCGCAGGTAGTGCGCGTCGTTGCTGGCGCGGTCGCCCTCCAGTGCCGCGAGCATGGCCAGCACGGTGTGGGCCGCCGCGAGGGCCCGATCCTCGCCGCTGGCCACCGCGACGTCGTGAGCGCGTCCGGCGAGGGCCCGGCACGCGTCGGCGTCGCCGCGCAGCCAGTGGGCGCTCGCGTGCCAGGCGTGCAGCAGCGCCGCGTCGCCCGACGGCTCGGGGTCGTCGCGGCCGCGCCGGTAGGCCTCCAGCGCCTCGTCGAGATGCCCGCGCAGGTGGTGGATGAGGCCGATGCGCCACGCCAGGCCGGCGTCGATCGCGCCCGCCGCGCCGGCCGCGCGGCCCAGGCAGGCGAGCGCCTCGTCCCAGTCGCCGCGCAGCTGGTGGGCCTCGCCCAGGAGGCGATCGAGCGCCGGGTCGCGGTGGGCGGGGGGCATGGCGTCGCCGGCCTCGACGACGGCCTCGACCGAGCCCTCGCGCAGCAGCGCCGCTCCCTGCTCGGCGAGCAGCCGCGCGGTGGCGGCGTCGTCGCCGATCGCGCGCCACGAGCGCAGCGCGAGCGCGGGCTCGCCGTGCGCCGCGTACCAGCCGGCGGCGCGTGCGTGCAGCTCGCGCAGCTCGTCGTCGGCGAGCGGCAGCGAGGCCAGGGCCACGTCGCGCATCAGGCCCGTGGGCGCGAACCACCCCTCGAGTGGGTGGCTCTCGGCGAACAGCCCGCGGCGCGCGAGCGAGCCGAGTGCGTCGGGCGCTCCCTCGACCCCCAGGACGGCGCACAGCCCTGGGTGGACGCGCTCCAGCGGCGCGGCCACCCGCACCAGCTCGCGCACGCCGGGCGGCTCCTGGGCGAGCACCTCCCGCGCGAGGTAGCCGAAGAGCGCGCCGCCCGGCGAGCGCAGGCGTTCGACCGCCGCGCCGCGCTGCGCCGGGGCCAGCGCGCGCATGGCCTCGCAGGCGAGGCGTACCGCGGCCGGCCAGCCCTCAGCGACCTGATGCAGAGCGCCGCCCAGCTCGCGCGCGTCGCCACCGAGCTCGGCTTCGAGCACCGCGCCCACCTCGTCGGCGTCGAAGGCGAGGTCGGCACCTCCCAGCTCGAGGACCTGGCCCTGTCCGCGCAGGCGGTCGATCGAGAAGGCCAGCTCGGCCCGCGAGGCGAGCACGAGGTGCAGCGCCTCGGGCGCCTGGCGGCACAGGGCCTCGACCGCGCGCATCGCCGCGCCGTCGGGCGCCAGGGCATGGAGGTCGTCGAGGACGAGCGCGAGCGGCCAGCGCAGGCGCTCCTGCAGCGCCTCCGACAGCGCGGCGGCGAACGCGTCGGCGCGCGCGTCCTCGTCCGCGCTCGCGTCCGGGCCGCGCGCCGTGCCGGGCGTCGCCGCCAGATCGACGGGGAGATCGGGCACGCGCAGGCGCAGGGCGTCGACGAGCCCGCGGCCGAGGGTCGAGAGCGCCGCGTCCTCGGCTCCCAGCGTGTACCAGGCGACGTCCTGGCGCTGGGCCCAGGCCGCCAGGAGCGTCGACTTGCCGAAGCCGGCGCCGGCGATGACCGTGGTCACGCGGCGGCGCAGGGCCTGGTCCAGGCGTGCCTGCAGCTCCGCGCGCGGCAGCGTCGCCGGCGCGACCGGTGCGGGCAGGATCTTGGTCCTGAGCGTCATCGTGCACTGCGCTCCAGGCGCACATTCAATCTCGCCGGCCAAGGCGCCGACGCCCAGGCGGATCGCGGCCCGCGTCCCGGTGGGCTAATTCAACCGGGCGCGGACGCGGCGCAGGTCGGCCTGCAGGCGCTCGCGGGTCGGCGCCTCGAAGGGAAGCGCGAGCCGCAGCTCGGCGGCGCGCAGGGCCCAGCACACGTGGCCGACGCGCTCGGCGCGCTCGCCGATGCGATTGAGGATCCGGGCCGACACCTGGTGGCAGCACTGCCATGACACGGGCGCCTGGAGCGTGCGCGCGTCGCGCAGCCCGCCGCGGGCTGGATCGACGAGCAGCGGCTCCGCGAGCTCGCGGTGGGCCACGAAGGCGCCCTCGGCGCCGGCGACGATGCCCACCGCCAGGCCGGCACGACGGGCCGCCTCGGCGCAGGCGATCGCGAGCAGCAGCGGGTGGCCCGCCCCTCCGGCCGCCACGCGATCGAGCAGGAGGTCGTCGATCGCGCTGGACAGCACCACCGGCTCGAGGTGGGCGCCGGCCAGCTCGGCCAGCGCATCGAGCTGGTCGACGGGGTCGCCGGCACGCGCGCCGACGAGCCACGCGGCGAGGTCGTCCAGCGCCCGGTCGGCGCGCGTGGGGCGCACGGGCGCGAACTCTGCCGCCAGCGCGAGGGCGAGCAGGCACGGGCTCGAGCACCCGCGGCTGGCCTGAACGGCGAAGGGCACCATCTATTAGGGCACCCTAATACCTACTGCGAAGGTCGGGTATGGCCCGACCGTCGAAGTGCTCCTAGCTCGCGGCCACCGCCGGCGTCACGCGGGCCAGGTGGCGCTGCAGGAAGGCCGTCTGATCGGCCACCGCGCGCTCGAAGTGCTCGCCGACGTAGATGTCGAAGTGCCCGATCGGGTAGCGCAGGACCTCGCCGCGCGGGGCGCGCTCGCCCATCTTGATCGCGGCGCCCGGTGGCGTGGTGGTGTCGCCCTCGCAGACGCACACCAGCAGCGGGCACGCGACCGATGCGGCCGAGCGCACGGGTCGGTAGGGCGCGATGCGCAGCATGACCCGCGCCGCCACCTCGTTGCGCCAGCGCGAGCCCGCGGGCACGATCGCCTCGAAGCCAGGCTCCGCATCGGGCTGGGTCATGACCGCGAACGAGCCGGGTGGGCCGACGGCCGGCATGAGCCGCGGCGCGCGCCCGGCCAGCCCGGCGGCCTGGTCGACGAGGCCGAGCGCGGTGGCGCGCAGCGCGGTCAACGGCGGGGTGATGCGCACCGCGGTCAGGCCGTCGGCGAACGGCGCCTGGGAGACGACGGCGGCGATCGAGGGGTCCTTGGCCGCCACCGCGACCACGTGGCCGCCCGAGAAGGACGTCCCGAACAGCGCGATCCGCTGTGCGTCGATGCCGCCCAGGCTCCGCGCGAAGGCGACGGCGGCGCGGTAGTCGGCCTGCTGGCGCCCGATGTCCAGCAGCTGGCGCGGCTCGCCGGTCGAGTCGCCGAAGTGGCGGTAGTCGAAGAGCAGCACGGCCATGCCGGCAGCGGCGAAGCGCTCGGCGTAGGCGGGCAGCGTGTCCTCGCGCGTGGTGCTGAAGCCGTGGGCCATCACGATGCACGGGACGAGCCCCGCGACCCCCTCCGGACGGTAGAGCCACGCGGCGCACGTGTCGGCGCCGCTGGTGAAGGCCAGGTCCTCGCGTTCGCTCATCGCCCGACCCTAGTGGAGCAGCAACAGCGCGACCCACTCCCCACCGCGGCGGCGGGCCGCCTCGCGCAGGCCGTGGCGCGCGAAGGCGGCCGCGACCTCGTCGCCCTCGTGCGCGAGCAGCCCGCTGGCGATCAGCACGTCGGGCGCGGTGTCGGCGAAGCCGTCGGCGGCGACGCGCAGCAGCAGCGGGCGCAGCAGGTTGGCCAGGACGGTCGGCGCGCCCGGCGCGGGGCCGTCGCGCAGGAGGTCGTGGCGCCGCGCCTGGACCGCCACGCCATTGGCCGCGGCGTTGTCGAGCGTGGCCTGCACCGACTCGCGCTCGTGGTCGAGGCCGAGCACCGGCGCCCAGCCCAGCCGTGCGGCGGCGATGGCGAGCACGCCCGATCCGCAGCCGACGTCGACCAGCGCGCCGCCCGGATCGAGCTCGCGCAGCAACTCGAGGCACAGGCGCGTCGTCGGGTGCGCGCCGGTGCCGAAGGCCTGGGCGGGGTCGATGACCACGTCGCGCAGGCCGTCGCGCGGCGGCTCCCACGGCGGGCGCACGTAGAGGTCGCCGACCTGCACGGGCCGGTGGAAGGCCTTCCAGCGCTCGTCCCAGTCGTCGGCCACCTCGCTCGTGGTGACCTCGACCAGCGCGCTGCCGGCGGCGGCGCGCAGGCCCGGCAGCTCGGGCAGCTCGCCCGGCGCGCCGTAGACGGCGTACTCGACGACGTCGCCGTCCTCGCGCTCCTCCACCCCGCCCGGCGCGAGCTCGAGCAGCTCGGCGAGCACGAGCTCGGCCTGCTCGCGCCGCACCCGCAATGCGAGTTTGATCAGCACGGCTTCGGCATCCGGCCTCGCCCCTGAAACCGCCGGTTTCGTCCGGCCACCGTTAACCCAACAGGCGCTTGAGCTTGCCCAGCAGCGACTCGTCGGTGCGCAGGTTCTCCTCGGTCATCGAGTCGGCGAGCTGCTGGGCCAGACGACGTTGGTCCTTGTTGAGCTTGCGCGGGATGACGACGTTGACCACCACGCGCAGGTCGCCGTGGCGGCCCGGACGGCGCAGGCGCGGCATGCCCTTGCCGCCGACCGTGACGACGGCCCCGGGCTGCGTCCCGGGGTCCACCTCGACCTCGACGTCGCCGTCGAGCGACGGGGCCGTGAGCGTCGCGCCCAGCGCGGCGATGGGGGCGGGCACGTCGAGCACGGTCACGAGGTCGTCGCCGTCGCGCAGGAAGCGCTCGTCGGCCTCGACGTGGACGAGCACGTAGAGGTCGCCGGGCGGCCCGCCGCGCTCGCCCGCGTGCCCGCGCCCGGCCAGGCGGATGCGCTGCCCGTCGCCGATCCCGGCGGGCACGTCGACGCGCAGGATGCGCCGGCGCACCTCGCGCCCGCGCCCGTCGCACCGCGGGCACGGCTGCTCGGGGACGCGCCCCTCGCCGCCGCACACGTCGCAGGCGACCTGGCGCACCACCTGGCCGAAGGGGGACCGCGACACCGCCTGCAGCGCGCCCGCGCCGCCGCAGCGCTCACAGGTGACGATCGGCGTGCCCGGCTCCGCGCCATTGCCGTGGCAGCGCTCGCAGGTGTCGATGGCCTCGAAGCTGAGCTCGACCGCGGCGCCCGTCGCGGCCTGCGCGAGCGTGACCTCGGCGCTGACGGCGACGTCGCCGCCCTGCATCGGGCCGCCGCGCGCGGTGGCGCCGAACGCGCTGCCGAAGAAGGCATCGAAGAGGTCGGAGATCGAGCCGAAGCCCTCGAAGTTCGGGGCGAAGCCGCCCGAGCGAAGGCCATCGTGGCCGAAGCGGTCGTAGGTCGCGCGGCGCTCGGCGTCGGAGAGGATCTCGTAGGCCTCGGCCGCCTCCTTGAACTTCTCCTCGGCGTCGGGGTCGTGGCGGTTGACGTCGGGGTGCAGCTCGCGCGCCAGGCGCCGGAAGGCCTTCTTGATCTCGGTCTCGCCGGCGTCGCGCGCGACGCCAAGGATCTCGTACGGGTCTCGGGGGCGGGTGCTTGCCATCAGCCTTCGTAGACGTCCTCGATGAAGCGCGAGAGCTGGTGGGCGGCCTCGCGCACGGTGCGGATCGCGGCGGCGTAGTCCATGCGCACCGGCCCGAGCACCGACACGGTCCCGAGGTGGCGGGCGGGAAGGCCGTACCCCGACGCCACGAACGCCAGCGAGTGCAGCGCCGGCAGCTCGTTCTCGTGGCCGATGCGCACGAGGACGTCGCGCTGGCCGAGGGCGGCGCGCAGGACGTTGAGCAGCGCGACGCGGCGCTCGAGGATCCCCATGAGCTCGTTGATCTCGGTGAGGTCCTGGAAGCGATGCTCGGACAGCAGCCGGGCGGCGCCGCCGACGTAGAGGGTGTCCTCGGCGGTGTCGGCCAGCTCGGTGAAGGCGGGCGTCAGGCGCTCGAGGAAGCCGCGCTCGGTGCCCCCCAGCGATGGGTCGTTGAGCTTGGAGTGCAGCGTTCGCGCGCCGAGGCTGACGCCCTCCAGACGCTCGTTGAGATAGGCGCCGGCCCAGGCGGTCAGGCCCTGGTCCACCGGGCGCTCGAACGGCAGCACCTTCTTCGTCACGCCACCGGTGGAGGTGATGACGACGACCATCAGGACCTGCGGCTGCAGGAGAAGGACCTCGACGTGGCGGATGGTGGCCGTGTCGATCGGCGGCGCCGAGACGATGGCGAGCAGGTTGGTCACCTGCGACAGCGTCTCGGTGGTGGCGCGCATCGCCTCGTCGACCTCGCGGCGCACGAGCTGCAGGTCCAGGCCGCGCTCGCGCGCGACGACCTCCTGGCTGCCCAGCAGGCGATCGACGTAGAAGCGGCGCCCGGCGTCGGTGGGCACGCGCCCGGCGCTCGTGTGCGGGTGCGCGAGCAGGCCGTGCTCCTCGAGCATCGCCAGCTCGTTGCGGATCGTCGACGGGCCGAAGTCCAGGTCGGGGTCAGCCGCCAGCGTCTTGGAGCCCACGGGCTCGCCCGTCGCGGTGTGGGCCTCGACCAGTTTGCGCAGGATCAGCTCTTGGCGCGGCGTGAGCACCACACCGATTGTAGGTCGAGCCCGGCGCGGGGCTACTCGACCGCGATCTCGGCCTCGGCGTTGCGGATGATCGCCTTGCCGTCCTGCTCGGCCACGGTGTGCACGACCGCGACGCCGTCGCGCAGCTCGTGCACCGTGCCCGTCACGGTGAGCTCGTGCTCGGGCAGGCCCATGCCGCGGAACTGCACCTGCAGCCGTCGCAGGCTGTGCGGGCCTCCCCCGGCCTCGGTCTGGGCACGCGCGACCTGCGCCATCGTCCACAGGCCGTGCAGGATCCGCCCGGGCAGGCCGACCTGCTTGGCGAAGTCCTCGTCGATGTGGATCGGGTTGAAGTCGCCCGAGGCGCCCGCGTAGCGCACCGTGAGGTACTTGTCGGGCGTGACCTTGAGCTCGGGGATCGTCTCGCCGGGCTGCATCGCTCACCCGCCTCGCACGATGTTCGACCAGGTGCCGACGCACACGGTGTCGCCATCCTGGTTGGTGGACACGGACTCGAAGACGTAGAAGCCGGTCCCGCCGCGCTCGGAGATGTCCTTGACCGTCACCGTGGTCTCGATCTCGTCGCCGGCGATGACCAGCGGCCCCCACTTGAACTCCTGCCCGCCGTGGACCATGAGGGCGAAGTTGATCCCCACCTCGGGATCGAAGAGCGCCGGGCCCATGGCGGGCGAGCTGTACACCGCGGCGAACATCGGCGGCGCGACGACGTCGCGATAGCCCAGGGCGCGCGCGGCCTGCACCTCGAGATGCACCGGGTTCGTCTCGCCGACGGCGAACGCGTACTCGCGGATCTTCTCGCGGCCGACCGCGTAGGTCAGCGGCGGGTACGTCTTGCCGACGGCGTTCGTGTTCGCGGCCATCGCGGCCGCATGTAATCACCTGGCGCGCTGCGTCGCCGCCACGCAGGCCAGCACGGCGACCGCGGTGAGCAGCGTGGCCACGCCGACGTCCTCGCCGAGCAGCGCCGCCGACCAGCCAAGCGTGAGCACCGGCTGGGCGAGCTGGACCTGGCCGATGCGCGCCACCCCGCCGCGCGCGAGCCCCGCGTACCAGGCGAAGAAGCCCAGGAACATCGAGACCACGGCGACGTAGGCGAAGCCCAACCAGGCGCTGGCGCCGGCGTGCACTCCGGTGACGCCGATGGCGACCCCCGTGACGGCGGCGGTGAGCGGCGCGGAGAGCACCAGCGCCCAGCAGATCGTCGTCGGCCCGCCGAGCGTGCGGCTCAGGGCACCGCCCTCGGCGTACCCGATCGCGCACAGCACGACGGCCCCGAGCAGGAAGAGGTCCCCAACGCGGACCCCACCCACCCCCTGCGTGATGACGAAGGCGAGCACGGCGACGAGGCCGGCCGACGCTGCCAGCCAGAAGGCCCGGCTCGGGTGCTCGTGCGCCCGGCCGACGGCCGCGACGGCCGTCGCGGCGGGCAGGATCGCGATGACCACGGCGCCGTGGGCGGCGGTCTGGACCTCGAGCGCGAGCGAGGTCAGCAGCGGGAAGCCGACCACGACGCCCGCCGCGACGATGGCCAGGGAACGGGCCTGCGCGCGGGTGGGGCGCGGGGCGCGCGTCGCGAGCAGGTAGACGGCCGCCAGCGCCGCGGCGACCGTCGCGCGCCCGAAGGCCACCAGCCACGGATCGAGGTCGGCGACCGCGAGCCGGGTGGCGGGCAGCGAGAAGGAGAAGCCCACGATGCCGAGGCTGCCGAGCAGCAGGCCCGGCGGCAGCACGCGGGCGCGAGTGTGGCCCGGCGACGTGCCAGCGCTCGCGGCATCGCCGGGCGCGCCCGCTCGCGGGACGCTTGCCGTTACCGGCGTCACCGCGATAGCGTTATCCGCGCTACTCATGCGTCACGATAACGCAGAGACCCGCGTCATCCAAGACCTGCGAGCGGAGGCGGCGGCATCCGCTTCCGGAGAGCGCCTGCCCTCCGTGCGCGAGCTCATGGCCCGCCACCGCGCCTCGCCGGTCACCGTGCAGCGGGCGATCGCCGCGCTGGCGGCCGAGGGCCTGCTCGAGCCCCGGCCCGGGCGCGGGACCTTCGTCGCGCCGCGCCCGCCGGCGCAGGCGCCGCCCGATCTCTCGTGGCAGGCTGTGGCCCTCGGCGCGGGCGCCGTCGAGGGCAGCGCCCTCCAGGAGCTGCTGGCCGTCCCGCCGCCCGGCGCGATCCCGCTCTCCAGCGGCTATCTGTCACTCGACCTTCAGCCGATCGCGCTGGTCGGCGCCGCGCTGGCCCGCGCGGCCCGCCGCCCCGGCGCCTGGGAGCGCGGCCCGGTCGAAGGGCGCGAGGAGCTGCGCGCCTGGTTCGCGCGCCAAGCGGGCGGCAGCCTGCGCGCGCACGACGTGGTCGTCTGCTCGGGCGGCCAGCCCGCATTGGCGACGGCGTTCCGCGCCCTCGCGGCGGCGGGCGATCCGGTGCTGGTAGAGGCGCCCACCTACCTCGGGGCCATCGTCGCCGCCCGCGCCGCCGGGCTGCGCGTGGTCCCCGTCCCCAGCGACGCCGACGGCGTGCGCCCCGACCTGCTCGCCCAGGCGTTCGCGGGCACCGGGGCGCGCCTGGTCTACTGCCAGCCGCTCTACGCCAACCCGCACGGCTCCGTGCTCGCGGCCGACCGCCGCGCCGCCGTGCTCGACGCCGTCGCGGGCGCCGGCGCCTTCCTGCTCGAGGACG
>Ga0307278_10000971_pt1 | contig 14146 bp, 14 predicted proteins | sample ER_DNA_117_FD_194482 | JGI IMG/M metagenome (GOLD analysis project Ga0307278, IMG submission 194482) | Bulk soil microbial communities from the East River watershed near Crested Butte, Colorado, United States - ER_DNA_117 | ecosystem: Environmental > Terrestrial > Soil > Floodplain | place... | reverse complement strand
GCGGCCCCCGGGGTGGGGGGGGCCCGCCGCCCCTCGTGTTCACGAGGCTGAGGGCGGGGTCAGGGCCCTCAGCACGCGACTTACCTTGCTCACTTCGACCGAAACCATGAGCTCGCCAGTGCATCCCTCTGGCCGGCGACACAAGGCCCGCCGGGCTCGAGCGTCGCAGCCAGGGAACGGGATGGGGAGAGCGCGAGCCGTTCGAGGTCATCCGAAGTCTCTCCCGCTCGTCGGGCTGAAGGCAAGGTCGAGCGGGTCGGCCCGGAACGCCACGCTGCTCTCCCGATGCACGATGAGGTCGGAGAGCCGGGCCTGCTTGACGTACCGGATGACCACCCGGTCGTCACGGTTCCGGGTGGCCGGCGTGTGCCGTGTCAGCCAGTCGGTCAGGTTCCCCTGGTAGCCGCAGGCGGCGTCGGTCAGGTAGTCGGTGCAACGCCGGAACAGCTTCGGGAGGATGAGGGCACCCTCCGGCCCGATCGAGTGCCGCCCGTCGAGGGTGAACCCTGCCGAGACGTCCCGGGCCCAGACGCCTCGGCCCACCGCCCTGGCGGCGGACGCGGCCGTGCGCAGGCGGCGGTGGTGCGTGGCCGGAGTCGAGGTGTAGGCCGTGTAGTAGGCCCAGCCCTCCTCGACCAGACGCAGGTTGACAGTGCGCTCGAGCAGGGCCTCGTCGACCAGCACCCGGTCGCCGCCGGCGACCGGCACCGCGTCGGGGTCGACGGTGAGGTAGGCGATCGGGCGGCCGTTGATCGCGAGGGGTTGGCAGAGAAGCGCCGCAGGCACGCTCGCGGGGACGGCGTGCACGACCCGCGTGGGCTGGGCTGGGTCGAACTCGAGGTCGATGAACCCCAGGGACCACAGGAAGGCGTCACGCGCCTCCCGCCCGAGCGGCTGGGCCTGCCCGCCGTAGCGGAGCTCGGGCGCGTCGACGCCTTCGAGGCGCGCCTGGACGCTGCCGTCGCGGGCCGGCCGGATGCCGCCGCCCCGCTGCAGCACCCGGTAGGCATCTCGGTCTTCGGGAAGGAAGCGGACCGAGTCGCCGTCCGGGTCCTTGCCGGCAAGGACCACCTGCCCGCGGACGACGAGGTAGAAGGCTGACAGCACGGCAGGATCCTCCCTCGTCGACCTTCCCCGCCTCGCTCGTCGACCTTCCCCGCCTCGGCCGGACCACGCCAGGCGCGACCGCTCACCGGCACAGCCGGGGCCGGACCGTTCGCAGCTCGCGGGAGTCCCGGCTCACGCTGCCACGGCAACCGGATGGCCGCAAGTCCACCGCCCGGCCCGCGCGGTACTGACCGGCGGGTCAGCTGGTGGTGGTCGTGGACAGCGGCACCTCCTCACCAGCCGCGATCAGGGCCGAGCCGATCACCACCCGCGCTCGGGGGCCGAGGCGGAAGCGGACCGGCGGGTGCGGGGGGGCCGGCTCGAGCTCGGCCGCGCCAAGCGCCCCCAACGGGTCGAGGAAGGCGGCGGCCACCAGGATCGCCAGCCGGTCCGCGGGTCCGAGGTCGAGGCCCTCCCCGATGGTCGCGGCCAGCCCGGCGACGGCCACGTCCACGCCAGCGGGCAGACCGAACAGCAGGCGCAGGACCCAGAGCCGTCCCCGGGCCAGCGCCTCGACGCCGGGCCCCGGGCCGAGTACCGGCGACCAGGGCACGCGATGGCACCAGGCCGCAAAGACAAGTCCCGCCCGGAGCCCGTCGTCAAGCTTCGACCAGGCCGGGCGCAGGGTGGTCACCTCGAGCCGCGACCCGCGCACACGCAGCAGCCCCACCGCCTGGGCCAGCAGGCGCAGGAACTCGACCGCGCCCGCGGCCGCGGGGCCGGGGCGAGGCGGGACCGCAGTCCCATGGGTGGCGAGGCAGACGGCGCGGGCGGCGGCGAGGGCGTCCGCCGGGGCCAGCCGGGCGTCGGCGTCGAGGGCAAGGCCACGGCGGTCGGCGACCAGGTCGACGAAGGCGTCGAGGCGGGCGACGAGCCCGAGGGTGGCGGTCGGCACGGATGCTCCCTTCAGATCGGCGCGGCTGCGCTGGGAGCGGCAGCCTGCCACCGGCGAAGCGCCGTGGGGAGCGGGTCGCGCCAAGTTGTGGACGAGCGACCGGCTTGTCGAGCAATGCCCACCGCCCCCGGATCCCGTGCGTCAGAGCACGGGATCCGGGGGCCGAAAGGGACGGGGACGGGGATCTGGCCGGCGAGGCGGCACGGGACAGGCCCGCACGCCGGCCTTGGCGGTCATCGGGCCCACCGGACCCGCGCGAAGGCGTGCCGCGGACGCCGGGGAGGCATCTCGCTGGACTCGGCGATGCGGATGGCGTGCCGCTGTTGGGCCTCCGGGCGCTCGGCGTTGCGGGCCAGCTCGTGGGCGCGCGACTGCGCGATCTCACTGAGGAGCAGGTGCATGGCTGTTCACCTCCTTTCCGTTGCGTAGCCGGACGGGGCCGAGCCTGCCGGGATCAACAGGCCTCGGCCTCCTCCGCGTCGAGGTGCAGTGGCAGCGGGTGCTTGCGGGGCCGCCCACGGGGCCGCTTGAACGGCACCGGGCGTCCGTCCACGAACACCTCGCCACCCCACACGCCCCAGGGCTCCCGGCGCTCGGTCGCGCCGGCGAGGCAGGCCGCCCGCAGCGGGCACGGCCGGCACAGCACCTTGGCCCTCTCGAGCTCGCGAGGAGACTCCGAGAAGTACAGGTCGGGTCCTGCCTCCACGCATGGCAGCGCTCGCCCTGGCGGCACGTAGTGCTCCAGCGTCTGCATGGTCGGGTCGCTCCTTGATCAGTTCCGGCTGGCCGGAGCTCCTGGGCAAACAGAAAGGCCGTGGGGTTCGCCCACGGCCTTCGCGGTTTGTCGGAGCTCCGGGTCTGGCTCCGGGGAGGGCCCGGTCAGCCGGGTGCCTCCCTATGCTGCGTGGCCGCGAAGGCCAGGTCGTTCGACTTGCTCTCGGCGCCGACGAAGACACCGGTCCTGCCCGTCGGGTCGACGAGGTGACGCTGGATGCTGGCGCCGCTTGTGGCGATCTGCGGGCACACGTCACCCCGGGACCCGACCTGAGTCCCCGTCATGACGCGAGTCCGGTAGTTCTCCACCGAGGCACCTCCTGACCGCGGCCCCGAAAGGGACCCCGACCATCAGCCGACGGTCCCTCCGCCAGCTGCCCGAGCACCATCGCAGACCCGTCGAGCGAGGTCAAGCCATTTATCCAGAGAGAGTTGCTGGAGAGTTGCTCGGGACTCACCGCTCAGTCCCGCGAACCGGTCGTCAGTCCGGGCGAGACGCGGCTCGGCCGTAAGGTCAGGCTCGGCCAGGTCACGGGATGCGGCGGGCGCGGTAGCATCCGTCCATGCCTCCCCCATGGGCCGCCCCGTCGGCATCGCCACCGCTCCCCCAGCCGCCATGGCGCCGGATGCTCGCCGTCGGTGCCTCGGGGTTGGTGCTTGGCTGCGTGCTGCTCGGACTGCAGTTCGCGCGCCTGGGGCCGGACCCGACGGCGCCCTTCTTCGTCGGTACCAGCTGGCACCTGGACGAGGACCTGGCCGCCAGGGACATCCGCGTCAAGCTCAACCCGGGCAATGGCTACGACGGGCAGTGGTTCCTGGGGCTCGCCTACGACCCCCTGCTCCGCGAGCACCTGGCCGCAGGGTTCGACATGCCCAGGTACCGGGCGGGCCGGCCGCTCCAGGCGGTGGCCGGCTGGCTGCTCGCCGGCGGCCGCAGGGACGCGATCCCGCTCGGACTGCTCGCGCTCGGCCCGCTCGCGCTGGCGCTGGGATGTGCCGCCACCGGCCGGCTGCTCGCCGCGCACGGGCGCTCCCGCTGGTTGGGCCTTGGGTTCGCCCTCGTCCCCGGCGTCGTGGTCGGGGTGACGTTCGCCACTGCCGAGCCGCTCGGGCTCGCCCTGGCCGTGCTCGGCCTCGGCCTCGTGCTCGACGGCCGGCTGCTCGCGGCCGGCCTGGGGTTCGCCGCCGCCGGCCTGACCAAGGAGTCCTACCTTGCCTTCGCGGCGGCGGCCGCCGTCTGGCTGGCGCTCCGGCCCGGTCGCTCCCACCGGGAGAGCGTGGCCGGCGCGGCCGCCGTGCTCGGCCCTGGGATGCTCGCGCTCGGGCTGTGGTGGGCCTACGTCGCCCGGATGGTCGAGGCGAGCACGGCCGATGCGCGCCCGGCCGCCGCGCTCGGGCCACCCCTGGCCGGCTGGGCGCACGCCCTGGGGCTGGTGGCCACCGGCGACTACGTCGCCGACGCGCCGGTCGGGCCGCTCGGCCCCGTGCTCCTGGTCGGGTCGCTGGTCCTCGCCGCGGCCGGCATCGTCACCGGCCTGCGCCGGTCGTCGCTTGCGGGCCGGGCCGGCCTCCTGCTCGGCCTGTACGGGCTGGTGCTCTCCGCCGAGCTGCTCGGCCGGTTCCTGTCCAGCATGCGTGCGCTGGCCCCGGCCGTGCTGGCCACCGCCCTGGCCGTCGCGGTGGCGCTCGGCGCCCCCACCCTGCCCCGCCAGCCGGTCGAGCTCGCCAAGCCCTGACCAGCCCGGGGACCGGGAGCCCGGGGGGCAGGGGCGGGTTAGAGGATCCTGATCACGTAGCGGCCGCTCAGGTAGAAGTTGCCGGCCGGGTCGATGATCTGCATCCGGAACACGTACCGGCCGCGGAGCTGGGTGCCGGCCAGGGTGCGGCCGTTCCAGGAGACGCGCTGGCGGCCGGCGGGCTGCAGCCCGGTCGAGATCGTCCGCACCAGCGTCGTGGTGCCGTACTTGTAGACCAGCACGCGCAGGCGGGAGCGCTCGTTGGACGAGATCGCGAACGTGGTGGTGTCGCGGTCGCCGTCGCGGGGGACCGGCTCGAACGGGTTGGGCGCCACCGACAGGTTGGCGACCTTGGGCCTGACCCGGTCGAGGATCAGCGGGAAGGTCCGCAGCAGCGACCGCTTGCCCGGGCCAAGGGTGTACAGCACCCGGAGCGTGTAGGTGCCGTCGGGCTTGGCGACCCCGCCGACGGTGCCGTTCCAGGACTTGGCGCCCGGACCGTCGAACGTCAGGAAGCTGGCGAACCCGCTGGTCAGGAACGACTTGGCGGTGTAGCCGGGGAGGTTGCCGACGTTCCAGGCGCAGACGTCCTGAATGTGGTCGCCGTTGGGGCTGCACGCGCCGACCGGCACCGTGACCGGGACCCCGGAGACGTTCCTGACCGTCCAGGTGAGCCGGTAGCCGCCCTCGGTCGGCCCGAAGTCCGAGCCGAGCGCGAACACGTCGATCAGGTACGTGCCGGCCACCCGCGCCTGCAGGTGCATCGTGGACCGGCAGAACGGCGAGGGCGGGCTGCTGGCACAGGCGACGATGCGGCCGAACTGACTGAACACGTCGGTTGTCCCGGGTGTGTACAGCACGGCGTCGAAGCCGGGGCCGCTCTGCCTGGTCAGGGTCGCGTCGAGGGTGTCGCCAGCGGCCAGGTAGACGGCGTAGACGTCGTCGACGTTGTCGTCGGCGGCTTGGCCGTCGCCACCGCCGTCCAGGGTGCCGCCCCGGTTCCAGAGGTCGTCCCCGGTCGTGCCGAGGAGAGGCACGCCGGGCGCCTGGTCGTTGGCGCGCAGCACCCGCACTGGCACGCTGCCGCTGCCCGAGGCGCCGTCGAGGGTCGCGGTGCCGACGCGGGTGGCGCCCCGGGCGAGCGTGACCGGGCCCGAGACGGCCCCGAAGACGCCACCGCCGAGGGGCTGCAACGTCCTGCCGCTGGCCACCGGGGAACCGCCGACGCTGAACGAGGCCGTCCCCGACCCGGGCGGCGACGCCAGGCTCCCGTCGCTCTTGAGCACGTAGGCGTCGAAGATCGTGCTCGGGTTGGCGAGCTGGCCGGAGACCGCGTCGGTGAGGATCGCCGGCCCATGGGTCTCGGCCACCACGAAGGGGGACGCGCCGCTCTCGAAGCTCTGCACGTAGGCGTTGGCGTTGGCCAGGCCGTGACCCTCGACCTTGGCGTCGGTGGACGACACCGCGCCGGTGTCGGCGGTCCCCTCCACGGCCAGGCGGCTGCGGAGCCGGCTGCTCGTCGGGCCGAGGGCGAGGATGCCGGCCACGATCGGCGAGGCGAACGAGGTGCCGTCGACCTCGACGAGCGCGCCATTCGGCGCGACCGCGGTCACCGCCTCACCGGGAGCCACCACGTCGAGCTTGCCGTAGGACGAGAAGGTCGCCACCCCGCCGCCCTTGGTGGTCGCGCCCACCGAGACCACGCCGGGGTAGCCGGCCGGATAGTGGGGCAGGTAGTTGCCGTCATTGCCGGACGCCGCAGCGATCGACTTGCCGGCGCTGAGGACCGCGTTGATCGCGTTCCGCTCGGGCGTAGAGGGCTGAGACCCACCCAGGCTCAGGTTGACCACCTTCACCGAGGAGTCGGCCGCGGCCTCCTGGAGGGCGGCCGCCTCGGCCGACACCGGGATGCCACCCTCGCCGTCGTCGACCTTCCACGCCTTGATGGTCGCCTCGGGGGCCACCCCGGTGATGCCCACGCCGTTGTCGGCGGCGGCGATCAGGCTCGCCACCGAGGTGCCGTGCCCGATGCTGTCCGAGGCGCCGGTCGGGGCGCAGGCGCCGCTGGCGTTGCAGGCGCGGCGCTGGGTCACGCGCGCGCCGAGCTCAGCGATGTTGGCCACGCCGCTGTCGATCACGGCCACCACGGCGCCGCTGCCCTTCTTGCCGGCGGCGTGGGCGGCCAGGGCGTTCACGCCAGGGGCCGCCGCCAGGTGCCAGCAGTCAACGCCCGCCCCACAGGCGTTGAACCTCCGGATCCAGTCGGGCTCGGCCCAGGCCACGCCGGGCTGGGCGGCCAGGCGCCTGGCGGCCGCGGGCACGTCGGCGGTGCGGGCCAGGGTGCCGATCTGCACCTCGCCGCCGCCGGCGGCGAGGTGGGCGCCGACCGCGCGGAGCAGGGCGCCGCGCCGCGCCGTGGTGACCCCGGGCCGGAAGCCGACAAGGACCCGGCCGGGCACGAAGGCGGGCCGGCCCGTGGCTCTGCCCTGGGTGGTCCCGGCGGGGACGGCCGCCTGGGCGGCGCCGGCCGCCGCGGCGCCCGCCTGGGGTGGGGCGGCGGGGCGGGCCGCTGCGGCACCAGCGGGCAGGAGGGCGGCGAGCAGGACGGCGGCGAGCAGGGACCGGAACTGCATGCGCATGGCGGGCTTCCCCTCAAGCGTCGGAGCCTTGCCCCGACCGCTGCGGGGCCTGCCCGGGCATCATCGGCAGGAAGCCTGCTCGGCTCAAGTCGCTTCCGTCGGTTCAGGGAGTTTGGTATGCATTGTTGCCAGAATGAGATCGAAGGGACCTGCTCCGAACGGCCTGGCACCTGGCAAGGAACTGCTCGGAGCCGCCTGGCGAGGAACTGCTCGGAGCGGCCTGGCGAGGAACTGCTCCGAGCGGCCTGGCGACCGCGCTCAGCCCGTCCCGACGACCGGATCCGGCCGTCGGGCCGCGCGCTGCAGGTGACCGGGCCTCGCGGGCTGCAGGCGGCGCCGGTCAGTACTGCGGGATGCTCGGGTCGACCGTCCGTCCCCAGGCGACGATGCCGCCGCCGAGGTGCCGCGCTGTCGAGAAGCCGGACTGCTTGAGCAGCGCGAGCGCCTCGGCCGAACGCTGGCCGGACTTGCAGTACGCGACCACCTGCTCGGTCTGGGGCAGCTCGGCCAGGTGGGAGGGCAGCTCCCCGAGCGGGATCAGCTCGGCGCCCTCGATGCGGTTGATCTGCCACTCGGCCGGCTCGCGTACGTCGATGAGCTTGATCCGCTGGCCGGCGTCCAGGGCCGCCTTCAGCTCGGCCGGGGTCAGGGTCGAGCCGGCCGCGGCCCGTTCGGCCTCGCGCGACACCACGCCGCAGAAGTCCTCGTAGTCGATCAGCTCGGTGACCGTCGGGTTCTTGCCGCAGACCGCGCACTCCGGGTCCTTGCGGACCGTGATGTCCTTGAACGACAGCTCCAGGGCGTCGTAGATCACCAGCCGGCCCACGATCGGGTCGCCGATCCCGGTGAGCAGCTTGATCGCCTCGTTGGCCTGGATCGAGCCGACGGTGGCGCACAGCACCCCGAGGACCCCGCCCTCGGCGCACGAGGGCACCATGCCGGGCGGGGGCGGCTCCGGGTACAGGCAGCGGTAGCACGGCCCGTGCTCGGCCCAGAACACGCTCGCCTGCCCGTCGAAGCGGTAGATCGAACCCCAGACGTAGGGCTTGCCCTCCAGCACGCAGGCGTCGTTGACCAGGTAGCGGGTGGGGAAGTTGTCCGACCCGTCGATCACCAGGTCGTAGCCGCGGATCAGCTCGCGGGCGTTGTCGGAGGTCAGCCGGGTCTCGTGCAGGGTCACCCTGACGTAGGGGTTGATCTCGGCGATGGAGTCCCTGGCGCTGTCGAGCTTGGACCGGCCGATGTCGGAGGTGCCGTGGATCACCTGGCGCTGCAGGTTCGACGCGTCGACCACGTCGAAGTCGACCAGGCCGAGGTGGCCGACCCCGGCCGCGGCCAGGTACATGGCGTTCGGCGAGCCGAGGCCGCCGGCCCCGACCAGCAGGACGCTCGCGTTCTTGAGCCGCTTCTGCCCGTCCATGGCCACGTCGGGGATGATGAGGTGGCGCGAGTAGCGGAAGACCTCGTCACGCGAGAACTCGCCCGCCGGCTCCACCAGCGCGGGAAGCGCCATCGATGCTCCTTCTCGTTGTTCTAGATCGCGAACCCCATGGCCCGCAGCGCGAGCTCGCCGTCCTCGGTGAGGCGCTCCGGCCCCCAGGGCGGCGACCAGACCCAGTTGATGTCGACCTCCTCGATGCCGTCCAGGCCGACCAGGGCCGCGTTGGTGGCACCCTCGATCATGTCCGTGAGCGGGCACGCGACCGAGGTGAGGGTCATGTCGAGCACGACCTTGCGGCCGTCCTCCTCCTGCTCCACCCCGTACAGCAGCCCGAGGTCGACCACGTTCACGCCCAGCTCGGGGTCTTCTACCTGCTTCATGGCCTCGAGGATCTCGGCCTCACTCGCCATCTCGTCCACTCCCTCTCTCCATCCGGAGGCTACCGCTTCGCTGCCTGAGCCCCAGACCCCTCCTTGCCATCCGGGGCTGCCGCTTCGCTGCCTGAGCCCCGGACCCCTCTTCCGTCAGTACCGCTCGCCGGGCAGGCGCTCGGCCTTGGCGGCCCGGGCCGCGTTCTCGTCCTCGCCGTAGACCGTCTCGCCCCCGTCCTGGCCGGCCAGGCCCCTGGCGGCGGCGTCCCTGAACGCCATCCAGCCGAGCAGGGCGCACTTGACCCGCACCGGGTACCTGGCCACGCCGGCGAAGGCGATCCCGTCCTCAAGGAGCTCCTCGTCGGGCTCGGCCTCGCCGTGCATCAGCTGGCGGAACGCGTCGGCCGCCTCCAGCGCCTCGGGCACCCGCCGGCCGAGCACCAGGTCGCTCATGACCGAGGCGGACGCCAGCGAGATCGCGCAGCCCTTGCCGTCGACCGCAACCCCGGCCACCCGGTCGCCGTCCAGCCGCAGGCCGAGGGTGAGCTCGTCCCCGCACACCGGGTTGTAGTGGCGCACCTCGACGCGGTCGCCCTCGAGCCGCCCAGGGTGCCTGGGCTTCTTGTAGTGGTCGAGGATGATCTCCTGGTACAGGTCCTCGAGACCCAACGTCCTGCCTTCCCTCTAGCCGAAGAACCGCTTGGCCTTGTCGAGCGCGGCCACCAGCGCGTCGACCTCGCCGGTGGTGGAGTAGACATAGAACGAGGCCCTGGTGGTGGCCTGCACGCCGAACCGCTTCATGAGCGGCTTGGCGCAGTGATGGCCGGCCCGGACCGCGATCCCGTCCTCGTCGAGCACCTGCGAGATGTCGTGCGGGTGGATCTCCCCCAGCGTGAACGACACGGCACCGCCCCGGTGTTCCAGGTCGGCCGGCCCGAGCACCCGCAGGCCGTCGACCTCGGCCAGCCGCTTCAGGGCGTAGCCGGTGACCTCGACCTCGTGGGCGCGGACCTGGTCCATGCCGAGCCCGGCGAGGTAGTCGACGGCCGCCGCGAGCCCGACGGCGTCGCCGACCGGCGGCGTCCCCGCCTCGAAGCGCCAGGGGATGTCGTTGAACGTGGACGACTCGATGTCGACGTCGCGGATCATCTCGCCGCCGCCGAGGAACGGCTCCATCGAGTCGAGCAGGTCCTCCCGGGCGGCCAGCACGCCGATCCCCATCGGGCCGAGCATCTTGTGCCCGGTGAACCCGAGGAAGTCGGCGCCCAGGTCGTCGAAGGTCACGCCCAGGTGCGGGACCGCCTGGGCCGCGTCGGCGACCACCAGGGCGCCGACCGCGTGGGCGCGCTCGGCGATCGCGGCCACCGGGTTGACCGTGCCGAGCACATTGGACATGGCCGAGACGGCCACGATCCGGGTCCGCCCGGTGAGCAGTCCGTCGAGGGCGTCCAGGTCGAGCAGGAAGTCGTCGGTCACCGGGATGGCACGGATGCGGGCGCCGGTGAGCTTGGCAACCAGCTGCCAGGGCACCAGGTTGGCGTGGTGCTCCATCTCGGTGACCAGGATCTCGTCGCCCTCGCGCAGGTTGCGCAGGCCCCAGCCGTAGGCGACCAGGTTGATCGCCTCGGTGACGTTCTTGGTGAACACGGTGGCCCGCTCGCTCGCGCCGACGAAGCGGGCGACCTTGCCCCTGGCCGCCTCGTAGAGGTGGGTGGCCTCCTCGGCGACCGTGTAGACGCCGCGGTGCACGTTGGCGTTGTGGCGCTCGTAGTACTCCTGCATGGCGGCCAGCACCTGGGCCGGCTTCTGGCTCGACGAGGCAGAGTCGAGGTAGACGAGCGGCTTGCCGTGCACCTCGCGGGCGAGCAGGGGGAAGTCGGCCCGGACACGGGTCGCGAGGTCGCCGCCGGCCAGGCCGCCCGGGGCATGCGGGGCCTGCTGGCCCGGAGCGTGCAGGGCCTGCTGGCCCGGAGCGCTCGAGGCCTGCTGGCCCGAGGCCGGGTCGGGGCGGGGCGGGGTCGTGGTCGTGGTCATCGTGCGCGGTTGCCTCCCTGGCGCCGGTCCGGCGCCCACCCTGGAACGGACTGCCGACCTATGCGGCGGACGTGCCGCGCCACCGTTCGTAGCCCTTCGCCTCAAGCTCCTCGGCCAGCTCCGGACCGCCCGACTCGACCACACGGCCGTCGACCATGACGTGGACGGCGTCGGGGGCGATGTAGCGCAGGATCCGGGTGTAGTGGGTGATGAGCAGGACGCCGAGGTCCGGGCCGCGCAGGCGGTTGACGCCCCGGCTGACAACCTTGAGCGCGTCCACGTCGAGGCCCGAGTCGGTCTCGTCGAGGATCGCCAGGCTCGGGCGGAGCAGGGCCATCTGGAGGATCTCGTGGCGCTTCTTCTCGCCGCCGGAGAACCCCTCGTTCAGGCTCCGCTCCGCGAACCGCGGGTCCATCTCGAGCGCCTTCATCTGCTCGCGCAGGTCCTTGGCGAACTGGCGGACCGACACGTCCTCGCCCCGGACCGCGTTGATCGCGGTGCGCAGGAAGCTGGTGACCGACACGCCGGGCACCTCGACCGGGTACTGCATGGCCAGGAACATGCCGAGCCGGGCGCGCTCGTCGGGGGCAAGGGCGAGGACGTCCTCGCCCTTGAACGTGACCCGGCCGCCGGTCACCCGGTAGCGGGGATGGCCGGCCAGGGCGTAGGCGAGGGTCGACTTGCCCGACCCGTTCGGGCCCATGAGGGCGTGCACCTTCCCCGACTCGACGGTCAGGTCGACGCCGCGCAGGATCTGCTTGTCCTCCACGCTGACGTGGAGGTCCTCGATCACGAGGGTCGTGTCGCTCATCGGTCTTGGTAGCTCCTGTTCGTCAGAGGTTCTCGGCCAGCTCGGCCCAGCGCTCGGGCAGGTCGACGAGGACGTCGTCGTCGTCGACCTTGACGGGGAAGGTCCGGACCGGGGCCACGGCGGGCGGGACGTCGGGGTGGCCGGTCGCGAGGTCGAAGCAGCTGCCGTGCAGCACGCACTCGACCCTGCCGTCCTCGACGAACCCCTCCGACAGCGGGTAGTCCTCGTGGGTGCAGCAGTCCACCAGGGCGTACACGCCGTCCTCGGTGCGGATCAGGGCGACGGCCTCGTCGTCGGACAGCTCGACCCGGTGGCCGCTGTCCATCTCCAGCTCCGCGAGGGAGCCGAGCCGGACCCAGGCCATCAGCTGCCGACCTCCTTCGCGAGCTCCGCCTCGAGGGCGGCCTCCAGGCGCCGCCGCACGGCCGGGACGGTCATCTGGGCCAGGATCTCCTCGAAGAAGCCGAACACCACCAGGCGCCTGGCCACCTCCCTGGGCACGCCGCGGGACTGCAGGTAGAACAGGTGGAGGTCGTCGACCCGGCCGGTGGCCGCCGCGTGGGCGGCCTTCACGTCGGAGTTCAGGATCTCGAGGAACGGGTTGGCCTCGGCGTGGGCGTGCCTGGACAGGACCAGGTTGCGCATGGTCTGGGCGGCGTCGGAGCCGCGGGCGCCCGGGCAGATGATCAGGTTGCCGTTGAAGATGTTGCGCGACCCGCCGAGCAGGCCGGCCTTGTACAGCAGGGTCGAGCGCGCGTGGGGCTCGGCGTGGGTGACCGTGGCCCGGTGCTCGAACTTCTGCCCCTCGTCGGCGAAGACGGCCCCGAGCAGGTCGGCCTCGGCGCCCTCGCGCAGCACGACGTCGGGCGAGATGCGCACCACGCCCCCGCCGAGGGTGACCACGAACGAGCGGAACCGCCCCTGGCGGGCGACCTCGGCGCGCTGGACGCCGAAGTGGTTGACCCGTTCGCTGCCCCACTCCTGCAGGCTCAGGTGCTGCACGGACGCGCCCGGCCCGACCAGCAGCTCGGTGACGCCGTGGTGGAAGGCGGGCCCGTCGATCACCTCGGGCGAGTCGTGCTGCTGCACCAGCGTGAGCGACGCGCCCTCCTCGACCACGGCCAGGGTGTGGGCGAAGGTGGCCCCGGCCGTGGTGCGCCGGAACTCGGCGCCGACCGGCACCTCGACCTCGACGCCGCGGGGGACGTAGAGGAAGGCGCCCGCGGTGACCAGGGTGGCGTGCAGCGCGAGGAACCAGTCGTCGGCGAAGGGCGCCGCGGTGGTCATGAACCTGGGCTCCACCAGGCCGGCGTGCTCGCGCGCGGCGGTGGCCAGGTCGGTGAGGATCACGCCCTTGGCCGCGAGGTCGTCGGCCAGGGCAACTTCGGTGGTGGCCCCGTCCACGGTGGTCACCAGGCCGCCCGGGTCGAGCCGGTCGGCGGCTGCGTGCTCCGGACCCCGGCCGTGGTCGAGCACGGCCTGGCCCCGGCCCGGGGCGAGCACGACCCCCTCGGCCCCGGCCGCGCCGGGCCGGCCGGCGTGACGCACGATGCGGTGGCGGTCGATGCCGGCCCGCTTCGGGTCGGTGAAGCGCCAGGCCTCCTCGCGGTTGGTCGGCCGCTCCAGCTTGTCGAGGGCTGCCAGGGCCTCGAGCCGGCGGCCTCGGAGCCACTCGGGGTCGCCGAGCGCCTCCGACCACGCGGTCACCGCCGCCTTGTCGAGGCCCCGCAGGGTCAGCGTCTCGATGCTCGTCTCGGTCACCCCTACCCGACCGCCCCTTCCATCTGGAGCGCGATCAGGCGGTTCAGCTCGAGCGCGTACTCCATCGGCAGCTCCTTGGAGATCGGCTCGATGAACCCGCGGACGATCATGGCGGTCGCCTCGGCCTCCGAGAGCCCCCGCGACCGCAGGTAGAAGAGCTGGTCGTCGCCGATCTTGGAGACCGTCGCCTCGTGGCCGAGGTTGACGTCCTCCTCCTTCACGTCGTTGTACGGGTAGGTGTCCGAGCGCGACTCCTCGTCGAGCAGCAGCGCGTCGCAGCGGACGTTGACCCGCACGCCGGGCGAGTCCTCCTCGACCTTGATGAGGCCGCGGTAGGAGGTCCGCCCGCCGTCGCGCGAGATCGACTTGGACACGATCTGCCCGGTGGTGTTGGGCGCTGCGAAGGTGAGCTTGGCCCCGGCGTCCTGATGCTGGCCGTCGCCCGCGAAGGCGACCGAGAGGATCTCGCCGTGGGCGTGCTCGCCCAGCAGCAGCACCGCTGGGTACTTCATGGTCAGCTTGGAGCCGATGTTGCCGTCGATCCACTCCATGGTCGCGCCCTCGTAGGCCGCGGCCC
>Ga0307278_10000970_pt1 | contig 14147 bp, 13 predicted proteins | sample ER_DNA_117_FD_194482 | JGI IMG/M metagenome (GOLD analysis project Ga0307278, IMG submission 194482) | Bulk soil microbial communities from the East River watershed near Crested Butte, Colorado, United States - ER_DNA_117 | ecosystem: Environmental > Terrestrial > Soil > Floodplain | place... | reverse complement strand
CTGCAGGCCGGAGCCTGGGTGAAGCATGTACGATGCTCTGTAGTACTATCCTATACGTAGATGTCTCTTCTTCCCCTCAGGACGAGTCATGATCCGACCGCGTTCGCCTTTTGGATGTTCTGCCGAGTGCCCAAACGAGCGCCCGGTCGCGGCGCCTTCGCGCCGCGCGAGCGGCGCGGGACGGGGCCCTGTCGTCGAGCATGAGAGGGGCGCACGATCGCACCGTCCGGCTCGCGACGCGGGGCACCCGTGCCCGCTGCGTCACGGCGGAGACAGCACCGACCCGGCGGTCGTGATCGAGGAGGGGCCGAGCTGATGGGCGCCGACCGAGAGCTACGCACCTGGCGATCCGCCATCGCCGTCCAGGCAGCGCCGGAGCTCGTGCTCGAGACGCTCACCGATGTATGCGCTTGTCGGAGCTGGTCCCCCGTGGGCTTCACAGTCGACGGCCTCGACGGGCCGCGCCTGCGCCGGGGCGCGACCCCCCGAGTGAGCGGCAACCTCGGCGGTCGGCGCGTGCACTTCCAGCTGGAGGTCTTGCAGGCCGACGCGGAACACCTTCGCCTGTGCGCGGTGGGACCGGTCGAGATGCTCGTCGACTACGCGGTGCACGCTGCTTCGCCGGGATCGTCGGTCGAGGCGGCAGTCTCGGTGCGAGCCGTGCCCGGGTGGATCGGTACGGTGAGCGAGCGCCTGACTCGCGTGCTGCTGACCGGGGGCGCGCTCAATCACGCGCTCGCCCGAATGGCGCGCGAGGCGGAACGCCGACACGCGCAGCACGGTGCGCGCCGAACCTCACGTCCTGCCACGGCGCAGCGCCGGACGGCCCGGACCGCGCCGGCGCGCTGATGTCCGCATCCGCTCGTCCTCTTCGGAAGGTGGCCCGCGTCCCGCCCCTGTCGCGGGCCGCCCTGCCTGTCGATCAGCGCACGGCAGGCGCCCGCCCCGTCGTCGCCCTTACCCTTGCCGCGCCGCGGGCGCTGGTCTTCAGCGCGAGCGATTCGGCCGTGGCCGCTCGCCCGTGGGCGCTCGCCCGTGGGCGCTCGGCTCCGCCGGCCCCGGACCTGGAGCGCCGATCGGTCGACCTCGGGGACCTGGCTGGTGCTCGCGGGGCCGTCGCCCGCAAAAGGCGCGCGGTCACGCCCCGGGGCGGCGCGGTGTCCCCTTGATCGACTCGACCAACGTCCGCCTCTCCTTGCCCGGCCGACCGGTGACAAGCTACCGCGCCTCATCCGGGCTCCCGCGACGGCCGCCTTGCCCCAGCCGCGGATCCTGCTGCCTTCGGCGATCGCTCCCTGCGCCGGCGCGCCCTCGACACGGCCCTACGGATGGCCCGGACCGAGAACGCCACGCTCGTCCCCGCTCGTTTGGAGCGGATCCCGCTGCATCTGCTGATGGACGCGTCGCCCGGTCACGAGGTGGCGGAAGCGCTGACCGGCCTCCAACGGCGTGCGCGAGACCTCGGCGTACGCGTCGGTCCCCGCATCGGCCATGGCCGTAGCTACGGCCACGCGCTCCTTCGCGCGCTCACAAGGGAACGACACGACCGCGTCGTCCTTGCCGCAGGCCCGGGCAGACAGGTCGGATTCACCGCTGCCGACGTCGCATGGCGGTTCGGCCATGCCGATGAAGAGATCGTCGTCGCAACGGAGCACCCAATGCGCCCGCGGCTCAGCGCTAGTGCTACACGTCATAGTACTACCACATGTAGGATATTCTCCACGAACATCGAATGCTGCCCATGCATCTGTGCCAAGTCGACGTCCCCGGTTTCGATGCCGCCCGTCGCCCTCGACCGCCAGCCGCGCCCAGCCCGCCGACCTGAGGACGCCGCGTCCAGCGGGCCCAGGCGACGCTCGTGCTGCTCGCCGCCGGCATGGCGCCACTTGGCAGTCAGAGCGTAGGTTGAATTAGCGTGCGGCATCGTAGATCCCCGTGAGGAGCACCATGCGCAAGAACGGGCCGCGCTACACGGAGGACGAGCAGACTCCGGGAGCCTTCGAGGGCGAGACCGTCACTCGACGGCGATTCATGACCGGTGCGGCGAACGTGGGGCCGTGGCCACCGCGGCGTTTACAATTCCCGTGCTCGGATTCGCGATCGGCCCGATCTTCAAGCGTCTGCCGGTCATGTGGCAGGCAGTCGGTCGAGCGGCCGACTTCACGCGCGACGCCTATGTCCCCGCCGTGATCCGGCTCACCAACGAGAACATCGGCCAAGCAAACAAGGCCACGGTCTTCATCCGCCACCGCGACCCGCGGATCGACACCGAGCCGCTGGACCGCTGGAACCACTTCATCGCAATCACCTCGCGCTGCGCGCGCGTGGGCTGCCCGGTCAACTACGTCGACGCCGCGCGAGCGTTCATCTGCCCCTGCCACGGCGGGGTCTACGACTTCCGCGGGCTACGCACCGGCGGTCCCCCCCGCGACCGCTGGACCGCTTCCTGACCCGGGTGCGCCACGGCAACCTGGAAATCGGCCCGCGCTACAGCGTCAACCGCAACCTCAAACGCTTCTCGCCACGCGACCCCGGCGAGCCGCTGGATGGCGTGGGGCCGATCTTGTACCCGCCTCGCCCCTCGACGGCCAAGCTGCCCAAGTAGGCGCGCGTGAGCGGTGAGCCGCTGACGTTCCTCGGCAGCGCATGCTGGCGGTGGCGCTGCTGACCGCCGCAGCCGCCGTCCGCAAGACCGGCGCTCCTCCCGGCACACGCTCGCCGCTCACCAGCGCGCTGCGCATCTGCTGGACTTCCCTGCGTGCGTGTCACAGGCCGAGGGTCCGCCAGTGGTGGGCGAGCACGAAGCGCAGCTCCTCGGTGCTCAGCGCCGGTAGTGGTGGGCGAAGCCGATGCAACGGTAGAGCTGGGTGTTCTGGAGGCGATTGTTGGCGGACAGGGCTGCCCGATGACGAGGCCTTGACGGGCGGTCTCGCTCGATGACGGGCCATTGCGAGCGTGGGCGAAGCAGCTCCGATACGCCGCCATATAGCGCTATCAGAATCCCGCAAGACAGCGCTGAAGTTCACACATGCGCCCGCTCAGGTCGAGGTCCTCGCCGTGCCCCGCGCCGGATTCTCGGGACCCGTTCTATGCCGCAAACGAGAACAACGCCTGCGCACACGCAAGCAGGCCCCTCCGGCGCGAGCGTCGGTCACAGACGCAGTCAGCGATGCGGCAACCCTCGGTGGGACGAGGCACACGACGCCTGCATTCGCGAAGCAGCGGGTGCGCGCGCTGCGCTGCGGCCACGCTCGCCTTGGACGAGGTCCAAGCGTCTCCTACCGAGACACCGGGGCGGTCGCCTCGGCTAACGGGAGCGAGCGTGAGCCGCGCCTTGGGCGGGACGCTCGGAGTTTGTCCGCAGCAGGCGTGTGCACGGGCGCCGCGGACCAGCGTGCAAGCGGGCGAGAGCGGAAGCGCGGGCCGTTCGGCGCGACAGCCCAGGTCGTTAACCGCAGGCCGGGCGGGAAGGGAGTCTCGTCTGATAGGCGTGACGATTCCCGCGGCTCCGTTCGCGCGGGGCCGCTTGGGCCTGAGGGTCACATTCCGCGCTGTGTGTGCTTATCGGCCCGCGGGTGCCCGCCCGAACGTCTTCTCGCGTACCGCAACTGCCGTGTCGGCGTTATCGGCGAACAGGCCGTCGACGCCGAGCTTGTAATAGAGCGCCAGCTCGGCCGGCTGGTCGCCGCGCGCGTGCAGGTATTCCGGACTGCTCGGGTTGCCGACGCGGAAGTCGGTCGCCAAGAAGTTGTTCTCCGGCCGGAAGGTGAACGGGTGCAGCAGCAGTCCGACGCGGTGGGCGTCGCGTACGAGCGTGGTCGGCTGGCCCAGCGGGTTGCCGGCCGAGTTGCCGGCCACGATGCGGCTCTTGTCGGGGCCGATCCCGTCGGCGTAGGTGGAGATCTCGGCGAGGCCCTGCGGAGTGACGAGGTCGTCATAGGTACGCGGGTCCCCGCTCGCGACGAAGTCGGCGGGCGCGCCCGTGGCGTCGATGAGCTGGATCAGCGGGAGCGGCGTCTCGCGCCGCAGCCGCTGCAGGTTGCCGACCTCGAAGGACTGGATGAAGACCTTCGCATCTGGCCGGTCAAGCCCGTTGCGGCGCAGCGTGGCGAGCAGCGGCGCGTCGAACGAGAAGCCGAGCGACTGAAAGAACGTCGGGTGCTTGGTCTCGGGGTAGATGCCAACGCCCTTGGCCTTGGCCAGGTCGATGACCTCCTGGAACGTCGGGACCTCGAAGAGCCCGTCCAGCGCCGTGTTCTGCGGGCGCACGAGGGGCAGCCGCTCCTTCGCCCGCAGGGTCTTGAGCTCTGCCAGCGTGAAGTCAAAGGTGAACCAGGTGTTGGCGAAGATCACGCCATCGATCGTCCGCGTCGTCTGACGGCTCGCGAACTCCGCATGGTCCGCGACATTTGTGGTCGCACCGATGTCGGGCTCGTGGCGGGCGACGAGCTGGCCGTCCTTGGTGAACACCAGGTCGGGCTCGATGTAGTCCGCCCCCATCTCGATCGCCAGCGTGTAGGACGCGATCGTGTGCTCGGGGCGGTAGGCCGGGCTCCCGCGGTGGCCGATGACGATCGGCAGGCCGCGCCGGCGCCGACCTCCGTCGTGGCCGCCGCGCCTGGACGCCGTGGCGCCGGCGGGAAGTCCGAGGGCCGCCAGCGCGGCGCCCGAGCCGGCGAGCATGGACCTGCGGGACATCTGCTGCATGGTCTCCCCTCCGCGCGACCGGCGCTCGGCCGGACGCCAATGGATCTGCTGGGACGCTGGTCATGGAATACCACCTGCTCGGTCGCTCCGAGCGCGCGTGTCGGCACGCGAACGGAGCGGGTCAGGATTGACGCAAGAACCCGTCCCAGGAACGCGGCGCGACACGCCTCCGCACCGGATGGCACGGCGTGACGGAGTGCCGCTCCCGCGTGATACATGACCACGACCGCGGCACGCTTCGCGCCGCGGGAGCCGGCGGTGCCGACCGCTGGCCGCAGCTGGCGTATCCGAAGCAACGACAAACGGCGGGTCGCTCGGGCACGTCGGCGAGGCGAGCGCGGCTCGGATCCCGGTCCAGTCGAAGACGGGCCGACCATGACCGGCGCGTCAGTCGGTGAGCATCCGGAAAGCCAGTCGCCGTTGGTGGCCCTGGCGGAAGACGAGCGTCAGCCAGAGCCGGCCGACGCCGTCGACGACGTCGATCGCGTCGATGTCGCCGACGCGCACCGGTCGCAGGCCGACGTCGGCGATCAGCTGCTCGATGCCGGCGTCGTCGGGCCCGCACCAGAAGAGGTCCGCCACCTCGCCTCCGACGGTTGGGTCGGCGAACATCTCGAAGCCGAGGGTGTTGAACGCGCGTGCGACCCGAGCGCCCGGGGCGAACCGGGCGTACACGTCGGCGTGATGCAGGCGCTCGGCGCCGACGTCGTTGGTCGTGTCGATAACGACACGGCCGTTGAGCGCGGCGCCGTGCGCGGCGATCAGCTCGGGCACGGCCGCGCCTGGCGTGGCCAGCAGCACGACGTCGGCGGGCGCGATCGCGTCGGCGATCGCGATCGTCTGCGGCGGCTGCGGCGACCGTGAGGCATAGGTCACGTCGTGACCGGCGCGCCGCCACGCCTCCCCGATCGTCGCGCCGATATTGCCGCTGCCGATCACGGCGATGCTGGTCATACGCGAACGATACGCACGGGTCGACCGCTGACTCGGGGCGGCGGGACGCCCGCCTCATGATCGCTCGCGATCGACCCGACGGGGGCGTCAAGGCTGGGGGATCTTCTGCTGTGAGCCGACCTTGCTCGGGTCCCGCGACCGGGCCAATCGTGCGCGGACGCGCGATCGGCTCCGGCCCGGCCCTGCATGCGGGAAAACGCAGCAGCGACGCGCTGACTGCTCGTGTCCATGCGACTCCGTGCCGCGCACGGCATCCGCGCACGACGGTCGACGTGCCCACCGGACAAGGCTCGCCGAGTCCCCGCCGGGCTAGCGTTCGGCGGCATGGACCGCTTCAACGACCTCGACATCCCCGAATCGCTCGACGACGCGTTGAAGCCGTCGACGCTGGCACTCGTCGTCTACGACATGCAGGTGGGGATCCTGAGCCAGATCGCCAACAGCGATCGCGTGCTGGCCAACGTCTTGCGGGTGCTCGCCGCCGCGCGCGAGCAGCGCGTGCGGACGGTGTTCACCCGCCACTACTCGATGCCGACCGAATTGGCGGGCGTCTTTCAACTGCGTCAGGCCAAAGTTTGGCAGCGCAAGGAGCACGCGTCGGAGACGCGCCCACTGATCCCCCACGGCGCGCCCGGGTTCGAGCTGACGCCTGCGCTCGAGCCACGCGCGAGCGAGGCCGTGATCGACAAGATCACGATGTCGGCTTTCGAGGGCACGCCACTGGACATCGTGCTGCGCGACTGCGGTGTACGGGCATACCTCATCGTCGGCGTCGCGCTCGAAGTCGGAGTCGAGCCGACCGTGCGCCACTCGGCGGATCTCGGCTACATCCCGATCGTCGTGCGCGACGCCTGCGGAGCCGGCGACGCTGCGGCCGGTGACCGAGCCCTCGAAGCACTGATGTTCGCCGGCGACGCGATGGTCGCCGACACCGATGCGGTCACCGCATCCCTGATGGGCGCCACGCCAAAGGATGGATGAGCCGGGCGGCCGACTGCGGCCACGGGACCGGGCCGTGGGCGACCACGGACGAGAGCCTCACGGCCGGCCCGCAACTCTCGCTGCGCCCGAGATGGAGGCCGTCCGGCTCGCGCCGCCCGTCCGCGCCCCCGTTTCGTCCATTCCGGGAGCCAGCTCGGGGTCCGAGCCGACTTCTGCTTCGATGGGATCGGCCGCGTGCCGATCCCCACGACGTTGCCCGGATGATGTGCGCCGACGAGCACCGGGGACGCGCCCGGCCTGGCCGGCTGCTTCCCATTACTTCCCTGCCGGCGTAGCGTTGTTGTCGGACCGGCCCAGCGTCGTCCTGGGCCGCGGGCTGAAGGCCGGGACCGCGTGCCCACTACATCCCGGCCTGGCTTGGAGGAGGATCGAATGCGCCAAGTCTTTACGGCCACCGGTGCCGCGGTACTCGTCGCCGCCGCCGGCGCGGTCGCGCTCGGGATCGCGCCGGGCTTGGCGGCCGCGCCGCAACGCGGTGGGGCGGCGACGGCGACGCCGATTGAGCACCTGGTGGTGATCTACGACGAGAACATCTCGTTTGACCACTACTTTGGCACCTACCCGCACGCGGCCAACCCGCCCGGCGAGCCGGCCTTCCACGCCGCCCCGGGGACGCCGAGCGTGAACGGGCTCACCGAGGCGTTGCTCACCGACAACCCCAACAGCGCCAACCCCCAGCGGCTGGATCGCAGCGAGCCGCTGACCTGCAGCCAGAACCACGGCTACACCGCCGAGCAGAGGGCGTTCGACCATGGCCTGATGGACAGGTTCGTCGAGAGCACCCAGAACCTGAACTGCGCACCGCCGTCGATATCCAAGCCCGGCCTGGTGATGGACTACTACGACGGCAACACGGTCACGGCGCTGTGGAACTACGCGCAGCGGTTCGCGATGAGCGACAACTCCTACTCGACCGTCTTCGGGCCGACGGTGCCTGGCCATCTCAACCTGATCTCGGGGCAGACCCACGGGGCGATCACGTCGATGCCCACGCCGGCGGTCGCCAACGGCACGGTGATCTCCACCGGTGGCGAGGCCGCGAAGTACGAGGACTGCAGCCCGCCCGACGTCGCGAGGATCGAGATGACGGGCCGCAACATCGGCAATCTCCTGAATGCCACAGGCGTCAGCTGGGGCTGGTTCTCCGGTGGCTTCCGGCCCACCTCCCGCACGGCCGACGGCACCGCCGTGTGCGGGTCCGCGCACGCCAACGTCGGGGGCGTGCTCCAGACCGACTACTACAGCGGCGGATGGATCGAGCCGTTCCAGTACTACCAGTCCACCGCGAACCCGCACCATCTGGCGCCCGCCTCGGTCGCCGAGATCGGGCACGCCGGCCGCGCCAATCACCAGTACGACCTGACCGACTTCTGGGGCGCGCTGGACGCCGGGCGCATGCCGGCGGTGAGCTTCCTCAAGCCCGCGGTCTACCAGAACGGGCACCCGGACACGTCGGACCCGCTCGATGAGCAGCACTTCCTCGTCAACACGATCAACCAGCTCCAGGCCAGCAAGGAGTGGAAGTCGACCGCGATCGTCATTGCCTACGACGACGACGACGGCTGGTACGACCACCAGATGAGCCCGATCATCAACCCCAGCCAGAGTCCACAGGACGCGCTGACCGGCGACGGCCTGTGCGGCACCAGCGCGCCGCTCGCCGGCTACCAGGATCGCTGCGGCTATGGGCCGCGCCAGCCGCTGCTGGTCCTCAGCCCGTACAGCAGGGTCAACGCGGTCGACCACCAGGTCACCGACCAGACCTCGATCCTGCGCTTCATCGAGGACAACTGGCTCGGCGGTCAGCGCATCGGGGACGGCTCCTTCGACGCCCTCGCCAGCGGCCTCGACGGCCTGTTGGACTTCGCGCGCCGACACCCGCAGCCGCTCTACCTCGACCCGACCACCGGACAGCCCGGCCGCTGACCGACGCGCAGCACGACGGCCCGCCCAAGCTCCGGGCGGGCCATCGGCCGGCGAGCGCACTCGGGCAGGATCACCAACGCCGCGACTCGCGGCCGCCAGCCCGCCACGTGGGATGCGTCCCGCGAAGCAACCAGAAAGCGCCGGCGACCCGCGTGGGCGCGGTCGCGCCCCGCTCCCGCTTCGTACAAACGAGCGGGCGTCCTGGATGACCTTCAACAGACGCCTGCTTGGGACGAATTGCACTCGTCCGCGCCTGCGCTGAACTCACGTCTGCTTTGCGCGGGATCCGAGCGTCCCTGTCGCCAGTTGTTTCGGACGTAATCCTTCGTAAACCGTCCGGAAAACCGAGCGGGAGCGATGCCCTGCGCGCGATGTCAACTACACCGGCTGGGCGACCATGCCGCCGCCGCTTGGAACCGACTTCCGTCGCGGCGAGCTGTAGGCCCACCACGCTTGCACTTCGTCCGTTGCGATCATGTCGACGACTACGAGCCGCACGCCTCTCATCGCACGAAAGTAGTCGCGAGCGCCGAGGCCGCCCTGCTATTGGCGAGGAGGAGGACGGACTCCAGCGCGCCTTGATGGACCCGCTCTCGCGCGGGCGCGGTACTGCTGACGCTGGCGGATCTCGGGCGCGCCGAAGGTCCTTGCCTCGGTGGCTGCTATGGCGCGTGCGGTGTCGTGGACACGCTCGCCATGGCAGACGAAGCAGTAGCCAGCGGGCGACGGCCGGCGCTGCTGCCGTTCCTCCAACCCGGTCGTCTCGCGTGCCGGGTTCAGACGTCTTGCCGTACGTCCCAGGAGCAGTTGGGACAGTCCCGCCGAGGGGTGCGCGCGGATCGGCAGGCACGACGTTCCGCCCGATCAGCGCGACGCCAGCAGCGACCGGCAGGTCGATCAAGAAGATCGCGCGCCAGTCGGCAACCTGGGTGAGGACGCCGCCCAGCAGGACGCCGACGGCGGCGCCGGCGCCGCCGACTGCGCCCCAGGCGCCGAGCGCTCGCGCCCGCTCCGTGCCCCGAAAGCTCGTCGTGATGATCGAGAGCGACGCCGGCGACAGCATCGGCGCGCCGACCCCCTGGCCTGCGCGGGCCGCAAACAGCGCGGTCGAGCTGACGGCGAGGGCGGACGCGAGCGACGCTGCCGTGAAGACGGTCAGCCGGCGAAGAAGACGCGCCGACCACCGAGCAGGTCGGCGGCGCGCCCGCCGAGCAGGAGCAGGCGGCCGACGAGCAGCGAGTAGCCGGTGATCGTCCAGCCGATCTCGGAGGCGCCGATCTGCAGGTCCCTCGCGAGGTCGGGCAGTGCGACGTTCACCGCCGAGATGTCGAGGATCACGATCAACTGCGCGATCAGCAGCACCGACAGCAGCCGGCGCTGAGGGGCGGCGCTGCTGCCCGGTGATCGATCCGGACGACGATGGAGGTGGTGGAGGCGGTGCATCTTCATGCCTCCTCGGGTCACCTGCGCCCGGGTCCGGGTGCCGGAGTAGACGAGCGCGCCGCCGCCGGCAAGCGACAGCCCGCCCAGGACGAACAGCCCGATGACGATCCACCACGGGCCTGCCACTCGGGCGGCCAGCTGCGCGTCGACGCTCACGTTTCGGCTGCCGTCGGCGTTCATCACCACCGCCGACCAGTGGCCCTTCTCGACCGGCCAGTTGACGGTCTGCGTGCCGGAGCCGGTCGCGTGGGCTCGCCAGATGCTGCGTGTGGTCGGCAGCGCTGGCGGCGCACCCGTGCCCAGCCGCCGGTAGTCGATCCTGAACGGGTCGATCTCGATGTCTCGAAGCTCGTCGTGCTCGACGTGAGCGAGGTAGCGGTCGACGTCCTCCGTGCGCGCGATCCCGACGAAGAGCGGCTTCGCCGCGACGGTGCTCGTCGCGGTGAGCCTGAGCCGGCCGAGGCGATCTTCGAGCGCCCCGGTCATGCCACCCACGTGGAGGCTCTCGGTCGAGAGCGCGTACGACGACGTCTGGTAGTGATGCGTGTTCGTGGTGAAGTAGCCGCTGCCGTCCCGGTGCGTCTGGAGCGCCCAGGTCAGCGCGCCGCCGCCGGCGAGGAACGCCAGTCCCGCGAGGACGCCGAGGCTCCCGAGCACGAGCCGGAGCACGCGGCCGCGATCGAGGCGGTGGGCCGGCTGCGCCGGCGCTGGGATCGTTTTGGTCGTGGACATCACTGCACCTTCGTTTCGGGTTGGTGAGAGCCGGCGCGATGCCGGCATTGGCGGCGCGATGGCCACGTGGGTGAAGGTCCTTGCCCGCCGGGGCCTTACGCCTAGCTCCACTCGCCTTAGCCGCCGCGGGAGCGGAACCATTGGACGGTCTGCACGATCGCGTCGTGGTGGGGGCTGGCGTCAAAGGCGCCGAAGGCCCGCTCGAACTTCGAGGAGTCGATGACGAACGGCGCGTTGAACTGGTAGGTGGTTTCGCGTAGCTCCCGCAGGAGTGGCGAGAAGAGTCCGGCGATCGCGTGCATGGGGGGCGGGAGCGTCTGGGCTTTTGCCGGGATCGGCCTGCCGGCGGCCTTGAGGATGAGGTCAAAGAACTGCTGTGCGGTCAGCGGCGGGGCGGCGGGTAGGTGCCAGACCTCGCCGTCGGCCTCCCGTCGGTCGGCGAGGGTCACCAGGCCGCGCGCGAGGTCGGGCAGAAAATGCAGCGTGTGAGGCTGATCGAGCCGACCGTTCCAAAACGGGCGCTTGCCCGCCACGGCGCGCACGAACACGGGCTCTCCGGCGTTCGAGTTGGCACCGTGCGGGCCGTAGTAGTCGGACGCGCGTCCGATCGCGACCCGCACGCGACCGTCGCGCTGCGCCGCCAGCATCTCCGCTGCGACGTCGACCCGCGTTCGACCCTTGCGACCGGTCGCGACGGCGGGGAGATCCTCCCGCAGCGGACCCTCGACGGGGCCGTACGCGTAGAGGTTGTCGGCATAGACCAGCTTGGCGCCGACCGCCTCCGCGGCGTGCAGGATCGAGCTGCTGACCGGCGGCAGCAGCTCCGGCCACTCGGTATAGCCGGGGTTCACGCAGTGGTAGATGACCGCCGCTCCCGCCGCGGCGGCCGTCGCGGCATCCGGCAGCGACGCATCGATACCAATCCGCTCGGCTCCCTGGATCGCGGCGCCTCTGCGGCTGACGGCGCGCACCCGGCGACCGCGCCGGAGCAGCTCCTCGGTGACGGCACGCCCGATGCCGCCCGTCGCCCCGAAGACCACGTGCAGCGGCGGCCCTGCCGCGCCGTGCGGCTCGATCTCACTCATCACGTGCTCCTGGTCCAGTTCGACTTGGGGATTAGTCCCTTGCTTCACGTTCATGTCAGCTCTTTCTGTGTTTGAGTCGTCCGCGCTGCCGCATGGACGTCAGCGCACGGCCGAGTCCACCGGATTCAGCTCGCGTCGCGCTGTGCTCGGCGGCACACGTTCTGCACTGATCCACTCTGCGCGGCGCTCGTCACGCCGCGGTGTCCGCGGGTGCTCACGAACGGATGGCTGCGCCAGTGTCGGACCCGAGCCGACCCGTGGAGTGGGATCAGCTCTGTCGGAAGGAGCGGCGGCCTTGAGCTGGGGCTCGACGTCGCCGGTGATGCTTGTCGAGTGGCCGAGCCAGACGCTCGTGGGCTTGTAGGTGATGAGCTTGCGGATGGACGCGCGCGCTTGCTCGGTGTCCCAGTTGGCGAACTGATGCGGAACACGGGCCGAGGCGGGCTGCCCGGTCTCGGCGTCCTGCGTGTAGATGGCGTCGCCGGCCAGCAGCAAGCCGTCGGCGGCGCGGAACAGCGCAATTTCCCCGGGCGCGTGGCCGGGAACGTGGACCACCCGCATGCCGGCGACCTCGTCGCCTTCGTCGACCGTGCCGGCGATCTGCACGGGACCGCTGTCCCACATCTGATTGAGGCGACGTAGGCCCTCGCGGATCCGCTCGTTATTGATCAGGCTGAAGTCCAGGTAGGACTGGGGCCAGTCGGTCTGCGCATCGTCCACCTCGTCGGGGTGGCAGTAGATCGGCGCCTCGAGCTCGGGCGCCGCGCCGCGGTGGTCGGCGTGGGCGTGACTGAGGATGATCTTCGCGATCGGTCCTGGAGCCGCGGCGAGGATCTCGGGGCCGCTGCCGCGCACACCGGTGTCGAACGCGATCGTGCCCTCCGGGCTGTCGAGCAGGTACGCGTAGCTGACGAAACGGGTGACCGACGGCGACCTGCCGCACGCCGGGTGCGACGTCCCGAACGTCGGGAGTCTTCATGGTGGAGGAGCTCTGGTCGCTCATGCTGGCCCTTCTGGCGTTGACGTGTATGACCGCACGGTCATCAAAACATGACCGTATGGTCATATTGACATGACCGAGCGGTCATGTCAAGTGCCGCGGCGTCAGGTACGCTGCTACCTGACATGCCACCAAGGGCCGATGCCAACGCCCGTTCAGGGCGCCTCGCGGTGACGCCGCTGGGCCTGCGCACGCGCGACGCGCTGCTCGAGGCCGGCCGCGTGGTCGCCGAGCAGGGCGGTCTAGCGGAGTTGAGCGTCGCCGCTGTCACCGAGCAGGCCGGGGTGGCCAAGGGCACCTTCTACGTGCACTTCGCCGACCGCGAGACGTTCGTGGCCGCCCTGCGCGACGACTTCCAAGCGCGCATCGCGGAGCAGGTCTCCCATGTCGTGGCCGGCCTCGCTCCCGGCGAGCAGCGCCTGCTCACCGGGCTGACCGCCTACCTCGACGCCTGCCTCGCCGCCCGCACCATCAAGGCCCTCATCCGCGAGCTGCGCGACGACCGCAGCCGCGCGTCCCTGGCCTCACAGGTGGAGACCAACCTCCGCGCCATGGGCTGGCGCGATGCTCCCCACGCGGCGCGGCTCATCGTCGCGATGGCCGTCGAGGTCGCCCTGACCGAACACGACACCGGAACCAAGCAGCACGGGGCACGACGCTGGCTGCGCCGCTTCATTGAGCACGCGTAAAGCCCTGAAGGGTGTCAAAATCCCGGTTCCGTCATGCTGCGGTTCGGTGGTATTCCCTCTCGGCGCGCCGGAGCCTTCCCGCCGCCGCCGGCGCACCCTGGGCCGGCTTCGCTGCGTCGGCGTGGAGAAGCCGCCCGCGCACTGGTCGGCAGGCGTACACCAGCTCATGCACGCCGGCCGTGCGTCGCGGGCTCGTGGTCCCAGCGCGTCACCCAACGGGCCGACGCGGCCCGAGCTCGCTGCTGACCGCATGTCCGGTCACCGGGTCGCCCTCCAGGGAGGTGACCGCGCCCGTCGTCAGCAGGCTCCGCACGCGCGCCGCCACCGCCTCCGGCGTCGGGTCGAAGAGGTCCTGCCAGTCGAACATCACCACCGAGCCGTCGCGGTGGATCGGCCGGTCGGCGAAGAACTCGGCCACCGGCGCCAGGCCGGCGGCGTTGGCGGCGTGCCACAGCTCGCCATCCGCCAGGGTGTAGATGGGGAGTCGATCGTCGAACTCGCCGACCGCCTCGACGATCGCGCGCGCCACCCGCCCATCCTCGAGCGCCATCATGTACAGCGCCGCGTGGGGCTTGACGTGTTGCAGCGGCATTCCGGCGGCGCGTGCGA
>Ga0307278_10000969_pt1 | contig 14148 bp, 12 predicted proteins | sample ER_DNA_117_FD_194482 | JGI IMG/M metagenome (GOLD analysis project Ga0307278, IMG submission 194482) | Bulk soil microbial communities from the East River watershed near Crested Butte, Colorado, United States - ER_DNA_117 | ecosystem: Environmental > Terrestrial > Soil > Floodplain | place... | reverse complement strand
CCTCGACGCTGCCTGGCTGGCGGCCCGCCATGGCCTGGCCACCGAGCTTGCCGCTCCGCTGTCGGCGGTAGACGGCCTCACCGCCCAGGTCGCAACCTGATGCACAGCGATATTCGCCCCGTGGTGGGCGTGACAGGGCTCGAACCTGTGACCTTGTCGTTGTAAGCGACACGCGCTACCACTGCGCCACACGCCCTCGGTCGACATTCCGCAGCCCAGAGGCACCATTCGGCGCGCCTCAGGGAAGAATGGGACACACTCTAGAGCATACCTCTGCTGCGTCGGGCTCTCTCGAACAGCCGGGCAGACGGGCTTGCGCGCGTCTCAGCGGTCGTTGACCAGCTCGCACGTCGTCGGGGTCGAGAGCCTCGACTACAACACGACCCAATCGGTCATGATGCTGGCGCCGTCAGCGGTACCGCAGCGCAGGCGGAACGAGCCGGCGGCAGGAGACGGACGAAGTAGCCGGTCTCATCGATGCTCGCGATCATGATCTGTCCGCCAGCGACATGCGCCTCGATCTCGGATCTCGCCCGGCTGCTGTGGCACGACCTGCCCGAGCAGCGCGTGGTGCCTGACCTCGAGGAACTCGTCGTCACCGTCCGCCGTGGCCGCCTGATCGCCCTCCGACATGGATCCTGCGACGCGACAGCCACGCTGGTGGCCGAGGAGCGGCAGCTGGCCACCCGCCGCAGGGAGCTCCAGCTCCCACTGGTCGTCCGCCTCCGCGACGACGTCCCGCTGCTGCGCGACGCCGAACAGCCTTCGGAGATTGAGGCAAGGCGACCAACTCAGGTCGGTGCTGGCTGGTCCGGCTTGGAGGTTGCGCCGCTCTCCACGTCAGGCGCGGCCTGGTCGACCGTGAACGGCCTCGGGCTTGTGGCCGTTCCCGCCGGACTCCTCACCTTGATCGGTCCGCTGGTCGCGCCCTGTGGCACGGTCACGATCAGCTCGGCATCGGAGAGCTGGCGGACGTCAGTGCTCTCCACCTCGTTGAACGTAACGGAGGCGACCTCGGCGAGGCCGCTCCCAGTGAGAGTTACCAGAGTCCCGGGTGCTCCGTGCTCCGGGTCGACACCTATGATCTGCACGGCGATGGCAGGGTCCCTGCCCTTCATAGCCTGAGTCAGGATCTGCTCGAAGATCCGCCTCAGCCACTCGGCCGTCTCGGGCGAGAACAGGCCAACAAGGGCGGCCAGCGCCGCGAATCCGAATGGGTTGACCACGTCGGGGGAAGTCTGGGTGGAGACCAGGATCAGCCCGCCGCGCAGCACAACGTAGACGATCACAGCCATGGAGGCGGCCACGACCGGAAGGAGAGCGTATGTCAAGAGCCAGCTCTGCCTGAGGTTCCGGTTGCCCCTGTACCAGGACAACGACCGCATCGCATGGACGGGCCACCGAGCGCACCGGCCAGGGCAACCACGTAGAACAAACGCGCCTCTCGTGACACGTCGAGGTCCAGCCAGAAGACCGCAACTCGTGGATTGGGGGCTCCCTGGAGCACGACCGTGGTCGCAGTCGTCGTCGACCCACCAGTCTCAGCAGTCGGAGCAGTGGTCGTGGTGGTCGTGCCAGTCGTGGTAGTGGCCTGGCCCGCGAGCGGTGGGGCCGGTGCCGGCGGCCAGAACTGGACGAGGGCGTAGAAGGCGAGCAAGGCCGCAAGGGCCAGGAGAGCTCCAGCCGCGATCGTCGTCCATGGGCCGACGAGTTCGCGTCCAGCCTCCTTGGCCTCTGTACCTTTGCCCCGTCCTCTGCTCCATCTCGCTCGACATCGCGGCTCCGGAGCGTTGATCGCTGTTACGACATTATCTACGATTACAGCGATTAGGAAAAGAATCTCAATAGCCTAAGATTCAGCAAGTCGTCGCGAACTGGCTAGCGATGGACGAGCAGCGCGACTCCATTGCGCGAGGTTCGCCTATTGCGCGGCGGCGAGCATTCGGCTGACGCCCCACTACCTCAAGCGCCTGTACGATCGGGCGTCCACGGCCTCGCGCCAAGGTTGGCGGCGCTCAGTTTGGAAGCTGTCCACCACACCCTTATGATCGCCGCCTCCAACTCGCGGCCGCCGAGCAGTGCCGCTGCTCGGCAGACTCGTAAGCCGTCCCCGAAGCGACCACCACGCCCAGATCCCCGTGGGCCAGTTCATCGTCGAGCGGAGAACCATGAGCCTGACTGTCTTCATCAACGCCGGTCCGTGGCTGCCCGTCCCGCCATCGGGGTACGGCGGGGTGGAGAACATGCTCGTGTACCTGATCAAGGAGCTGCAGGAGCGCCACTGTCATCGGGTCATCCTGGGGACAGTTGGGGACAGCCGGGTTCCGGTGAAGCGCCAGATCTATCGCTTCCAGGAGGGCCGCCACCGTCAGATCGCGGCGCCATACTCCGATACCGTGAGCATCGCGCACGGCCATATGGAACGCGTGCTGAAGACGATCCGGAGGATGCGCGAGATCGATATCGTCCACGACTTCCTGGAGGTCGTCGGGCCCAGCATGCTCGCGCAGCTCGGCACGGACGGCCCACCGGTCCTGCATACGCTGCAGTGGAATCTGGTGAGCCACGAGGAGTACTATCGCCATTTCGATGGGAACGGACGAGTATTCTTCAACGGAATCTCTGATCCGCAGATGCAGGCCGCCGGCAAGAACCTCCGCCGCTACAGCCTCGGCGTGGTTCACAACGGGATCGACGTCGACGACTTCACCTACCGGGCCACAAAAGACGACTACGTGATCACGCTCGCTCGTTTCACCCACGACAAGGGACAGGACCTTGCCGCGCGTGTCTGCGCCGAGCTCGACATCCCCCTACGTATGGCTGGCACGGTCGGCGGGATCGACTCCCCTCACCTACTGCAGAAGGAGCTACGGGACGCCGACAGCCCGTTCCACCATTACAGGGACGTCAAGTACTACCTCCAGTCGGTGCGCCCCTACGAGGTCACCAACCCTCGCATCGCCTGGGTGGGCAGCGTCGGCGGGGAAGCGAAGAAGGAATTCGTCGCCGGCGCTCGCGCGCTGCTCATGCCCATCCGCTGGGAGGAGCCGTTCGGCATGGCGGTCATCGAGGCGCTCGCCTCCGGAACACCGGTCGTCGCCATGCGGCGGGGAGCTATGCCGGTGATCATCAGAGACGGCCACAACGGGTTTCTCGCCGACAGCGAGCAGGAATTCAAGGACCGCCTGCGCCAGGTGGGTGACATCGACCCAGAGGCCTGCCGAGAGTCCGTGAGGGAGCGATTCTCCGCCGCCGAGATGGCCAGGCGCTACGTGGAGCTGTATGAGCAGGTCATCCGGCGCGCAAACGGGCGCGGTCACAGCGTCTCCGGCCATCCGGCCAGCAACAGCGCCGCTGCGCTCGCACCCTCCGAGGCGTTGTCCTCGCCACGGCGTCGTCCCACCAACCGCTGACCTGCGCTCGCCAAACCTCCCCAACGCGGACGATCCCGCGTAGACTGCTCGACTCGGCCGAGGACGCGCTCGCCCGGTCCTTTGTCAGAGCACGTCCCTCACCCTGCTGGTCGTGAGGTTGGAGGAGACGTGGGCCACAGGATGATCCAAGTGGGGACCGGAGGGTTCGGCGCTACATGGTGCGAACGATTCCTTCCCCCGATCGTCGAGAAGCGCCGCGTCGAGGTCGTGGCCGCCGTGGATCTCGACGCTGCGGCCCTCGAGAACGCTGAGCGGTATCTCGGCCTGCCACCCGAGCGGTGCTATACGAGCATCGCCGAAGCCTTCAGTGAGAACACGGCCGACTTCTGCACGATCGTCGTGCCGCCGGCAGCCCATGAGGCCGTCGTCGACCTCGCCCTCGAAAACGGCATGGACATCCTGTCCGAGAAGCCCATCGCCGACACCGTGGAGGCCTCGGTCCGCATCGTCGACAAGGTCAGGCAGTCCGGCACGAAGATGGGTATCACCATGAGCCATCGTTTCGACCAGGACAAGACGACCCTGCGCGAGGAGCTGCGCTCGGGTCGATACGGTCGCGTCGGCTATGTCGTGCTGCGCCTGACCTGCAACTGTCGGACGTATGGGAGCTGGGGCACGTTCCGGCACGAGATGCCCGACCCCCTGCTGGTCGAGGGCGGGGTGCACCACCTCGACATCCTCGCCGACCTGGTAGGCGACGAGTGCGAGATCGTGTCGGCCGACGCCTGGAACCCTCCGTGGGGTGAGTACGCGGGCGCGTCACAGGCCCTGGTCACCATGCGCTTCCGTAACGGCAGCCGCGCGCTCTACGAGGGCGCCAAGAGCAACGCCGCCGGGTTGAACGGCTGGACCGAGGAGTACATCCGCGCCGAGTGCGAGCTCGGCACCGTGATCCTGGACCACCGCCGGCTCGAGCACTTTCCGTACCGGCCGACCGGGCCGTGGGCCGGGGCCAGGGAGGGCTCTGGCCAGCAGCTGCCGCTGCTGCAGCGGCCGGCATGGGCGCACGAATGGCTGATCGAGCAGTTCGTCGACTGGCTCGACGGCGGCCCGCCGATGGCGACCAACGTCGAGGCGAACCTCCGCTCGGTGGTCATGACCCACGCCGCCATCGAGAGCAGCCACTCGGGTCGACAGGTGCAGGTCGACGAGGTGCTTCGACGCGCCGTCGAGGCCGTCCGGCTGGATCAGCCCCGGGCTCCGTGCGGCGCACGCTGACCGCGGAACCAATCGACCGGGCTCTCGAGCGTAGCGGCGAGGACGATCGGCGACGGCGCCGGGTTGTGTGCCCAGACGACCGCGTTGGCCAGTACCCGGCGCACGCCGGGCAGGTGGTAGACAGGCTGCGTCTCATGGCCGGGTGAGAAGTAGAAGACGCGACCCTTGCCCCGGTTGAAGCAGCAGCCGCTGCGAACGACCTCCCCACCGCTGAAGGAGCTGACGAACACCAGCTCGTCAGGCTGTGGGATGTCGAAGAACTCGCCGTACATCTCGTGACGCTCGATCACGAGCGGGTGCGGCACTCCCTCGGCGATCGGGTGCGAGGGGTTCACCGTCCACACCAGCTCGCGGTCGTCGCCCTCCCGCCAGCGAAGGTTGCAGCTCGTGCCCATGAGGCTCTTGAAAACCTTCGAGAGGTGTCCGGAATGCAGCACGATCAGCCCCATACCGTCCAGGACCCGAGCACGGACCCGGGCCACCGTCGAGTCGGTGACCTGGTCGTGGGCCAGGTGACCCCACCACACCAGGACACCGGTCGCGGCCAAGGCGGCCTCGGGCAAGCCCTGCTCCGGCTCCTCGAGGGTACGGGTGGTCACGTCCACAGCGTTGCCGAGGACGGCGCGGATCCCGTCCGCGACCGCGACGTGCAACCCTCGCGGATAGGCGCGCGCCACTGCCTCCTCTCGCCGCTCGCTCACGTGCTCGCTCCATACCGTCACCCGGATCGCCGACATCAGCTCTCCCCCAGATCGCCTCTTCCAGCAGTACGCATTGCACGCTAGGCTTCCGCATGCCGCTAAAGACTTATATGACGTCAATGGCGGCAATCACCGGAGTCTCTCGGCAGGGAGTCGCCGCCGGGCGGCTCCTGTCGCAGGGCCGAGCTGCAGCGGTCGTGGGGGGAACGAACAGATGCCAGACAACGACGAGCTTGGCGCCCACTGGGAGCTCGTGGCCGCGGAGATTCTCGCCGGCAAGGTCGTCCCGTTCCTCGGGGCGGGCGCCAACCTGTGCGGTCGCCCCGATGGGATGACCTGGCGGCGCCAGTCGGACTGGCTCCCAAGCGGCAGGGAGCTCTCCTTCTACCTCGCCCGCAGGTTCCCCTACCAGGGCAAGAACCGGGACGACCTGGTGCGGGTCTCCCAGTACGTGACGCTCACGCTCGGCTCCTTGCGGCTGTACGAGGAGCTTCGTCTGCTGTTCGACCGGGACTATCCACCGACCAGCCTGCACCACCTCCTGGCCGAGATGCCCTCGATCCTGCGCCGCCACCGCGTCGCCCGCCCGTATCAGCTCATCGTCACCACCAACTATGACGACGTTCTGGAGCGCGCTTTTCGCGAGGCAGATGAGCCGTTCGACCTTGTGACCTACGACGCGGAGAGTTCTGGTCCCGGAAGGTTCGTCCATTTCCCGCATGATGGCGAGCCGACCAGGATCCTCGAGCCCAACACCTACGAGGCCCTGACCACCGACGAGCAGACCGTCATCCTCAAGATCCATGGGGCGGTCGACCGGGCCGACAAGGATCGCGACAGCTACGTGATCACCGAGGACCACTACATCGACTACCTGGCCAGGACCGACGTCTCCAAGCTGTTCCCGGTCACGCTGGTGCAGATGCTGCGCCGTAGCCACTGCCTGTTCCTCGGCTACAGCCTGCGTGACTGGAACCTGCGGGTGATCCTCAATCGGATCTGGGGGGAGGAGCGGCTCCGCGCCAGCTCGTGGGCGGTTATGCGCAAGCCCGACCCACTCGACAAGGGGCTCTGGAGTAAGCGTGACGTGGTGATCCTCGACGTGGCGCTCGAGGACTACATCGTCGGGCTGCGCGAGGCACTCCTCCTCGCGCCAGCCTGGAGGTGAGGTGGGAAGGTGGGCGGCCAGGACACCCGCGTCCCATTCATGGGTCTTGCACCCTATGATGAGGAAGACGCGATGTTCTTCTTCGGGCGCGAGAAGGAACAGCGGATCATCGCCGCCAACCTCCATGCCTATCCGCTGACCATCCTGTACGGCGCCACTGGCGTGGGCAAGAGCTCGGTGCTGCGGGCCGGCGTCGCCCACCAGCTGCGGCGGCAGGCCGAGGCGAACGTCACCCAGCTTGGCAAGCCGGAACTGGCTGTCGCGGTGGTCAACAACTGGCGTGAGAACCCGGTCGACGAGATCCGCCTGCGCGTGGAGGAGATGCTTGGTCAGGTCTGGCCCGAGGCGCTCGCCGAGCCGGCGCCCGACGACCTCGGAGAGGCGCTCGGGTTATGGGCCGAGCGCATCGAAGGTCCGATCCTGGTCATCCTCGACCAGTTCGAGGAGTACTTCCTATACCAGACGCAAGCGGATGGTGCGGGCGTGTTCATGGAGCAATTCCCTACGATCGTGAACTCGACCAGCATCCTGGCCAATTTCGTGGTGGCGATCCGTGAGGACGCCATGGCCTGGCTCGACGAGTTCAAGGCCCGGCTTCCTAACCTGTTCGACAACTACATCCGCATCAAGCACCTCGACAGAGTCTCGGCGACACGGGCGATCAACGGCCCGGTCGAGGCCTACAACCGGTCGCGCCCGAAGGCGGCGCGAGTCGTCGTCGAGCCAGCCCTCACCGAGGCCTTGCTCGAGGAGATCCAGTTCGGGCGGGTTGCGCTCGGCGTGCGAGGGCAGGGGCTGGCCGGCCGGGAGCCAACCGCTCAGGTGCTCCAGGGATCCATCGAGACCCCGTATCTACAGCTCGTCCTGCGCCGCCTGTGGGACGCCGAGCAGGCGAACGGCTCACGCCGATTGCGCCTGACAACCCTGCGGGACGAGTTGGGCGGCGCCAGCCACATCGTTCAGACACATCTGGACACCTCGATGGACAAGCTGCCGCCGACGGAGCAGAAAATCGCCGCCAGCATGTTCCAGTACCTCGTGACCCCGTCTGGCACCAAGATCGCGCACCTGCTGGGCGACCTCGCAACCTACGCTGAGGCCACCGAGGAAGCGCTGACGTCGGTGCTGCGCAAGCTGGCCGACGCTCGCATCCTCCGCGAGGTTCGCCCCGTACAGCAGCAGGGAAATGTCCTCGCCTGCGAGATCTTTCACGACGTTCTCGTACCGGCGGTCCTCGACTGGCGTCGCCGGTTCGATGAGGAGGAGGACCGCAAGGAGGCACGTGAGGAGCTCGAACGGCAGCTCCGCGAGAAGGAGACCGAGGCGGAGCGCGAGCGCAAGCAGCGGGAGCGTGAGGAGCGGCAGCGCCTGATCGCGCTCTCCAACGAGGTTGCATACACGGCTAGTGCCCAGCTCAGTGTCGACCCGGAGCTTTCGGTGCTGCTCGCCGTCGAGGCGGTCAGAATTAGCCCGACGGCGCTGGCCCAGGATGCGTTGCGCCAGTCGTTGCTGGAAAGCCGAATCCGCTCGGTCATGTCCGGTCACGCCGGCGACGTCAGCCGGGCGGCATTCAGCCCGGACGGCGAGCTGGTCGTCACCGCCAGCCAGGACACCTCGGCTCGGCTGTGGAGGGCGGCCACCGGCGAACCTCTGGCCGTGCTCCAAGGCCATGGCGATTGGGTGTGGAGCGCCGAGTTCAGCCCGGACGGCGAGCGGATCGTCACCGCCAGCCAGGACGGCACGGCGAAGTTGTGGGAGGTGGCCACCGGTCGTGTGGTTGCCGTGCTGGGCGGACACGCCGGAGCAGTCCGAGCCGCCCGGTTCGACGCCGGCGGCAGCCGGATCGTGACCGCCAGCGACGACCGCACGGCGAGACTGTGGGACGGCCGCGACGGCACGGAGCTGCACGTCCTCCGCGGCCATGCCAAAGGAGTCCGCGACGCCGCGTTCACGCCCCAGGGAGATCGGGTCGTCACCGGCGGCATCGACAGCGAAGGCCGCGTCTGGGACGTCCAGACGGGTGCGGAGCTGGCCGTGCTGCGCGGTCATGCCGCGCTCATCTGGGGGATCTCGGTAAGCCCTGACGGCCGGCTGGCTGCAACCGCCAGCAAGGACCGCACGGCGCGGTTGTGGGACCTCGCCGGCGGCACAGTGGCTGCCGTGCTGGAAGGCCACAACGGGGAGGTCTGGAGCGCGGAGTTCAGCCCGGACAGCAGGTCCGTCGTTACGTCCAGCTTCGACCGCACCGCGCGGGTCTGGGAGGCCGCGAGCGGCAAGTCGCTGATCGAGCTGCGCGCGCACACCCACTCGGTCTACAGCGCGTCGTTCAGCCCGGACGGCAGATGGGTGCTCACCGCCAGCCTGGACGGCACCGCGTGCGTCCAAGAGGTCGACACCGGTCGCAGCGTGACGCGGCTACGCGGCCACACCCGCGGCGTCAACTTCGCCAGGTTCAGCCCGGACGGCACGCGCGTCGTCACCACCAGCCAGGACGGGACCGCGCGATACTGGGACGCCGACTCCGGCCAGACCTCGCTCGAGCTGCCCGGTCACCTGCGGGCCGTGACCAACGTCGCGTTCAGTCCGGACAGCACCATGCTCGTGACGGCCAGCGGGGACGACTCCGCGCTCGTCTGGGACCTCACCTCTGGCAAGCCCGTCCTGCATCTGACGGGCCACGACCGCGAGGTGAGCAGCGCCGTGTTCAGGGCCGACGGGATGCGCATCGCCACCGCGAGCTGGGACGCGACCGCCGCCGTCCGCGACGCCGGCTCTGGGGAGATCTTGACCCGGCTCATCGGCCACAAGCGTGAGATCACGTCGGTGACCTTCAGCCCCGACGGCAGCAGGGTCGTGACCGGGAGTCGCGACCAGACGACCCGGGTCTGGTCGGCTGAGACCGGTGAGACCCTGCTCAGCCTTCACGGCCACGAGGCGGCTGTGCGGAGCGTCGCCTACAGCCCCGACGGAGCATTCATCGCCACGGCGAGCAACGACGGCACAGCCAAGTTGTGGGATGCCACCACGGGCAAGCTGCGGGCCGAGCTGACCGGGCACATGGAGCCGGTCTGGACGGTGGGATTCAGCCCGAACAGCCGCTCGGTCATCACCGCAAGCGAGGATCGCACCGCCCGGATCTGGGATCTCGCCACCGCCACGGTCACAAGGGAGCTGCGCGGCCACACCGGCAAGGTCTACGGAGCGGCCTTCAGCCCTGACAGCACGCTGGTGATCACCGCGAGCGAGGATCGCACCGCCTACATCTGGGACGCCGCCACCGGTCGACCGCTGGCCGAGCTCCGGGGGCACGCCGGTGCGGTCAACGCCGCCGCGTTCAGTGCCGACAACAAGCTGATCGCGACCGGCGGCGACGACGGTGCCGCCCGTATCTACCAGCGCACCGTCCGCACCACCGTCGAAGACCTACTCGAGCGGGCCCACACGCGGGTGACCCGGAAGCTGACCCGCGAGGAACGGGCGAAGTTCCTTCGCGAGGGAGCCGAGGAGGCCGAGGTCCAACCCCCGGCGGAGATCATCTCGCTGTAGGGCTCCATCTCCCCGACGATCAGCGACATCGCCGCAGCCCTCGGTAAGTAGCGCCTCCTCCCGCCGTCATGGACGATTGAGATTGCGCACTATGAACTCAGAGAAGAGCTGGCAAATTCGTCCGGTTCACCTTGCGAAACTCATGCGGATCATCCACTCGCCGATGCCAACTGCTGCCGCTGCAGAGCTGACCGGCCCTGCCGGCACCAACACGAAGAAAGCACGTGATGGCGGTGCGCTCAAGCCGCTCCAGGCCGACCAGACCCGTCCCCGCGGTGGGATCGGTCCCGACGCCGCCTCGGGCAGTTGATCCTGATGGTGCCCGGATCAGCCCGGTTGTTCGGCGAGCCGGCGGCCGGGACGCAACATCAGCACCAGGCCACCCAGCCCCAGCAGCACGAGTAGCCCCTCCAGCCACCCTCCGGCCACGGGGATCGCCGAGATCAGCACCACCACCAGCAGGCCAAGCGCCAGCGCGCCAAGACCGCTGACGAACGAGCTGCCGCCACCTCTGACCAGCAGCCGCCCGAGTGCCAAGCCCACCGTCGCCTGCGCCCCGAAGGCCAACGCGAGGAAGGACAGGAAGGCGATGATGCCCGCGCCCAGGATCCCGGCGAACACGATCACCGCCGATAGGGACCCGAGCCCGACCAGGCCGAGTACGATCGCCACCAGGACGGTGACCAGGATCACCAGCACCAGCAGGATGGTGACGCCGACTACCCCGAGGATCCCGACTGCGAAGCTGACCAGTGGACGTCCCCGTGCCGAGTCGGCCGCACCGCGGATCATCCGCGGGACCAGCCACAGCATCAGCAGGCCGATGGCGAGGATGCTCGCGTACCGTCGCAGACGGTCGAGCGCGCGGTCGGCCAGCGTGGGCGCCTGCTTCTCCCCGCGCCGCTGGACGGTGACCTTCTCGCTGCCGGCCACCGAACCCGCTCGCGTGTAATTGCCCGTGGCACCCAGCACGCTGCCGGCGACGGCGCCGTCCATCTTCATCTGCCCGGCGCCGAATATCAGGTCACCGCCGACTCGGGCCCCCGAGGTGACGGTCGCCTGGCCGACCGCCAGCAGCACGTCTTCTCCGACCCGTCCTCCCAGGCGCGCCTGGCCGCCGGCGACTCGCACGTCGCCGTCGACCTGTCCCGAGATCGTGGTTGACCCAGCGGCCACCAGCACGTCGCCAGTGACCGTGCCGGCGACCGTGACCTGCCCTCCGCTGGCGACCAGGTCGCCGTCGACCCGGCCGTCGACCCGCACCGTTCCCGCGGAGGCGATCAGGTCGCCCCGAACCGTCTCCTCGGCGGACACGGTGACCTCCTGGCCGCTGCGGACCTTCCCGCCCAGCTCGGTCTGCTGCGCGACGGCCGCGGCCGACAGGGACGCCAACGCAACGGCGAGGAATGCGATCGCCTTCAACAGCGGGCTCCTTCGTGGTCTGGTGCGCCTTGCCGATCGACACGGACACCGGCGAGGCGTTTGCGACGATCCGTCCGTTATTTCGGCCGTAGACTACACAGGTTCCACGCGGCCAGCGCAGGCGCGTTTGGACGTTCCAGAAGCGACAGGATCCCGGGATCGATGAGGACGGCGGAGGTTGCCATGGACGAGCAGGGTCGAGGTGCCGCCAGCGCGGTGCGGTTTCCGTCTGACGGGAACGTCACGAGGTCGATCGTCGGGATCGTCAAGGCACGCGACCTGCAGCTCACCAGGTCGGGCGCGGGACTCGTCGCCACCGACGGCAACCTCTCCATCGTGAACGGCGGGTGCGGTCCAGTCCTGGCGAACGGCGGCGTCACCATCCACAACGGCGGCTGCGGTCCGCTCGTCGCCAACGGCGACGTCTCGATCGAGAACGGCGGCACGCAGGCGATCCTCGCTGCCGGAGAGGCCACGATCGGCCGCAACGGCTTCGTCGGCATCGTCGTCTCGCCGAAGGTCACCGTCCAGGATGGCGGGCGGGTCCTGGTGACCGCGCCACTGGCCCTGACCCTCGCCGCCGGCGCTGCCGCCATCGCGCTCGCCCTGTTGACTCGTCGGGTTCGACGTTAGGGCTCGGCGCCGTCCCCGTACGACAACCTCACGTCTCCATCGTCCTGGACAGGCTGCGAGTGCCCCGGGGAGCCAGGCCCCGCGGACCGACCCACGGAGGTGCGGCATGGCTGACACGACACCGAGCCAACCCGACGGAACCTTCCGCCCGGCCCGGCAGTACCGTCCCAGCCGTGGCCGCCGCGTGGGCGACGCCATCATCAGCGTGTTCATCCGGGCGGGTCTGGTGCCCAGCTCGTACCTGCTGACCACACGCGGTCGCAAGACCGGGCGCTCACGCACCAACCCGGTGACCGTCGTCGAGCACGACGGCAAGCGTTGGCTGGTCGCTCCCTACGGGCCAGTGTCATGGGTGCACAATGCCCGCGCCGCCGGGCGGGTCACCCTGCGCCGCCGGCTCGATGCACGTGCGTATGCCATCCGAGAGGTCTCGGCCCAGGAGGCCGGACCCGTCCTCAAGCGCTACGTGCGCATCGCCAGTGCCACGCGACCGTACTTCCAGGCCGCCAAGGACTCCCCGGTGGAGGACTTCGTCGCCGAGGCGGATCGTCACCCGGTGTTCGAGCTCACCCCCATCACCAGGGATCGCCATGACGACAACGGTGAACACTGAAGGGCGAGAACGCTGAATGCTGCGGCTCTAGCCGGAGCGCGGAGGCGCGTCGCGTGACCGGAAAGAAGCCCTGCACAGGCCGCAGCAGCTGTCATACGTGGTTGGCCTCGTGCTCGCGGTGTCCATGCGCGAAAGCTAGCAGGCGCTCGGCCAGGTAGAGGGCGGTCCGCAGTTCGACGTCGGAGATGCGCCCATGCATCAGCGCGTTTCGTACATCACGGACCTGTCGCAGCTCATCTGCGAACAGGGCTCGCCAGCGTGCTAGCCGGTCCGCTGCATGCTCCCAATGGCCAGCAATCGACGGCGGAAATCGCTCAACGTGCTCCGGAGGCCACTGATCAGGTGGCAAGGCAGCCAGCCGTTCGAGTGCTTCGAGGACCTGGTACCGCTCGATTAGCTGCGACGCGGCGTGGGCGCGGTCCTCCCGGCTTGCGAATGGCTCGTGCAAATCAGGCGGCAGCATCGAGGCCTCCTCCCTTGACCTCAGCTGCACCGATCGCCGCGGCCAGCTCTAGAAGCTGGCTGCGGACAGCCGGCTGCAACGCAAGCACCGCGTCACGGTCGACCGCCCCGAGCTGCGCCAGAGCCACGCGAGCCTGCAGCAGGCCGTTGACCGCAGATAGCGCCGCGTCTGGTACGGCCGGTACGGTTTCGCCGAGCTGCTTCGTGAACCATCTTGCGACTTCCGCCCAGCGCCACAGCTTGTTGCGCTGTTCCGCGCGGGCTGCCGGCGGCGGAAAGTCGCCTGGGCCGCGGTCGCCGGTAGCGAGCAAGCGGACGCTCTCGCGCGTGCGGCGTGTGCGTCTGGCGATCTCAGCCAGCGTGACGTACTCGTCTGGTGCGACGCGAACCACCCGGACGCCTGGAACCGCCGTCTCCACTGCGGTGATCGCACTCACCAACGCATCGGCGAGCGAACGCGCCTCGCGGTCGAATTGCAGGTACTGCACGCCAGCGGTCAGCCCGATCGTCGCATCGTCACAGCCCACTGCGAACAGCGCATCCTGCGACTCGTCAGTCTGGAGGTCGCCACCCTCCACCAGGAGAGTGAACTCGTAGGTCGTCATGATCCCTCCTTCCGGTGGTGCGGGCAGTTACGGACCGCCGTCCGTAAACGCTTGGCATGGTTCCCAGGGCTCCTCGGTGTCGACCAGATCGACACCTGGCACCCGGCTCTACTGCGCTCTGGGCAGCGCATGACACCCCAGCGATGACCGCTGGACGTATCCTCCACCGTCCAGCCGCCAGCTTCCGCTTCCCGAAGCGCTGCCTCAACTTCGGGTTTAGGATGTCTTTCCTCATGTGTTGACAATGTACAACACTCCCTGGCGCGTCGCACCGACCCGTTCGTGTCTCTGGGTTGCTGTGGTGCGGGTGAGTTCCGTACATTAGCCGTACACCAAGAAAGCG
>Ga0307278_10000968_pt1 | contig 14152 bp, 10 predicted proteins | sample ER_DNA_117_FD_194482 | JGI IMG/M metagenome (GOLD analysis project Ga0307278, IMG submission 194482) | Bulk soil microbial communities from the East River watershed near Crested Butte, Colorado, United States - ER_DNA_117 | ecosystem: Environmental > Terrestrial > Soil > Floodplain | place... | reverse complement strand
GAAGGTCGGGTCGTAGGAGACGCAGTTGGGGATCACCGAGGACAGCACCAGGCTGTGCCCGTCCTCGTGCTGCAGGCCCTCGCCGTTCAGGGTGGTGCGCCCGGCGGTGCCGCCGAGCAGGAACCCGCGGGCCCGCATGTCCCCGGCCGCCCAGGCCAGGTCGCCGAAGCGCTGGAACCCGAACATCGAGTAGTAGATGAAGAACGGGATCATCGGCAGGTCGTTGGTGCTGTAGGAGGTGGCGGCGGCGATCCAGGAGGCCATGGCCCCGGCCTCGTTGATCCCCTCCTGCAGCATCTGGCCGTCCCGGGACTCCTTGTAGTACATCAGCTGGTCGGCGTCCTGGGGCCGGTAGAGCTGGCCGACCTGGGAGAAGATCCCGTACTGGCGGAACATCCCCTCCATGCCGAAGGTGCGGGACTCGTCGGGGACGATCGGCACCACCCGCTCGCCGATCTTCTTGTCCCGCAGCAGGGTGTTGAGGATCCGCACGAAGGCCATGGTGGTGGAGATCTCGCGGCCCGGGGTGCCGGCGAGCTGGCCGCCGAAGGCCGACAGGTCGGGGACCTCCAGGGCCTCGGAGGTGCGCCGCCGGGTCGGGATGGCGCCGCCCAGGGCCTGGCGGCGCTGGGCGAGGTAGGCCGCCTCGGGGCTGCCGTCCTCGGGACGCAGGTAGGGGTACTGCAGCAGCCGGTCGTCGGGGATGTCGAGGCTGAAGCGGTCGCGGAACCCGCGCAGGGCCGCCTCGGCCATCTTCTTCTGCTGGTGGGTGATGTTCTGGCCCTCGCCGGCCTCGCCCATCCCGTAGCCCTTGATGGTCTTGGCCAGGATCACCGTCGGCTGCCCGGTGTGGCGGACGGCGGCGGCGTAGGCGTTGTAGACCTTGACCGGGTCGTGGCCGCCGCGGTTCAGCGCCCAGATCTCGTCGTCGGACATGCCGGCGACCATCTCGGCCAGCTCCGGGTACTTGCCGAAGAAGTGCTCGCGGACGTACGCGCCGTTCTTGGACTTGAAGTCCTGGTACTCGCCGTCGACGGCCTCCTCCATGCGCTCGAGCAGGATGCCGCTGGTGTCGTTGGCGATCAGGGGGTCCCAGCCCGACCCCCAGATAACCTTAATAACGTTCCACCCCGCGCCGCGGAAGATCCCCTCCAGCTCCTGGATGATCTTGCCGTTGCCCCTGACCGGGCCGTCCAGGCGCTGCAGGTTGCAGTTGATCACCCAGATCAGGTTGTCCAGCTTCTCCCGGCCGGCCATGCCGATCGCGCCCAGCGACTCGGGCTCGTCGGTCTCGCCGTCGCCCAGGAACCCCCAGACCTTGCGGTCCGAGGTCTCGGCCAGCCCCCGCCCCTGCAGGTACTTGAGGAAGCGGGCCTGGTAGATCGACATCAGCGGCCCCAGGCCCATGGAGACGGTGGGGAACTGCCAGAAGTCCGGCAGCAGCCAGGGGTGCGGGTAGGACGGCAGGCCGTCGCCCCCCGTCTCTTGGCGGAACTTGTCCAGCTGGGCCTCGGTGAGGCGTCCCTCAAGGAAGGCCCGCGCGTAGAAGCCCGGGGAGGAGTGGCCCTGGAAGTAGACCGAGTCGCCGGGCCGGCCGTCGGTGGGGCCGCGCCAGAAGTGGTTCTGGCCGACGTCGTACAGGGTGGCCGCCGACTGGTAGCTGGCGATGTGGCCGCCCAGCTCCGAGGACTCCTTGTTGGCCCTGAGCACGATCGCCAGGGCGTTCCAGCGGTTCATGGCCCGGATGCTGTGCTCGACCGCCTGGTCGCCGGGATAGGGCAGCTCCCGTTCGGGCGGGATGGTGTTGAGGTACGGGGTGGCGGCCGAGTAGGGCACCGCCACCCGCCGCCGCCGCCCCTCGGTGAGCAGCGAGTCGAGCAGCTGCTCGGCCCGTTCGCTGCCCTCGAACTCCAGCACCGAGTCCAGCGCCTCGAGCCATTCCCTCGTCTCGGCGGGGTCCGGGTCCACCAGCATGTCGCCTCTCCCTGTCAGTGGGTGTCCGGTCTGTGCCGGACTCGAAGAGTACCCTGGATCAAGGCCGCGAAATCGCTCCCGGCGCACCCGATGGCGGGTTCAGACCGCCTCGACCTGAGGGTACTCGGGCCGCCACATCGCCTCGTGGACCTGCTGCACCGGGTCGGACAGCTCGACCTGGGCCAGCCCGCCGTCGGCCGCGGCCCTGGCCACCGCGATGCCCACCGCCGCCGACACCATCCGGAGCGCGTCCACCGGGGGGAGCAGGGCCGCCCCGGGCCGGCTCGCGTCCGACAGCTCGGCGACCGCGTCGGCGGCGGCGGCGAGCATGGCGTCGCTGATGCGCCGGGCCCGCGACACGGCCACGCCCAGGCCCAGGCCGGGGAAGACCAGCGCGTTGTTGGCCTGGGCGACGAGGTAGCGGCGGCCGTCGTGGTCCACCGGCGGGAACGGGCTGCCGGTGGCGACCAGGGCGCGGCCGCCGGTCCAGCGGATCAGGTCCTCGGGGACCGCCTCGCACCTGGAGGTCGGGTTCGACAGCGGCAGGATGATCGGCCGCTCGACCGCCGCGGCCATGGTCCGGACGATCGGCTCGGAGAACGCCCCCGGCTGGGTCGAGGTCCCGATGAGGATGGTCGGGTGGGCGTTGGCGACGACCTGGGCCAGCCCGATGGCGCCGTCCGGGCCGGCCCAGCCGGCCACCTCGCCGGCCGGCCGCGCGTACGGCACCTGGTAGTCCCGCATGCCGGCGGTGCGGTCGTCGGTCAGCAGCCCCTTGCGGTCCAGCGCCCAGAAGCGCCGGGTCGCCTCCTCCGGCGACAGCCCGTCGCGGACCATGGCGTCGCGGACCATGTCGGCGATGCCCGTCCCGGCCGTGCCGGCGCCGAGGATGACCACCCGCTGGTCGCGCAGGCCGGTCCCGCCGGCGCGGAGCGCGGCCAGGATGGCGGCGAACACCACCGCGGCCGTGCCCTGCATGTCGTCGTTGAAGGTGCAGCAGCGGTCGGCGTAGCGGTCGAGGATGCGGCGGGCGTTGCCGGCGCCGAAGTCCTCCCAGTGCAGCAGCGCGTGGGGGAACAGCTTGGTCGCCGCGGTCACATAGGCGTCGACGAAGTCGTCGTAGCGCTGGCCGCGCACCCGGGCGTGGCGCGTCCCCAAATACAGCTCGTCGTTGAGCAGGCGCAGGTTGTCGGTGCCGACGTCGAGCACCACCGGGACGACCCGGCGCGGGTGGATGCCGCCGGCGGCGGTGTAGACGGTCAGCTTGCCGATGGAGATCTGGATGCCGCCGATGCCCTGGTCGCCGATGCCGAGGATGCCCTCGGAGTCGGTGGCCACGACCAGGTCGCAGTCGTCGGCGCCGAGGCCGTAGTTGGCCAGCGAACCCTCGATGTCCTCGGGATGGTCGATGGACAAAAAGACCCCGCGGGGCCGGTTGTAGTCGTGGCTGAAGCGCTCGATCACCTCGCCGATGGTGGGCGTGTACACGATCGGCAGCATCTCCTGGAGGTGGTCGGCCAGCAGCCGGTAGAACAGCACCTCGTTGCGGTCGCGCAGGCTGGCCAGGTACAGGTGCCTGGCCAGGGCGTCCGGCTGCGAGCGGTACTGGGCGTAGGTGCGGCGGACCTGCGCCTCCATCGAGGACACGCCCGTCGGCAGCAGGCCGACCAGGCCGAGGGCGCGCCGCTCGGCTTCGGTGAAGGCGGTCCCGCGGTTGAGGATGGGGATGCGCAGCACGTCGTTGCCCCGGGCCGCGATCCGCGCGACCACGCCGTCGGGCGTGGTGGTCAGCTCGTACGGTCGCTCCGACACTCGCTCGCTCCCTCGGGTCGTGGTGGCTACCAGCCCTGGCCGGGGTCGAAGGCGAGGCCCGGCTCGGGCGCGTCGTCGCGGCGGACGGTCGCCTCGATCAGGCCGTAGGGCCGGTCGTCGGCGTGGAAGACCTCGTGGTCGTTGTCCAGCCCGAAGCGGGCCAGGTCGTACACGAAGTGGTGCTTGTTCGGGGCCGAGAAGCGGATCTCGGCGATCTGGGGCTGGCCGGCGAGGGCCGCCGAGCCCATCTCGTAGAGGGTGTGCTGCAGGGCCAGGCTGTGGTGGCCGGCGAAGGTGTCCTGCAGCGCCGCCAAGACGTCCTCGTACGACTTGCCCCAGTCGACCTGCTCGCCGGTGTGCCACCACTGGGCGAGCAGCGAGGTGGCCATGACCCGGTCGTTGGTGGGCGCCAGGGTCGTGTAGCGGTCCTGGAGGTAGCCCCAGAACTCCGAGTCGGTGGTCTTGAGCAGCACCAGGTCCTTGACCCCGGAGACCACCCAGGTGGCCGACCCGTCGTAGGTGACGCATGCCGTGCGCACATAGCGGCCGTCGCGGACGAAGGCGTGGGGGTCACCCAGCCGCGACCAGGGGAACATCTCCAGCTTGACCCGCGCCCTGGTGATCGGCTCGGTGTCGTCGACGAAGTGGCGGGCCAGCCGGATGCCGAACGACTCGGGCTGGGCGACGGCGTCGTCCTCGGCGGCGAAGGCGTACACGGTGTTCTTCTGGGTGTCGGTGGGCAGCACCGGCGAGTTGTCGCCGGTCAGGTGGGGCGCCTCCTGGCCGCCGGAGAGGGCGACGCTGACGTTGTAGTCGACGAGCTCGTGCGGGTCGCGGTCCCGGAACACCCGGACCACCCGGTTCTCCGCCTTCCCGTACTGGTTGTGGCCGAGCACGAACGACATGGGAGCACCTCCTGGCTAGGAGCCTCTGTAGGTGGAGAAGGCGAACGGGCTGAGCAGGAGGGGCACGTGGTAGTGGCGCTCGTCGCCGGTGACCTCGAAGATGACCGGGACCTCGGGCCAGAAGCCGGTCTGACCGGTGGCGGCGAAGTACTCGCCGGTGGCGAAGACCAGCCGGTGCACGCCGGCGCCGAGGCCGCCGGGGGCCAGGTCGCGAGCGCGGCCGTCGCCGTCGGTGACCGCCTCGCCGAGCGGCAGCCAGCGGTCGCCGTCGCGGCGTTCCAGCGCGACCCGCACGCCGGCGGCGGGCCGCCCCGAGGCGGCGTCAAGGACGTGGGTGGACAGGGTGCTCATGGTCGCAGCAGCCTCCGCAGTCGCAGCCGGTTGATCGCCGCCAGCTCCCCGGCGACCACGCCCCACTCGGTGCCCGGGTCGTTGCCGAGCCGGTCGCGCAGGGCCGCCAGCAGCTCCTCGGCCGAGCGGCCGCTGGCCGAGACGAGGAACACGTGGCCGAAGCGTTCCTCGTAGGCGCGGTTGCCCTCCTGGAGCGCGGCCAGGACCTCGTCGCCGGCGTCGGCGGCCCCGGCCTGCTCCCGCCGCGACCAGGCGGCCTCGGTCGAGTCGCCGGCGGCGCGCTGCCCGATCCGCGGGTGCGCCGCCAGCGCCTCGGCCAGGCCGTCGGGGTCGAGGGCCCGGACGGCCTCGTCGCTGGCCGCTCCCAGGGCGTCGAGGTCGGCATAGGGCCGCCCGGCGGCGACCCGCCCGACCCACGCCCGGGCCGGGCAGCAGCCCTGGAGCAGCTGGCCGGCCTGGGCGGCGGGCAGGCTGTTGAGCCAGCGCAGCCCGATGGCGTCGAGGCCCCGGGGGCTGAGGTCGCCGTACAGCCGGACCCGGGCCAGCCCGCCGTCGGGGAACACGTCCAGGCGGACCGCGGCCACCTCGGGGCCGTCCGGCAGCCGGAACAGGTGCCGGGTGTCGGGCTGCAGCCGGGTGCGGCCCAGCAGCTCGGCCCAGCCGTCCGGGTCGCCCGGCCCGCCGCGGCCGCGCAGGGACGCCCAGCCGGGGGCGTTGCCGACGAAGTAGCGGGTGTCGATCTCGGCCAGCCGCACCACCCCGGGCCCGGCCAGGGCCAGCTCGACCCAGTCGTTGCCGTCGTCGCGCCGCCTGGCCGTCTCCCAGCCCTCCCCCATCACCCGCGCCTCGCCGGGGGAGATGAGGTTGGTGGGCGAGGAGTAGAACATGTTGCTGCAGCCGGTGACCACGCCCCCGTTGGCCAGGGCGGCCAGGTCGAGGGCGCCGGTGCCGAGGAAGCGGGGGTCGGGGACCGCCTGGCCGTGGACCCGCAGCCGCGCCACCCCGCCGTCGGGGTAGATCGACAGCCGCACGTGGGTGCAGCGCTCGGGCGCCGCCACCGGGAAGGGGTTCTGGGCGTCGCCCTTGACCGGCGAGCGCGGCACCAGGGGCAGCCACTCGGCCTCCTGGAGCTCGGCCACCGACGGGTAGCCCTCGACCCCGGTGCCCTCGACCGACACCTCGGGCGGGTAGTTGCCCTTGAAGAAGGCGGTGTCGACGACCACGCCCCGCACCACCCCGGCCACCCCGAGCCGCACGATCGCCTGGTCGTGGCCGGGCTCGCGCCGCCGGCGGGTCTCCCAGCCGTCGTAGACCTGGCCCTTGTGGCCGAAGGTGTAGGTCGAGTAGGCGGGGGCCTCGGGCTTGATGAGGTTCTCCCGCTCGGCGAACAGCTCGTCGTTGGCGTGGACCACGCTCCCCCCCAGCCGCCGCGAGGCCAGGTCGGGCAGCCGGGTGAAGTCGTCGTCGCCCATGGTCAGGCTCCTCCTCTGGTGAGCAGGCGGCCGCGTGGCCGGTCGCCGGTCAGCTCCTGGCCGCGCAGCCAGGTGCCGCGGACGACCCCGGCCAGTGTGCGCCCGCCGTAGGGGGTGATGGGATGCCGGTGGTGCAGCCGCCGGGGGTCGACCACGAAGGGGTCGTCGGGGGCGAAGACGCACAGGTCGGCGTCGCAGCCGACCGCGATCCGCCCCTTGCCCTCCAGCCCGACCAGCCGGGCCGGGCCCTCGGCCATCCAGCGGACCAGGTCGGCAAGGGTGAAGCCGCGCCGGCGGGCCTCGGTCCAGACCACCGGCAGGCCGAGCTCGACCGACGAGATCCCGCCCCAGGCGGTGCCGAAGTCGCCGCTGTCGAGGCGCTTGAGCTCGGGCGGGCAGGGCGAGTGGTCGGAGACGACGCAGCCGATGGTGCCGTCGGCCAGGCCCCCCCAGAGCAGCTCCCGGTTGGCGGCCTCGCGGACCGGTGGGCAGCACTTGAACTGGGTGGCCCCGTCTGGCACCTCCTCGGCGCTGAGGGCCAGGTAGTGCGGGCAGGTCTCGGCCGTGACCCGGACCCCGTCGCGGCGGGCGCCGGCCAGCGGCCCGAGGGCGCCGCCGGAGGACAGGTGCAGGACGTGGGCCCGGCCCCCGGTCGCCCGGGCCGCCTCGATCACGTGGCCGACGGCCAGGTTCTCGGCCGCCCGGGGGCGGGAGGCGAGGAAGTCCCGGTAGCGGCGGCCGTGGGCGGCGGGGGCGCGGTCGACGGCCTTGGCGTCCTCGGCGTGGACCACCAGCAGGCCGTCGAAGGCGGCCAGGGTGGCCAGGTAGGCGTCGAGGTCGGCCGGGCGCAGCGGGGGGAACTCGTCAACGCCGGAGGGGAGCAGGAAGCACTTGAAGCCGAACACGCCGGCGTCGTGCAGCCCGCGAAGCTCCCCCAGGTTGCCGGGGACGGCGCCGCCCCAGAAGCCCACGTCGACCATGCATTGTCCCTCGGCGCTCTTGCGCTTGGTCTCCAGCGCCGGCAGGTCCACGGTCGGCGGGAGGCTGTTCAGCGGCATGTCGACGATGGTGGTGACGCCGCCGGCGGCCGCGGCCCGGGTCGCGCTGGCGAACCCCTCCCAGTCGGTGCGGCCGGGCTCGTTGACGTGGACGTGGGTGTCGACCAGGCCCGGGAGCAGGACGGCGTCGTCGCCGAGCTCGACCACGCGCCGCCCCTCCAGGCCGGCCTCCAGCGGCGCGACCGCGGCGATCCGCCCGCCGCTGACGCCGACGCAGCCGCTCGCCTCGCCCCCCGACGTGACCAGGCGGCGGGCCCGGAAGACGGTGTCGTAGGCGGTCACCGGGCCTCGCCGGACTGGAGGTACGCGCGCCAGCCGCCGGCGGCGGAGATGTCGACCAGGCCGGTGCCGCGGGCGTGGACGTCGGGCCGCAGGAGCACGGCCAGGGCGGCCGCGCCGCCGGCCAGCTCCACCACCCCGAGCTCCAGCTCGGGCGGCTCCACCGGCAGGAACTCGTCGCGGACGGCCTCAAGCGGCAGCTCGACCAGCTCGCCGGGCACCGGGACGCCCCCCTCGGCGACCGGCCACAGCGCCGGGAAGCGGTCCTCGTAGACGTAGAAGCGGTAGCGCGGCGCGGTCAGGGCCTCGCCCAGGAACCGGTGGTGGGCGATGTGGGGGTGGACGCGCCCGCCGCGCATCCCCTCGCCGTTGAGGAACAGCGGGACGTTGGTCATCGGCTGGTCATCTCCCTCGCGTCGTCGCTCACCCAGTCGCTGGCGATCCTGGCGGCCAGCCGCTCCAGCAGCGGGCCGGCCTCGATCATGCACCGCGCCGGGTCGGGCTCGAGGTCGGTGAGGGCGTAGGCGGCCTGGATCCCCGCGGCCCGGAGCTCGGCCGGGGCCAGCAGGGAGCGGCCGGCCACCGCGACCACGCCGACGCCGGCCGCCCGGGCGGCCGCGGCCACCCCCGCCGGCGCCTTGCCGTGCAGGGTCTGGGCGTCCAGCGACCCCTCGCCGCAGATCACCAGCCCCGCCCCGGCCAGCGCCTCGCGGAAGCCGACCAGGTCGAGGACCAGGTCGATGCCCGGTTGCAGGCTCGCGCCGAGGACGGCCAGGGCGGCGAACCCCACCCCGCCGGCCGCGCCCGCCCCCGGCGTGGCCGCCGCGTCGACCCCGGTGGCGTCCTTGACGGCGCCGGCCCAGCGGGCCAGGGCGGCCTCGAGGGCGGCGACCTGGGCCGGCGAGGCCCCCTTCTGGGGGCCGTAGACCGCCGCCGCCCCGCGCGGCCCCAGCAGCGGGTTGTCGACGTCGCTGGCCAGCACCACCTCGGCCTCCCCGAGCGCCGGGTGCAGGCCGGAGAGGTCGAGCGACCGCACCGCCGCCAGCGCGGCACCGCCCCGCCCGACCTCGGCGCCGCCGGCGTCCCGCGCCCGCCCTCCCAGCGCCTGGACCATGCCGGCCCCGCCGTCGGTGCAGGCGCTGCCGCCGATGCCGAGCACGACCCGGCGGCAGCCGCCGTCCAATGCCGCCCGGAGCACCTGCCCGGTGCCGTAGCTGGAGGCGCCGCCGGCGTCCGGCCGCCCGCCGGGGAGCCGCCCCAGCCCGGAGACGTCGGCCAGCTCGACCACGGCGACGCCGTCGCGCTCGGCATAGGCGCTGTCGACCGGCTCCCCGGTCGGCCCCTCGGCCCGCACCGGGACGCGGCGGTAGCCGGCCGACAGGGCCGCCTCCAGGGTCCCGTCGCCGCCGTCGGCCACCGGCAGCTGGACGACCTCGACGCCGGGGGCGGCCCGGGCCAGCCCGGCGGCGACCCTCGCGGCGACCTCGGCCGCGGTCAGGGAGCCCTTGAACTTGTCCGGCGCGACGACCACCCGCACGCTGCTCTCCAAGGCCGCTAGTCGAGGAACTGCATCTGGTCGAGGTCGAGGGCGCCGAGGGCGGTCGGGGCGTGCTCGCCCCTGGTGGCGAGCTCCTCGAACTCGACGACGTTGTCGATCTCGGTGCCCATCGAGATGTTGGTGACCCGCTCCAGGATGACCTCGACGACCACCGGCACGCGATGCTCGGCCATCAGCTTCTTGGCCTGCTCGAGGGCGGGGAGGATCTCGCCGGGCTCCCGGACCCGCAGCGCCTTGCAGCCGAGGCCCTCGGCGACCTTGACGTGGTCGACCCCGTAGCCGCCGAGCTCGGGGGAGTTGACGTTGTCGAACGACAGCTGCACGCAGTAGTCGATGTCGAAGGCCCGCTGGGACTGGCGGATCAGCCCCAGGTAGGAGTTGTTCACCAGGACGTGGACGTAGGGCAGGTTGAACTGGGCCCCGACGGCCAGCTCCTCGATCAGGAACTGGAAGTCGTAGTCGCCCGACAGGGCCACCACGGTCGCCTCCGGCTCGGCCACGCAGACGCCGAGGGCCGCCGGCAGGGTCCAGCCCAGCGGGCCGGCCTGGCCGGCGTTGATCCAGTGACGCGGCCGGTAGACGTGGAGGAACTGGCCGCCGGCGATCTGGGACAGGCCGATGGTGCTGACGTAGCGGACCTCCTTGCCGAAGGCCTTGATCATCTCCTCGTACACCCGCTGGGGCTTGACCGGCACGTCGTCGAAGTGGGTGCGCCGCAGCATGGTCCGCTTGCGCTCGGCGCACTCGGCGGCCCAGGCGCTCCGGTCGGGCAGCCGCCCGGCCGCCCGGCGCTCCCGGGCGACCTCGATGAACCGCCGCAGGGCCAGGCCGGCGTCGGAGACGATGCCGAGGTCGGGGGGGAAGACCCGGCCGATCTGGGTGGGCTCGATGTCGACGTGGACGAAGCGGCGCCCGCGCCGGTAGACCTCCAGGCCGCCGGTGTGGCGGTTGGCCCAGCGGTTGCCGATCCCGAGCACCAGGTCGGAGGCGAGCAGGTTGGCGTTGCCGTAGCGCTGGCTGGTCTGGAGTCCGGCCATGCCGGCCATCAGGCGGTGGTCGTCGGGGATGGCCCCCCAGCCCATCAGGGTGGGGACGACCGGGACCCCGACCAGCTCGGCGAAGGAGACCAGCAGGTCGGCGGCGTCGGCGTTGATGATCCCGCCGCCGGCCACGATCAGCGGCCGTTCGGCCGCCTCCAGCAGGTCCAGGGCCTTCTCGGCCTGGACCCGGGTGGCGGCCGGCTTGTGGACCGCCAGCGGCTCGTAGGCGTCGACGTCGAAGTCGATCTCGGCCATCTGCACGTCGAAGGGCAGGTCGAGCAGGACCGGCCCGGGGCGGCCGGAGCGCATCAGGTGGAACGCCTGCTGGAAGGCGCCGGGCACCTGGGCCGGTTCGAGCACGGTCATGGCCAGCTTGGTGACCGGCTTGGCGATGGCGGCGATGTCGACGGCCTGGAAGTCCTCCTTGTGCAGCCGCGCCACCGGGGCCTGGCCGGTGATGCACAGGATCGGGATGGAGTCGGCCGCGGCCGAGTACAGCCCGGTGAGCATGTCGGTGCCGGCCGGCCCCGAGGTGCCGACACAGACGCCGATGTTGCCGGCCCGGGCCCGGGTGTAGCCCTCGGCCATGTGCGAGGCGCCCTCGACGTGGCGGGCCAGCACGTGGGCGATGGCGTCGCTGTCGCGCAGGGCGGCGTAGAAGGGGTTGATGGCCGCGCCCGGCACGCCGAAGGCGTGGGTGACGCCTTCGCGCTGGAGGATCTGCACGGCGGCTTGGATGGCTCTCATCCGGGGCATGGCAGGCTCCTGGTCCAGGCGGCGGTCAGTTGCGGCCCGACAGCTGCTCGACGAGCTTGAGCAGGGCGGAGTGGTCGAGGCCGCCGTCGCCCTGGGCCGCGAGGCTGGCCACCAGCTGGGCGACCACGGCGCCGAGCGGGATGACCACGCCGGCCTCGCGGGCCGCGGAGGTCACGATGCCCATGTCCTTGTGGTGCAGCGCGATCCGGAACCCCGGGGTGAAGTCGCGGGCCAGCATGCCGGCCGCCTTGCGCTCCAGGACGGCGTTGCCGGCCAGCCCGCCGGCCAGCACCCTGACCGCCGCCTCGGTGTCCACTCCGTAGGCCTCGAGGAACACGATGGCCTCGGCGACCAGCTCGATGGTGCCGGCAACGATCAGCTGGTTGGCGGCCTTGACGGTCTGGCCCGAGCCGACGGGGCCGACGTGCACCACGGTCTTGCCGACCGCCTCCAGCACGGGCCGGGCGTCGGCGAAGTCCCGCGGGTCGCCGCCGACCATGATCGACAGGCTGGCGTCGACGGCGCCCTGCTCGCCGCCGCTGACGGGGGCGTCGAGGACGCGGAGGCCGCGCTGCTTGCCGGCCTCCCCCACCTTCCGGGCGACGTCGGGACGGATGGAGCTCATGTCCAGGTGGATGGTGCCGGGCCGGGCATGGGCGTAGATCCCGTCCTCGCCGAGGGTGACCGCCTCCACGTCGGGCGAGTCGGGCACCATGGTGACCACGACGTCGGCGTCGCGGACGGCGCCGGCGAGGTCGTCGGCCCCGCGGCCGCCCCGCTCGACCAGGCGCCGGACGGGCTCGGGGGAACGGTTGTAGCCGATCACGTCGAAGCCGGCCTTGACCAGGTTGGCGGCCATCGGGCCGCCCATGATGCCGAGGCCGACGAAGCCGACGGTGGTCATGAGGTCCCTCCTCCCGGGTGGGGTCGGGTGCCGCGGCGCTCGCGGGGCAGCCAGGCGAAGCTGTCGGCGCTGGCCCCGCTGGGCTTGTACTCCAGCCCGACCCAGCCGCGGTAGCCGGCGGCGGCGAGGTCGGCGAGGTGGCGGTCCAGCTCCAGGGTGCCGGTGCCCGGCTCGTGGCGGCCGGGGGCGTCGGCGATCTGGATGTGGGCGACCCGGTCGGCGTAGGTGGCGATGGCCCGGTCGAGGTCGTCGCCGTTGACGGCCAGGTGGTAGAGGTCGCAGAGGAGGCCGAGGTTGCCCACCCCGGTCTCGCCCGCGACCCGGTCGATCACCCCGACGGCGTCGGCGGCGGTCAGCAGCGGGTAGCGGTCGGCGCCGCTCACCGGCTCGACCAGCACGGTGCCCCCGACCCGGGCCGCGGCCCGGCCGGCCAGGGCCAGCTGCTCGACCGCCAGGTCGTCCTGGGCGGCCTCCTCGACGCCCTCGACCCGGTTGCCGTACAGGGCGTTGAAGGCCCGGCAGCCCAGCCGCTCGCCGATGCCGACGGTGACCTCGACGTTGTCGCGGAACTCCTGGGCGCGGGCCGGCCACGACACCAGCCCGCGGTCCCCGCCGGCCATGTCGCCGGCGAAGAAGTTGAGGCCGGCCAGCTGGACGCCGGCGTCGCCGACGGCCCGCACGAACCCGTCCACCTCCCGGTCGGAGGGGACCGCGGTGGCGAACGGCCACCACAGCTCGACCGCCCCGAAGCCGGCCTCCCGGGCCGCCGCCGGCCGCTCCAGCAGCGGCAGCTCGGTGAAGATGATCGAGCAGTTGACCTCGTAGGCCAGCGGGTGCCCGGGCATCCCGGCCCCGCTCAGCTCGGCCACAGCCGTCGGGCCCGGCGGGCCAGGTCGCGGCGCAGCTCGCCGGCGTCGGCGCCGAGCAGGTTCCCGTCGCGGACCACCGGCTCGCCGTCCACCAGGACGTGCCTGGCCCGCCGGTCCGGCCCCAGGACCAGCCCGGCCAGGGGGTCGGGCACGTCGCCGAGGTCGTCGCCCGGCCACACCACCAGGTCGGCCCGGTAGCCGGGCTCCAGCCGGCCCAGGTCGTCGCGGCCCAGGCAGGCGGCGCCGCCCTCGGTGGCCAGGGCCAGGGCGTCGGCGGGCATGAAGTCGGCCGGGCGGCCGGTGCGCTGCCGGCCGGTGTAGAGCGCCTGCCGCAGCTCGGGGAACAGCCCGCCGACCTCGTTGGAGGCGACCCCGTCGACCCCGAGCCCGACCGGGGCGCCGGCCCCGACCAGGTCGGTGACCCGGCACAGCCCCGACCCGAGCCGGGCGTTGCTGGAGGGGCAGTGGGCCACGCCGGTGCCGGCCGCCCCCAGCCGCCGCACCTCGTCGTCGTTGAAGTGGATGCCGTGGGCCAGCCAGACGTCGCCGGCGATCCAGCCCAGCTCCTCCACCAGGTCGACCGGCCGGCGCCCGAACCGGGCCAGGGCGTCGCGTTCCTCGTCGAGGGTCTCGGCCAGGTGGGTGTGCAGGCGCAGCCCGAGGCGGCGGGCCAGGGCGGCCGACTCGCGCATCAGCTCCGGGGTGACGCTGAACGGGCTGCAGGGGGCCACGGTGACCACCACCCGCTCGCCGTCGTGGAGGCGGCCGGCGACCGACTCGGTGGAGGCCAGGATGGCGTCCAGCTCCTCGACCAGGAAGTCGGGGGGCAGGCCGCCCTTGCTCTCGCCCAGGTCCATCGACCCGCGGGCCAGGTGGACCCGGATCCCGACGGTCCGGGCCGCGGCGGCGATGGCGTCGAACACCGAGTCGTCGCCGCCCGGGACCACGTAGTGGTGGTCGGCGGCGGTGGTGCAGCCGGTCAGGGCGAGCTCGGCCAGCGCGACCAGGGCGGCGACGTGGACGTCCTCGGGGGTCAGCTTGGCCCAGACCGGGTACAGCTCGGTGAGCCAGCCGAACAGGTCGCAGCCGACGGCCCGGCCGCGGGTCATCCACTGGTAGAAGTGGTGGTGGGTGTTGACCAGCCCGGCGGTGACCAGGTCGCCATCGACCCGCA
>Ga0307278_10000967_pt1 | contig 14161 bp, 18 predicted proteins | sample ER_DNA_117_FD_194482 | JGI IMG/M metagenome (GOLD analysis project Ga0307278, IMG submission 194482) | Bulk soil microbial communities from the East River watershed near Crested Butte, Colorado, United States - ER_DNA_117 | ecosystem: Environmental > Terrestrial > Soil > Floodplain | place... | reverse complement strand
GTGCGGACTTCCTGGTCACGCCGTGCCCTGCGGCCGCGGTGCGCGAGGTGGCCGAGGCGGCCGGCCTGCCGCTGCTCGAGGGCGGCCTCACGCCGGGCGAGGTCCTGGCGGCGACCGACCGCGGCATCGCCAAGCTGTTTCCCGCGCACGTCGGCGGCACCGGGCTCCTGCGCTCGATCCTCGCGCTGAGCCCGGGCGCGCGGATCGTCCCGACCGGTGGGATCGGGCTCGCCGACGTTCCCGATTGGCTCGACGCCGGGGCCTACGCGGTCGGCATCGGTAGCGAGCTGCGCCCCGACGCGAACGTCGCCACCGCCCTGCGCGACACCCTCGCCGCGGCGCGCGCACGATGACCAGGGTCGCCTGCATCGGTGAGTGCATGATCGAGCTCAGCCCCGCCGGCGAGCGCACGATGCAGCTCGCCTACGCCGGCGACGTCTGCAACACCGCGGTCGCGCTGGCGCGGCTCGTGCGCGGCGACGGCGTCACCGTCCAGTTCGTCACGCGCCTGGGCGACGAGCGTCACAGCGGCGCGATGCTGGCCGAGTGGCGGGGCGAGGGCATCGACACCTCGCTCGTCGATCGGCTCCGGGGCCGCGCGCCGGGCCTGTACCTGATCGAGCTCGACGAGGGCGGCGAGCGCTCGTTCACCTACTACCGGAGCGAGTCGCCCGCACGGGAGCTGCTCGCTTCCGACGGCCACGCCGCGACGCTGCGGGCCGGGCTCGAGGGCGCCGACTGGATCTACCTCTCGGCCATCACCCTCTCGGTGCTGCACTCGACCGCCCACGAGCGGCTGCTCACGCTGCTCGACCACCTGCGCGCGACCGCCACCCGCGTAGCGCTCGACACCAACTACCGCCCGCGCGGATGGCGCGACCCGGACACGGCCCGCAGCCGGATCGCCGACGCGCTCGCGCGCTGCGATCTCGCGCTGCCCACGCTCGGCGACGAGCGGGCGCTGTTCGGCGATCGCGACCTCCACGCCTGCCTGGACCGCCTGCACGGGCTCGGCGTGCCCGAGGTCGCGGTCAAGCTCGGCTCCGAAGGGGCGTGCGTCGCCTGGGCGGGCGCGAGCGAGCACGTCCCCGCCGTGTCGGACGTCGACATCGTCGACTCCACCGGCGCCGGCGACGCGTTCAACGCCGCATACCTGCATGCCCGCCTCACGGGCAGCGATCCACCAGCTGCGGCAGCCGCCGGCAACGCGTTGGCAGCGGCGACGCTCGGCCATCGCGGAGCGATCGCCAGGGTCGGCTGATGGACGCCACCGAGAAGACGCTCGCCGTCCTCGACGCGCTTGCCGTCCGCGACGACGGCGCCGACCGCCTCGCTGACATCGCGGCGCGCGCCGGCGTCGCCCGCTCCACCGCGCATCGGATCCTCCAGCGGCTCGTCGAGCGCGGCTACGCGCGCGCCGAGGGCGACGGGCGCTACGTGCCGGGCGCGCGCGTCCTCGCGCTGGCCGGCGACGCCCTGCGCGATCTCGACCGCGGGCACGCGAGGCCGCTCCTCGAGGCGCTGCGCGACGACGTCGGGCACACCGTGCACCTCGCGCTGCTCACCGGCGCGGAGGCGACCTACGTCGAGAAGCTCGAGGCCCGCGACAGCGGCTATCAGATGGCCTCGCGCGTCGGGATGCGCCTGGCGCTGCACACCACCGCGATCGGCAAGGCGATCCTCGCCGCGCTGCCGAACGACGGGCGCCTCACGGCGCGCGAGCGTGAGCAGATCCGCGAGCGCGGCTACGCGGTCGACGACCAGGAGAACGAGCGCAACGTCCGCTGCGTCGGCGCCGCCGTCCTCGACGATCGCGGCCGGCCGACCGGCGCGGTCAGCGTCTCGGCGCTGACCCTCGACCTCGCGCTCGAAGACGTCCCGGGGATCGGGGCGCGCGTCGCCGCCGCCGCGCGTGAGCTCTCCCACGGGGCCGCGAGCAGCGCACGGTAGGCTCCAGGCCGATGGGCCTCGCCGACACGTTCCAGCAGGTCGTCGACTCACTGCCCGACGACTGGACCGACCTCGAGCTCGACCTTCGCATCGACGACGAGTCGCGCTACATCGAGGCCGCGGTCTACCTCGTCACCTCCAACGCCCAGCCGTACTCCAAGCACGACTGGCACTGGCGGCTGCTCGTCGCCCACCGCTTCGGCCACGCCGCCGCGGCGCCCACCGTGCACGGGACGCTCAAGCTGCTCGACGACGCCGGGATCGCCGGCGAGCTCGCGGTGCGCGAGGTGCGCAGCGGTCGCGTCGAGGTCGTGCAGATGTGGGGCAGGCCCGAGTCGGTGCGCCAGGAGTTCCGGCGCACGCGCGCGCAGTGATGGCGCGCGTCGCCGCGCTGATCCCCGATCTGCTGTTCGGCTCGAAGGTCAAGGGATCGCTCGAGGCGGCGGGCCACGAGGTCGACCTGATCTCGGCCGAGGTCGAGGCCTGGGACGAGGTCGGCGGCATCGATGTGCTCGTCATCGACCTGACGACGGACACGGTCGACGGCGTCGGGCTGTACGAGACGCTGGCGACCGGCGGCGAGCTGCACGGCGTCAGCACGCTGGGGTTCTTCGCCCACGTCCAGCCCGAGGTGCGCGAGCGCGCGCTCGCGGCGGGGTTCGACCAGGTGGTGCCGCGCTCGCGCATGGCGCGCGAGGGCGCGGAGCTGGTGGGGCGCCTCACCGGTCAGGATGGTTGAGCGCCGGTCGGGAAGGGCAAGAGAGCCGCGAGTCGGTAACGTCAGGCGTCCTTACTAGGCATGTCGGTCCAGCACGCCACCATCGCCCTCCTCGATACCGAGCCTGAGCTCGGCGAAGGGCTCAACCCCCAGGAACGCGAGACCGCGGGGCGCGTTCTCACAGTGCCCACGCGCGCGCTCGACCCGGGCCCGTGGCGGCCCAACGAGGGCCTGGCCGGCGTCACTCCGGTCGTCGGCCTGCTGATCGTCGACGGGATCATCACCCGCGACCTCCTCTTCGCCGGGCGCACGACCACCGAGCTGCTCGGAGCCGGCGACCTCCTGCGCCCGTGGGACGACGACCATCAGTTCGAGGCGCTGCCCTTCGCTGTGACCTGGCACGTCCACGTGCCGTCGCGCGTGGCGATCCTCGACACACGCGTCGCGATGGCCGCCGGCCGCTGGCCGCCGATCGCGAAGGGCCTCGGCGCGCGCCACGTGCGCCGCGCACGGACCCTGTCGTTCCAGCGGGCGATCGCCCAGCTGCCGCGCGTGGAGGACCGCGTTCTCGTGCTGCTGTGGACCCTCGCCGAGCGCTGGGGGCGCGTCGGCACGCAGGGCGTCCGCCTTCCGCTCGGCCTTCCGCACCGCACGCTGGCGACGCTCGTCGGCGCCCGCCGCCCGTCGGTCACCACCGCGGTGACCGGGCTCACCCGCGCGGGCCTCATCGAGCGCGTCGACGACGGCTGGCTGCTGCACGGCGATCCGGCCGAGATCCTGCCCGAGCGCCTCGAGGGCGCCGACCGCGTCGTGGGGTAGTGGTCCTTCTCGCGTTGCGGGAAGGGCCACTAGAAACCGGCGGTCACATATGGCCGAATGGCCCGCCGATGCCGCCGACTCCGTCGCTGGGCTTCTCGCCCGCCAGGGCGTAGACGCAGGCGAAGATGAACCCCAGGAAGTCGATGAAGAGCACGACGCCCGCGGCCACGCCGTGGAGGACGAAGAGCCCCACCACGGCGCCGATCGCGACGAGCGCGAAGGCCGGCCAGGTCCGACGGTGTTGCGTACGCATGCAGGCTCCTTGGATCACAGCCGATCTTGATGCCCGGGATGTCCTGTGACAAGTGGTCTCAAAAGCCGGGCGCGAAGGCCTGCGCGACGTCGGGCGGGCGCTTGGTGATCCCGAAGCGCGCCTCCCAGCGCGCCCACGCCCGCAGCGCGACGGGGTCGAGCGCGCCGTAGCGCGTTGCGCCCTCGGTGAAGGCGGGCGAGACCGCGTCGAGCTCGCGCTCGGTCTCGTCGCGCTTGACGTGGGCGCGGTCGACGAGCGCCTCGACCGCGGACTCGGGATCGGCGATCGCCTCCTGGTAGCCGCGGCGCAGCGCGCGGACGGTGGCGGCCACCGTCGAGCGGTCGTCCCGCAGCGTCTCGCGGCTCACGCACAGCACGAGCTCGGGATACGGCGGCGCGCCGTAGTCGTCGACCTTGAACTGGCGGATGCCCGGGCGCTGCGCACTCAGGGCGACGCCCTCGGCGTTCCAGAATGCGGTCGCCGCGTCGACGCGGTGCGCGAGCAGCGCGGCGACGGCCTGGAAGCCGATCGTCACCTTGCGCACCTTGGCCGGGTCGCCGCCGTCGCCGCGGACGATCGAGTCGAGCACCGCGTCGTCGGACGGCAGGCCGGTGACGCCCGCCTTTCTGCCCTCGAGATCGCGGGGCCGGCGGACCTCCGGCTGGGCCATGACCGCCGCGAGGGGGCGCTGGACGAGCGCCATCACACCGACCACGTCGCGGCCCTTCTCGCGCGCCAGCGCGAGGTCGTGGATGTCGAGGATCGCGAACTGCGCGCGGCCGGAGAGCAGCAGCTTGACGCTGTCGGTCGAGGACGACGGCGCCTGCACGTGGAGCGTGACGCCCTCGGCGTCGTCGTAGTCGCGCTCGAGTGCAAGATAGATCCCGGCGTGCACCGCGTTGGGCTGGAAGTCGAGGACGAGCGTCGCCGACTGGTTGGGCCGGTCCTCGGAGCCGTGCGAGCAGCCGGCGAGCGCGAGCGCGGCGAGGACGGCGAGCGTGAGCATGGTGCGGCGGCTCATCGGCGCGGGAGGATTGCAGTCGCGCGTCAGTAGGGTTCCAATCGCCTTGCGTCGCCGCGTCACCTTCTCGCGCAACGTCACCCTCTCGCTGTCGCGCACCTGCCAGTGCTTCTGCAAGTACTGCGCGTTTGCGACCCATCGTCCGCACCTGCACGATCCCGACGAGGTCAAGCGGCTGCTTGACGACGCCGCGCGGCGGCGGGTCAAGGAGCTGCTCGTCCTCACCGGCGAGGCGCCCGATCACAACGCCGGGGTGCGCGAGCGGCTCTCCGAGTGGGGCTTCGAGGACTTCACCGCGTACGTGGTCTGGGCCTGCCAACAGGGGCTGGAGCGTGGGCTGCTGCCCCACACCAACCTCGGCGTGCTTGACCGCGACGAGCTCGCCCGCCTGCGCGAGGTCACGGCGTCGCAGGGGCTCATGCTCGAGTCGATCAACCCCGACCTGGTGGCCCATCAGGGCTCGCCGACCAAGCACCCCGAGAAGCGGTTGGAGACGATCCGCGCGGCCGGCGAGCTGCGGATCCCGTTCACCAGCGGGATCCTCGTGGGCATCGGCGAGTCCGAGGACGATCGCATCGCCTCGCTGGAGGCGCTCGCCGCGGTGCACGCCGAGCACGGCCACCTGCAGGAGGTGATCCTGCAGAACTTCGTTCCGCATCGCCACTACTACGGCGAGGAGCCGGCCGAGATCGCCACCGAGGCGGCCGAGACGTTCTGGCGCACCGGCCTCTCGGACGCGGGTGGGCGGGTCGAGCTGCCTGCCTGGGCGACGCCGGTGGGGATCGAGGAGATGAAGCGCCTCGTCGCCGAGGCGCGCCGGCTGATGCCCGACATCGGGATCCAGGTGCCGCCGAACCTCGCCGACTGGTGGCCCGAGCTCGTGGCCGCGGGCGCGACCGACCTCGGCGGGCTGAGCGCGAATGGCGACCACATCTCGCCCGAGCACCCGTTCCCCTCGCCGCACCAGGTCCGCAAGCGCCTGGCCACCGACGGCGTGGCGCTCACCGAGCGCCTGTGCGTCTATCCGCGCTACATCGACCCCGAGTGGATCGCCCAGGGCGTGCTCGATGTCATCAAGACGAGGTACTGGAGCTTCATCCCGCGCCGCGGGTCGGGCCGCACCGAGGCGCGCGCGATCCACACCGACCTCGTGGCCGGAGCGATCGCGCGGGGGCGCGACGGGCAGCGGCTGACCGAGGACGAGCTGACTGCGCTGTTCGCCGAGACGCGGCCCGAGGCGATCGAGGACATGCGCCAGGCCGCCGACGAGCTGCGCTGCGAGCTCGCCGGCGAGACGGTGACCTTCGTCGTCAACCGCAACATCAACGTCTCGAACGTCTGCATCGTCGGCTGCGCGTTCTGCGGCTTCGGGCAGGGCAAGCGCTCGCCGGACGCCTACGAGCACGACCGCGAGGAGTTCGTGGGCCGCGTGCTCGAGGCGGTCGACTACGGCGCTACCGAGATCTGCATGCAGTCGGGCATCCACCCCGACTGGACGCTCGAGGACTACGTGTACTGGCTGCGGCTGGCGAAGGAGACCGCGCCGCAGCTGCACCTGCACGCGTACAGCCCGATGGAGGTCGCGCACATGTGCGACATCACCGGGTTGCCGCCGGGCGAGGTGTTCGCACAGCTGCGCGACGCCGGCCTGGGGTCGACTCCGGGCACCGCCGCCGAGGTGCTGCACGACGGCGTGCGCGAGCGCATCAGCCCCAACAAGCTGCCGGTCGCGCGCTGGGTGGAGATCATCGAGGCCTCGCACGCCACCGGGCTGCGGTCGACCGCCACGGTGATGTTCGGCCACATCGAGGAGCCGTGGGAGCTCGCCGAGCACATGCGCGTCGTCCGCGACGTGCAGGAGCGCACCGGCGGGATCACCGAGTTCGTGCCGCTGTCGTTCATCCCGTTCCACACGCTGCTGGGGCGCACCCACGGGGTCGAGGAGATCACCCCCGAGGAGAACCTCAAGCACACCGCGGTCTTCCGCCTCGCGCTCGGGCGCACGGTTCCCAGCCTGCAGGCGTCGTGGGTGAAGATGGGCCTCGAGGTGGCGACCGAAGCGCTGTCGTGGGGCGTCAACGACCTCGGCGGCACGCTGATGGAGGAGAGCATCAGCCGCCTCGCGGGCTCCTACCACGGCGTACGTCTCGACCCGCCGCAGCTCATCGGCGCCGCTCATGCGGCCGGGCGGCCCGCGGCCGAGCGCACGACGCTCTACGAGCTGCGCCGCTCGTTCCCGGTCGCCGCCGCGGTGTAGTGCGCTGCGGGCTGTACGTCGCGCCGTTCGGCGAGCTGGCCGACGTCGCGGCGCTCGCCGACGTCGGCGCGCGCGCCGAGGCCGCCGGCTGGGAGGGCGTGTTCCTCTGGGACCACGTGATGACCTACGACCCGCTGGACATCGCGGACCCCTGGATCGCGCTGACCGCGATCGCGCTGGCCACCGAGCGCGTGCGGCTCGGGGCGATGGTCACGCCGCTGGCGCGTCGGCGCCCGTGGGACGTGGCGCGCCAGGTCGCCGTGCTCGATCGGCTGTCGGGCGGGCGGATGGTGTTCGGCGCCGGCGTGGGCGGCGACAGTCGCGGCGAGCTGACCGCGTTCGGCGAGGAGCGCGACCCGCGCGCCCGCGCGGCGCTGCTCGACGAGGCGCTCGAGGTCGTGCTCGCGCTGTGGAGCGGCGAGCCCGTGACCCGCGACGGGCCGGCGTTTCCGCTCCAGGGCGCGCGCGTGCTGCCGACGCCGCTGCAGGAGCCGCGCCCGCCGGTGTGGCTGGCCTGCGTGTGGCCGCACCGCCGCCCGCTGCGGCGGGCCGCGCGCTATGACGGCGTGTTCCCGGTGAGCCACCACTGGTCGCTCTCGGGCGACGAGCTGCGCGAGCTCATGGCGGTGATCGCCTCGCACCGTCCGGCGGGCGCGAGGCCCTTCGATCTCGTCGTCGTCAACCACGAGCGGCCCGGTCCCGAACGCATGGCCGAGCTGGCCAGCGCGGGCGCGACGTGGTGGCTTCAGGGCTTCGGCGAGCGGCCGCGGCTGGCCGACGTGCAGGGTGCTGCGGACGCCGGGCCGCCACAATGCACCTGATGAGCAATGGAGAAGCCATCACACCCGAGGGCCTGGAGGCGCTCAAGGCGGAGCTCGACCGCCTCGAGGGCGAGGCCCGCCGCGACATCGCCGAGCGCATCAAGGTCGCCCGCGAGCTGGGCGACCTCTCGGAGAACGCCGAGTACCACATCGCCAAGGAGGACCAGGCGCATCTGGAGACGAAGATCGCGCGCCTCAACCAGCGCCTGCGCGCCGCGCGCGTGGTCGAGGCGCCGGCGGCGAGCGAAGTCGTCGTGTTCGGCGCGACGGTGACCGTGGCCGATGACGAGTCGGGCCGCGAGGCGACCTACACGCTGGTCGGGCCGACCGAGGCCGACCTGAGCGCCGGCAAGCTGTCGTCGGAGTCGCCGATGGCCAAGGCGCTCATGGGCCGCCGCCCGGGCGATCAGGTCGACGTCCACACCCCGCGCGGAGTACGCCGCCAGCGCGTGGTCCGCCTCGGTTAGCGACCGAAGAAGTCCTCGTCGAGCGGGCGCACGAGCGCCGCGGCGCCGGGCCCGTCCTCGTTCGTGACGAAGCGCTGCAGCCCGCGGACAACGACCGCTGGCTCGCGGGAGGCCTTGTCGCGCGTCAGGTCGGCGGCGGCGGCCGCCTCGTCGGCGATCGCGATCGCCGTGGCGCGCAGCTCGAGGCCGGCGGGGTCGCGGCGCCCGCGCCAGTCGTCGACCGGCTGAAGGCCGGCGATGCCGATGGCGACGTCGCACTGGCCCTGGCGCCAGGCGCGGCCGAAGGAGTCGGCGATGACGACGGCGGGGCGGGTCGCGATGGCGGCGCGCAGCGCGCGGGCGCTGGCGTCGGGGTCGCGCGGGAGCGTGACGACGACGCCCGCGGCGGGCGCGTTGGAGGCGTCGACGCCGGCGTTGGCGCAGACGAAGCCGTGGTGCGTGCGGCAGATGAGCACGCCGCGCTCGGCGCGCAGGACCGCCTGCGACTCGTCGAGCACGACCTGCACCTGGCGCGGGTCCTTGCCGTGCGCCTGGGCGGCGAGCTCCCGCGCGCGTGGCGTGGGGGTGACCTCGTCGAGACGGCGCAGCGCGCCCTCGGCCTTGGAGACGACCTTGTGGGCGATCACGAGCACGTCGCCGGGCTCGTAGTCGTGGGCGGCGAGCAGCGCCGCGAGGTCGTCGCCGGGGTGGATCTCCGGCAGGCCGGTGAGCGCGAAGGCCTCGAGCCTCGTCACCTGCGATCCAGGCGCGTGAGCAACCCGCGGGTGTGCGCCGCGCCGCCGGGGCGCGCGTCGAGCGCAGTGCGCAGGACCGCGAAGTCCTCGGCGGTGTCGACGTCGAGCACGAGCGAGCGCGGCTGGGCGATGCGCCAGCGTGCCTCGGCCGCGGCCGCGGCCTCCTCGTGGCGGGCGCGGCTGCCGGGCCCGAAGCTCGGTGCGATGACGTCGGGCGGGGCGAGCAGGAGCGCGTTGGTCCCGGTGCCGTGGCGGTCGGGGACGATGACGACGTCGGGCGGGCTCATGCCCTCGACGACGAGCTCGTCGAGCTCGGCGGCGTCGAGGGTGGGGCAGTCGCCCGGGACGAGGAGCACGCGCTCGAAGTCGCGCTCGAGCGCCCAGTCGACGCCCGAGCGGGCGGCGTGCGAGTGGCCGCGGTCGTCGTCGGGGATCGCCTCGGCGTCGTAGGCTCGGGCGAGCGCCTCGGCGGCGTGCTCGCCGGTGACCACGATCACCGCGTCGATCCGCGTGGAGCGCCGCAGCGCGTGCAGCACGTCGCAGACCATCGCCTCGGCCAGCGCTCGTCTGGTGCCGGCGTTCAGTGCCCTGTCGAGGCGCTGCTTGGCGTCGTCGAAGTGCTTGATCGGCAGGACGGCGCAGGTCCTCATGCGAGGCCCTCCGTGAACTTCATGACCTCCTCGGCCACCCGGCGGCGCGCGGGCGCGTCGTCCATGCGCGTGTCGGTGGTCAGCGCGGGGAGTCCGTCGACCGGCTCGTCGGCCACGATGCCGTCGAGCAGGTCGCCGTAGGCGGCGGCCACGCCGGTCGCGCTCAGAGGGTGGCCGGCCCAGTCCATGAAGGCGTGGGTCGGTCCCTTGAGGACCTGCCCGCCGACGACGGGGGAGACGGCGACGACGGGCGCCGTCGCTTCGCGCATCGCGGTTGCGATGCCGGGAGTGTCGAGGATCGGCCGGACCGAGATGACCGGGTTCGAGGGGCCGATGACGATCGCGCTCGCCTGGCCGAGGGCGTCGAGGACCTCGTCGGTCGCGCGGGCCGCCTCGACGCCCTGAAGCTCGACGCCGTCGACGGGGCCCTCGGCGCGCTCGCGGATCATGAACTCCTGGAACGGGACCCAGCGCCCGCGCGCCAGGACGCGGGTGCGAACCGGCTGGTCGCTCATCGGCAGGACGCGTGCGGTGAGCCCGAGCGCCTGCGTGAGCTCGGCGATCGCCGTGGTCAGCGTGGCCCCCTCGTGCAGGCGCTCGGCGCGGCGCAGGCCGATCGCCAGGTCGCGATCGCCGAGGTTGAACCAGACGTCGACGCCGAGCTCGCGCAGCTGGTCCATCGCGTGGAAGGTGTCGTCACGCAGGCCCCAGCCGCGGTCGTCGATGCGGTCGGCGAGCCAGAACGCGCACAGGTCGGGATCGGGCGACACGTACGCGCCGTAGATCTCGATGTCGTCGGCGGTGTTGGCGATGACGACGAGATCCTCGCCGACCGCGTCGAGCATCCCGCGGGCGAGCTTCGCGCCCCCGCTGCCGCCGGCGAGCACGACGACCATCACAGACCCGTGATCTTGATCCCCGCCCGCGTCTTGTGGCGCGCGTTGATCGAGATCAGCAACGCGGTGAGCGACTCGGTGATGCGCGCCATCTCGAGGCGTCCGGCGTCGACGCAGCGCAGGCCGTCGATGCGGTCGATCAGCGCCATCACGCGCTGCTTGTCCTCGCGGTGGTTGCCGCACACGAGCACATCCTCGTCGAGCGCGTGATCGAGATCGCCGCAGGCCGCCGCGCTGACCGTGTGCAGGGCGCTGACGACACGCACGCCGTCGGGGACCATCTCCTGGGCCTGCTGGCCGGCCGAGCCCTGCCACACGCCGAGCATGCGGGTGGCGCGCCCGGAGACGGCTGAGGCGAGCGGGACGGTGGCGTCGATGACGAGCTGGTGAGGCTGCAGGACGGTCTTGAGGTTGGTCAGCGTCTCGGACTGGCTGCGGAACGGAACGCTGAGGACGACGATCTCCGCCTTGGTCGCCGCCTCGGCGTTCTCGAAGCCCTCGAAGTGGCCCTGGGGCACCGCTTCTGAGGCCCGCTCGGCTGCCTCCTGCGCGCGGTCGGCGTCGCGGGAGCCGATGATCACCGGCACGCCGGCGACCCCCCAGCGGACCGCGAGGCCGAATCCGAGCGCGCCGGTGGCGCCGATGATCGCGACGGGCTCGCTCAAGGGCGGCGAGTATATGTTCAGGTCTGGTGGGACCTCTTCCGCAGAGCGTGCGCATCCGCGAGGTCGGGCCGCGCGACGGCTTCCAGAACGAGCCGGAGGTCATCGCGACCGACGACAAGGTGCGGCTGATCGATGCCTTGGCGCGCACGGGGATCTCGCGTCTCGAGGTGACCTCGTTCGTCCGCGCCGACGTGATCCCGCAACTCGCGGACGCCGCGGAGGTGCTGTCGCGCATCGACGTGCCCTCAGAGGTCGCGGTCACCGTGCTGATCCCCAACGAGCGGGGGCTCGAGAACGCGCTGGAGCTCCGCGATCGCTTCCAGGAGATCAACTGCTTCCTGAGCGCGTCGGAGACGCACAACCGCAAGAACGTCAATCGCTCGATCGAGGAGTCGCTGAGCGGCCTGGAGGCGGTCATCGCCCGGGCGCGAGCGGAGGGCCTGCGCTGCGAGGGCGTGATCTCGACGTCGTTCGGCTGCCCGTACGAGGGCCACGTGCCGCCCGAGCGGGTCTTCGCCATCGCCCGCCGTCTGATCGACGCCGGCGCCGAGGAGATCGCCTTCGGCGACACCACTGGCATGGCCAACCCGGTTCAGGTGCGCGGGTTCTTCGAGGCGGCTCGCGCCGAGCTCGGCGAGGACGTCGAGCTCACCGCCCACTTCCACAACACCCGCGGCCAGGGCCTCGCCAACGTGCTCGCGGCGCTCGAGGTCGGCGTCGGCTCGTTCGAGTCGTCGTTCGGAGAGCTCGGAGGCTGCCCCGTCCCGGCCGGAGCGACCGGCAACATCGCCACCGAGGACCTCGTCTCGATGCTCCACGAGATGGGCATCGCCACCGGCATCGACCTCGAGCGCCTGCTCGCCGCCGCCCGCGCGGTGCGCGAGGTCCTCGGCCGCCCGCTGGGGTCGCACACCCTCGTCGCCGGGCCGGTCGACTGGCACGAGGCGTAGCCCCGGTCAGCTGTGCGAGGGCCGCGAGCCCGAGAGCGCAGCGGTCAGGCCGAGGCCTATGTACACGCCGCCGCTCAGCTTGGCGAGCCGGCTGCGCGCGCGGCGGCCGGTGCGCAGCCAGCCGCTGACCGCTCCGGCCAGCAGCACGTACGCGCCGTCGCTGAGGACGGCGAGAACGGTGAAGATGGTGCCCAGGACGAGGATCTGCGCCGCGACCGGGCCGCGCGCCGAGTCGACGAACTGGGGCAGGAAGGCGACGAAGAAGATCGCGATCTTGGGGTTGAGGAGCTGGACCAGCGTGCCCTTGAGGAAGAGCCGCGAGCGACCGGTCAGCGACGCGTCCTGGGGCTGGTCGCGCTCGAGCAGCTTCCGCACGCCGAGATAGAGCAGATACGCCGCTCCGGCGTACTTGACGACCGTGAACGCGGTGACCGACGCGGCGATGAGCCCGGAGAGCCCGGCGGCGGCGGCGAGCGCGTAGGCGAACGTGCCCGTCTCGACGCCGAGCATCGACACCATCCCCGCTGTGCGCCCGTGCTCGATGCTGCGCGTCACGACGTAGATGACCGCGGGGCCCGGGATGGCGAGGAGCGCCAAGCTCGCGCCGACGAAGAGCAGGAGGGTCGATCCGTCGGGCATTCAGGCGAACGGCCTGATCGGATCGCTGCCGTCCCACGCCAGCGACTGAGCGTAGAACCGCGTGAAGGCCGCGTCGGTGCCCGGGTCCATCTCGATCAGCTCGACGTAGCCCGGGAGCTCGGCCGTCGTGTCGACGTAGGCGACGCGGCCCCCGGTCGGCACTGCGCATTCGAAGGCCAGGTCGTGGCCCTGGTCGCGGTGGCGGGCGAGCTCCGTGTCGTAGTCGAGCGTCCCGACGCCGAAGTGGTGAAAGCCGTAGCCCAGCCGCTCGACACCCTCGCGCCATACCGACGGCTTGTCGTCGTTGAGCGCGATGAGCTCGACGAGCATGTGCCCGGCGTGGGCCATGGCAAGGGCAACGTCGGCGTCGGACGGCTCGCCGCGGAACGTCGGCCCCTCACCGCTGAAGTGCGGCAGCAGGAACCACGGCCCGACCTTGAGCTCCTCGATCCACTTGCGCATGCTCGCCTCGATGTCCTCGACGACGTAGGCCATCTGGAAGACGCCGGTCTGGGGCTGGCCGAATCCGAGCAGCGACATCGCGCGCGGGACGCTACCGCGGTCATCGCGTTGGCGTTCTCTGTGCTACGTGACGATCGTGATGTTGGCGGCTTCGGCGAATCCGTAGACGGCGTCGCCCCCAGGCTTCAGCGCCAGCGACTCGGCGGGCCGCACGACGTCCAGATCGGACTCGCTGACCCGGGTGCCGAACAACATCAACGCGAGGGAATCGTCGTGTTGACGCGACCGCCAACACAGCCCGTCCGGACGAGCGGAGACGTCGTGCAGCGCGTCCGCCCAGGGCACGGTCTCCGCGTAGTGGGCCGCCTCGCACTCGATGAGCTCCGCACGTTTCACCTGGAGGCGACGAAGCCCCGCTCCGTGCAACGCCACAAGCTGGAGATCCCGCGCCGGCGCGATCTCAGACCACACCCACTGCTCCAGCTGGCTGCGCAGGATGCGCCGGTCTGGGCCGCGCACCGGGACGTCGTGGAAGAGCGTCTCCGCCAACGCTCCGTCGAGGTCTTCGGCACCGTAGATCGTGGGAACGATCGAGCCCTCCGCGGTGAATGGCCGGAATCGTCTGAGATGGGTCGTGTCGTTGAACTGACCTTCGTGATACTTGCGCCCGTGGCAGCGCACGATGACGCGACCCGCCGCCCAGGTTTCGATCAACGGATCCAGCACCGCCGGTGGGCGAGGGACCGACGGGCGGCTAGCCAACGGGTTCGCGCAGCACCTCGCGGGCGGCGGCGACGATCGCTCCGGGATCGTCGTCGAGGACGTCCACCGGTCGGCGCCCGTCGAGCCAGCCGTTGGC
>Ga0307278_10000966_pt1 | contig 14176 bp, 14 predicted proteins | sample ER_DNA_117_FD_194482 | JGI IMG/M metagenome (GOLD analysis project Ga0307278, IMG submission 194482) | Bulk soil microbial communities from the East River watershed near Crested Butte, Colorado, United States - ER_DNA_117 | ecosystem: Environmental > Terrestrial > Soil > Floodplain | place... | reverse complement strand
CTCTGCTATGCCGTCGGACGGCGTGAGCTGCTGCGGCTACGGGACGACTTCCGCAACGCGAAGGGCAAAAGCTTCACGCTGCGAGGCTTTCACGACGCCGTGCTGCCGTACGGCGGCCTGCCCGTCTCACTGATCCGCTGGGGACTCGGCCTGGGTGAGTGATCGCGAGCAGCTCCCCAGGCAGGTCAAGCTGTTCGGTGCCGTTTCCCTTCTCAATGATTTCGCGAGTGAGATGGTGTACCCGCTGCTGCCGGCGTTCATCACCGGCGTGTTGGGCGGCGGGGCAGTGGTGTTGGGGGCGCTGGACGGCGCCGCCGATGCCGCCGCGGCACTCGTAAAGCTCGTCGCGGGCCGGCTCGCCGACCGGCCGTCGCGCCGCGGGCCGCTGATCGTCGGCGGCTATTTCCTTGCGGCCGCGGTGCGACCGATCATTGCGCTGACCGCAGCGGCGTGGCAGGTGATCGTCCTGCGGATTGTGGACCGGCTGGGCAAGGGTCTGCGGACGCCGCCGCGCGACGCGTTGATCGCGGATGTGACGCCGGCTCCGATGGTCGGTCGCGCGTTCGGGTTACAGCGCGGGCTGGACCACGTGGGGGCCGTCATCGGACCTCTGGTCGCGTGGTGGATGCTGTCCACCGGTGCAGACGTGCGAACAGTGATCGTTGCGAGCGTGCTGCCCGGGGTGCTGGTTCTGGTCCTGGCAACCTGGGCGGTAAGGGGCGGTAGGGGGCGGAAGGGGGCGGTAGAAGGGCAGGAGCCATCCGTTCTACCGCCCCTTACCGCCCCCTACCGCCCTCTACCGCCGTCCGTCATTGCCATCGCCTTCTTCTATCTCCTCCGCATGCCGGAGACGTTGATGATCCTCCGGGCGCAGGATCTTGGGATCGCAGTCGCACTCGTGCCGCTCCTCTGGGCGTCGCTCCACGTCGTGCGGTCCTCGACGTCGTTCGTGGGCGGGGCGCTATCCGATCGAATCGGTCCGTCGCGGACGATGTGGATCGGGTGGCTCAGCTACGTCGCGCTCGCCGCGGGGATGGCGTTCGCCGCGAGTCCACTGGCCGCATGGGTGCTGTTTCTCGCCATGGGAGTCGTCGCCGGATTGACCGAAAGCCCCGAGCGTGCACTTGTGTCGGCGGCGACGGGTGGGCGTCATGGCAGCGGGTTTGGCGTCTATCACGCGCTCACGGGAGTCGCCGCGCTGGTTGGGGGCGTCGCCCTTGGCCTTGTTTTTCAGCGTGTGAGTGGGGCGACGGCGTTCACCGTAAGTGCCGTTGGCGCTTTGGGTTTGGTGATCCTCTGGCCTTTCTGGATGAGGTTGCATAGGGTTCCCCCGCCATGAGCGCCCCTGGTGGACCCCAGACCCCCAATCCGACCGCTAAAGCCCACCCGCAGGGACGGTATCTCGCCCGTCTCTCGCTGCTCGCGCTCGGCGTCGTCTACGGCGACATCGGGACGAGCCCGCTGTACGCGTTGCGCGAGGCGTTTCACGGCCAGCACGGGATTCCGGTAACCCAGGGGAACGTGCTAGGCGTGCTATCGCTCATCTTCTGGTCGCTGCTCCTGATCGTCACCGTCAAGTACCATGTCGTCATCATCCGTGCCGATAACAAGGGTGAAGGCGGCGTGCTTGCCCTCATGGCACTCGTGAACGGCAGCCGGGTCGCGCGCGGCTTGACGCCGCGCCGCCTGATGATCGTACTCGGGATCTTTGGCGCGGCCTTGCTCTACGCCGACGGCGCACTGACTCCCGCGATCTCGGTGCTCTCCGCGGTCGAGGGTCTCGAGATCGTGACGCCGCAGCTGCAGCACTGGGTCATCTGGATCACACTCGCGATCCTGATCGGTCTGTTCATGTTCCAGAGCCGAGGGACCGCTGGAGTAGGCGCGGTGTTTGGGCCGGTCATGCTGGTCTGGTTCGGCACGATCGCGGTGCTGGGGCTGAACGGGATCATGCGCAATCCCGCCGTCGTCGGTGCCGTGTTACCGACGCATGCCATTCGGTTCTTGGTCGACGATCCCGGACGCGGCCTGCTCGTGCTGGGGGCGGTCTTCCTGGTCGTGACCGGCGGAGAGGCGCTTTATGCCGATCTCGGTCACTTCGGCCACACCGCGATTCAGCTTGCGTGGTTCACGATTCCGCTGCCTGCGCTAATGCTCAATTATTTCGGCCAGGGCGCGCTCCTCCTGACCAATCCGGAGGCCGCGGCAAATCCTTTCTATCTTCTCGCCCCGCCGCAGCTGCTGATCCCGCTGATTCCGCTGGCCACGGCGGCGGCGATCATCGCGTCCCAGGCCGTGATCTCCGGCGCGTTTTCGCTCACACGCCAGGCGGTGCAGCTCGGCTATATCCCGCGCATGGAGATCGAGCACACGTCATCGCGCGAGATCGGGCAGATCTACGTGCCCTCGGTCAACAAGATGCTCGCGGTGCTGACGATCGCGCTGGTGTTGTACTTCCAGACGTCGAGCAATCTTGCCGGGGCGTACGGCGTCGCGTTGTCGACCCTGATGGCGCTGACGACGGTGATGTTCTACGTGATGAGCCGCGAGGTATGGGGCTGGAGCTTCGCCAAGGCGGCGGCGGTGGCAGGGTCATTCCTCGTGGTCGATCTGACGTTCCTGGTCGCGAACGCGCTCAAGATCTGGCATGGCGGGTGGGTGCCGCTGGCGATCGCGATCGTGCTGTATTTCGTGATGATCACCTGGAAGAAGGGGCGAGAGATTCTCGCCAAGCGGATGATGGAGAAGACCGTCCCCTTGAAGCTGCTCCTTGCCGATCTCGCGGCGGAACCGCCGATCCGCGTGCCGGGGACCGCGGTGTTCATGTACGGCAGCTCTGACGGCACGCCTCCGGCGCTGGTGCTCAATCTCACGCACAACAAGGTGCTGCACGAGAAGATCGTGTTCCTTACCGTGATGACCGAGGACGTACCGCACGTGGGTGGCGAGCAGCGCGTCATGGTGAAGCGCAGCGGGAAAGGGTTCCACAGCGTCGTGGCGCGCTACGGGTTCATGCAGGATCCCGACATCAACGAGATTCTTGCGGCGTGCAAGGAGAACGGCCTGAGTATCCCTCTCGAGGGGACGACGTTCTTCCTGGGACGCGAGACGCTGATCGCGTCGGATCGGCCCGGCATGGCGATCTGGCGCGAGCGATTGTTCGCGTTCATGTCGCGCAACGCGATGAGGGCTACTGCGTTCTTCAAGATCCCGCCGAATCAGGTCTTTGAGGTCGGGGCCTACGTAGAGCTCTGATGTGGCTCGGCCCCGGCGAGCGCGACCATGTCCTTCGCCTCGTCGTACACAAACAGGTCCCCGAACGTCGCCCACCCCACAAGCGTCTGAAACACCTGCTCGTAGTTTTCCTGCGGCAGTCGTATCACGATCGTCTCGAGGATGAAGTCCCGATCGATGCGGTGCTTGCGCTGGCGCCGCAGCACATCATGGATCTCCCGGAACAGCGAAAGCGTGAGGAGCTGTTCGCGCCAGATCGCCTTGCGGTCTGGGGCTGAGGCCTGCACGAACCGCTTGCCCAGGGGCTCCAGAATCACCGTGCTCTTCGGCGTGTCGACGAAGTTGAGCATCTCCGCCGCCTTGACGACCGCAATGACATGGCCGAATTCCTTGTTGGCGGCAGCCGCGAATCGGAAGACATCCTCCTTTCCCCCACGCGTTTCGAGGAGTTCCAGCAATCCGACGATCTCAACCGCGGACACCGGGGGGATCGGTTCCAGGAATCCAGGCTCGCGCGGCGCCGGACCCGCCGGAACGTCCGGCAGCTCGCTCCCGGTGATGATGTCGTGCAGGTGATCGACGAGCTGCAAGAACTCGGGCGCGCGGTAGTCGCGGGGCCGCGGCAAGTCGTTCGGTACGACCTTGCGCACCTGCGCCGGATGTGCGCCGCCGAGCACGATGATCCGGTCGGCCATGAAGACGACCTCCCTGATGTCATGGCTCACCATGAGAATCGAAGACAGGCTCTGCTCCTTCGCCGACCAAATGTCCAGGACCTCCGTCCGCAGCGTTTCCGCCGTGAGGGCGTCCACCTGGCTGAACGGCTCGTCCATGAACAGGATCTCGGGCTCGACCGCGAGGGCCCGCGCGATGCCGACCCGTTGCTTCATGCCGCCCGAAAGCTCGCGGGGATAGGCCTTCTCGAACCCTCCCAGCCCGACGCGGGTGATGCTGTGCTCCGTGCGTTCGGCGATCTCCTGCGGGGAGAGCCGCAGGACCTCGAGGACCACTTTCACGTTTTCAGTGACCGTCATCCACGGATACAGCGCAAAACTCTGGAATACGATCGCGACCCCAGGATTCAGACCGTGCAGCGGGTGGCCGTGGTAGAACACCTCGCCCTGCGTCGGGGTCATGAGCCCCGCGAGCATCCGAAGGATCGTCGACTTGCCACTGCCGGACGGGCCCAGCAGCGCGACGACCTCGCTCGCGCCGACCGTGACGTTGACATGTTCCAGCACCCGCAGCTGCTGGCCGTTCGGCAGGGTGAAGTCTTGCGAGATGTTGCGTGCCTCGCACAGGACTCGAGTCGCCTCAGCAACCGCTGACGTTGTCATTATCTCCTGATCGTCACCTGTTGAGTGAGAAGCGCTGCTCGGCGAACCGATAGCACTGCCGCCACACCGTGCGATTGAAGGCTACCACGATCGCCGACATGACGAGAATACTGGCCGCGAGCCGGGGGAGGTCCGCGGCCGCGGCGGCCGCGCTGATCTGCGCACCCAGCCCATGGGCCTGTAGCGTCTGGCCTTTGAACGTCACGTACTCGGCCACGATGCTGGCATTCCACGCGCCTCCTGCCGCGGTGACCCAGCCGGTCACGAGATAGGGAAAGACACCCGGAAGGTAGAGCGCCCGGAACCGGCGCCAGCCTTTCAGCCGGTAGCTGCGCGCGGCCTCCTGGAGATCCGTGGGAATGGCCATCGCTCCAGCGATGACGTTGAAGAGGATGTACCACTGCGTCCCGAGGAGCATGAGTACGATGCTCCCCCAACCAAGCGATACACCGGCCGCCGCGAGCCCGGCGATGACGATGGGAAACAGCATCGGCGCGGGAAACGACGCGACGATCTGCACCACCGGCTGCAGCAGGCGGGACAGCCGGGGCGAGAGGCCGATCGCGATTCCGGCCGGCAGCGCCCACAGCGTCCCGAGCGCGGTCGCGAGCAGGACTCGGCCGAGCGTCCACCCGGCGGCGCCACCCAGTGTGCCCCATTCCGCCGCGGGAACGCGTCGCAAGACATGAGTCAACTTCCAGGCACCGAAGGCAAGCGCGGCGAGGAGCAGTGCGAGGAGGATCACGCCGAGCCACGGGGCTGGCCGGCGGCCGGCAACCTGCTCGACGGTCGGGCCGGGGCCGGGCCGAGGGACTCGTGGGCGTGCGAGGCGGGTCCGCAGGCGTCGCCATAGCCGCCGGAGCACTGCGATGAGCCGCGACCGCCGCAGCAAGTTAAGGAACCACGACGTCAGCTTGTCCTGGGTGCCGCCATCGTCGACTCGGAATTTCTGCGCCCACACCACGACGGGGCGCCACAAGACCTGATCGACCGCGACGATCATCAGCGTCATCGCCGCAATCGCGTAGAGCATGGCGTCGGTGCGTCCCTGATCCACCGCCACGCTCATGTAGGACCCGATCCCTGGCAGGCGAAAGTCCCTGTCGCCGAGCCGGAACGCCTCATTGATCATCAGGAAAAACCAGCCGCCCGCCATGCTCAACATGCTGTTCCAGACCAGCCCCAGTGTGGCGTACGGCAGCTCCAGCCATTTGAGACGCTGCCACCGGGAGAAGCGGTAGACCGCGCCGACCTCGCTGAGGTCGTCGGGGACGGAGCGCAATGAGTGGTAGTAGCTAAACGTCATGTTCCACGCCTGCCCCGTGAAGATCATGATCACGGCGGCGAGCTCGAGGCCGATGTTGCTGTGTGGGAACAACGCCACGAGGGCCAGGATCAAGCCCGGCATGAACCCCAGCACTGGAATGCTCTGGAGGATGTCGAGGAGGGGCACGAGCACCCGTTCGGCAATCCGGTCCTTCGCGGCCCAGTAGCCGTAGGTCAACGTGAAGGCGAGCGAGAGCACGTAGGCCAGCAGTCCCCGGGAGAGCGAGTAAAACGTGTAGCGGGGGAGAGCCAAGGGTGAGAGGTCGATGACGATGGCAGGCCGCGAGGCTCCACGCCACTCCCGACCGAGTTGCAGCACCCCGAAGAGCAGGCCCGCGAGCGCGACGACGATGGCGAGATCCACCAAGCCGAAGCGCCGGGTGCGGTGGAGAGCCGACGTCATGAGGAGCACATTCTCAACTCCATCGACCGCTCGACGCCTTGCTTGGTCACCGAGACCATTGATACCGTCTTTATCCCCGTTGCAGGTTTCCTAAGGTTTTCTTGACGCCCCGCCAGCTATCGTCATCCCCCGGGGGGCATCCATGCTCGACATCATCTACTTCTTCGGCCTGATGCTCGTGTACGTGCGCGGTTGCGAGGGTCTGGGGCGCAAGGAGACCGGCGAGGACCGGCCGTGAGCACCCTAACGATCGTCGCCGTCGTGGTCTCCGTCCTGATCCTGGCGTACCTCGTCTACAGCCTCCTCAGACCCGAGAAGTTCTGACGTCCCCATGACGGCCAACGGCTGGCTCCAGATCTTCGTGTTCGCGGTCGCGGTGCTCGCCATCACGAAGCCCGCCGGATTGTACATCCTGCGGGTCTACGACGGCTCGATGCGCTGGCTCGCCCCCGTCGAGCGAGCGATCTATCGCGTGTCAGGCATCGATCCCGACGAGGATCAGCACTGCGAGGTAGAGATGCGGCGCTTCCTGCGGGCCGCACTCCAGAGTCACGAGTACCAGCTCGTGGAGGCCACGACCGCGCGCGACGGCCTCGCACAGGCTGCTGGTCGTAATCCCGATGTGATTCTGCTGGACCTCGGGCTGCCCGACGGCGATGGCATCGATTTGACGCGCCGCATTCGCGAATGGTCGAAGGTGCCGATCATCGTCTTGTCGGCGCGAGGACGCGAGGAAGACAAGGTGGCGGCGCTCGATGCCGGGGCCGACGACTATCTCACGAAACCGTTCGGCGTCGGGGAGCTCTTGGCCCGGCTGCGTGTCGCGCTGCGGCACAGCACACAAGCCGATGGCGAACCCATCTTCACGGTCGGCGGGCTGCGTGTCGACTTCGAACACCGGCGAGTGTTTGTCGATGATTCCGAAGTCCACCTCACGCCCACCGAATACAAGTTGCTTACGACGCTCATCCGACATGCCGGAAAAGTGCTCACGCACCGTCAACTGCTGAAGGAAGTCTGGGGGCCGAACGCGATCGAGCATACACACTATTTGCGTGTGTACATGACGCAGCTGCGGCATAAACTCGAGGCGGATGCGGCGCGGCCACGCTATCTGCTGACGGAACCTGGAGTCGGCTATCGCCTCCAGGCGGAGTGACTAAAGCTTCAGGAGGGCGATTAGCGTTCCAAGGGTTCCAACCCAGAAGAGGAACATCCAGCGGATCACCTTCGTCTCGAGACGCGCAAGGTCGGCTCGCACTTCAGCAACGGCCTGCGCCAACCTAGACTCAAACCGCGCCCAGTTCAGGTCATTCGTCTCGCGCAGCTCAGATCGATACGTTCGCGTCCACCTGGTTGAACCACTCCACGAGCTCGTTGGTGAGGTCGTCTCCAAACCTCTCGTAGAACATGCGGGATAACTTGGCGGTCACCGGCATCAGAGCTCCAGAAGGATCCGGCGACATAATCAGCATACGCTCGGCGGGAGAGATAATCAATCGGTTGCAGGACCGGTGTAACTAATCGCCCGCGACGAGCGTGGTCGGTACGAACGGCGCCTCGTGCACTAGCGCCGGCTTGCGACGCGAGAGCACGAGCCACCATTCGCGCGCCGAGGTGAATACCAGCATTGCCACGACCGACATGAAAAACAGCGCGATGACCGCATTGACCCGGTCGTTGAAAATCAGTCGCGCCGCACTCGGATCCGTGGATGTTGCGAGCGACGCCGCGTGCGAGAGGAAGCCGAGCTTGGGGTCCGCGGAGAAAACCTTCTGATAACCGGCGGTCATCGTCACCGCGATGAGCCAGGCTAGCGGGCCGAGCGTGACCCAGGCGTAGCGCTGGCGGCCCATCTTGATCAGGATCGTCGTCGCGACGCAGAGCGCGACCGCGGCCAGCAGCTGGTTCGAGATCCCGAACAGCGGCCAGAGCGAGTTGATACCGCCGAGCGGATCCACGACTCCCTGCCAGAGGAAATAGCCCCACGCCGCGCAGACCGCGCCGCTCGAGATCAGCACGCTCGGCAACCACGACGTCTCGGCGAACTTCGGCCATGCGTGACCGACAATCTCCTGCAGCATGAAGCGCCCCACGCGCGTGCCGGTGTCGATCGTGGTCAGGATGAAGAGCGCCTCGAACATGATGGCGAAGTGATACCAGAGTGCCGACAGGGTCTTGCCGCCCCCCCCGAGGGCGGTGGTGAGCCCGGAGAAGATGTGCGCGATGCCCACTGCTAAGGATGGCGCGCCGCCCGTCCGCGCGATCAGCGTCTGCTCCCCCATCTGTGCGGCCAGCGCCTGCATGTACTCCGGCGTGACGACGAAGCCCGCCTGATTCAACACATCCGAGGCCCCTGCCAGCGCCGCGGGCGTCGTATTCATCGCGAAGTAGACGCCGGGATCGAGCGTACACGCGGCAATGATCGCCATGATCCCGACGAACGATTCCATGATCATCCCGCCGTACCCGATCATCCGCGCGTCGGTCTCGCGCGTGATCATCTTCGGAGTCGTACCGGACGCGACGAGCGAGTGGAAACCGGAAATTGCCCCGCAGGCGATCGTGATGAACGCGAAGGGGAACAGTTTGCCGGCAAACACGGGACCTTCGCCCGCCGTCGCAAACGGCGTCAGGGCCGGCATTCTGAGCGGCGGCAAGATGATCAAGATCGCGAGGCCCAGCACCACCACCGTGGTGATCTTCAGGAAGGTCGAGAGATAGTCGCGCGGGCAGAGCAGCATCCAGACGGGCAGGACCGATGCGATAAAACCGTACGCGATCATCATCACGGTGAGCGACGTGCCGCTCTGCGTGAAGGCCGCGGCGAGCCCGGGATGGCTCGCGACGCTGCCCCCGCCGACCAGCGCGCTCAGCAACAACAGCGCACCGATGATCGACGCTTCGCCGACTTTCCCCGGGCGCCAGCGCTTCATCCACCAACCCATCAGCAACGCGATGGGAATCGTGCAGGCGATCGTGAACAACCCCCACGGCGACGCGCGCAGCGCGTTCACGACGATCAACGCGAGCACCGCGAGCAGGATGATCATGATCGCGAGCACCGCGACCATCGCCGTCACGCCGGTGACTTTGCTGACTTCCTCCTTGGCCATCTGGCCGAGCGACTTGCCGTCGCGGCGCAGCGAGCAGAACAGGATCGTGAAGTCCTGAACCGCCCCGCCGAGCACCACGCCGATGACGAGCCACAGCGTCCCGGGGAGGAATCCGAACTGCGCCGCCAGCACCGGACCAACCAGCGGGCCGGCGCCCGCGATGGCGGCAAAGTGGTGGCCGAACAGCACCCACTTGTTCGTTGGGACGAAATCATGACCGTTATTGAATCGTTCGGCGGGTGTGGCGCGGCGCGGATCGAGCCCAAAGACTTTGTTGGCGAGGAACTTCGAGTAGAAGCGGTAGCCGACGGCGTAGGTGCAGACAGCGGCGATCAGCAGCCAGGCGGCGCTAATCGTCTCGCCACGCGCGAGCGCCAGGACACCGAATGCGGCGGCACCGAGCAGTGAGACGAAAGCCCAGCCGACGATAGACAGCGGTCGCACGCGGCGTAAGTTGCGACGCCGCTTGCCGATGTTCAAGTTCGAACATAGGTTCGAACTCCTTGAGCCCCTCTGGTCCGTATCCCTGGTCGTCGAGCGGGGGGGGGCGCGCCGCCTCGGCGCCCGCGGTACAGGAGCGCCCCCAACCCCAGCCGAAGGTCGAGTCCCTCAAGGGACGCGTCGTCATGGTCACGGGTGGCGCGACGGGACTGGGCCGCGCGGTCGCGCTCGAATTCGCGCAGAACGGCTGCGGTGTCGCCTTCAATTACGTCGAGATGCCTGGACGCGAAGTCGGCCCGCAAGCGTTGCTCACCGAGACGGCGATCAAGGCGTGCGGCGTTCCCTGTTACTCGGCGTTGTGCGATGTGCGTGAGATGGATTTGGTCGAGCACTTCGTGAGCGAAGTGCGCAGCAAGCTCGGCGGCGTCCACTACCTCGTCAATAACGCCGGCGTCACCCACGACGGGGCGCTTTGGCGACTGACACCCGAAGCGTGGTCGGAAGTGATGGACACGAACGTGACGGGCGCGTTCAACTGCATCCACGCGGTCGCGCCGCTCCTGCGCGCCCAGCGCTTCGGCAAGATCGTCAACGTCGCGAGCCATCAGGCCTTCCGGCCGGGATTCGGTATCGCCAACTACGCTGCCAGCAAAGCGGCGCTCATCGGTCTCACCAAGGCCGCCGCAGTGGACCTCGGCTCGGCGGGCATCAACGTCAACGCGGTCGCGCCCGGGTTCGTGAAGACGGAACTGCTGACGCAGCTGCCGCGCGAGGTGCTCGAGCGCGCCGAGCACGAGTCGGTGCTCGGCCGGGTGGCGGAGCCCGAGGATGTCTCGCGCGTGATCCTCTTTTTGTGCAGCGAAGCGGCTCGGCACATCACCGGACAGGTAATCGTGGTGGACGGCGGCCTCACGCTCGCTTAGATTCGGGCCGTGACGCGCCATTCTAGTAAGCTCTTACAAGCCAACTACTTCCTGCTTCTCCTCGCCGCGCTGAGCTGCGGCGGGAAGAAGTCCGACCAGCAGCCCAAGCCGCAGCCCACCGCGCCGCTCCCGACGGCAGGCCTCGCGGGTCAACGCGTCGCTCTGACACCGATCACCTTGGTCGCCGCCGAAGAGGCGCTGCAGTGGGACTCGTTGATCGGCAACCGGCGTACTACGCTGGACAAGAGCGACAGCATCATCGCAACGCTGCTTGGAGCCCGGGCTCCGGAAGTCACCTGGGTTGGCCCCGCCGAGCTGCGGCACATCGCCCGTCGCGCACCCGGCATCGCCGCCGATCCCGACCAGATGGGTACCCCCTTTCTGCGGGCGTCGAACATCATCGATGTCCCGGATCCGCTGCGGTCTCAACTGCGTACGCTGATGGGGCTCGCGGGCGGCCGCTACGTGCTCGTGCCTGCGGGTCTCGTATTCCGGGTGGCGAGCCCCGGGGCCACCCCCCGGGGATCACCGGCCGTCGGGCCGTCCGGCCATCCGGCCCTCGCGACTGCCGAGCTTTCGGTCGTTCTCATCGACTCGCGCGTCGGCAAGGTCGGGTGGCGCACCATCGCGCGCGGTGAGGGCGATAATCCCTGGATCGCCCTCACGCGAGCGGTGAAAAGCCTGACACCGGGCCTGCCGTGACCCCCTCCGTCCGCGAAGCCACTCTGATCCGGGGCGATGGCATCGGCCCCGAGATCACTGAGGCCACGCTCCAAGTGCTCGACGCCCTGGGGATGAAGTTCGATTGGGACGAACAGTTCGGCGGCATGGCAGCCGTGGAGAAAGCCGGCACGCCGCTCCCCAACGCGACGCTCGATTCGATCCGCCGCACCAGGCTCTGCCTCAAGGGGCCGCTCACGACGCCAGTCGGTGGCGGATATCGATCGGTCAATGTCGCGCTGCGGCAGGAGTTCGACCTCTACGCCAACGTGCGGCCGACCAAGACGATCGTTCCCGGCGGCCGCTACGAGCACGTCGATCTCGTCATCATCCGCGAGAACACCGAAGGGCTGTACGTCGGCCTTGATCACACATTCAAGATCGGAACCGACCGGCGCGCGATGGCGCAGGCGATGTCGATTGTGACGCGCGAAGGCAGTGAGCGGATCGCGCGGTACGCGTTCGAGTACGCGAAGACGCACGGCCGCAAGAAGGTGACGATCGTTCACAAGGCCAACATCCTGAAGGCCACGTCGGGACTGTTCCTGGACGTCGCGCGGCGCGTCGCCGAGCAGTACGCCGGAACAATCGCGTCGGACGACAAGATCGTCGACAACACCGCGATGCAGCTCGTAATCAAGCCGGAGCAGTTCGACGTGATCGTCACGACCAACCTGTTCGGCGACATCCTCTCCGACGAGGCGGCCGGATTGATCGGCGGCCTGGGGCTGGCGCCCGGGGCCAACATCGGCACCCACGCTGCCATCTTCGAGCCGGTGCACGGCTCGGCGCCGGACATCGCGGGGAAGGGGATCGCCAATCCGTCGGCACAGCTGCTCGCCGCCGCGATGATGCTCGATCACGTCGGTGAGCTCGAGGCCGCCAAGCGGCTGCGCTGCGCCCTCGAGGCAACGATCGTGCAGGACAAGATCCGCACACCGGACTTGGGGGGACGTGCTGCTACGGCCGACTTCGCCCGCGCCGTGGTTAAGCGCGTTAGGGCCTAGCCACCCGTGCGCCAAATGCGGCACGGATACGCCGGGCATCGCGATCGGTGGCCTTTGCGCCAACTGCACGCGGCTGCTCGCGCGCCGGGCGACCAAGATCGCGCGCCTGGTGGCCATGGGCACGACCGTGCCGCTGGCGGTGTATGTGACCCTGTCACTGCCGCGGGATCCGACGGCCCGCCTGGTCGGGGTGGCGAGTGTGCTCCTGTGGTACGTGTTAACGTTTCTCATAGCAAAACGCGTAACACTGGAGTGGCTCAAATGAAAATGCCAAATGCGGAATGCGGATTGCGGAATGTACTGGCGGGCGTCGTGGCGCTGGCGTGCGTCGCTCTCCCCGCAGCTGCGCAGACATCGCTTTCTATCTATAGAGACGGGCGCGTGGTCGTGCGGCGCACGCTGCCGCAGGCGCTACAGCAGGGGCGGAATTCACTCACGCTGCGGCTCGAGGCACTCGATCCGGCGACGTTGTTTTCGCCCGACACATCCGTTTCCGTCAGTTCCGCGACCGTCCGCTACCCGAGTACGTCGACCGATGCCTTGGCAAACGCTGTCGGGCAGACGCTCTCCTTCGTGCGCGCAAAGGGCGACACGATTCGCGCGACAGTCGTGCGAGCGGACCCGCCGCAGTTCAAGCTGTCTGACGGTCGATTGCTGCTTGGCTTGCCCGGTGAGCCGTTGTTCCCCGCCGAGCTTGTCAGAACGAGCCCCGAAGCGCAGGTCGTGCTCGACGCTTCACGCGCGAGGCAGCGTACCGAGCTCGCGTACGTCGCACAAGGCGCGACGTGGGAGGCGCTCTATCAGGTGATTCTGATCGGTTCGCGGGCGCAGGTCACGGGAACAGCGACCGTGACATCGCAGGCGTTGCGAGCGGATAGTGCTGATGTGCAGCTGGTCGCGGGTGCGATTCGACGCACGCGCTCGTCGTCTGTGCCGGCTCCGATGGCAGACATGGTGGCCCAAAGGGGATTCGTGGCTCCGGCTGAGGAAAAGGCCTATGCCGGAGAAGAAGCCGTCGGCGAAACACACGTTTATCAACTCCCCGGCCGACTCACGATCGAACCCAACGTCCCCGTGACGACCGCGCTCTTGCCGCGCAGCTCCGCGCCTGTAGTTCAGGAGCTCGTCGTCCCCGGCGTGCTCCCGTGGCGCGGATGGATGGGGCAAAACCCTGAACCGAACCGCGTGCCCGTGCAGGTCTGGTACACGATCAAGCGCGCCGCCAAGACGCCGTTCGGTGATCGCCCGCTGCCCGCAGGTACCGTGCAGCTCTACCAGGCTGACTCGAGCGGCCGCTTGCAGCTCATCGGCGAAGCATCGAACGACCACACCGCACCGGGGCGGGATCTGCGCGTGCAATCCGGCGATGCGTTCGACGTTACCGCCGAGCGGGTGCAGACCGACTGGAGTCAGGAGCAGTTGCCGCCGATTCGGCGCGGCATGCCGAATCGCCAACGCGTCACCGCAGCGTATCGCGTGACGATCACGAACGCGAAGGCCGAGGCGGTCAACGTGGACGTGCGCGAGGCGCACTTTGGCAGCTGGAAGATCATCGAAAGCAGCGTTCCCCCGGAGAAGCTGTCGTCGACCGAGTCCCGCTTCCGCGTTGCGGTGCCCGCGGGTGGCGAAGCGACGTTGACCTACACGGTGCAAATCGAGCAATGACGAT
>Ga0307278_10000965_pt1 | contig 14178 bp, 16 predicted proteins | sample ER_DNA_117_FD_194482 | JGI IMG/M metagenome (GOLD analysis project Ga0307278, IMG submission 194482) | Bulk soil microbial communities from the East River watershed near Crested Butte, Colorado, United States - ER_DNA_117 | ecosystem: Environmental > Terrestrial > Soil > Floodplain | place... | reverse complement strand
CGGGTGACGACGACCTTCCCGACGCCGCGCGGGGTCGAGCTGGTGCTCCACTCGCCGCTACGCTGCCGCTTCCACCGCAGCTTCTCCGACATGACCTACTACACCGCCGCCAGCGGCGCCGGCGTGGTCGACACCGGCACGTCGAGCTGGCTGTGCCAGATCGACCAGGTCTGCGCCAACGGCCGCAACAGCGCGGCGACCTCCGCCGCCGTGCGCCGGATCACCGTGAACCTGCTGCGCGGGTTCGCCGCGGGTCCAGCAGGTCGGATGCACCCGTCAAAGCCGAACCTCGACCACTTCGACACGCGGCCGAGCGGCCTGTGACCGCCTCCAAGGCACGGTCCAGCTCGGCTTGGAGTTGCTCGTCGAGGGCGTTGCGCCGCTCGGGGCGCGCCAACTGCACGACCGCGACACCCTCGACGGTACACACCTGGACCGCCGGGTGCCGGCTCATGAACGGCCGCGCCTGCGGATCCGCTCGAACGGGCTCTGGCAGGCGGTGCAGATCCACTGCGAGGTCATGGTCGTCGGCCCGACCGCGCCGACCAGCTCGACCTCCTTGGAGCCGCACCACGGGCAGGTCACGTCCTCGCCGGCTCCAGGCGGCGTTGCAGGCGGTTCCATCGATCCCATGGCAGGTCCCGGTCCTCCCATCGCCCGGTCTGCTGATCCCGGCCGAGGTGCAGCTCGACGCCGACCTCCTGGAGCAGGGGGCCGACCCGGTCCAGGTAGGCCTGGCGCAGCGCCTGGTTGCCGGAGTCGAGCAGTCCCTCGCTCCGCAGCGTCTCCACCCCGTGCTCGCCGGGTGGCCCGAACCAGCAGAGCACCTCCTCCAGCGACCCGTCCACGCGTGCCTGCAGGTGTTTGAGGCCGCCGGGCAGGCGGACGAGCTCGCGGACCCTGCCGTCGGCAAAGTCCCTGTGGAACTCCTCCTCCTCGAGCATTCGCGGCACGCGCCGGGCGAGCGCCTCGTAACGGCAGCCGGCCAGGGCCTCCAGCATCGTGGTGATGGCCCCGTCGACCAGCAGCAGCGCGGCGACCGCATGCGGCCACGTCGGGAACGGCGCGTCCAGTATCGACACGTTGTAGGCGCGCTCGCGCTCCAGCGGGTCGACCGGCCCGGAGAAGGGCAGCTCGCCCAGCAGCGGGTACAGCACCCGGGCCTGGCCCAGCTCGCCCTGCGCGATCGCCGCGCAGGCCACGCCGACCTCGAGGCTGGGCGAGCCGACCGCCCACTCCGACAGGTGCCGGCCAAGCCAGTATTTATTGTCGGCCAGGACGACCAGTAGGTTCACGACGGCGGCCAGGGCGTCGTCGTTGTCGGTCACCCAGGCGTTCGCCCGGGTCGGCCGCGCGTCAGCCATCACCGACCTCCGCCGGGCTCGGGCCGAGGATCCAGTGGATGGAGCGCTCCGGGATCAGGACCAGCTCGACCCATTCGCGGCCGTGGCGCTCCAGCGCGGAGGTGGCCGCGGCGGCGTCGTCGGCCGCGATCAGTGCCCCCTGGAACTCGAGCGGCTCTGGGTATTCCGTCCGGCCGAACACGCGGTACCGCTCCACGGTCACCACCTACTCAGGGGCGACGACGGAGACGACATCGGTATGCCTGACCACGAACATCTCCTGCCAGCGGCGCTCGTCGTACAGCATGTACGCGAAGACCCTGGCGTCCTTGGGACCGACTGCCTGCACCCTGCCGACGTAGTGCGCACGCTCCTCACGGTCGTGGCGCGCGTAGACCTCCCAGGCCTCGACCTTGGGCGCGTCCACCTAGGTCACCCCGAGGGCGAGCAGGGCCAGACGCCCCTCCTCGGTCATGTCGTCGCGGCTCCAGGGCTCGAAGACCTCCTCCACCTCCACGTCGGTAACGCCGTCGAGCTGCTCGAGCCGCGCCTGGATGTCCTCGTGGAGCACGTCGGTGCAGGGGCAGGCGATCGAGGTGAAGGTGATTCCCACCCGCACGGTGGTCCCGTCGACCACCACCGAGCGGACCAACCCCAGGTCGACGATGCTGATGGGAAGCTCCGGGTCCTCGACCTCGGCCAGGGCCGCGCGGATGTCGCCCGCCGCGATCATGGTCACACCGGGTGCAGCTGGAGCTGCCGGTAGCCGCGTTGGATCATGGCCACGAACTCCTCGTTGCAGGGGCCACGCCGCTTCCAGCGCGCCAGCACGTCGTCCCAGGACACGGCGCCGCCCTCGAATTCCCAGCGCTTTGCATCCTCGTCGAAGGCCATGGGGAAGGGGCAGTCGACCACGTAGCTGCCGGACGCCTCGTCGCGGTGGGCGGGGACCGAGAACCCGAGCCGCTCGCACAGCGGCACCGTCGCGGCCATCCACTCCTGGCGGAGCTGGTCGTTGGTCAGCCCCTTGAGCTGGTAGCCGACCTGCTCGCCGTGGCGCTTGAGGTCGTCGGGCAGGCCGAACCATTCCAGGGTGAGCACGAACATCCAGTCGACGGCGTGCTGCACCTTGGCCCTGCGTTCCGGGTCCTCAGAGAGGATCTTCATCCAGCGCTCGCCGTGGCGCAGGTGGAAGGTCTCCTCCCGGTCGACCTTGACCAGCGCCCGCTTCCACGGGCCGTAGCTGGTGTGCTGGAAGATGTCGCTGAGCAGGACGAAGCCGGCCCGGTCGTAGAAGGCGTTGGCGACGACCAGCTCCTCCCAGGTGTCCAGCGGCACGTCGAAGGCGTAGGGGTACTTGAAGGCCTTCGCCGGGCGCTCGTAGACCAGCTCGTCGGGGTCGACGCCGAGGTCGCGCAGCATGCGGTAGGCGATGTGGGCGTGGCCGAGCTCGTCCTGGACGATGCTGACAGCCGACATGTAGGAGTTGATCGAGGGCGCGTCCCTGGCCGCCCGCAGGTAGGCGGGGGCGCTGATCAGCTCGGTGTCGGCCGAGACGATCAGGGTCCGCTTGAGCCCCTCGACGTAGGCCTCGGTGGCGGTGTCCAGCCCCTCGATCAGCCTGCCCGTGCGCAGCCGCTCGAGCAACTCGGCCTCGGTCCTCAGCACGTTGGCTCCTCGATCGGGCTACAGCTGCCGTCCAGGCATGATGGCCCTGTCTGACCGGTCAGTCAAGCTCCTGGGGCAGGTCGCGGTAGACCTTGCGGGCGTTGCCGGCGAGCACGCCCGGCAGGTCGGCCTGGTCGATGTCGAGCTTGGCGACGGCGCGGGCGTTGGCGGCGATGCCGGGGACGCCGGGCCAGTCGCTGCCGAAGATGAACTTGCGCGCCAGGCGGCGCAGGTCGTGGCGGGCGTAGTAGTCGGGCAGCCGCTGCGGCGGCAGGCCCGACAGGTCGATCCAGACGTTCTCGCGCGCCAGCGCGAGGAAGGCGGCGGCGTCGTACCACCAGCCGCGGCCGCCGTGGGCCAGCACCACCTTGAGGTCCGGGACCTCGGCCGCCACCTGGTCGATCGCGGCGGGGTCGCCGTAGCGGTTGACCGCGCCCGGGAAGGTGCTGGTGCCCGAGTGGAACACCACCGGCACGCCCAGCTCGGCGCAGCGCTGGTAGACCAGGTACAGCGGGCCGTGGGTGGGGGAGAAGCCGCCGTGGACGGGGTGCAGCTTGACCGCCGCGGCGCCGAGCGCGAGCTGGCGCTCCAGCTCGGCGGCGATCGGGTGGTGCAGGTGCGGGTTGAGGTTGGCGATCAGGCGGAAGCGGCGCGGGTTGTGCTCGACCAGGGGCAGCAGGTCCTCGACGGGTTGGATGCCGGTGACCCTGGGGCTGTACTCGCTCATCAGCAGCGCCACGTCGACGCCCTCCTCGGCGAGGTAGGCGTCGAAGCGGTCTGGGCGGACCCTGCCGGCGTCGTCGTAGAGGTCGCCCAATGGCAGGCCGCGCCCGAACGGCGCCCACAGCTCCCGCGGCAGCTTCAGGGTGGGCAGCCGAGCGGGGTGCAGGTGGACGTCGACCAGGGGGATGCCGTCGATCATCCGGGCACCTCGGCTTGCGGCGCACGCAGCTTGTAGCGCTGGATCTTGCCGGTGGTGGTCTTGGGCAGCTCGTCGGCGTACTCGACCAGGTGGGGGTACTCGTAGCGCTGCAGGCGCTGCTTGCACCACTCCTGCAGCTCGGGGGTGAGCGTGGCGGGCTCGGCGCCCTTGGCGACGACCACCGCCTTGATCCTGGTCAGGCCCTCGACCTGGACCTGGACGACGGCGCACTCGTAGACCGCCGGGTGCTCGACCAGGACCGCCTCGATCTCGACCGGGGAGACCCACAGGCCGCCGACCTTGAGCATGTCGTCGACCCGGCCCTGGTACCACCAGTAGCCGTCGGCGTCCTGGCGGTAGCGGTCGCCGGTATTGACCCAGTCGCCGATCACCGTCCGCTTGGTCTTCTCGTGCTGCCGCCAGTAGGAGGCCAGCGCGCTGTCGCCGCGGACGTACAGGGTGCCGGTCTCACCGGCAGGGGTGATGTCCAGCTCCTCGTCGAGCAGCTTCAGGTCGTAGCCGGGCACCGGCTTGCCGCTCGACCCGGGCCGCAGGTCGCCGGCGGTGTTGGAGCAGAAGATGTGGAGCATCTCGGTGGAGCCGATGCCGTCGAGGATCGCCACGCCGTAGGTCTCGTGCCAGCGCCGCCACAGCTCCGCCGGCAGCGCCTCGGCGGCCGAGACGCACAGCCGCACCGAGGACAGGTCGCGCCGCTCCGCACCCGGCGCGGCCAGCATGGCGTTGAACAGGGTCGGCACGGAGAAGAACAGCGTCGGCCGGTGGCGCTCGACCTCGTCGAGCACGCGGTCGGGCGCCGGCCGTCCTTGGAGCAGCACCGCCGTGGCCCCGACCCAGTACGGGAACGACAGGCTGTTGCCCAGCCCGTAGGCGTGGAACTGCTTGGTGGTCGACAGGCACACGTCGCCCTCACGGATGCCCAGGACCTGCGTGGCGTAGGTCTGGCAGGTGTAGGGGAGGTCGTGCTGCAGGTGGACCACGCCCTTGGGGCGGCCGGTCGAGCCCGAGCTGTAGAGCCAGAACGCCGGGTCGTCACGGTGGGTGGGCGCCGGGGCCAGCTCGCCGGCGTGCTCGGCGAGCAGCCCGGCGAAGTCGTGGGCGCCCTCGGCCGGACCGCCGACGGTGACCAGCGCGACCGGCTCGTCGTGGCCGGCCAGCGCCTCGCGGACCTTGTCGAGCAGGGCGAGGTCGACGACCACCGCGCGGGCGTCCGAGTCGGCCAGGACGTGGCGGTAGTCGTCGGGCTTGAACAGCGGGTTGAGCGGAACGGGGACGATCCCGGCGCGGATCGCGCCCAGGAACGCCGCCGGGAACGCCGGGGTGTCGTCGAGCACCAGCAGCACGCGCTGCTCGCGCTGCAGGCCCAGGGCGCGCAGGGCGCGGCCGGCGGCGCAGGCGTCCTCGAAGAGCTGCTGGTAGGTCACCTGGCGGTCGGCCGTGCGGAGCGCCACCTTGGCGCCCCGGCCGGCCTCGAGGTTGCGGTCGAGCAGCGTGCTGACGTTGTAGCGGACGGGCAGCGTCGGAGCTGCCGTCTCGGGCACCGTGGGGACCGCCATCACTACCTCCCGGGACTTCAGTGCCTCACCACGACCGACTTGGTCTCCTGGTAGTAGTCGAGCGCCTCGGCGCCGTGCTCCTTGCCGTAGCCGCTCTGCTTCAGCCCCCCGAAGGGGAGCTCGTCGTAGACCTTGTTGACGGAGTTCACCCAGGTGTAGCCGGCCTCGAGCCGCTCCGCGGCCAGCGACGCGCGGTGCAGGTCACGCGTCCAGACCGACGAGCCGAGCCCGTAGGGCGAGGCGTTGGCGCGCTCGATCGCCTCGTCGAGGCCGGCCACGCGCCAGATCGGCAGCGCCGGGCCGAAGGTCTCCTCGAGCGCCACGCGCGCTTCGTCGGGCGGCTCCAGCAGCAGGGTCGGCTCGTAGAAGTACCCCGCGGCGTACCTCTCGCCCTGCGGCCGGGCGGCGCCGTGCAGGACCTTGGCGCCGTGGTCGACCGCGTCGGCGACCTGCTCCTCGATGCGCGCCCGCTGCCGCTCGGTGTGCAGCGGGCCCATCTGCACGCCCTCGGCGGTGCCCGGGCCGACGCGCAGCCTGGCCGCTTTGGCGACGAGCTTGTCGATAACCTCGCCGGCGACGCGCTCGAAGACGAACAGCCGCTTGGTGGCCAGGCACGCCTGGCCGCAGTTGAAGAAGCGGCCGACGCTGGCGGCGCTGACCGCGCGGTCGAGGTCGGCGTCGTCGCAGACGATCATCGGGTCGGAGCCGCCGAGCTCGAGCGTGACCCGCTTGAGGTGCTCGGCCGCCGCGGCCATGGTGCGCTTGCCGACGGCGGTCGAGCCGGTGAAGGCGATCTTGCGGACCAGCGGGTGGGCGACCAAGGCCGCCCCGGCGACCGGCCCGGTCCCGGTGACGACGTTCAGCACCCCGCCCGGGACGCCGCCCTCGGTCAGCAGCTCGGCGATGCGCAGGGTGGTCAGCGGGGTGGTCTCGGCCGGTTTGGCGACCACCGTGTTGCCGGTCACCAGCGCCGGGCCGAGCTTGTTGGCCAGCAGCGTGGTGGGGAAGTTCCACGGCACGATCGCGCCGACGACCCCGAGCGGCCGGCGCAGGATCATGCCGTAGGCGCCCTCGTCGAGGTTGGGCACGTAGCCGCCGCGCAGGCTCTTGGACAGGCCCGCGTAGTGCTCCAGCGTCTCGGCGCAGCGCCCGATCTCCAGCCGCGCCTCCCGCAGCGGCTTGCCCTGCTCCCGGGTGAGCAGCCCGGCGAGCTGCTCCGTCTCGGCACGCACCCGCTCCACGGCCTGGTGCAGCAGCTCGCCGCGCCGGGCCGCCGGCGTCTCCCACCAGCCCGGGAAGGCGGCCGCGGCGGCGCGGACGGCGCCGTCGACGTCCTCGACGGTGCCGGCGGGGACGGTCTCGACCAGCTCGCCGGTGGCCGGGTCCCGCACCTCCAGCACCTCCGCGGCCGAGCCCTCGCGGAGGCCGCCGTCGACGAACATCCCTCTCATGGTTGGCTGTCCTCCTCGTGCCGTCGGCTCACCTGGCCAGCCTGCTGGGCGCCGAGGAGCTGCAGCAGGCTCTGGAGGCACCGCGCCTTGTAGCGGGAGTGGGACGCCTTCCAGTCGGGCTCCAGGAGCCAGCTCAGGAAGGTGCCGTCGATCTGCGCCCGCATCGCCGCCGCGGCGGCCGCCGGGTCGTCGACCGTGAGGCCGCCGCGCGCCACCCCGTCGCGGATCACCTCCTCGTACAGGCCGTTGATGATCTCGGTCGAGAGGGTGGAGAGCCGGCTGAACGACGGCACCCTGGCGGCGTGCTCGATGAGGTCGATGTAGAGCAGGAAGAAGTCGCGGTTGCGCTCGGGGTCGATGAAGATCGCGTCGACCAGCGCGCTGATCACCTGGTGCGGGTCGTCCACGCCGGCGATCCGCTCGCGGATCCGCACGCCGGTGCGCTCCAGGGCGTAGCGCATGGTGGTCAGGAAGAGGTTCTCCTTGGTCTTGAAGTAGTACAGGACCATGCCCTTGCTCACGCCCGCCTCGTCGGCCACGTCCTGCAGCGACAGACGGTGGCTGCCCTGGCGGGTGATCACCCGGTAGGCGCTGCGTAGCAGCGCCAGCGCGCGGGGGGACAGCTCCGCCTGGTCGTCGAGGTCCGAGGCCTGCGTGCGTGCCATGCCGTCCTCCTCAGCGGCCGGCGTACCTGGGCCGCCGCTTCTCGGTGAACGCCATCATGCCCTCGCGGGCGTCGTCGGAGGAGAACAGCGGGGCAAGGTGCTCGAGCTCGGTTTGCAGGCCGTCGGCGAGGGGGTGGTCCAGGCCGTCGTGCACCGCCCGCTTGACCGCGGCGACGGCCAGCGGCGCGCCGCCGGCCAGGCCGGCCGCCAGCTCGGCGACGGTCCGGTCCAGCTCGTCGGGGGCGACCAGCCGGTCGACCATGCCCAGCAGCTCGGCCTCCTCGGGGGTGACGGTGCGGCCGCTGGTCACCAGGTCCAGCGCGCGGCCGCGCCCGATCAGGCGGGGCAGGCGCTGCGTGCCGCCGGTGCCGGGCAGCAGCCCGAGCGTCACCTCCGGCAGGCCGAGCCGGTAGCCGCCCCTGGCGGCGATGCGGACGTCGCACGCCAGCGCGATCTCGTAGCCGCCGCCGAGCGCGTGGCCGGCGATCGCGGCGACGAACACCGGCGCCTCGGCGGCGAAGCGGTCGAACACCTGGTGGGCGCGGCGGCACATCACCATGTTGTCGTCGGCGGAGCGCTGCAGGAAGCCCTTGACGTCGGCGCCGGCGGAGAAGAACTTCTGGCTGGCCGAGCGGACCACCCCGACCGCCACGCCGGCGTGGGCAACCCGGCCGATCGCCTCGTCGAGCTCCTCCAGGAAGGCCGGGTCGTAGCTGTTGGCGGGTGGGCGGTCCAGCGTGATCCAGCCGACCCGGTCCTCGACGCTGGCGGTTACGGACATCGCTGCTCCTCTCACTTTTGCTAGCCGAGGCCGCCGACGACCACGGACTTGGGCTCGGTGTACTCGGCAAGCGCCTCCAAGCCGTGCTCGCGGCCCAGGCCGCTGTGCTTGGTGCCGCCGAAGGGCAGCTCGTCGTAGCCGTAGTGGAGCTGGTTCACCCAGGTCACCCCGGCCTCCAGCTCCCTGGTGGCGCGGTCGATCGCCACCGCGGAGCGGGTCCAGATCGACGAGCCCAGCCCGTACTCTGTGGCGTTGGCCCGCTCGATCGCCTCGTCCAGGCTCTCCACCCGCCACACCGGCAGGACCGGCCCGAAGACCTCCTCGGTGGCCAGCCGCGAGCCGGCCGGCACGTCGATGACCACCGCCGGCTGGAAGAAGTGGCCCGGCCCGTCCAGCGCCTCGCCGCCGACCAGGACCTTGGCGCCGCCGCCGACCGCGTCAGCGAGCTGGGCGGCCAGCAGCTCGCGCTGCGCGGCGGTGTGCAGCGGGCCGATCCGCAGCCGGGGCTTCTCGGCGCGGGTGTCACCAGGCCCGGGCTCGTAGCGGCCCACCCGTTGCACCAGCTGCTCGACGAAGGCGTCGTACACCTCGGCCTGGACGAACGCCCGCTTGGGCGCCAGACAGGCCTGGCCGCAGTTCCAGTACCGGCCGATCTGGATGTTCTTGACGGCCGCGTCGAGGTCGGCGTCGTCCAGCACGATGGTGGGGTCGGAGCCGCCCAGCTCCAAGCTGACGTGCTTGAGGGCCGGCCCGGCCAGCTCCATGATGCGCCGGCCGGTAGCCGTCTGGCCGGTGAAGGCCACCCGGCGCACGCCCGCGCTGGCGACCAGGGCCTCGCCGGTCTCCGGCCCGCCGGTGACCACGTTGAGCACCCCGGGCGGCAGGCCCGCCTGGGTGGCGAGCTCGGCGACGCGCAGCGTGGTCAGCGGGGTCGTCTCGGCCGGCTTTGCGACCACCGTGTTGCCGGCGGCGAGCGCGGGACCGACCTTGTTGGCCAGCAGCGTCAGGGGAAAGTTCCACGGCGTGATCGCGCCGACCACACCCAGGGGCCGCCGCACCACCAGGCCGTAGGCCGGGCCGAACTGGCTCGGCAGCTCCTGGTAGCTGCCGCGCACCTTGGTGGCGGCCTCGGCGTAGTAGCGCAGGCCGGCGAGGAAGTGGCGCAGCTCGCCCTGCGCCTCGAGGGTCGGCTTGCCCTGCTCGCGGACCAGCAGCGCGACCAACTCGTCGGCGCTGGCCTCGCAGGCGTCGGCGAGCCGCCGCAGGTGGGCGGCGCGCTCGGCGGCGTCGGTCCGCCGCCAGCCGGCGAACGCGCCCGCCGCCGCGGCGACGGCCGCGTCGACCTCGGCCGCGGTCGCCTCGGAGATCTCATCGATGGTCTCGCCGTTGGCGGGGTTGGCCACCGGGACACGCCGGCCACCGCCGGGGGTCGCCGCCCCGCCGATCCACATGTCGGCCACGATTCTCATCCCTTCGCTGCTGTGATGCTGACCACGAGTTCCGACCGGGCCTGTATGGTGCCATCTGACTGACCGGATAGTCGAGCCGCCTCAGACGCCGAGGAGCTGGTGGGCGCGGGCGGGATCGCCGCGGAGCTCGGGAGTCGGCGCCGGTGCTGTCGTGGCGGGCGGATCCTGGCAGGCTGCGGCAAACAGGGCCTGGCCGCCCGTCGCATGTGCTGACTCAGTCCGGCCAGTCGGCCGCGGTGATGCCGTCGGGGTGATCGGCCGGCCACTGGACCAACTCGATCCGGTTACCGTCCGGGTCGGTGATCCACGTCGTTCGAAAGTCGTCTGAGCCATCCGGTGATCCGGGCGTGTCGGCGTCGATGCCCTGGGCGGCGAGCTCGGTGATGGTGGCGTCCAACGACTCCACTTTGATGACGAAGTGGCTGAGGCCGGTGCCGAGGTCGACCTCACCTTTGCTGGGATCGTGGACGAGCTCGACGGTGACGAAGCCGTCGTCGGGGAGCTTGAGCATGGTCAGGTGCCCGAACGCGGTCTCGGGGACGCTCCCGACCACCTCGTAGCCGACGCCCGTGTAGAACGCGAGCGACCGCTCGAGATCGGCCACACGGAGGCCGAAGTGCAAGGTCCTCATCGGTTCCCCTTCTGTGGCCAGGTCTCGTGGCGGCACCATCCTTGTGGTGGAGTCGGTTCGTCAGCAAGCTCCAATGGGGAATCGTCAAGAGTTGGGGCTCCAACCGTCCGCTACCGATGGACGCCCTCCGCAACTCCTGGGAAGCGGTACGTCACCAAACCGTCGCCGCCGGCCTGCTGCTGGCCGTAATGGCTGCAAACAGCCGACCGCCAAGGAAGCGACGTGGCATTTTCCAAGACCGCCCGGCAACGCTGCTGAGGGTAACAGCATGGTCAGGTAGAGGCAGGAATGGCTCCGGCGTGGTCGATCAGCCCGAGCATGCCAACCAACGGGACGCACGCCACGGGGGTCGACGCGCGATGTGTCGGCTGTCGCTGCTTGACGCGACGTTGCGGCGTGACCCAACCGGCATTTCTGCTGCTAGCCGGACTGCGGGCGTTGCGAGGATCTGGTCCGTGCCCCCGGCAGGACTCGAACCTGCGCACCCGGCTCCGGAGGCCGATGCTCTATCCGCTGAGCTACGGGGGCTTGGTACCGCTGACCAGCGGAAACAGTATAGAGAGGAAGGCCTGGCGTGCAAGCCTACTCTTCAGCCTGGCCGTACTCAGCGAGGAACCATCTGCAGCACGCAACCATGTCTTGCACTCGTGCGCCCTTGGGCTGATGTGAGGTCCACAGCTCGAGGTTCTCAGGGCGGTTGTCGTCTTTGAGGTTGTTCCTGTGATGCACTGACTCGCCAGGACGCAGCGGGCGACCCAAGGCCTCGGACATGACCTTGACGTGCTCCTGAACGTAGCCCTTCGGCCCGCCGGTCCATTTCGCGTTGGGGTGCTCGGGCGCCTTCACCCAGACGTAGCCCTTGCGGTCCTTGAACCAGAGTCTGGCCGTCCGCCCAAGTGGCGTGGGTGGTTGCCCACGCTTTCGCTGGAGGTCGTGGCCGTGGCAGAGGCCATTCGCATGATGCGGCTTGTCGCACGAATCAAACGTGCATCCGTCGTGCTTGCGTCCATGCCGGCCAAGCAAGGGCGTGAGCGCCTTGCCGCGCACAATCTGATTGAGGTGGCTGCTGCACAGACCGTGCGCTCGATGGAGGTTGAGGCAACCAGGGAAGCCACACCGTCGGCGTGGTCGGGTCGATAGGCTGGCTTCAGCGCTCATGTCGAGGATCTTTCACCAGGCCAAGCTCAACCGGTAGTCGGTGCCGGGGAACTGTGGACGACCAGGTCGAAGTGTCAGGCAGCGAAGCCCTGAGGGGTGAGCGTCTGGAGCCCCAGTGTGGCTCGGCGATGCGGAATCTGCTGGTGAGCGGGCCTGTGCTATGCTCCGGCCGCCCCGCGTCGCTGACCATCCTTCCTGTGCAGGCGCCATGTCCGATATGGCCATTGCCCGTATCCTGGTGGTCGATGACGACCAGGTGATCCAGCAGCTCCTCAAGGTGAACCTCGAGCTGGAGGGCTACGAGGTCGAGGTCGCCTCGGACGGCGAGGAGGCGCTCCGGTCGTTCGGGGCGTTCCAACCCAACCTGGTGCTGCTCGACATCATGATGCCCAAGATGGACGGCTGGGAGGTCTCCCGCCGGCTCAAGGACCGTCCTGGGGCGGGTTCGGTGCCAATCGTCCTGCTGTCGGCCCGGGCGCAGGACTCGGATGTGAAGCGGGGGAGCGAGATCGGAGTGGCCGCGTACGTGACCAAGCCCTTCGACCCGATCGCCTTGCTCGATCTGGTCGCCGATCTGCTGGCCCGGCGCGGCTTCCAGGGCGCAACCCCGAGGCTGTCGTGAGCAGGACGCCCGTGCTCGCCGTCCAGCGCGAGCTCTCCGAGCTGTTGGCCGCGGCGCTGCGGCGCGCGGCGGCTGCCGGCGACCTCGACCTCGACCCCGCGGCGATCGGCACCCCGGTGCTGGAGCGTCCGCGGCTCGCCGAGCACGGCGACTGGGCCAGTAACGTCGCCCTGGTCCTGGCCAAGGCGGCCAAGGCGCCCCCGCGCAAGGTCGCCGAGGCCATGGTCGCCAGGCTCGAGGTGCCCGACTGGGTCGAGGGCGTCGAGGTGGCCGGTCCCGGCTTCGTCAACATCCGCCTGGCGCAGCGCTGGTTCGGCGGGCTGGTCCGGCGGGTGCTGCGCGAGGGCGACGCCTTCGGCCGCAGCGAGGCCGGCGGCGGCGAGAAGATCCAGGTCGAGTTCATCTCGGCCAACCCGACCGGCCCGCTGCACGTCGGCAACGCGCGCTGGGCGGCGTTCGGCGACGCGCTCGCCAGCCTCCTGGACTGGTCCGGCTACCGGGTCGAGCGGGAGTACTACTGCAACGATGCCGGCGCCCAGGTGGAACTGCTCGGCGCCAGCGTCGAGGCCGCCTACCTGGCCCTGCTGGGCCGGCCGGCCACGCCGCCGCCCGACGGCTACAAGGGCGGCTACATCGCCGAGCTGGCCAAGGAGCTGGAGGGCGAGCGGGGCGACGGGCCGGCCGAGCTCGACCCGGCCGAGCGGCGCAAGGTGATCGCCGAGTGGGCTTACGCGAAGGTGCTCGGCTGGATCCGCCACACGCTGGAGCGCTTCGGGGTCCACTTCGACGTCTGGTTCTCCGAGCGCAGCCTGCACGAGAGCGGCGCGATCGGCGACACCGTCGCCGAGCTGCGCGAGCTCGGCATCGTCGCCGAGCGGGACGGCGCCACCTGGCTGCTGACCAGCCGCTTCGGTGACGACAAGGACCGGCCGCTGATCCGCTCCAACGGCGTGCCGACCTACCTGGCGGCGGACGCGGCCTACATCCGCGACAAGTTCCGCCGCGGCTTCACCAAGATCATCTACGTCTGGGGCGCCGACCACCACGGCTACGTGGCGCGCATGCGCGCGGCCGCGCGCGCCTTCGGGCACGGCGACGAGGAGACCGAGTTCCTGATCGGCCAGATGGTGAACCTGGTCCGCGGCGGCGAGCCGGTCAAGATGAGCAAGCGCGCGGGCGACTACGTCACCTTCGACGACCTGATCGACGAGGTCGGCAAGGACGCGGCCAGGTACACGATGCTGCGCTACACGATCGACGCGCCGATGCTCTTCGACCTGGAGGCGGTCAAGCGCCAGTCGATGGACAACCCGGTCTACTACGTGCAGTACGCGCACGCGCGCATCGCCAGCGTCCTGCGCACCGGCCGGGAGCAGAGCTTCCAGCCGATTCCGGAGGAGGGGGCCGACCTCGGCCTGCTGGCCCACCCGACCGAGGGCGCCCTGCTGCGCCAGCTCGCCGGCTTCGAGGAGCTGGTGATGGTGGCGACGGCGCAGCGCGCGCCGCACCGCCTGACCCGCTACGCCGAGGAGCTGGCGGCGAGCTTCCACCGCTTCTACGGCGAGTGCAGGGTGCTGACCGACGACGCCGAGCTGTCGAGCGCCCGCTGGTGGCTGTGCGTGGCGACGCGCCAGGTCCTGGCCAACACCCTGGCGCTCGCGGGCGTGGAGGCCCCTGAGCGCATGTGATGCCTGCCGCCCGGGCGGCCTCGCGGTGGCGCGGGTGCGTGCTCCGGGACGCCGGGTCGGGCAAGATGCTGTAGCGAGGTGGGCTACCGGCGCGCGCCGGCTGGACTGAGGAGCGACGAGGAGCGCCAGCGACGAGGAGCAACGAGGGAAGCCGGCGCATCGAGCGCCGGTGGCCCACCGAAGCGTTTGAGTAAAGGCTGCCGGTG
>Ga0307278_10000964_pt1 | contig 14191 bp, 11 predicted proteins | sample ER_DNA_117_FD_194482 | JGI IMG/M metagenome (GOLD analysis project Ga0307278, IMG submission 194482) | Bulk soil microbial communities from the East River watershed near Crested Butte, Colorado, United States - ER_DNA_117 | ecosystem: Environmental > Terrestrial > Soil > Floodplain | place... | reverse complement strand
CGCTGGTGCATCAGCTGGGAGGTCCGCAGCGCCGGGCCGAGCAGGACCCGTTTGGCACGGTAGGCGGGCGACTCGTAGCGCCCTGACCGCTGCGGCCGCGACGGCAGCGGCTGTAGCGGGGCCTTGGGCTCAACGGACAACGGTGGCGCTCCTAGATGACGGCTGGCTCCTCGGCCGGCCCACGCCCGGGCACGGGACATCGCGTGGGACTCGGCCTCTGCCTACTGTGTCGACCAGATGCAAAGGAACCGTTAAGAACCCATGCCGGCCCGCAAAGAAGCCATCAAGAACCCCCACACGCGCGAGCGTCGCCCTGGAACGACCCTATCCTCAGGCATACAGCGGCCGCACAGTTGACCGCTGGGCGGCGAGACGCGGCGGTTATCGGGGATGTCGCCGGTGCAACTGCTGCGCAACTGCAGCCAGGGGGAAGGAAGACGGTGATGGGTGCCCGGGTGCTGGTGGTCGACGACGAACCGTCGATCGTCCGCGTCGTCGCCACGAACCTGCGGGCACACGGCTATGAGGCGCTCACCGCCGCCTCAGGCGAGACGGCCTTGGCCATGATCGGGACCCAGCAGCCGGACTGCATCGTGCTTGACCTGGGCCTGCCCGGGATCGACGGCCTCGAGGTGCTCCGCCGTCTCCGCGCCTCGGCGACGACGCCAGTCGTGATCCTCACCGCCATCGACGACGAGCGCGACAAGGCCATGGCGCTCGACGCCGGCGCCGACGACTACGTGACCAAGCCTTTCGCCATGGCCGAGCTGCTGGCCCGGGTCAGGGGGGCGCTCTGGCAGGGCGATGCACAGAGCCTCGACCGGCCGCGAAGCATCGAGGTCGGCCCCGTCTGTATCGACCTTGCTGCCGGCCTGGTCACCCGATGGGGGCAACCGGTGCGGCTGACCCCCACCGAGTACCGGCTCCTCGACATCCTGGCCACCAGCGGGGGCCGGCTCTGCACCAGCCGCTTCCTGTCCGAACGCCTCTGGGGACCCGGCTCCGAGCAGAAGGGCCGACATCTTCGGGACCATATGGCCAGCCTGCGCCGCAAGCTCGACGACCCATCGGTGCCCGAGCTGCTCGTGACCGAACCGGGCATGGGCTACCGCTTCGTCATGCCCGACTGAGGGTCGACGCATCCAGACGAGAACTGGCTGGTTCCTGTGTACGGCCACTGCCTGCAGTGAAGCTGGGAGATCCTTGCCTACTGGTCGTGGCTGACGGCAGGCCCAGTGGCCGTAGCAAGGGTGTGGGCGACGGCGGCCATTGCGAGCCTGGTGACCGGCGGCAGCCAATAGCCCTGACGGAAGATCACAAGGAGCGTCCCGCGTGGTCGCTGACGCCGGACGAGTTGGAGGACGACCCCTTGGTGGGGTCGCAGCCATCGCACCACGGACCCGTTGGGCGGCCACGACCGTCCGTCAACGATGTGGCCTTCGGCGTCGAGGCGGGTGAGGTGGTCGATGTCGAGTGGCGCGTCGGCCTCGCCGATGTCGGCGACCACGACCTCATGGTCTGGGTCGCCGCGCCGGATCACGACCCGGCGGGCGTCGAGGAGTGTGTGGATGCCTTCGCCGGCGAGCCGGTCGGTGTTCTCGCCGGCGGCGGCCGCGTGGGTGATCGTGCTGAGCAGGCGGATGATGCCGGCTTGCGTGTCCGCCTCGACGGTCAGTCGCCGGCGGGCTCTGCCGGCCAGGCTTGCGACCAAGCCGGTGCCAAGGAGGAGCGCGACCGTGATCACCTGGGCGGCGGAGTCGATGGCCAGTTGGTGGTAGGGGGTGGTGAGAAAGAAGTCGTAGGACAGTGCGGCGGCCACGGCGCTCCACAGGCCGGCTGTCCGACCGCCAATCACTGCGGTGAGCACGACGACGAGCAGGTAGGTCATCACGACGTTTTCGAGGCCGATGGTGCGGCGGAACGGCTCGACGGCGATGCCGATGAGGAGGCTTGCCACCAGGCCGGCGATGGCCCAGCCGACGCCCTCGCCGTCGATGTCTGGGGTTGGGTGGCGAGTCATGGCAGACTCCGGTTGCTTGACGGCCGTTGGCTGGCGGTTGGGTCGCTGGCGGCCGGTTGGCTGTCGGGCATGGCCTGGAACCGGTAGCCCATGCCGGGCTCGGTGATGAGGTGGCGAGGGCGGGCGGGGTCGTCTTCGAGCTTGCGTCGCAGGTGCTTCATGTACTGACGCAGGTAGTCGGTCTCCCTGGTGTAGGTGGGGCCCCAGACCTCGTGGAGGAGTTGGCGTTGGCTGACCAGCTTGCCGGGGTTGCGGATCAGGATCTCGAGTAGCTTCCACTCGATGGGGGTGAGGTGCACGATCTGGCCGGGTCGCTTGGTGTCTTCGACACGGCGGTCGGCGAGGTCGACCCGGTAGCGGCCGATCCGGGTGGTCGGGGCGGTGTCGGGGTTGCTCAGTCGACGGGTGACGGCCCGGATGCGGGCGAGCAGTTCGTCGACGTTGAAGGGTTTGGTGACGTAATCATCGGCGCCGGCGTCGAGCGCGGCGACCTTGCCGGCGCTGTCCATGCGTCCCGACAGGATGACGATCGGGATCGGCGTCCAGCTGCGCAGCTTTCGGATGACCTCGACGCCGTCGATGTCGGGCAGGCCGAGGTCGAGCACGACCAGGTCGGGGCGGTCGGTGGCGGCGGCGTGGAGGGCGTCGGCGCCGGTGGCGGCGGTAACCACCTTGTACTGTCGGGCCTGCAGGTTGATGCGCAGCGCCCGCAGGATCTGGGGTTCGTCGTCGACGATGAGGATGCGGGTCACGTGTGTGCTCCCCGCCCGTCGTCGACGCGCCAGTTCTCGAGGTGGTGCAGGAGGGCCGGGTCGGCGGCCTGGTCGGGTCCGTCCTCCGCGGGTTCGGCGGCGGGCAGGCTGAGGGTCATGGTCAGGCCGCCGCCGGGGGTGGCGTCGGGGGTGAGGGTGCCGCCCATGGCTTCGACGAGGCCGCGGGACAGGGCGAGACCGAGGCCGACGCCGGTGGCGTTGTCCCGGTCGCCGAGGCGTTGGAAGGGCGCGAAGATGCGGTCCCAGTCGGCGGCTGGTACCCCGGGTCCGTGGTCGACCACGCGGATCTCGACCTGTCCGCCGTCCTCGCTGGCGGTGATCATCGGAGGTCGTCGGGGTGGGCTGTACCGTAGGGCGTTGGCGAGCACGTTGACCAGGGCGCGTTCGAGCAGGGCCGGGTCGGCGCGGACCTCGGGCAGCTCGTCAGGGACCTGGATGGCCACGTTCCTCCCGGTGTCGCCGAGCTCGTCGACGGCGATCGGGATCGCCTCGCCGACGCTGATGAGTTGTGGCGCCATGGCCAGCGCGCCGGCCTGGAGCCGGCTCATGTCGAGCAGGTTCTCCACCAGTCGGCTGAGCCGGTTGAGGGATTCCTCGGCGGTTTCCAGCAGCTCCTGCCGGTCGGCGTCGCTGAACTCGACGTCGGAGCTGCGCAGGCTCTGGACAGCGGCCTTGGCGGAGGCCAGAGGGGTGCGCAGATCGTGGCTGACCGCACTCAGCAGGGCGGTGCGCAGCCGGTCGACCTCGGCCAGAGGACCGGCGGCGGCGGCGCGTTCTTCGAGGCGCTCCTGACGCAGCGCCACCGCGGCCTGCGCGGCGAAGGCCTCCACGACCCGCCGATCCGCGGCAGGCAGCGGGTGCCCACGGAGCACCAGGCGGGTCTCGTCGTCGACGAGGACGTCCGCCTCGCCCTCCGCCGGGGTTAGGCAGGGCTGGTCGCCCACGGCGGCCGCGACCCGCCACGCGGCCGGGTCGTGTTGCAGGTTGGGACTGACCGGGGTGTCGGGTCGCCGTTCCAGCAGGGTGACACCGTCGAGCTGGAAGGTCTCGCGCAGCTGGTCGAGCAGGGCTGGCAGCGGGCGGCTGCCGCGCAGCACGCTACCGGCCAGCGTGGACAAGGTTTCCGCCTCGGCTCGGGCCCGGGCCGCATCGCTGCTGCGCCGGGCGGCCAGGTCCACCACGGTGCTGACCGCCACGGCAACCAGGAGGAATACCATCAGGGCGAGAAGGTTCTCCCGCTCGGCGATGGTCCAGTGGTGGACCGGTGGGACGAAGAACCAGTTGAGCAGCAGGAACGCGGCCAGGGCGGCGGTCAAGGCCGGGTAGAGCCCACCCACGAGGGCGACGACGACGACCGCGGCCAGGAACAGCAGGAGGTCGCTGGGCAGCGTGAGGTCGCCTCGGAGGCCGGTGAGTGCGACGGTGAGCAGAGGCAGGCCGAGGGCGGCCAGCGCGAACCCGGCGATGCGTCGGCGTATGGTCAGGCCGCGGGTGAGGGCGACCCGGGCCCGGCCCCGTTTGACCTCCTCGTGGGTGACCAGGTGCACGTCGATCGGGCCGGACTCGGCGGTGGTGGTCACCCCGACCCCGCGGGAGAAGATTTGGGCGATGCGGCCCCGGCGGCTGGCGCCGAGAACGAGTTGGGTGGCGTTGACGCCGCGGGCGAAGTCCAGCAGCGCGGTGGGGATGTCGCTGCCGACGACCTGATGGTAGGTGCCGCCGAGGCTCTCCAGCAGGACGCGTTGATGGACCAGATGCGCCGGGTCGGCGCTGGCCAGGCCGTCGCTGCGCGCGACGTGGACGGCGAGCAGATCGGCGCCCTTGGTGCGGGCGGCGATGCGGCTTGCCCGCCGGATCAGGGTGTCGCCTTCGGGGCCACCGGTGAGGGCGACGACGACGCGCTCGCGGGTTTCCCACGTCGTGTTGATGTGGTGCTCGGTGCGGTAGCGGTCGAGCTGCTCGTCGACTTTGCCGGCCACCCACAGCAGGGCCAGCTCTCGCAGTGCGGTCAGGTTGCCAACGCGGAAGTAGTTGGCGAGGGCGGCGTCGATCTTTTGCGAGCGGTAGATGTTGCCGTGGGCCATGCGCCGCCGCAGCGCCTCAGGCGTCATGTCGACCAGCTCGATCTGGTCGGCCTGGCGGACGATGGCGTCGGGGACGGTCTCGCGCTGGGGCACGCCGGTGATCTGGGCGACGACGTCGTTGAGCGATTCCAGGTGCTGGATGTTGACAGTCGTGATGACGGTGATGCCGGCGTCGAGGAGCTCTTGGACGTCCTGCCAGCGTTTGGCGTTACGCGAGCCCGGCACGTTGGTGTGAGCCATCTCGTCGACCAGAGCGACCTGGGGCCGGCGGGCGAGGACGGCGTTGAGGTCCATCTCGGGGAACGACCCGCCCCGGTAGGCCATCGTCGCGCGTGGCACGACCTCCAGGCCCTCGACGAGGGCCTCGGTGGGTTTGCGGCCGTGGCATTCGACGAAGCCGATGACCAGGTCGGTGCCGCGGTCGCGGCGGCGGTGGCCCTCTTCGAGCATCTTGTAGGTCTTGCCGACGCCGGGGGCGGCGCCGAGATAGACGCGTAGCTGGCCGCGTGCCATGACTCCTGCTCTCTCCCCGTGGTCGCTCCGACGCCGCCATCAAGTGTGGTAGGGATACCGTTTGTCCAGGTCGAGATTGAGCTCGACCACGTTGACCCGGCGTGCTCCCAGGAAGCCGAGGGTACGCCCGTCGGTGTGGACCTCGAGGAGCTTGCGAACCGCGTCCGGGTCCACGCCGCGCGTCTTGGCCACGCGGGCGACCTGCAGTGCCGCGTACGCCGGACTGATATGCGGATCGAGGCCGCTGCCGCTAGCGGTGACGGCGTCAGGCGGCACCACCGGTGTGGTGGGCGCGTCGCCGCGGATCGGGGTGACGACGCCGCCCGAGTAGTCCTGGCCGAACCGGGCGCATTCCACTGTCACCCCGTCGAAGGTGTGCAGGAACGGGGCCGTTGGGCACGGCTGGTTCAGGCTCACCACGCGGACGACCGGCCCGCTCAGCCCGTTGCGACGGAACACAGCCAGCACCGCCCCGACCCCGTCCCGGGCACAGTAGGGTCGCCGCCCGTCCACGCCTTCCAGGTCGCCGATAGCCTTGCTGCGGGCACAGACCTGGGTGAGGAGGCTGGGATTGCCGGTGTCGTCCGGCTTGGCCGGGTCGGGGAGGGTGTCGACGACGTCTTCCGGGCCAAGGTTGGATGCGGCGGTGTGGGTCGGGTCGTACCCGGCGGTGCCGGCGGCCGACGGCCGCGATTGGAAGTACTGCGCGAGCGGCTCGCCCTGGTCGTTGGTGAACGACTGGCCGATGATCGCGCTTGCGACGGTTCCCCCATTGGCAACCTTGGTCAGCGACCCGTCGGCCTTTTGCTTCAGGCCCGGCAGCTGGGCCACGCCCAGGATCGCGATCGGGTAGATCACTCCGGTGAGGACCGTTAGGACGAGGAGGGCGCGCAGCGCGGCGAGGTGCTGGGCGAGCCAGGAGGGTAGGCGCATCAGGACAGCCCCGGGATGAACTGGATCAGCAGGTCGATGATCTTGATGCCGATGAACGGAACGATGATGCCGCCGGCTCCGTAGACGATCAGGTTGCGGCGCAGCATCGCGTCAGCGCTGGACGGGGTGTACCGCACGCCCCGCAAGGCGAGCGGGATCAGCACCACGATGACGACCGCGTTGAAGATGACCGCGGACAGGATCGCCGAGGTGGGGCTGTGCAGCCGCATGACGTTCAGCCTCTCCAGGCCCGGGTAGACGGCGGCGAATATCGCCGGGATGATCGCGAAGTACTTGGCGATGTCGTTGGCGATGGAGAACGTGGTCAGCGCGCCTCGGGTGATCAGCAGCTGCTTGCCGATCTCCACGATCTCGATCAGCTTGGTCGGGTCGGAGTCGAGATCGACCATGTTGCCGGCCTCCTTGGCTGCCGAGGTGCCGGTGTTCATGGCGACGCCGACGTCAGCCTGGGCCAGGGCGGGGGCGTCGTTGGTGCCGTCACCCGTCATCGCGACCAGCTTGCCGCCCTCTTGCTCCTTCCTGATCAGGGCCATCTTGTCTTCTGGCTTGGCCTCGGCGAGGAAGTCGTCGACACCGGCTTCGGCGGCGATGGCCCGGGCGGTGAGCGGGTTGTCGCCGGTGATCATCACGGTGCGGATGCCCATCCGGCGCATCTCGTCGAAGCGCTTGCGCATGCCGGCCTTGACCACGTCCTTGAGGTGGATCACGCCGAGGGCGCGAGCCGGCTGCCGATCGCGCATTTCCGCCACGACGAGAGGGGTTCCGCCGGAGGCCGAGATGCCGTCGACGAGCGGCCCGATCTGGTCGGTCGGGTGGCCGCCGTTGTCGCGCACCCACTTCATCACCGCGGTCGCGGCGCCCTTGCGTACCGATCGGGCGCCGCCGTCCTCGGTCATGTCCACGCCGGACATGCGAGTCTGCGCGGTGAACGCGACCCATTCCGCGAAGGTGAGCTCACCGGGCTGGCGTTCGCGCAGTCCGTAGCGCTGCTTGGCGTAGACGACAACGGAGCGGCCCTCGGGGGTCTCGTCGGCGAGGCTGGACAGCTGGGCGGCGTCGGCCAGCTGTGCCTCGTCGATGCCATCGACCGGCAGGAACTCGCTTGCCTGCCGGTTGCCGAGGGTGACGGTGCCGGTCTTGTCCAGCAGCAGCGTGTTGACATCACCGGCAGCCTCAACAGCCCGGCCCGACATGGCCAGCACGTTGCGCTGGACGAGGCGGTCCATGCCGGCGATGCCGATGGCCGACAACAGCGCCCCAATGGTCGTCGGGATCAGGCACACCAGCAGCGAGACCAGCACGATGCCGGTCACACCAGTGGCGTTGAGCGCCTCGGTGTCTGGGGCAGCCGCCTGCTGGACCTTCGAGAAGATCGCCAAGGGCTGCAGGGTGGCAACCGCGAGCAGGAAAATGATGGTGAGCGCGGCCAGCAGGATGTTCAGGGCGATCTCGTTCGGGGTCTTTTGTCGATTGGCGCCCTCGACTAGCGCGATCATCCGGTCGAGGAAGCTCTCCCCTGGTTTCTGGGTGACACGTACGACGATCCGGTCGCTGAGCACCTTGGTGCCGCCGGTGACCGCGGACCGGTCACCGCCCGACTCGCGGATGACCGGCGCGGACTCGCCGGTGATTGCCGACTCGTCGACGCTGGCGATGCCCTCGACCACGTCTCCGTCGCCGGGGATGACCTGATCGGCCTCGACCACCACGATGTCGCCGGGCTGGAGGGCCGAGGCCGGCACCGGCTCCTCGGCCAGATCGGTCACGCCGGGTCGCCAGTCCAGCAGCCGGCGGGCCGTGGTGTCCTTCTTGGCCCGCCGGAGGGTCTCCGCCTGGGCCTTGCCCCGGCCTTCGGCGACGGCCTCGGCCAGGTTGGCGAACACGACGGTCAGCCACAGCCATCCTGTGGTCAGCCAGGCGAACACGGTCGGATGGAGGACGGCGAGGACGGTGGTGAACACCGAGCCGATCTCGACGATGAACATGACCGGGTTGCGCCATAGGGTCATCGGGTTGAGCTTGCGCAACGCGTCCGGGATCGACGTGATCAACTGCTTGGGGTCGAGGAGCCCACCGCCGACCCGGCCTGGCCGCCGGTCGGTTGGCGGCTGGTCCACCGGCGCGGCCTCGACTGTCGTGACAGACATCTCGCTTCCTCGCAGGGTGTTGGGTCCTCAGTGCACGCCTTCGGCCAAGGGGCCGAGGGCCAGGGCGGGCAGGAACGTCAGGGCGACCAGGATCAGCGTCACGCCGACGAGCATGCCGACGAACAGCGGCCGGTAGGTCTTGAGCGTGCCGGTGGACTCGGGTGTGGGTTTCTGGCGGGCAAGTGAGCCGGCCAGACCGAGCACGAAGATGATCGGCAGGAAGCGGCCAAGCAGCATCACCAGGCCGAGGGCGGTGTTGTACCAGGTGCCGCTGACCGTGAGGCCGGCGAACGCCGAGCCGTTGTTGTTCGAGGCCGAGGTGAACGCATACAGCACCTCGGACAGGCCGTGCGGGCCGCTGTTGAGCATTCCGGCCCGCCCGACCGGAAGGGCGATGGCCACCGCGGCGCCGACCAGCACCAGGGCCGGTGTGGTCAGGAAGTACAGCGAGGCCAGCTTGACCTCCCGGGCCCCGATCTTCTTGCCCAGGTATTCTGGGGTGCGCCCCACCATCAGCCCGGCGATGAACACGGTGAGCACGGCCAGGATGAGCATGCCGTACAGGCCGGAGCCGGTGCCGCCCGGCGCGACCTCGCCGAGCATCATGTTGAGGATGGTCACGCCGCCGCCTAGCGCGGTGTAGGAGTCGTGGAACGAGTTCACCGACCCAGTCGACGTCAAGGTGGTTGCATCGGCGAAGGTGGCCGAGTTGGATACCCCGAACCGGGTCTCGGTGCCTTCGGTGGCCGCGCCCACCGTCTGGGGTACGGTGCCATGGTGGACGCCCTGCAGCAGGTTGATCGTCATGACGCTGCCGATGGCCAGGATCGCCATCGCCGCCACGATCGCATGCCCCTGCCGGTTGCTTCCCACCATCCGGCCGAAGGTGCGCGGCAGGCTGAACGAGATCACCAGCAGCAGGAAGATCTCCAGCCAGTTCGTCCAGGTGGTCGGGTTCTCGAACGGGTGGGAGCTGTTGGCGTTGTAGAACCCGCCCCCATTGGTGCCCAGGTCCTTGATCGCCTCCTGGCTGGCCACCGGCCCGCCCGTAATCAGCTGTGTGGCGCCGGCCAGGGTGTGCACGTCGCGGCCGGCCGACAGGTTCTGCACCGCGCCACCGGCGATCAGCACGATGGCGGCGACCGCCGAGATGGGCAGCAAGATCCGCACCACAATGCGCACCAGATCGACCCAGAAGTTGCCCAGCTGGTCGGTCTGGCTGCGGGCGAACCCGCGCACCAGCGCCACCGCCACCGCGATGCCCACGGCGGCGGAAACGAAGTTCTGCACCGCCAGCCCGGACATCTGGACCAGATGACCCATGGTCGACTCACCGGAGTACCACTGCCAGTTGGTATTGGAGGTGAAGCTGACCGCGGTGTTCCAGGCCCCGTCCGGATCCACCGGCGGGAAGCCTAACGACAGCCACAGATGGTTCTGCAGCCGCTGGAACGCATACAGGGATAGTACCGATACCGCCGAGAACGCCAGCACGCTGCGGGCGTACACGCCCCAGGACTGCTCGCTGTCCGGATTGACCCCGACCAGCCGGTAGATACCGTGTTCCACCCGCCAGTGCTTGGCGCTGGTGACCACCCGGTACATGTAGTCACCCAGCGGCCGGTGTGCCACCGCCAAGGCAACGATCAGCGAGGCGATGAACGTCACGCCGGCGGTCGTCGCCCCCATCTAGAACTTGTCCGGACGCAACAGGGCCACCACCAAGTACACGATCAGCGCCAAGGCCAGCACGAGCCCGATCAGGTTCTCGGTGCTCACAGTCGCTCGACCGCCCGCACCGCCATCGCAAGCGCGGAGAACAGGGCCACGGTTAACAACACAAACGCCACGTCAGGCATGATGCTTGCTCTCCTCGTTCCCAATCAGGGATCCGTTCCCACCTACGGATGGTGCTCGGCCCGACGCCGCCAGCTCTGAAGCGACGCACCGCCAGGCCGTCGAGACCAACCGCCAAGCCGCACCCGGGTGCGACCACCCGGACGATACAGCCACCGGAACATCGATCCTTAGCGGTACACATCCCAGTCGGCCCGCGCTTGGCGCGCCCACCTCTAGAACTGCCACCCAACCTCCCGCGTGCATGCCGCGCTCGCTAACGGACCATGCTGGCAGTGAAGTCCCCGGGTGGGTCAGTGGGCCAGTGGCCTTCACGCGATTCCTACGTCTGCCGGCAGCTTTTTCACGCCGTCTTCATATCCACCCGCACTCGCAGTCGTGTCCTTAGAACAGAGCGCGGAGGGGCTCGGACCTCCATCAGGAGGCGGACCTCGGCTCGCTGGCCCCGCGGCTGATGCCTTGATTTCGGCCGCGCCACTATCATCCACCGCGGCGTACGGTGCGGGTGAGGGGACCCCACTTGATGAGTCACCCGCTATGCGCGCTGTAGCTGCTGTCGGCGGACCCAGCGCTCGACGAACTCGACCGGGGTGAGCCAGCCGTGGGCCGATTGGGGTCGGTGGTTGTTGTAGTCGATCCGCCAGGCCTCGGTGAGGACCTGAGCCTCGAAGAGGCTGTCGAACTGGGTGCCGTTCAGGAACTCGTCGCGCATCCGGCCGTTGAAGCTCTCGATCCAGGCGTTCTGCCACGGCGATCCCGGGTCGATGAAGACCGTCCCGGTGCCCCTGAACCGGCCCAGTCGGCCACCGCCTTAGCGATGATCTCGGGGCCGTGGTCGAAGCGGACGTAGATCGGGGCTGGTCGAAGTGGAAGTCGAGGCCCAGACGACGTTGGGCCGGATCGACCACATCGGCCCGACCAGCCGGCCGATGCCCCGCAGCGGGCGCTTCTTCTTGCGATAGGGCACCCGGAGGCCCTCAGCGATCCAGAGCCGGTGGATGCGCTTGTGGTTGACGGTCCAGCCGGCCTTCTTCGCCTCGACAGCCGCCCGGCGCCAGCCCAACGGGGCCGGCGCCTCGAGAAGTCCCCGGAGGAGCGCCCGCAGGGCCAGCTCCTCATCGGAGGGGGCAGGGGCTGGGAGTCGTTGGGTGGAGCGGGTTGGCCGACGACCGCACAGGCCCGGCGCTCAGAGACCCCGAACCGCTCCTGGATGACGTGGACGGCCCTTCGTCGGCGGTCCGGGGTCAGTAGTTTCCCCGGTTCAGCTCCTTCAGCATGTCGATGTTGAGGGCCTGGTCGGCGGCGATCTTCTTGAGGCGCTGGTTCTCCTTGCGCAGCTCCCGGAGCTCCTTCGCGTCGTCGGCTTTCATCCCGCCGTACTGGTTCCGCCAGCGATGCCAGGTCGACTCCGTGATCTCGAGGTGCCGGGCCACCTCGCCGATCGACCTCCCTCGCCGAGGAGCTTCTCGCCCTCGGCCAATTTCCGGATGATCTGCTCCGGCGTGTGTTGGCGCTTCTTCATGTCGTGCTGTCCTCCTTCCCCATGATGGGGACTCGGACTCGCACAACGGATGGATCAGCTCATGGGGTCCCTGTCACAGCGCCTGCGTCCTGTTCAACATCGCGCATTTGGCTATCAAACACCGGTCGCTACCAGGCAACGATCCGCGCCAGAGAAACAGGCGCGCATCGCGCGGCCCAATCCACTACGGGGTGAGGCGCTCTGTTTCTTCGGCGGGTCGAAGCAGCCATCGGTAGCCGATGCCTGGATCGGTCGCGATGATCTTGGGACGCCCGGGGTCTGTCTCAATCTTCCTGCGCAGCTGGCTGATGAACACACGCAGGACGTCCACGTCCTCGGAGTAGCCCGGGCCCCAGACCCGTTCGAGCAGCCAGCGGTGGGTGAGCAGCTTCCCGGGATGCTGGCACAGCTCTCTGAGCAATGCCCATTCCGTCTTGGTGAGGCGCACCTCGCCCCCTGCTCGAGTGACGCTGTTGGTGTCCAGATTGATCTCCAGATCGTCGGAGCGATAACGCTGTGGTCTGGGGGCCCCCTGCGCCCCGGCTCGGCGCAGGAGAGCGCGGACCCGGGCCATCAGCTCGTCGATACCAAAGGGCTTGATCAGGTAGTCGTCGGCGCCCAGATCGAGGGCAGCGACCTTGTCGGCTTCGTCGTCTCTTACAGAGAGCACGAGGATCGGAACCGGGCTCCAGACGCGGAGCTGCCGGCAGACGGACAGACCATCGAGGGCTGGGAGGTTCAGGTCGAGCACGACGAGGTCGGGTTGGAACGCTGCTGCCGTGGTCAGCGCTTCCTCCCCGTCCGTCGCCAGCTGCACGTCGTAGCCGCGGGCGGTGAGCGCCCGCCCGACCGCCCGGCGGATGCTCTGTTCGTCGTCTACGACGAGGACCCGGCCCTTGCTCATCACGCCGCGGCGCCGGCCGGGAGCGAGAACGCAAACGTCGCCCCGCCGCCTGGGGTGTCTTCGATCCAGATCTGACCGCCCATCAGGCTGAGGAAGCCTTTGCTGATCGCCAGGCCAAGGCCCGTGCCGAGCCGAGGGTGTCGCTCGGTAACCTGATAGAAGGGATAGAAGAGCTGCTCGCGGACGGCGGGCGCGACGCCGTTGCCGTGATCGATGACGTGCACGGTCGTCCGGTCGTTGGTCCGCGCGGCTTGCAGCTCGACGTCGGTGGTGCCGCTGTCGGCGGCTGCTTTGGCCGCGTTGTCCACCAGGTTGGCCACCACGCGGTCGAGGAACACCGGGTCCGCCCTGACTACGGACGCGGCCGGCGCGATGCTGACGCGCACGGTCAGGTGCGGCCACCGGTGCCGGACGCGGTCGACGCACGCGGGGAGGACGTCCGCCAGGTCGACACTTAGTAGCCGTGCCTTGAGCATGCCACCCTCGATTTTGGACATGTCCAGCAGGTTGGTGATGAGTGCGGCGAGCCGATCCGTCTCCGTGTCGATACCTTCCAGGGCTTCCCGTGCGTAGTCGGCATCCTGCTCGGCGTCCTCCCCCAGCAGGTCGGTCACCGAGGCCTTGATAGCGGCCAGCGGGCTGCGCAGGTCGTGGGAGACCGCCGCGAGCAATGACCGGCGGATCTGGTCGGTCTGCCGGTAGGTTTCCGCCTCCCTGGCTACACGCAGCAGCCGGTCACGCTCCAGCACGAGCGCGAACTGATCGCAGAACGCCCGCAGCACCCGGCGTTCGGGCGGATCAAGGGGTGGACGCTCGCCAGCCAGCAGGAAGAGGCCGACGGGCCGCCCACCGACCGACAGCGGGAGCCGCTCGGGTCCGTGGGAGTCGTCGCCAGGACCAGGGTGCAGGGGAAGCGCTCCCGAGACCGTCCCGACCGCGACCTGCTCCTGGAGTTGGCGGCGCTCGGGATCCTGCACATACAGGGCGCCGGCCGAGAAGCCGAACAACTCGAGGAGCTGCGACAGGATGGACTGGTAGGTGCCCGATCCTGGGGCCAGCGCGACCAGCTCGGCGCTGAGTGTCTGGAGGATGTGTAGCTCCTGCGCTCGAGCCTCGGCGGCCTCGGCGCGTTCTCGGGCACGGGCAAGCAACGTGGAGATGAGGATGGACAGGCCCAAGAACACGAAGAGGACCACGGCGTCCTCGGCGCGGGCGATCACGAAGGTGTGGTAGGGCGGCAGGAAGAAGAAGTTGAACGCGAGAAACCCGAGGAGCGAGGCGAGGATGCCGGGCCCGAGCCCTCCGACGGCGGCGGCGGCGACCACCACAACCAGGAATCCGAACCCCTTGGACAACGGGGTGGTGGCGTCGCGGACGGCGAGGAAACCCAGGGTCAACGCGAGGGTTCCCAGGGTCG
>Ga0307278_10000962_pt1 | contig 14215 bp, 16 predicted proteins | sample ER_DNA_117_FD_194482 | JGI IMG/M metagenome (GOLD analysis project Ga0307278, IMG submission 194482) | Bulk soil microbial communities from the East River watershed near Crested Butte, Colorado, United States - ER_DNA_117 | ecosystem: Environmental > Terrestrial > Soil > Floodplain | place... | reverse complement strand
CCGCCACCGCCGCCGCCAGCCCCGCCAGCCGATCTGTTCCCTCGGTCGAATGTGTGTTCGAGTCCATGGCGGCAACCTACCAAGCCCCCACCCGAACACAAGCACCAAGGACCAATCTGGGGACAACTTTTTCTGCCCCCTACCTTCGCTGGCACCTTGGGCAGAACGTCGTGCCCCTCCCCCCGAGAAGGACCTTACGCAGGGGGGTGGCGCAGCGGGGGCAGGGGCGGCCGGCCTGGCCGTAGGCGACCAGGAAGGTGGCGTTGCGGCCGCTCTCGCCGTTGACCATGCGGTAGTCGCGGAAGGTGGTGCCCTCGCGGTCGATGGCCTCGGCCAGGACCCGCCGGATGGCGCCGTGCAGAGCCAGGGCTCGCCGGGGGCCGACCCGGCGAGAGGCCGGGTGGATGCGCGACAGCCACAGCGCCTCGTCGGTGTAGATGTTGCCGACCCCGGCCACCGGCCGCTGGCTGAGCAGGTAGGGCTTGACCGGGGCGCGGGTGGCGGCCAGGTCGCGGGCGAAGCGGGCCGGGTCGAAGTCGTCCGACAGCGGCTCGGGCCCGAGCTGGGCCAGGGTCGGCAGCGACCCGTAGGCCCCGGCCTCGACCACGGCCAGGCCGCCGAAGCGGCGCACGTCCCGGAACACCAGCTCGCGGCCGTCGTCGAGGGTGATCCGGGCCCGGGCGTAGGCGTCGGCGACCCCGAAGTGGAGCACCCCGGTCATGCCCAGGTGCAGCACCAGCTCCAGCCCCTGGTCGAGCGGGCAGAGCAGGAACTTGCCACGCCGCCCCACCCCCTGGACGGTCCGGCCGGCCAGCCGTTCGGGGGCGTGGAAGCGTCGCTGGACGTCGGTCCAGACGGCCAGCGCCCGCCGACCGGCCAGCTCCGGCTCGAGCTGCCGGCGGACCGACTCGACCTCGGGTAGCTCGGGCATGCCTCCAGCCTACCCGGGCGCCGGCACAACAGCGCTGGGGCGGGGTCAAGCCTGGCTCCCCGATGGGCCGGGGAGGTCGTCGGGGACCGGGGCGCCGGGGGGCCAGCAGCCGATGCCGGCAAGGAACCCGGCCAGGCCGGGGGACAAGGGGTAGGCGGGCAGCTGGTCGAGCGGGACCAGGCGGGCGTCGGCGGCGTCGCCGCCGGCCACCGGCACGGCGGCGACGTCCAGCTCGGCCCACAGGTCGACGATCAGGAAGTGGTGGCCCTCGGCGATCCGCTCCACCACCCCGGCGATCTCGCCCACGTCCGCGACCAGGCCCGTCTCCTCGCGCAGCTCCCTGGCCGCGGCCACGGCCATGGTCTCGCCCCACTCGACCCGCCCGCCCGGCAGCGACCAGCGGCCCTTGTGCGGCGGGTTGCCCCGCTCGACCAGCAGCAGCCGCCCCGCCGGGTCCCTGGCCACCAGCCCGACCGCCACCTCCGGCCGCGGCGGCCGCTCAGAAGGTCGTGGCACTGGAGAAGGCGAAGCGGTCGATGGCCAGGACGGGGGCGCGGGCGGCGCCGTAGCCGTCCTCGGCCGCCATCTCGGTCTCGGCCCCGACAGCCCGGACCGACGCCAGCGCGTCCAGGATCGACTGGGTGAAGCGCAGGTTGCGCACCGCCCCCACCACCCGGCCGTCCTCGACCCAGAAGGTCCCGTCGCGGGTCATGCCGGTGATGGTGGTGTCCATCAGGTTGACCAGGTTGGTGTAGTGGAAGCGGGTGACCAGCAGCCCCCGCTCCATGCCGGCGACCAGCTCCTCCTGGGGAGTCCGGCCGGGCAGCATGGCCAGGTGCATGGGCAGCGCCCCCTCGGCCGAGGGGGCGGGCAGGCCGTGGCCGGTGGGCTCGACCCCGTGGCCGGCCGCGGCCCGGAAGTCGTAGACCAGGCTGGCCGCCACGCCCTCGTCGATCAGGGTCACCCGGCGCTTGGGGACGCCCTCGAAGTCGAAGCCGACCCCGATGGTGTCGGCGGCGGTGGCGTCGTCGACGATCGTGACCAGCGGCGAGCAGACCCGCTGGCCGAGCCGCCCGACCAGGAAGCTGCGGCCCTCGTCGTACGCCTTGGCCCCGAAGCCGAGCCAGCCGAGCCACTGGACCAGGACCGAGGCCGCGTTCGGCTCCAGCACCACCGGGTAGGTGCCGGGGGCGAGCTCGCGGGGCTCGCGGCTGTCGATCGCCTTGCGGGCGGCCCGCTCCCCGAGGGCGGCCACGTCCAGGTCGGCCAGGGCCGGCTCGGTCCCCTCGGCCCAGCCGGTGCCCGACCCGGCGTCGGCCAGGATCGAGAAGCTGGCCGCGGTGGTCGCCCCAGAGGCCCGCACACCTCGGGTGTTGGCCAGGGCGATCTCCAGCTCCCGGGTCTCGCAGGCCCCGGCCGCGGCCACCCCGGCCGGGAGCCGGCCGAGCACCCCGGCGACCAGCCCGGCCCGGGTCGCCGGGTCGGCGACGGCGGTGGCCTGGTCGTGGCGGCCGGCCCGCGGGTAGGCGGCGACCGGGCCGGGCATGCCCGGGTAGCCGGGGTCGGGCGGCATGGTCCGGGCCACCTCGGCGGCCCGCCTGGCCGTGGCCCGCACCGCCGCCGGGTCGGTGGCGTGCACGGTGGCCGTCCCGACCCGGTTGCCCTCGACCACCACCCGGACCCGGACCCACAGGTCCTCGCGCCAGGCCGACTGGTGGATGCGGCTGGAGGCGAACCGGGTGAGCCCGCCCGCCTGCCGGTACACCAGCGCCTCGGCGTCGCCGGCGCCGCCGCCGGCCAGCGCCGCCTCGGCCACCTCCAGCAGCTCCAGCCGGGTCGCCGCCCCACCCCCCTGCCCGCCGCGGGGCCTAGCCATGAGGCCCCCGGACCCCAACGTGCACCCCGTGGAAGCGGGCCGGGGCGGCGCCGTGGCCGACCCGGGCGTTCTGGAACGGCTGGCCCTTGCCGCAGTTGGGGACCCCCCACACGACCCAGTCCTCGGGCCCGCAGACGGCGTCCAGCGAGCCCCAGAGCTCGGTGGTCCGGCCGTCGTAGGTGGCGTTGCGGTACAGCCGGCCCAGGCGGCCGCCCTTGATCTCCCAGGCCGCCTCGACCCCGAACTGGAAATTGACCCGCCGGTCGTCGATCGACCAGGAGCGGTTGACGCTCAGCAACAGGCCGTCGGGGGTGTCGGCGACCAGCTCGTCCAGGCTGCCCTGGCCCGGCTCCAGGTGCACGTTGGTCATGCGGATCAGCGGCATGCTGCCCCAGCCGTCGGCCCGCATCGCCCCGCCGGAGGCGGCGCCGGTCCCGGCCGCGGTCTCCCGGCTGGTCAGGAACCCGGCGACCACGCCGGCGTCGACCAGCGGCGACCGCTGGGCACCGACGCCCTCGTCGTCGAAGCCGAAGGTCCCCAGCCCGCCCGGGGTGGTCGCGTCCGCGGTCACCGACATGGCCGCCGAGCCGTAGCGGAGCCGCCCCAGGTCGCCGGGGCCCACGAACGAGGTCCCGGCGTAGGCGGCCTCCATGCCCAGGATCCGGTCCAGCTCCAGCGGGTGCCCGACCGACTCGTGGAGCTGGAGCGAGAGCTGCTGGCCGTCCAGGATCACCGTGGTCGTCCGCTCCGGCAGCGGCGGCGCGGCCAGCAGCCGGACCGCCTCGGCGGCCACCCTGGGGGCGTTGGCGACCAGGTCGGCGGCCTCGACCACCTCCCAACCGCCGGCCTGGTACTGGCCCCGGAACGAGTTCGGCCAGCTGCGCTGCTGCAGGTCGCCGTCGCCGACCGCGGTCGACTCGATGCCGGCCCCGGTCTGGGTGACGGTCTGGTCGACCCGGGTCCCCTCGGTCGACCACAGCACCGTGCGGCGGCGCCACAGGTCCACGGTGGCCTTGGCGTGGGCCAGGCCGGGCACCGACCGCTGGGCGTCGCAGGCGGCCAGCAGCAGGCCCACCCGGTCGGCCAGGGGCACGGCGAAGGGGTCGCGCGTCACCGGGGTCGACCAGGTCGCCAGCGCCGGCTCGGCCGGGGCCAGCCGCACCGGGTCGCCGCCGGCGGCCGCCGACGCCCTGGCCACCTCGACCGCGCGGGCGGCCAGCGCGTGGACCCGGGCCGGGTCGAGCACGGCGCTGGCCGCGAACCCCCAGCGCCCGTCGACCAGCACCCGGACCCCGAGCCCGCTCGAATCCTCGGCCTCCAGGTTGTCGACCCGGTCGTCGGTGACGGTGAGCCCCTCGGTCTCCTCCCGCACCCAGCGGGCGTCCGCATAGCCGGCCCCGGCCTCCACCGCCGCCTCCAGGGCCAGCCCGGTCAGCTCCTCGGGCTTCATCGCCCTCCTCCGCGCTCCCACCTGCAGCGGAATGCTACTAGGAAGCCGACCCGCGACCCAGCTCGGTGGCGACCACGGCCAGGTCGGCCACGAAGCCCTTGTAGGCCAGGGCGCGCGCCTCCTCGTCGGGGGCGCGCAGGATCGAGGAAGGGTGCACGGTGGCCAGCACCCGGGGGGCGAGGTCGGAGTCGAGGAACTCGCCCCGCTGGCGGCTGACCCGGAACGAGCTGCCCAGCAGGGCCTGGGCGGCGGTCGCGCCCAGCAGCACCAGCACCCGGGGCCGGACCACGGCCAGCTCGGCCTCCAGCCACGGGAAGCAGGCGTGGACCTGCTCGGCGTTGGGCTTCTTGTGGAGCCGCAGCTTGCCCCGGCGCTCGAACTTGAAGTGCTTGACCACGTTGGTCACGTACGCCAGCTCGCGGTCGATGCCCGCCTCGGCGAGGGCCTGGTCGAGCACGCGCCCGGCCGGGCCGACGAACGGGCGCCCGGCCAGGTCCTCGCCGTCGCCCGGCTGCTCGCCGACCAGCATCACCTGGGAGCGGGCGGCGCCCTCGCCGAACACCGTCTGGGTGGCGTCGCGGTACAGGTCGCAGGCGGTGCAGCCGGCCGCGGCGGCCCGTAGGCCGCCCAGGTCGGGGTGGTCGGGGATCAGGTCGCGGGCCGGGCTCGGCGGTCGCTGGCGGGCTGGCATGGGCGGGGCCTACCACCCGGCCGGACGGCGGAAACGCGCCGGCTACTCCCGTGGGCCCTGCCGGTCGCCCACCCCGACCCGGGGCGTGGTCCCGCCCACCACCCGGCCCTCCAGCCCCGAGGTGATCAGCAGCAGGGCGAGCAGCACGATCGGGAAGAGAGCGACGACGGCGAGCATGAGCAACGACACGGCCGAGCAACCTCCTCGTCAGTTCGACCCACGCAGTCTGCCAGGAATATCGGAGGCCGGATGGGGGACCCTGAGGGCTGTTACAAGATCGGTACGGACGGGGGAGCCTACCGCGGCTGCGCTATCGTCGTCGCATGCCCGGCTTCGACCTGCACACCCACTCGACCTTCTCCGACGGCACCCTCGACCCCGAGCAGGTGGTCGCCCTCGCCGGCACCCGCGACCTGACCGGGATCGCCCTCACCGACCACGACAACACCGGCGGGGTCGAGCGCGCCCGGGCGGCGGCCGCCGGCACCGGGCTGACGGTCCTGCTCGGCTGCGAGCTGTCGGCCGAGCACGACGGCAACCCCGTCCACGTCCTCGCCTACGGCTTCGACCCGCTGGAGCCGGCCTTCGCCGCCAAGCGGGCCTGGATCGCCGAGGGCCGGGTCGACAGGGCCCGCCGGATGGTGGAGCGGCTGCGCACCCTCGGGGCCCCGGTGGAGCTGGAGCGGGTCACGGAGCTGGCCGGCGGCGGCGCCGTGGGGCGGCCGCACGTGGCCAGGGCGATGGTCGAGGCCGGGGTGGTCGAGGACATGGCCGCCGCCTTCGGCCCCGACTGGATCGGCACCGGCGGCCGCGCCTATGTGGCGAAGGACGCCGTCGCCCCGGTCGAGGCGGTCGAGCTGATCCACGGCGCCGGCGGGGTGGCGGTGCTGGCCCACCCTTCGATGCACGCCGGCGCGTCCGCCGTGCCCGAGCCGGTCATCCGGGCCATGGCCGCCGCCGGCCTGGACGGCCTTGAGGTCGACCACCCCGACCAGCCACCCCCCGACCGGGCCCGCTGGCGAGCCCTGGCCGCCGAGCTCGGCCTGGAGACGACCGGCGCCTCCGACTGCCACGGCGCCCTCTACGGCTACCGCCTCGGCATCGAACGCACCCCCGACGCAACAGTCGACCGCCTCCTCGCCCGCGCTTGACGCCCCCGCCCCCCGGCCTTGCCAGCTGGCAGGCTCCCGGCGCCGCAGCACCGCTGGCCCTCCCGGCTGGACCTTTGTATGGTGGCCTTGCCAGCTGGCAGGCTCCCGGCGCCGCAGCACCGCTGGCCCTCCCGGCTGGACCTTTGTATGGTTCGGGCATGGAGCTCGAGGTGGGGCCGTTCGACCCGGCGCTGCACATCAAGAGCAGGGACCATTACGAGGCGGTGCGCCGCGAGGCGCAGCTGCTCGCCCTCGCTCCCGAGGCCGCCCCGGCCCGGCTCGAGGACCTGGTCGACCGGCTCAGCCGCCAGTTCCCGCCCAGCCCGGTGGACGAGATCGCCGACCAGGCGTACCTGGCCAAGCAGCCCGCCTTCGTGGTGCGCTACGACCTGCCCGACGAGCTGGTCCCGGCCGCCCTCGACGCCCTCCAGCAGATCCAGGAGCTGCTGGACGAGTTCGACCGTTGGGCCGAGGCCGAGGGGGTGCAGCTGCTGGAGGCGCCCGAGGACATCAGGCGCTACCGCAAGGCCTACCTCGACCAGGTCCGGGCCCAGCTCGAGGCGGCCTCGGCGGCGGGCTAGGCGAGCCCGGTCCCGGCCTCGCCGCCGGAGGGGCCGGGGTTGGCGGCCAGCACCGCGTGGACGGCCGCCCCCAGCAGGACCCGGTGCAGGCGGCGGGTCATCGTCCCCTTGTCGAGGTAGGCGAACGCCCCGGCGTCGCGGGCCTGGCGCTCCAGCTCGGGGCTCTCGAAGGCGCTGAGCACCACCACCTGGGTCGCGGGCCGGGCGTCCTTGATCAGCCGGGTCGCGTCCAGGCCGTTGAGCACCGGCATGCGCAGGTCGATCACGACGATGTCCGGCTCCAGGTCCCTGGCCATGGCGACCGCGTCGGCGCCGTCGCCGCTCTCCCCGACGACCTCGAAGCCGGTCTCCTCCAGCAGGTCGCGCAGGGCCTCCCGCAGCCGGGTGTGGTCGTCGGCCAGCAGCACCCGCGGCCGCGCCGGCACCCGCCGCACCCCCCCGCCGTCCACGAGCCCCGCCTCCCCCTCACGTCGGAGCTGGAAAGCATAACCGAGTGTGGCAGGTCGGGCGTAGCCTCGAAGGATGAACGGCGCAGAACAGCAGAGCCTGCCAGGCATGGACCTGGAGCGGGCGACGCTCCTGAGCCCCTCGGCCCTGGAGCGCTACCGGCTCTGCCCGCTGCTGTACCGGTTCCTGTACGTGGACGGGCTCTGGCGGATGTCGCGCTCCAGTGGCCAGCAGGCCTTCGGGACCAGCGTCCACGCCGCCCTGCGCGAGTTCTACCGTCTCCCGGTGGGGCGGCGCAGCCTGCGCATGCTGCTGGAGCTGTTCCGCCGCCTGTGGGTCCGCGACGGCTTCCGGGGCAAGGAGGCCCAGCAGCGCGAGCGGGAGCGGGGCGCCGACGCCCTGCGGGCCTGGTACGGGCGGACCGACACCACGGTGGTGCCGCACGCCACCGAGCTGGGGCTGCAGGCCGCCTGGGGCGACGTCGTCCTCAAGGGGCGGCTGGACCGGCTCGATCCCGACCCGGACGGCGGGCGCGGGCTGGTGATCGTCGACTACAAGACGAGCCGCCGGCCGGTCGCCCAGGAGGCGGCCGACGCCGACGAGGCCCTGACCATCTACGCCGCCCTGGTCGAGCGCCGCCTCGGCCGGCCGGTGACCGGCATCGTGCTCGACTACGTGGTCGCCGGCGCCCGGGTGGTCACCGAGCGGCCCCCCGAGGTGCTGGCCCGGCGCCTCGGCGAGGTCCTGGCCACCGCGGGCCGGCTCCGGGCCGACCAGGAGTTCCGGCCCAACCCCGGGCCCTGGTGCGCCGGCTGCGACCTGCTGCGGCGCTGCCCGACCGGCCAGCAGGAGGTGGCCGGGGCGACCGCCCGGTTGGACTGAATGCCGCCGCTCGTGTATGCAGAGTCCGTGGAGGGAGCGACGCACGGCCGGCTGGGGCGCCCGACGGCGCACCTGCTGCTGCCATGCCGCAGCGACTCGGTGCCCATCCTGCGGGCCCTGCTCTTCCGCGACCTGGAGCGCTGGGACGTCCCCACCGAGGTGGCCGACGCCATCCTGCTGGCCGCCGGCGAGGCCGTCACCAACGCCGTGGTCCACGGCTCCTGGGCCCAGCAGGACTCGGTGATGGTGGTCCGCTGGGCGATGGCCGGGCACCGCTTCTCGTTCTCGGTCCAGGACCGCGGGCCCGGCTTCGACAGCTCGCGGGCGGCCTCCTCGCGCCGCGCCCACCCCTCCCAGAACCGCGGCCGGGGCCTCTACATCATGCACGCGCTGATGGACCGGGTGGTGGTCGACTCCGGTCTGAACGGCACCCGCATCCTGCTGGAGAAGGCGCTGGGTGCCCCGCCGGCGGGCTAGGAGGCCTGGAGGGCCGAGCCGGGTGGGGCTCGGCCCTCGGAAGCCCTTACTGGGACTCGGCCCGACGAGGCTCTTCCATCGTCGGCCACATCCGCAGCTCGTCCGCCAGGGCGCGGATCTCGTTGTCCGGGTAGCGCCGGTGGCCCCCCAAGGTCCGCAGGAAGGGGAGCTTGCCTTCCTGGGCCCACCGGGACACGGTCTTCGGCGACACGTGGAGAAGACCGGCCACCTCGGAGGTCCGCAGATACGTCGGCCTGCTGGTCCGGCTCATCGCTCGACACCCCTTTACGGTTGTCGTCCCGGTTGAGGACTTTCTGTTGTCCCCGGGGGACACTACATCCCTTCACCAAACCTACTGAATCAGCTGTTCTACCTAGCAAGTTCGATCCCGACGTACCGCCCGGTACGTACGATTGTGAACTTGCTCTGTGACCCGTATCGTTTCGGGCGCCCGCGGCGCCTGCAGTGGTACGGGAGACGCGGCGTCGTGGTCTCCGGGGGACCCTTCAGTGCCCGGTGCATCGGGGGAAGCCGGCCAGTGAGGGCAGACCGCGGCGTCGCGCCCATCCGCCCCACGCGCTCACGCCTCGGTCAGGTCACCTGGCCACCTTCATGGTCGAATGCTGCCCATGGGCGGGCCGACCGACCGACGGAGGAGCCGATGGGTGCGCTGGACGGCAAGGTGGTGGTCGTCACCGGGGCCGGGCAGGGGATCGGGCGCGAGGAGGCGCTGGCCTGCGCCCGGGCCGGTGCCGCGGTCGTGGCCGACGACCTGGCCGGGGCGGCCTCCACGGCGGCGGCGGTCACCGCCGGCGGGGGCAGGGCGCTGGCCCTCGAGCACGACGTCGGCGACTTCGAGGCCGCCGGGCGGCTGGTGGCCGCGGCCGTCGACACCTTCGGTGGGCTGGACGGCGTGGTCAACAACGCCGGGGTGGTGCGCGACCGGATGGTGTTCAACATGGCCCCCGACGAGTTCGACCTGGTGCTGCGGGTCAACCTCCGGGCCACCTTCAACATGACCCGCCACGCCGCCGCCTGGTGGAAGGGGCAGGGCCGCCCGGGGGCGATCGTGAACACCACCTCGACCTCGGGCATCCTCGGCAACCTGGGCCAGTCCAACTACGGCGCCGCCAAGGCCGGGGTGGCCGCCTTCACCGTCATCTGCGCCCTGGAGCTGGCCCGCTACGGCATCCGGGTCAACGCGATCGCCCCCGGCGCCCGCACCGCCATGACCGAGGGCGCCTTCGGCCAGCTCGACTTCCCCGGCGAGTTCGACCCCCTCGACCCGGCGAACGTGGCCCCGGTGGTGGTGTGGCTGCTGTCGGACGCCGCCGCCGAGGTCTCCGGCCAGGTCGTCGGCATCACCGGCGGCCTGGTCGAGCTGTACGAGGGCTGGCACGTGGTCGCCAGCCGGGAGCTGGCCCGCCGCTGGACCCCCGAGGAGCTGGCCGCCGCCGCCCCCGACCTGTTCGGCGACCGCCCGACCCGCGCCCCCTGGCGCACCTCCAGCCTCCGCCGCCTCATCGAGGAGGCCCGGGGCGGCGGCTAGAGGGCGGCGCTGTAGGCGCGGCCGGCGGTGACCAGCTCGACCCCGGACAGCCCCGGGACCGGGACCGGGGAGGTGCGGCGGGTGGTGGTGCCGTCGCCGAGCTGGCCGTAGGTGTTGGCGCCCCAGGCGCGGACGGTGCCGTCGTCGAGGACGGCCAGGCCGTGGTCGCGGCCCCCGGCGATCGACGCCACCCCGGTGAGGGTGCCGACCCGAACCGGGGTGGAGCGGTTGGCCAGGGCGCCGTTGCCGAGCTGGCCGAGGTTGTTGCGGCCCCAGGCCCGCACCGTGCCGTCGCCCAGCAGGGCCAGGCTGTGGTAGGCGCCGGCGGCGACCGCGACCACCCCGGCCAGCCCGCTCACCCGCACCGGGGTGGAGCGGTTGGTGGTGGTGCCGTCGCCGAGCTGGCCGTAGGCGTTGTGCCCGAACCCCCACACGGTGCCGTCGTCGCGCAGGGCCAGGCTGTGGTCGCGGCCTCCGGCGACCTGGACCACGCCGGCCAGCCCGCTCACCCGGATCGGGCTGGTGCGGCTGGTGGTGGTGCCGTCGCCCAGCTCCCCGAAGGCGTTGTAGCCCCAGGCCCAGACGGTGCCGTCGTTGCGGATGGCCAGGCTGTGGCCGCGCCCGCCGGCGATCTGGGCGACCCCGGTGAGGTTGCGGACCTGGACCGGCCGGGTCCGCTTGGTCTTGCTGCCGTCGCCCAGCTGCCCCTGGGCGTTCATGCCCCAGGCCCGGACCGTGCCGTCGCCCAGCAGGGCCATGCCGTGGTAGTGGCCGGCGGCCGCCTGGACGACCCCGGCCAGGCCGGCCACCGGTCCCGGGGTCGGGCGGTTGGCCGTGCTCCCGTTGCCCTGCTGGCCGTACTGGTTCGAGCCCCAGGTCCAGACGCTGCCGTCGGCCCGCAGGGCGATCACGTGCTCGCGGCCCCCGGCCAGCTCGGTGGCGTCGTCCAGCCCGGCCACCGGCCCGGGGGCGAAGCGGCTGCCTCCGGTGCCGTCGCCCAGCTCGCCGAAGCTGTTGCCGCCCCAGGTCCTCGGCGTCCCCGGCCCGGCCGCGGCGGCCGGGGCGGCGGCGGCGCCCAGCAGCGCCGCCACCAGGGCGGCCAGGAAGAGGGACCGGGTTCGCATGCCCCGATCCTGTGGCATCGGGCCGGCGCTGCCCACCAGCAGATGCAGTAGAGTGAGCCCCATGGACGACAAGCAGGTCATGGACCGCATCGGCGACCTGGTCGAGGAGGAGCACCGCCTCGAGCGCCAGGCCACCGGCGAAGGCCTCGACGACATCCAGCAGGCCCGCCTCCACGAGGTCGAGGTCGCCCTCGACCAGTGCTGGGACCTGCTGCGCCAGCGCCGCGCCCGCCGCAACGCCGGCCAGGACCCCAACGCCGCCAACGTCCGCCCCGAAGGCACGGTCGAGGGCTACCTGCAGTAGCTAGGCGGCCTGGATGCCCTCCTGGCCCTCGGGGGCCAGGGCGTGGGACAGGACCTGGCCGATCTCGCTGGCCAGGTGGAAGGTCATCTCGGCCCGGACCGACTCCGGCACGTCCTCAAGGTCGGCGCCGTTGCGCTCGGGGAGGATGACCTCCTTGAGGCCGGCCCGGTGGGCGGCCAGGACCTTCTGCTTGACCCCGCCGATGGGCAGGACCCGGCCCTGGAGGGTGACCTCGCCGGTCATGCCGACCTCGGCCCGGACCGGGCGGCCGGTGAGCAGGCTGGCCAGGGCGGTGGTCATGGTCACGCCGGCCGAGGGGCCGTCCTTGGGGACCGCGCCCGCGGGCACGTGGACGTGGTAGCGCCGCCCGGCGACGTCGCCGTCGATGCCGAGCTCGGTGGCGTGGGCGCGGACGTAGGAGAGGGCGATCGAGGCCGACTCCTTCATCACGTCGCCGAGCTGGCCGGTGAGGGTCAGCCCGGGCTCGCCGTCCATGGCGCTGGCCTCGATGAACAGCACGTCGCCGCCGGTGCCGGTGACGGCCAGGCCGGTCGCCACGCCCGGGACGGCGGTCCGCTCGGCCGCCTCGAAGAAGAACTTCTGGCGGCCCAGGTAGCCGCGGACGTCGTCGGCGTCCACCACCAGCGGGGTTGCGGTGTCGCCGCCGGCGATCCTGGTCGCGGCCTTGCGTAGCAGCTTGCCGATCTCGCGCTCCAGGTTGCGGACCCCGGCCTCGCGCGTGTAGTCGCCGACCACGGTGCGCAGGGCGGCCTCGGTGACGATCACCTCGTCGCCCCGCAGGCCGGTCTGGTCGAGTTGGCGCCCGAGCAGGTGGTCGCGGGCGATGGCCAGCTTCTCGTCCTCGGTGTAGCCGTCCAGGCGGACGACCTCCATGCGGTCGAGCAGCGGCCCGGGGATCGTCTCGACCACATTCGCGGTGGCGATGAACAGCACGTCCGACAGGTCCAGCTCGACCTCGAGGTAGTGGTCGCGGAAGGAGTGGTTCTGGGCCGGGTCGAGGACCTCGAGCAGGGCCGAGGAGGGGTCGCCGCGCCAGTCGGCGCCGACCTTGTCGACCTCGTCGAGCAGGAACACCGGGTTCATGGTCCCGGCCTCCTTGATGGCCCGGGCGATCCGGCCCGGCTGGGCGCCCACATAGGTGCGGCGGTGGCCGCGGATCTCGGCCTCGTCGCGGATGCCGCCGAGGGCGACCCGGACGAACTTGCGGCCCATGGCCCTGGCGACCGACTCGCCCAGGGAGGTCTTGCCCACTCCCGGCGGGCCGACCAGCGCGATGATGGCGCCGGCGCCGCGACCGCCCTGGTCGGCCAGGCCCCGCTCGCGGCGGAGCTTGCGCACGGCCAGGTACTCGAGGATGCGGTCCTTGACGTCCTCCAGGCCGGTGTGGTCGGCGTCGAGGACCCGGCGGGCCTCGGCGATGTCCAGGGCGTCGGTGGACCTCTCGCCCCAGGGCAGCTCGGTCATGGTGTCGAGCCAGGTCCGGATCCAGCCGTGCTCGGGGCTCTGCTCGCTGGTCCGCTCCAGCCGGCCGATCTCCCGCTCCACGGCCGCCTTCACGGCCTCGGGCATCTTGCCCTCGGCCACCTTGGCCCGGTAGCCGTCCAGGACGTCCTCGCCGTCCTCGCCATCGCCGAGCTCCTTGCGGATGGCGGCCAGCTGCTGGCGCAGGATGAACTCGCGCTGGGACTTCTCCATGCCCTCGGAGACGTCCTTGCGGATGCGGTCCTTCAGCTCGACCTCGCCCAGGGTGTCGCGCGCCCAGGCCAGCACCTTCTCCAGGCGGGCCTCGACGTCGACGCTCTCGAGGACCTCGACCTTCTGCTCGAAGGAGAGGTCGGGGGAGTAGACGGCGGTGTCGGCGATCTGGCCGGGGTCGGTCATGCCCCGCAGCAGCTCGGCGATCTGGGCGGCGCCGCGGGCCTCGAGGATGCTCTCGACCACGGCGCGGTACTCGCGGGCCAGCCGCATGGCCCGGTCGGTGGCCGGGGCGTCTTCGATCGGCTCGACCTCGACCCAGGTGGCGGTCCCGGTGCCGGCCACGCCGGCGCCGATGCGGGCCCGGTGCAGGCCGCGGACGACCACGGCCAGCTGGCCGTTGGGCAGCTCGCCGGCGTTCTCGATCTTGGCAACGGTGCCGACGGTGGCGTAGCGGCCGTCGACCTTGGGCACCAGCAGCAGGTGGCCGCCGGTGTCGCCGGCGGCGCTGGAGGCCGAGCGCGACTCGGGCGTCTCCAGGGTGGCGGTCACGACCATCCCGGGCAGCACGACCCCGCTGGTCAGGGGCAGGAGCGGGAGGGTGTCGGTCGAGAGCTCAGGCATTCGTTCTCCAGGTCAAAGGGGTGCGACGCCATGGTCAACGCCGCACCCCGACCCGGCATTCCTAGAGGACGAAAACCGTTGAGGTGTTCAGGTGACGGTGATGGTGCCCTTCATCGCCGCCGGGTGGTACTTGCAGTGGAACTCGTAGCTGCCCGCCGCCGGGGCGGTGAAGCTGACCTTGGCGTCCTCGCCCCCCTCGACGTCCTGGTTGGCGCCGGCCTGCTTGAAGGTGAAGTTGTGCTCGACGGCGTCCTGGTTGTCGACCTCCACGGTGTAGCTGGACCCGGACTTGAGGTCGAAGGAGGCCTTGTCGAACTTCAAGCCCTTGGCGACCAGCTTGAGCTCGTCGTCGGCGCCCCCGCCGGCGGCGGCGGTGGACTCGGGCGCGGCGGCGGCCGCGGTGGTCGCGCTC
>Ga0307278_10000960_pt1 | contig 14242 bp, 14 predicted proteins | sample ER_DNA_117_FD_194482 | JGI IMG/M metagenome (GOLD analysis project Ga0307278, IMG submission 194482) | Bulk soil microbial communities from the East River watershed near Crested Butte, Colorado, United States - ER_DNA_117 | ecosystem: Environmental > Terrestrial > Soil > Floodplain | place... | reverse complement strand
CAGCGCCACGTAGACGGCGTCGAGGCCGAGGGCGCGACACGCGGCGTTATGCATCGCGGGGGACAGCGAGTGGGCCACCGGGTCGCCGATGACCGTGAGCAAACGCGTCTTAGCGCTGATCTCCACGCTTGCTCTCAGCCGCGAGTCGATCGGCCACCGCGGCCGCGAGGGCCTCGAGCTCCTGGCACGTGTCGCGGTACACGCCGAGATCGCCGCCAAACGGGTCGCTGACCTCGTCGCCACCCTTGCCGGCGTATTCGCCGAGCACGAACACCTTGCCCTCGCCGCCGAGCTCGTCGACGCGGGCGCGGTGGTGTCGTGCCATCGTGAGGATGAGATCGGCTTGCTCCACGAGCTCGCGCGTCAGCAGCCGGGCTCGATGGCCGGAGAGGTCGAGCCCGCGCTCGAGTCCCACGAGATAGGCCCCTTCGGATGCGGGCGCGCCGTCCCAGGCACCCGTACCGGCGGAACTCACCGTGACGTCGAGTCCACGCTCCTTCAGCGCGCGCTCGAGGAGGGACGACGCGAGCGGGCTGCGGCAAATGTTGCCGGTGCAGACGAACAGGACGTGTTGGGTCATGGTGCGAGTCGGCCGACAGCGCGTCGCAGCTCGGCGACACTCAACGTCCCTTCGCGAACGATGTGCGCCTGCGGCCTGGTGCAGTCAACTACCGTGGAAGGGGGCCGGTTCCCCAGCACTCCGCCGTCGAGCACGAGCAACTGCCCAGATGCCACCGCGGGCGCAAAGTCGCGCACGATGGCGTCGGCGCCCGGGCCAGGCGGCTGCCCGGGCAGGTTCGCCGAAGTGGACGTCAACGGCACGCCCAGCGCGGCGACGAGGCTGGCGATCCCCTGATGCGAGGTCCAGCGCACGGCGATGCCGCCCTCTGGCCCGCGGAGAAGATCCGGCAGCCGGCCGGAGCCGCCGGGCAAGACCAGCGTGAGAGGGCCGGGCCAGAACGCACGCGCCAGCGCATCGGCCGAGGCGTTGAATGCCAGCCCGTGCGCTTCAGCCATGCCGCGATCGCTGATCAATAAGAGGAATGGTTTGCTCGCGGACCGACCTTTCATCGCGGCCAGTGCCGCAACGTCCGCCTGTACGGCACGCGAGCCGAGGCCGTAGACGGTCTCGGTCGGGTAGGCCAGCAACCCTCCTTTTCCGAGATGCTTCACCACCTGCGGGATTGCGGTAGCAATCTCGGAATCCGATTGAAACCGGACGGGATTCACCGCAGCTCACGAGCAAGAGCCTCGGCGATCCGGAAGTCGTCGGCTGTGGTGATCTTGAGGTTGTACGGCGAATCAGGAATCAACTCCACCGGAAATCCGGCTCGCTCGCACACCTCGGCATCGTCACTCGGCGCGCCGCCGTTGGCGGTTGCACCGAGCTGCGCATAGGCGTCACGCAACATCTGCCGAGGAAAGCCCTGCGGCGTCTGCGCGCGCCAGATGCGCGCACGATCCACGGTGCGGGTGATACGCGGGGTCGGCCGGTGGCTGCCCTCACCGATTTCCTTGAGCGTGTCCGACGTGGGGACTGCGGCGACGGCACCGACACCCGCGCGCGCGCGCGCGATTACCGCGTCGATCGTCCCGCGACTCACGAACGGCCGCGCGGCGTCGTGGATGAGAATGATCGTCGCGTCGTCGGGCAGCGCATCCAGTCCGGCGCGGACGGAATCCACACGCTGCGCGCCACCCGGCACAAACTCCAGCCGCTCGCCTCGCAGTTTGCCGAGCCAATCGGGTGGACGCTCCGCGTATCCGGGCGGCAAGGCGATGACGACCTGCCGGACTTCCGGATGGCCGGTGAATGGCCGGAGTGCGCGCAGCAGCATCGGGACGCCGAGGATCGGACGGAACTGCTTCGGCTCGCCAGGGCCGGCGCGCACGCCCGCCCCCGCTGCCACGACCACGACACCGATGTCAGGCTGCGAGACGCCGGGCGAGCTCACCGATTCCCTCCAGCCCGATCACCTCGAGGTCTCCCCCGGCGGTCCCGCGAGACCGGGCGGACAGGAACACGCGCCGGAATCCCTGACGAGCCGCTTCGGCCAGGCGCCGCTCCACACCGGCGACGGGACGGATCTCGCCGCCGAGGCCGACCTCTCCCAGGAAGAGCGCGTCGGCGGGCACGGGACGGTCGTGCACCGTCGAGACGAGCGCGGCAAGAACCGCGAGATCGGTCGAGGGCTCGATCAGCCGCACGCCTCCCGTCACGTTGACGAAGACATCCAGATTCCCGAACGGCAGCCCGCCGCGGCGCTCGAGCACGGCGAGCAGCAGCGCCAGGCGGCGGTGATCGAGTCCCGTCGCGACGCGCTGCGGCGTACCAAAACCGGCTTTGGAGGCGAGCGCCTGGATCTCGACCAGCATCGGGCGCGTGCCTTCCATCAGCGCCGTCACGGCAGAACCGGATGCGCCGGTGCTGCGGCCCGCGAGAAATGCGGCCGCGGGATTTGCGACAGGTTCGAGCCCCGACCCCGTCATGCGGAAGACGCCGATCTCGTCCACCGACCCGAACCGGTTCTTCACAGCCCGCAGAATCCGGTGGTCCAGCGTCGCTTCGCCTTCGAAGTACAGCACGGTGTCCACGATGTGCTCGAGTGTCTTCGGGCCGGCGATGCCGCCACCCTTTGTCACGTGGCCGACGAGCACGACCGCCGGTCCCGATTCCTTGGCGAAGCGCATCAGCCGGGCCGCGCACTCGCGCACCTGGCCGACGTTGCCGGGCGCGCCTTCGAGCTCCTCCGTATAGGTGGTCTGCACCGAGTCGAGCAGCACGACGCTCGATTTCAGCTGCGCGGCGTGATGGAGAATCGATTCGAGGCGCGTCTCACCGAGCACGTGGATGCCGCCGGCGTCTTCTTCCAAGCGATCGGCGCGCAGCCGCAGCTGATCGGGGGATTCCTCGCCGGAGACGTAGAGGGTCGAGACGCCCTGGTTCTCGAGCCGCGCGGCGCACTGCATCAGCAGCGTCGACTTGCCGATTCCCGGCTCGCCGCCGACGAGCACGACTGAGCCGGGAACGATCCCGCCGCCGAGGACGAAGTCGAATTCGGCGAGGCCGGTCTTCCAGCGCGCCATTGCCTCGCTCTTCAAGTCGATCAAGCGGATTGGCGATTGGCCGGTTGGAACGCCCGCCGGCCCCACGGCCCGTCGGCCCGTCGGCCCCAGCGGCTCTTCAATCAGCGAATTCCACGCGCCGCACGCGTCACATTTGCCGCCCCATTTGGGCTGATCTGCGCCGCATTCGGTGCAGCGAAAGACCGACTTGCCTTTAGACACGTCCAGCCTCGAGCGAGGGAGCCTCGCGCGCCGTGTAATTGTCGAAGCGCGTGTACTCTTTCTTGAAGTGCAGCTTCACGGTGCCCGTGGGGCCATTGCGCTGCTTTCCGACGATCACTTCCGCGATGCCTTCGATGCTCTCGTTGGTCTTGGGATCGACCGGGCCGTCGTAGAACTCCTGCCGGTAGATGAAGCAGACGACGTCGGCGTCCTGCTCGATCGCGCCCGATTCGCGCAAGTCCGAGAGCTGCGGCCGCCGGTGCTCGCCGCCGCGCTGCTCGGGCGCGCGCGAAAGCTGAGAGATGGCGACGACCGGCACGTCGAGCTCCTTCGCGAGCGCCTTGAGCGAGCGCGAGATGTACGAGATCTCTTGCTGGCGATTCTCGACGTCGCCCGGCCCCTGCATCAGCTGGAGATAGTCGACGATCACGAGGGCAATATCGTGCTCGGCTTTCAACCGCCGTGCCTTCGAGCGCATGGCCAGGGGCGTCAAGGAGGCGGAATCGTCAATCCAGATCGGCGCCGTGCCGAGCAAGCCGGCCGCCCGGGCGAGCTTGGGATAGTCGTCATCCCGCAATTGTCCGCGCCGCAGCCGCTGCGCATCGACCAGCCCCTCCGAACACAGTAGCCGCTGCACCAACGCGTCCTTCGACATTTCGATCGAGAAAAAGGCGACGCCGGTGTTGTGCTCGATCGCGGCGTGCTGGACGATGTTCAGCGCCAGCGCCGTTTTTCCCATCGATGGCCGGGCGGCGATAATGACCAGATCCGCACGCTGGAAGCCGGCGGTGAGACGATCGAGATCGACGAAGCCGCTCGGCACACCCGTGACCGATCCGGCGCCAGATTGAAGCTGCTCGATCCGCTCCATCGTGGGCCAGATCAGCTCCTTGATGCGAATGAATTCCTCGGCCCGCCGGAACTGCGCCACCTGGAACACGCGGTGCTCGGCGTTGTCGAGCACTTCACCGGCGGTGCCGTGTCCCTCGTAGACGTCCTGGATAATCCCGGTCGCGGCTTCCACGAGTCGACGCAGCACCGCTTTGTCGCGGACGATCTTGGCGTGGTAGTCGACGTTCGCGGCTGTCGGGACGACGTCGATCAGCGCCGCGATGTATTCCATCCCGCCGGCCCGGTCGAGATCGCCGCGGCGGCTCAGCTCGTCGCGGAGCGTGACGGGATCGATGACGTCGCCGCGCTCGGTCAGCGAGAGCATCGACCGGAACAGCAGCCGATGTCCCTCGCGGTAGAACATCGTGTCATCCAGGATCTCCGCGGCCTTGAGGGCCGCGTCCTGGTCGAGCAGCATCGCGCCGAGAACCGCCTGCTCCGCCTCGTTACTCCACGGAGTCTGGCGGCCGGTCCACTCGGCCGCTCCTCGGTCAGTTGTCGAGGAGGCGAGCGGCGATACGGACGTCATCCCAGGTTGGTCTCTTCCAGTTGGGGTTCCGGAGCAGCGCGGCCGGATGGTAGGTCACGATCACGGGAATGCCGCGGAACCGGTGAACCTGATTGCGTAAGGCGCCAAGCGACTGTTTGGTGCTGAGCAGGCTCTGCGCCGCCGTCCCACCCATCGCCAGAATGACCTTCGGCTTGACCAGCTCGATCTGGCGATACAGGAACGGCAGGCACGCCGCGATCTCGTCGTACTGCGGCAACCGGTTCTCCGGTGGCCGGCATTTCACGATGTTGCAGATGTACACCTGCTCCCGCGGCAGCCTGATCGCTTCGAGGATCTTGGTGAGGAGCTCGCCCGCCCTGCCGACGAACGGACGGCCGGTTTCGTCTTCGGTCCGTCCCGGTCCTTCGCCGATGACCACGAGCCGCGCCGTCGCCGGACCTTCGCCCGGGACGGTGTTCGTGCGAGCCTCGCACAGCTTGCACTTGCGGCAGCCGGCGATGAGAGTGGCGACGTCCTCGAGCGACTGGGTTTGCTGGATCGGATCGACGGCAAATAGATCGCTCGAGGGTGGATCGAAGCTCAGGCCCGCAGGAGGAAGCTCGCTCGCGGGCTGGGTTTTCCCCGGGCTTGCGTCCGGGGTCAGAACAGCGGGAGCGGGTGTTGGTGCTGATGAGGAGATGGCGGGGAGAATCACCGAATCGCCCCCCAAGAGCCGCTGCTGCTTCAAGTATTCGATTGCCAGAGCCCGCGCGTCAGTCAAAGCGCTTCTTCCACCACGTCGAGGATTCGTTCGGCCACGTCGCGCTTGGAGAGGAGCGGCAGATCGACGCGCCGCCCCCCTTTTCCCAGCACCGTGACACGATTCGTCGGAACCTCGAATCCCGCGCCGGGCTCGAGCGCGTCGTTGAGGACCACGAAGTCGAGGGCTTTATCTTGCAGTTTCTCGCGGGCCCGCGCCAGACCGTCACCGGTCTCGAGGGCAAAGCCCACCACGACGCATCCGGGTGGCCGCTTGAGCGAACGCAAAATATCGGGCGTCACCTCCAGCTCGAGCGTCATCGCTCCCGAGGCGCGGGGGCGTTTCACTTTTCCGCCGACTTTCGGTTTGAAGTCGGCGGGCGCCGCGGCCATGAACAATGCGGCCGCGTTCTTCATCGCGGTTTGCACCGCCTGCTGCATTTGGTCCGTCGTCTCGACGCGTCGCGTCTCCACGCCTCCCGGTGGCGTCAGCTCGGTCGGTCCGCTTACGAGCACGACGGCCGCGCCACGCGCGAGCGCGGCCTCCGCGAGCGCGTACCCCATTCGGCCGCTCGAGGGATTCGTGATCACGCGCACGGGATCGAGGTGTTCTCGCGTCGGCCCCGCCGTGACCACGACCCGCTTGCCAGACCATTTGCTGTGGTTGTTGTGGCCCCCGCTCAGCAGCCGCTCGGCCGCCGCAAAGATCGCCTCGGGCTCGCTCATTCGTCCCGGCCGCTCGCTCGGACCTTCAGCGAGCGCGCCGATCTCGGGGCCGACGAAATGCCAGCCACGCTCCTTGAGCGTCTTGATGTTTGCGGTGGTCGCGGGATTGGCGTACATCGCGTCGTTCATCGCCGGCGCGACGAGCACGGGACGGTCCGCGCGCGCGAGCAGCAGCGTGGTGAGCAGATCGTCGGCCATGCCCATCGCGGCGCGCGCCAGGACACTGGCGGTCGCCGGCGCGACGATCACGAGATCCGGATGTTTGGCGAGATCGATGTGGGCGAGCGCGTGGCCGCGTTCCCACAGCGACGTCAGGACGGGCCGCCCGGTCAGCGCCTCGAACGTCACGGGACGCACGAACTCCGCGGCCGCGGCGGTCATGATCACATCCACTGTCGCCCCCGCCTCGGTCAGGCGACGCGCGAGTGTACAGCTCTTATAGCAGGCGATCCCGCCCGCCACCCCAAGCACGACGTGCCGCGGGGGGCCGGGGGGGCCGGCGAACGGCATCAGGTTTCCTGCGAGCGCCGCCGCCGCACCAGGCGGTACTTAAGGCCGCCGCGGACGAGCTCGTCGAACGCGCGCGTGGTGAGCTTCTCTTCCCAGTCGACCGACCGATCGCGCGGGAAATCGTTTACGAAGCGCGCGAATTTGGCGGCCACCAGGACCCCCAGGTACTTGTTCTGCGTCTGGCCTGCGACTTCTGCCGGTGTCACGATCCGCATTGCTCTGCCTTTCTGTTTAGCTCGGTGTATCGTAGAGACGTCTGGCCTCGTCCTGGAGGAGACGCCCGTAATTCGCAATCCACTCGAAATCCTTCTGCTCCCGCGTACGGCCGCGCGTGTCATCGGCGATCGCCACGACTCTCTCGACGGCGGTCTTCAGGTCGTCGTTTCGAACCCACCGATCGAACAGCGTCGACTGTTGCAGCTCGTACTCGGCGCGGTCCAGTCGCCACCGAATCTGCTCGACCGAGTTGCTCTTCCGCTGCCGCAGGCGCTCCAGCAACACCCGCGGGTCACTCGGCAAGATAAAGATCGATACCGAGCGCGGCGGGGGATACTGGTTGCGGACCTGCCGCGCCCCTTCGACCTCGATATCCAGCAACACGTGTTTGCCCGATTGCAGCACCTTCTCGACTTCGGTCTTGAGGGTGCCGTACATCTCATCGCCGTACTCGGCGTACTCGAGAAACCTGCCCGCGCCGACGCCATCGAGAAACTGTTGGCGCGTCTGAAAATAGTAATCGACGCCGTCGCGCTCGTTTGGCCTCGGCTTCCGGGTGGTCGCCGACACCGAGAATCCAAACCGCTCCGGGTTGTGCTCCCGCACCGCGTTCGCGATCGTCGTCTTGCCGCCGCCTGATGGCGCGGACAGGACGACTATCCGCGGGATCACTCCAGGTTCTCCAGCTGCTCCCGGAACTTCTCGAGGTCCCCCTTCATCGCGATCACCGTCTGGGTGATACGCGCGTCATTCGCCTTCGAGCCCATCGTGTTCACCTCGCGCAGCAGCTCCTGCGCCAGGAACCCGAGCTGCTTCCCCACCGCCTGATCGGACCGCAGCGCGGCGCGGGCCGCCGACACATGCGATCGGAACCGCACCAACTCCTCCGTGATGTCCACTCGATCCGCCAGCAGCGCGATCTCGAGCGCCAGGCGCTGCTCGTCCACGTTTGTCTGTGCCGTCAGCTCTGCCACTGCCTGCTTGAGCCGCTCGTGCTCCGCCTTGAGCCGTGCCGGCGCCTGCGTTTCGATCGTCTGGGACGCCGCTTCGAGTGCGTCAAGACGCCCTTTCAGTTCGCTCGCGAGCGCCTGCCCTTCCCGCTCCCGCATCGCGACGACGTCGCGCGCGGCTCGCTCGACGATGGGCTGCACGTCCGCCCACTGTACCGGCTGTTCGCTCGTGCCATTCGTCGCGGTCAGGACGTCGGGCTGCCGCGCCACGAACGCGAGGTCCACGTTGCCCTTCAGCTTCAGCTTCTTCTTGAGCTGCTGCGCCGCGGCCACCACCTGCTTGGCGCGCGTCAGGTCGATGGTGACTTCCCGTTCTGGCCCCGGTCCCTCGACCCATCGTGCGGTCACCGCCACGTGGCCGCGCTCGAGCAGCTGGCGCAGCCGCTCGCGCATCTCGATCTCCACGCCAGCCAGATCCCCCGGCAGCTTCAGCTGCGGGTTGAAATAGCGGTGGTTGACGGTGCGGATTTCAATTCGCAACCGTCCGCGGAGCACTCGATCTTCGGCCGAGCCGAAGCCCGTCATACTGCGCGGCACAGGGCCTTAAATGTAGTCGGGTGTGCTAGTTCGTGAAGAACCACCGCGCCCCATACTGCTGCGCGCTCTTGGGATAGCCCAGTCCTTCCACGTAACTCGAGCGCATGATGTTGATGTTCGTCACGCTCCAGAACAGCGTGACGCCGGCGAGCTGCATCTCGAGGTTGGTGTCGACGAAGCTCGATCCGGTCATCGCCCGCCGGACGCCGGCGGTGTCGAGACCGCCGAGTGCAGAGCGGCTCCACGATTCCATGGCGACTTCACCGCGCAGCGCGAAGATCCCGCTCTTGAAGACCCGCCAGAACTTCGAGTAGAACGTCGCCGACACACGTCCATGCCGCGGCGGTTCGAAATCCCCGCCTCCAATCACCGGGTCGAAGAACCAACCGCTCAGCGTGAATCCGGGCGCAACATGCAGTGTGGCGTGCGCCGCGACGAACTCTGTGAGCGGCGTGGGATTCAGTGAATCCACGGTTTTGATCCCGGCGGCGAACCCGAGCGGCGCGAACGGATCGCGCCGGCCACGACCGACCTCGACCGTCACGCGGCGGTTCTCGAAGCGCAGCCAGCCCGCGACGTCCAACGTGCGATGCATGGGATCGGTGGTGACGAGCGGTGCCTCCGCGTCCTCCTGCCAGGCTACCTCGGCCCGGGCGGAGAACCCGAGCGGGAGCGTGAGTCCGGCGGAGCCAAACGTCCGCCAACCGTATCGATTGCCGACGTAGAACGATTGCCGGAAGGATCCGGCGAGTGTGATGGGCGAGAGCGGCACCCATCCCGCGCGCGCCTCGAACTGTTGCGGCGCCCCGGCGGCGCCGAACCGCGCGACTCCCGAAACCGACGCCGCGCGCCACGTCTGGCTGGCCTCGAGGATCGCGGCGGATGTCGTCCGGCGCGCGACCAGGGTGTCGTGACTGATGGCGCTCGTCCCGAGCGTTGCCGTGAACCGCCACCCGAGACCGTCATCTCGCTCCGCGACGAACAGGCGCAGCATCCTGTCACGGCGATCCTGGCGCCAGCCGTCCACGCGGCCGTCGCTTGCGGCGGCGCGATGCCAGCTCGCGCTCGACAGCTGAAATGATGCGCCTACCCGTCCGCCGGAGGGGACGTAGTCGGCCTTGACCCAGATGTCGCTCGTCCCGAACGGCGGCGTCGTAATAACCGGCGAGGTGGTACCGATGCTGGCCCAATCGACGAGCAGCGACACGCCAAAACCGGAACGCGTACGCGTGGCGTAACCCGCCCGGTAATCGGCGATGTCCGCTTGACCGGAGACAATGCCGACCTGCGTGCGCGGCGCTGTCGGACGATGTTGCGCGGTGACCAGGTACACCTGAAGCGATGCGGGGAGGATGATGACATCGACGCGCTCGATCGGTCCAAGCGGGATGCGCGCCGGATCGAGATAGACCGAGTCGCGGCCCAGCGGCTGCATCGGCATGCCATCCCAGTAAATCTCGAGCGACGATGGGCCACGCCCGCCGTACAAGACGATCTCGGGCTCACCGTACCAGCCGCCGCGCGCGACATAGACCCCGGGGATGTGGCTGAGGAGATCGCTCAACGTGCGCGCGCTGGAGAGGATGATCGAGTCGGCCGTGAACGTGTAGCGCGTGCCCTTGGGCAACGGACCGGGCATGATCGCCGGCGCGAACGTCGGGAGCAACGCGGTCGTCGTGTCGCGTGCGGTTGTGTCTCGTGCCGACGTGTCTCGTGCCGACGTGCCTCGGCCTGTGGTGTCCACCTGGGCAGAGAGAGCCGCAGGCAACAGGGCGAGGACGAGTAGTCCCGCCCGGGCAGGAATCAAGCGCCGGCGCGTTTGAGCAGGAACTCCGTGAACAACCGGACGCCGATCGCCGTCGGCCCCTTCGCGTGGCTGGCACCTTCCCCTTCCAGGTACGCCGTCCCGGCGATGTCGAGATGGACCCACGGGAAGCTGTCGACGAACTCGCGCAGGAACCAGGCGCCGGCGATCGTGCCGGCGGCGCGCCCGCCCGAGTTCTTGATGTCGGCGACATCGGACTTGAGCAACTCGCGGTAGTCGTCCCACAACGGCAACGGCCAGCAGCGCTCCCCGGCGCGCTCGCCGGCGTCGCGCACCTCGGCCAGCAGCGGCTCATCATTGCCGAGCATGCCGATGGCATGATGGCCGAGCGCGATGACGACGGCCCCGGTCAACGTGGCGGCGTCGATCGCGGCGACCGGCTTGAAGCGCCGGGCGTATGAGAGGGCGTCGCACAGAATCAGGCGCCCTTCGGCATCGGTGTTGATGATCTCGATCGTCTTGCCGAGGTGGCTCTTCACCACGTCGCCGGGCTTGATCGCAGTCCCCGAAGGCAGGTTCTCGGTAGCCGGTATCAGGCCGACGACGTTGATCTTCGGCTTGAGACGGCCGAGCACCTCGAAAGCCCCGAGCACCGCGGTGGCACCGGATTTATCGAACTTCATATCCTCCATGTTCGCCGCCGGCTTGATCGAGATGCCGCCGGAATCGAACGTGACGCCCTTCCCGATCAACGCCACGGGGGCACCTGATCCGCCGCCGTACTCCAGCACAATAAACCGCGGTTCTTCGGCACTGCCTTGCGCGACGGCGAGGAGCGCGCCCATCCCTTCCTTCTTTATCTGCGCCTTGTCGAGGATCGTCGCCTTGAATCCATGGGCTGCCGCAAGCTTGCGAGCCTCCTCGGCGAGGTAGCTGGGCGTGCAGACGTTCCCAGGCTGCATCTGCAGGTTGCGCGTATACAAGTACCCGGCCGCGATGGCGTCCCCAATGCGGCGCCCCGCCTCCGCTTCGTCCTTGTCCGCCGCGTCGATCACCAGCTCGACGGACTCGATCTCGGGGTTGGGGTCCTCCGGCTGTTTCTTGAGCTCCGTGAACTGCCAACCACCCTGCGCCGCGCCCTCGATGGCCACCTGTGCCAGCTCGGCCGCGCCGAGACTGCCGCGTGCCTCTTTCGCGACGGCGATGGAGAACGTCTTGGTCCCCAGGCTGCGGGCGCGCTTCGCCGCGACCGCCGCCGCGCGCCGGACGGCACTCCGCGTGATCTCGTTAGCCTTGCCGACGCCGACGAGCAGTATCCGCTCAGCCTTGCCGGCGCCGTAGATGAGGAGCGTCTCGTCTTTCTTGCCCTTGTAGTCGCCCGAGGCAATGGCACGCTCCAAATTTGCCTCGAGCTTCGGTACCGATCCCTGAGCGACGAGCAGCGCCAGGAGTGGCGTGTCAACGTTCGCGAGCGGCTTCGTCGAGATGAGAGTCTTCATGACAGGTGCTCGATGATGGCGTCGGCGAACGCGGAGGTCGAGACCTCGGTCGCGCCGGGCATTTGGCGCGCGAGGTCGTACGTGACACGTTTCGCCGCGATCGCGCCCTCCAGCCCGCCCACGATGGCGCGCGCCACCTCATCCCAGCCCATCTCCTCGAACATCATCACCCCGGAGAGAATCACACTGCTCGGATTGACCTTGTCCTGGCCCGCGTATTTCGGTGCGGTGCCGTGGGTCGCCTCATACACCGCGTAGCCATCCCCGACATTGCCGCCCGGGGCGAGCCCGAGGCCGCCGACCTGCGCGGCCGCCGCGTCCGACAGGTAGTCGCCGTTGAGATTCGGCGCCGCGATCACCGCGTACTCGTCGGGCCGCAGCACGAGCTGCTGAAACATCGCGTCCGCGATGCGATCCTTGATGACGACCTTGCCGATGTCCTCCTTGCGCTTGCCGCCCTCCGCCTCAGTCACCGTCTGCGCGCCGAAGCGCTCTTTCGCGATTTCGTAGCCCCAATCGCGGAAGCCCCCTTCGGTGAACTTCATGATGTTGCCCTTGTGGACCAGCGTCACCGAGGGGCGCTTGCGTTTGATCGCGTATTGGATCGCTTTCACGACGAGACGCTGCGAGCCGAATTTCGACATCGGCTTGATGCCGATGGCGCTCTTCTCGCGGATCTTCGCGCCGAAGCGGCGCTGGAGAAACTCGATGACCGCGTCGGCCTCCGGGCTCTCGGCCTTGTACTCGATGCCGGCGTAAACGTCCTCGATGTTCTCCCGGAAAATGACGACGTCGAGTTTGCCGGGCTCCTTTACAGGCGCGGGCACGCCGGCGAAGTAGCGGACGGGTCGGATGCAGGCGTACAGGTCGAGGATCTGGCGGAGGGCGACGTTCAGCGACCGGATCCCGCCGCCCACGGGCGTCGTCAGCGGCCCCTTGATCGCGACACGATGCTCGCGGATGACCGCGAGCGTCTCCTCAGGCAGCCAGTTGCCATTCTGATTGAACGATTTCTCGCCGGCCAGCACTTCGCGCCACACGATGCTGCGCTTGCCGCCCGACGTTTTGGCCAACGCGGCGTCGAATACCTTGGCCGAGGCCCGCCAGATGTCGGGCCCGGTGCCATCGCCTTCGATGAAGGGAATGACGGGATGGTCAGGGACGATCCAATGGCCGTCCCGGAATTCGATTTTGGCGCCCACGGCGCCGCCGCGACGGCCTTCAACCTGTGTTGGCATGGCCCCCAGTTTACCACAAAAAGGCCCGCCTTTGCAGGAGAGCCTGTGACCTACCGGAACGAGAGGGGTCACATGGGTAAGGGACTTATGCGAATCACACCTTTGAGCGTCAGCGGAACCCTGCTCGTCGTGTTGGTGAGCGGCTGCTTTGACGGCACAGGCTCCGGCCTCGTTGGCATCAGCGGCGGCAATGGCGGCAACGGCAGCAACAGCCCGCCGGTTCTGGGGTTCTTCGTGCAGCCGAATTCGGCCGATGTCGGTCAGGTCATCACGCCGCCGGTCGAGGTCGTGGCGCAGGATTCCGTCGGTGGCACGGACAGCTCATTCACCGGCAGCATCACGATCAGCCTCGCATCCAATTCGACGGGTGCCTCATTGAGTGGCACCACCGTCGTGCGACCGGTGAACGGGATCGCGAGCTTCGGCAACCTCGCGATCGATAAGGCCGGGACATACACGCTTCAGGCAAGCACGAGCGGCGCCACATCGATCGTGAGCGGCGCGTTCACGATCAACACGCCGAACGCGGCTTCTTCTCAGAGTCTGTAGCCCGTCAAAACACCCGCCGCAGTCTGTAAGAAGAGCATCCCCGAAATATCGTCCACCGCATACACGGGCTCGCGCTGCTTGCCGAGGTCTACGCGCGAGCGCGGCTGCGCGGTGTCCTTGTCGATTTGTAGTAGGACATTGCCGCTCCCATCGGGTGACTTCGTCAGTACGAACACGGATCCCGGTGTCGCGAGCGACGCCTTGAAGCGTTTCGACGCCAGCGACGCGGCCTGACTCGAGTATCCCTGCAGTTGTGCCCCGCCCTGGCTGTACGCGGCGGCCAGTTGGCCCGTGATGCGTTTCGCGGTCGTGTCGGTCGCGTTGCGCGATGCCTGCGCAAACGCGTCCCCGTACGCCGAGGCCGCCGCGCCGTAGAGTCCGGCTCGCACGGAGTTGATCCGGTACAGTGCGCGCAGCAGCCCGGGCAGCTGCGGCGCCGGATTATAGACCTGCTGCTTGATCTGCCCGTCTCGACCCACGATGACGAGGTTCTGCGGCGAGATCAGCACGAGACCCGCGGTGCGAACCTCGAACGCGGTCGGATCCTCATCGCCCTGCAGCTTGATCTCTCCGCCCAGCGCGCGATACGTCCCGTCCTGGCGATTCACCGCGTAGAGATGGCGATCCTTGTTCGCATACACGTACATCGTGTTGCCATCGATGGCATACAGCAACACAGCTGATTTGCCCTCGATCGCGTCCTTGTATTTCGGTTCGCCGCTCGTCAGATCGATGATGTTGACTTCGCCATTCGTTGCCTGATC
>Ga0307278_10000959_pt1 | contig 14252 bp, 13 predicted proteins | sample ER_DNA_117_FD_194482 | JGI IMG/M metagenome (GOLD analysis project Ga0307278, IMG submission 194482) | Bulk soil microbial communities from the East River watershed near Crested Butte, Colorado, United States - ER_DNA_117 | ecosystem: Environmental > Terrestrial > Soil > Floodplain | place... | reverse complement strand
GGCACCTCCCAGACCTCCTTGACGCCGAGCGCCCACACCTGAGGCTTCGAGGCCAGCGCGAAGCGTGAGCTGGCGACGCCGGTCAGATGACCCTGCGTCCCCTCGGCGAGGATCGTGACGCGTGCCCTGATGTCCGAGCCCGGCTCGAAGTTCGGGAGCTCTTCCCCGTCGCGGCCGCGGCCACGGTCTCCCGTGCGGATCCCGACGACACGCCCGCCGGCGACGAGCAGCTTCCGGGCGGCCGTCTCGGGGACGATCGTGACGCCGAGCTCCTCCGCGCGCTCGGCGAGCCAACGGCCCATCTCCGCAAGGGAAGCGACGTGATTGCCGTGATTCCACATCGTCGGCGGCGCCGGGACGCGCAGCGCGCGCTTGGAGGTGAGGTAATAGAGGCCCTCGTGCACGACCGCGCCGCGGAAGGGCATGTCCTCCGTGTGCATGCCGGGGAAAAGCTGGCGAAAGGCCCGCGGGTTGACGACGGCGCCGGAGAGAAGGTGTGCGCCCGGTGCGCTGCCCTTCTCCACCACCGCGATCGGCACCTCCCCGAGGCGTTCGCGCATGTCCGGGCGCTCCTCGAGGAGCTGGGCGAGACGAATCGCCGCCGAGAGCCCGGCAGGCCCGGCTCCGACGACGAGAGCGCCGACGTCGATCCGCTCCTCCGGCGGATCGGAGGGCTCCGTGATGAACTCCTCCGGATCGAAGGGCGGAGGAAAATCTGCGGGCCGGACTGTCATCCCCCTCGCTTCGCCTTCACGAGCTCGGTCAGCTTGGGAACGATCTCATGCACGTCTCCGACGACGCCGAGATCGGAGTACTCGAAGATCGGCGCATTCGGATCCTTGTTGATGGCGACGATCGTGCCCGAGCCCTGCATGCCGACCTTGTGCTGGATCGCCCCGGAGATCCCGCAGGCGATGTAGAGCTTCGGCGCGACGGTCTTGCCTGTCTGGCCGACCTGGCTCGCGTACGGGTACCAGCCGGCATCCACGACCGCCCGGGTGGCGGCTACCGCGCCGCCGAGAGCCTTGGCCAGACCCTCTACCAGCGAGAAGTTCTCGGGTTTCCCGAGCCCCCGCCCGCCCGCCACGATCACCTCGGCATCCTCGATCGACGGACCCTCGCTCTCCTCGTGAGCTCGCTCGAGCATGACCGCCTGCTTCGACCAGTCCTCCACCTCGACCGGCACCTTCGTGACCTCAGCGGCGCCGCCGCTCTCGACCGGCTCGAAGGTCCCGGACCGGATGAGGGCGAGGCGCGGCTCGCTCTTCCAGCCGACGTCGAGGAGGACGGAGTCCTGGAGCGCGGGCCGCTTGCCGACGAGCTTGCCGTCCTGCTCTTCCAGGTCGATCAGATCCCAGTTCAATCCTGCGTCGAGCCGGGCCGCCAGGCCGGCCGCCACGTCAGCCGTGAGGACAGAGGCGCCGAAGAGAACGGTGTCGAAGCCCTCGGACTCGACGAGCTTGGCGAGGACGTCCACGCGTGGCTGCGGAAGCGGGGCCTCGAGTGCTGGGTCGTCCGCGACGAGAACGCGCGCTGCGCCGTACTTGCCTACCTGCTCGCCCAGACCTTCCACGCCCGAGCCGCAGAGGACCGCCGCGACGTCGTCGCCGAGCTTCGCCGCCTTCGAGAGGACACCAAGCGAGCCGTTGACCGGCTCTCCCTCGTGGTCCTCTACATAGACGAGGGTGGGCACTAGATGAGCTTCTTCTCGGCCAGGTACTCGAGGATGGCCTCGGCCGCGTCGCCGTTGTCCTCGATCCGGCGACTCTCGCCCCTGGGCGGCGGCTCGCCTACCGCGTAGACCTTCGTGCGCGAGCCGGTCTCGCCGACCTCCTCGGGGCCAAGTCCGAGGTCGGCGGTCGTGACCGAGTCCTGCGGCTTCTTCTTCGCGCCCATGATCCCCTTGAGAGAGGGGTAGCGGGGCTCGTTGATCGCGTCGGAGACGGCCACGACGCAGGGAAGCGGCGCCTCGATGACGTCGTAGCCGTATTCGGTCTGGCGCTTGACCTTCGCCTTGCCGTCCGCCAACTCGAGGCTCGCGGCCTGGGAGATGACCGGGAGGCGCAGACGATCGGCGACGGCCGCCCAGAGCACGGCCCCGTCGGAATCGGCCGCCTGCTGCCCGAAGAGGATGAGATCCGGGTTTTCACGCTCGATGGCCTTCGCGAGCACGCGGCTCGTCGCGATGAGGTCGGAGCCCACGAGCGCGTCGTCCGCGACGTGCACGGCTCGGTCTGCGCCGACCGCCAGGGCCTTGCGCAGCGAGTCGGCTGCCTTCGGAGGGCCCATCAGGAGGGCGACGACCTCCCCGTCGCCTTCCTGCTCGCCGATGCGCAGAGCTTCCTCGAGCGCGTGGGTGTCGAAATCGTTCAGCGCCCCCGGAACGCTGCGATCGAGCCGAAAGGTCTGCGGATCCATTCGCTTCGGCGCCGACGCGTCGGGCACTTCCTTCACGCAAACCACTACTTTCACGCGGCGTTCACGCGCGCGATCCTATCCACTCAAGGATCGAGGTCGTCCTGCCGAAGGCTCTGTTACGGTTCGGCCCTTCGCGCGCGAACCGGAGCATCTTGAAGAGCCACCGGACGACAGCCCGAGCAACTCTTTTCCTCCTTCTCCTAGGGGTCTCCGCCGGAACGGCGCAGGCCGCGTCTGTGCCTGCCGTGACCGCGTTTCCCGTGGTCGGCAACGTCACCTACAGCGACGACTTCGGGGACCCTAGGCCCCAGGGCCGCCACGAGGGGAACGACATCATGTCGATCCGCCACCAGCCCGCGGTGGCGTTCGAGCGCGGCAAGGTCGAGATCCACTACCGCAGCCTCTCGAGCACCTGCATGCTCTATCTCCACGGGGTCTCGGGGATGACCTACGTCTACATCCACCTGAACAACGACCTGACGATGAAAAACGACAACCGCGGCGGCTGCCGTCGCGGAGTCGCCTACGCACCCGGGCTGCAAACGGGGCAGACCGTCAGGCGCGGGCAGCTCGTCGGCTACGTCGGAGACTCGGGCGACGCGGACGGGATCCAGCCACACCTCCACTTCGAAGTCCGCACGCCGAGCGGACGCGCGATCAATCCGTACACCTATCTGAACAAGGCGAAGCGTCTTCTCTATCCAAGGCCCGCCGCCGCAGATCCGATCCAGCTGATCCTGCGCAGGGCGAGCGTTGTGTCCGTCGGTGCTGGGACGTTGACGGTGGAGACGCGCCGAATCCGGGTCTCGAGCCAATCCACCGGTTATGCATTCCGGCGGCGGGTCGTCCTGGCCCTTCCACCGGAAGCCATCGTCGAACGGATCACTTCGACAGGCCGGGTCACTGCAGATCTTGCCAGTGCCAGCCCGGGAACGGTGCTCCGCGTCGGCACGTTCAGCTTCGCGCCTTCCTGGGCCAGCCAGAGAGCCGCCGCGGGCGTGCTCTCGGCCGAGTACGTCACGATCTATTAGGGAAGCGCTTCGCGCAGATCCGCCGCCGCCCGCTCAGGGTCGGCGGCGTCACCGATCGCCCTCACTACCGCTACTCTCGAGGCTCCCGCGGCCACCACGTCGCGCACGTTGGACGCGTCGATGCCCCCGATCGCAAACCAAGGCATGCGCGCACGCTCGGCTGCATAGCGGACGAGGTCTAAGCCCACGGCGGCGCGGCCCTCCTTCGTCGGCGTCGCGAAGACGGGTCCGACGCCGATGTAATCGGCCTCGGCCGTGTCGATCTCGCGCGGCGCGTGCGTCGAGAGACCTACGCCGACGCCGAAGCGCCGAGCCGCATCGACCGGCAAGTCTTCCTGGCCCACGTGGACGAAGTCCGCGCCGCAGAGCACTGCCAGGTCGGGCCGGTCGTTGACGACCAGAGGGATCCCGAGCCGCCTGGTCACGTCACGCGCCTCAGCGAGCACGCGCAGGAGCTCCCGGTCAGGAAGGTTCCTTTCGCGGACCTGGACCAGATCCACGCCCCCGCGCACGGCGGCCTCGAGGAACGCCGAGAGGTCCGCGCGCGCAGGCGTGATGAAGTAGAGGCGCCTATCCGCCGGCGACGGGGCGGGCGACCACGAGCCGGTCTCCGCTCGCAAGCTCCACCTCCGCATAGCGGTCCCGCTCGACCGGCTCCCCGTTTCGCTCCACGAGTGCGAACCGGCCTCCGAGCCCGAGGCGATCCAGGAGTCGAGCAACCGTCTCCCCGGGCTCGACGGCCTGCTCTCGCCCGTTCACGACGATCGTTGTCAAACCGTCCCTCCGACCGGGCTGGACGGAACGGCCGTCTCCTGCTCGTCCATGATCCCGGCGAGTCGCGCAGCGCGACCGGCCTCGACGGCGAGCCGGAACGCGCGCGCCATCGCGACGGTGTCGTCCGCGCGGGCGATGGCCGTGTTGACGAGGACGGCGTCGGCGCCCAGCTCCATCGCTTCGGCGGCGTGGGACGGCGCGCCGAGCCCGGCGTCGACGACGACAGGAACCTCTGCCTGCTCGATCATGATCCGAATCGAATCGCGGAGCTTCAGGCCGCGCCCGGTGCCGATCGGCGCAGCGAGCGGCATCACCGTCGCGCAGCCGGCCTCCTCGAGTCTCTTCGCCAGGACGGGGTCCGGAAGCATGTAAGGGAGCACTGTGAACCCGTCGGCGACGAGTGCCTCCGCCGCCTTCAGCGTCTCCAGCGGGTCCGGGAGGAGATAGCGCGGATCGGGGATCACCTCGAGCTTGATCCAGTCCGGCAGCCCTCCTGCGCGGGCCAGCTTCGCCATGCGCACGGCCTCCTCGGCAGTCTCACAGCCGGACGTGTTCGGGAGCAGCAGGATGCCTTCCGGCAGGAAGGAGGTGACGTCCTCGCGCGGCTCGTCGAAGTCGATGCGGCGCACGGCCACCGTCACCATCTCCGCACCCGAAGCCTCGACCGCAGCGCGCATGAGCTCAAAGGTCTCGTACTTTCCGGTGCCCAGGATGAGGCGTGAGTCGAAGCTCCGCCCGGCGATCGTCAGTGTGTCTTCCATCCTGCTCCCTCCGCTGGCATGACCCAGATCAGGTTCTCCGGTCGCGACCTCGTGGCCGCCTCTCAGTCCCCGCCAGGGACTCCCGCTGAGAGTCAGGCTAGCAGCGAAGGACGGTGGCAGAACGCGCCGACGACGACCGAACCTGCGGTGCACCGTCCGGCAGACGAAAGGCAACCGAAACGGCCGTTCGGCTGCTCCTAGCGACCGCTGAAGCGCGGCTCGCGCTTCTCGACGAAGGCGGCCATTCCCTCTTTCTGGTCCTCCGACGAGAACATCATCGCGAAGAGCCGCGCCTCCGTCTCGAGGTTCGTCCGGTGAGGGCCCTGGAGGGCGTGGTTGGTCGCCTCCTTGGCGTAGGCGAGCGCGAGCGGGCTCTTGGCAACGAGGACGTCGCAGAGGTCCCGGGTCTTCGCCGCCAGCTCCCCCGGCTCATAGACCGCGTTCACGAGGCCGCGCTCGAGCGCCTCGGCCGCGTCGACGGTGCGACCCGTATAGATCAGCTCCTTCGCGTACCCGAGGGTCGTCGTCCGAGCGAGGCGGATGCTCCCGCCCCAGCCCGGGAGGATGCCGAGATTGATCTCGGGCTGGCCGACCTTGGCGGTCGAGGCCGCGAGGCGCAGGTCGCAGGCCAACGCCAGCTCGAGGCCCCCACCGAGGGCGTAACCGTTGATCGAAGCGATTGTCGGCTTCGGCATCGTCTCCAGCAATTGACCGCAGGCGTGCCCGAGCTCGCCCCAGCGCCTGGCCTCCAGGACCCCGAGCCCCTGCATGTACTTGATGTCCGCGCCTGCGATGAAGGCCTTGTCCCCGGATCCGGTGAGGACGACGACCCGCGTCTCGTCCTCGGCGGCAAGCTCCTCTAGCCGCCCGAGAAGCTCCTGCGCGTGCTCCAGATCGACGGCGTTGAGGGCGTCGGGGCGATTGACGGTGACGATCGCGACCCCGCCGTCGCGTTCGACGTCGATGCTCACGCTTCGACGGGAGCGTGCGACTTCAGGAAGTCGACGATCTCGGACACCGGCGCTCCCGGGGTGAAGACCTCCGCTACGCCCTGGCGCTTGAGCTCCTCGACGTCCGGCTTCGGGATCGTCCCGCCGACGACGACGAGAATGTCCTCCACCCCGTTCTCCTTCAATCCGTCGAGAATCCTCGGGATGAGCGTCATGTGGGCACCCGAGAGGATGGAGATGCCGACCGCGTCTGCGTCCTCCTGGATCGCGGTCTCGACGATCTGCTCGGGCGTCTGGTGCAGGCCCGTGTAGATGACCTCCATGCCCGCGTCACGCAGGGCGCGGGCGATGATCTTTGCCCCCCGGTCGTGACCGTCCAAACCGGGCTTAGCAATCACTATGCGGATCTTTCGCCTCGCGCTCATAGGGGGGTGAATGAGGGGGGCATGGCCCCCCTCATGCGAAGCAGCTTCCTGGCCACGTCGGCAAGTATATGGAGGTGCGACTGACCGTTATCGGCTCTTCTCCCGCCTGGCCGAACCCCGGCAGCGCCCAGTCCGGCTACCTCGTCGAGGGTCCCGGGAAGCTCCTCCTCGACTGCGGTCCAGGCGTACTGGCTCGCCTGCGCGAAGAGCGGATCATGCCGGATGCGATCTGCATCACCCACTGGCATCTCGACCACAGCGGAGATCTGATTCCCTGGGCGTGGCTGAACGCCTACAGCCCCGAAGCCGGGAAGAGCCGTCCCGAGCTCTGGTTGCCGCCGGGAAGCGCCAAAGAGCTCGAGACCTTCGCCTCGTTCTGGGGCGTACCGCGGATGTGGGAGCGCGCCTTCGAGCTGCGGGAGTACGCGCCGGGCGAGCCGTTCGAGGCTGCTGGGTTCACCATCGAGGCGATCCGACTTCCGCACTACACGATGCAAGCGTTCGGCTTCCGCGTCCGTGATCATGAACGCGGACGCGTGCTCGCGTACTCCGGCGATTCGGCGCCGACCGAAGAGCTCGCCGCGCTCGCGCGTGGCGCCGACCTGTTCGTCTGCGAGGCCACCCTCGCTGATGGAACGACCGACGGCGAGCTGCGGGGCCACCTGACCGCAGAAGAGGCGCTCGAGGCGGCGGACGGCCGGATCCTCCTCACGCATCGCCCCGTCGAGCTGCCTTCTCCGGACGGAGTCGCCGTGGCGTACGACGGCCTGACGCTCGACGTCTAGAAGACCGGCGTTTCTCTCCATGAGGGGGCCAGCCCCCTCATTCACCCCCGGCGATTAGAAAACAGGGGTCTCGCGCCATGAGGAGGCCAGCCCCCTCATTCACCCCCGGCGATTAGAAAACAGGGGTCTCGCGCCAAGTTCCCCAGACGTCGCGGAGGGCGTCGCACATCTCCCCCATGGTGACGTAGGCCTTCGAGGCGTCGATGATCGCCGGCATGAGGTTGATGCCGTCCTCGGCCGCGTCGCGCTTGAGGCGAGCGAGACTCTCTTCCACAGCTGCGGAGTCGCGGCGGGCGCGCAGCGCCTGGACGCGATCCACCTGCTTTTGCTCGAGCGCCCGGTCGATGGCCAGGATCTCGATCTCCTTCTCATCGGGATCCTCGTAGCGATTGACGCCGACGATCACGCGCTGCCCCGATTCGACCTCGGTCTGGTAGCGGAACGACGCGTCGGCGATCTCGCGCTGGAAGAAGTTTTCCTTGATCGCGGCAATGACGCCGCCAAGCTCACGAATGCGTCCGAAGTAGTCGTAGGCCTCGCCCTCGAGCCGGTTGGTGAGCTGCTCCAGGTAATACGAGCCCCCGAGCGGGTCGATGGCGTTCACAACGCCTGTCTCGTGCGCGATCACCTGCTGCGTGCGCAGGGCGATCTTCACCGCGTGCTCGGTCGGAAGGGCAAGCGCCTCGTCGAAGGAGTTCGTGTGCAGCGACTGCGTGCCACCCAGGACGGCAGCCAGCGCCTCGAGCGCCGTTCGGACGATGTTCACCTCCGGCTGCTGGGCGGTGAGGGAGACACCCGCCGTCTGGGTGTGGAAGCGCATGAGCCAGGAGCGTGGGTTCCGGGCCCCATAGCGCTCGCGGAGCTCCTTCGCCCAGATGCGGCGCGCGGCCCGGTACTTGGCGATCTCCTCGAAGAAATCGATGTGGGCGTTGAAGAAGAAGGAGAGGCGGGGGGCGAAGTCGTCGACTTCGAGCCCGCGCTCCAGAGCCGCCTCGACGTAGGCGAACCCGTCCGCGAGCGTAAACGCGAGCTCTTGGGCGGCGGTCGAGCCGGCCTCACGGATGTGGTAGCCGGAGATCGAGACGGGGTGCCAGAGCGGAACCTCGCGCGCGCAGAACTCGATCATGTCCACGCAGAGGCGCATGGACGGCTCGGGCGGGAAGATCCACTCCTTCTGGGCGATGTACTCCTTGAGGATGTCCGTCTGGATCGTCCCGCGCAGCTGGTCTCGCCCCACGTCCTGCCCCTCGCCTACGCAGATGTAAAACGCGAGCAGCATCGCCGCCGGCGCGTTGATCGTCATCGACGTCGAGACCTCGGCGAGCGGAATCCCGGCGAACAGGTGCTCCATGTCCTCGAGCGAGTCCACGGCGACCCCCTCCCGGCCGACCTCGCCCAGAGATTTGGGGTGATCCGAGTCGTAGCCCATCAACGTCGGCATGTCGAAGGCCGTCGAAAGCCCTGTCTGCCCGTGCTCACGCAGGTAGCGGAAGCGCGCGTTCGTCTCCTCGGCGGTCCCGAAGCCCGCGAACTGGCGCATCGTCCACAGACGTCCGCGATACATGGACGGATAGACGCCCCGGGTGTACGGATAGAGGCCCGGATAGCCCAGGTCGCGGTCGTAGTCGATCTCGACGTTATCGGGCGTGTACAGGGGCTCGTTTTCGAGCCCTGAAATGGTCGTGAAGAGCGCGTCGCGCTCGGGCTTTTGCTCGTAGAGCCCGCGCCGCCACTCTTCGGTTGCGTCTGTGTCCCGGCGGTCCTCGGTCGTGGCCATGGCCTCCTCAGATTCTACGCGGGCTCGCATTCCCCTTAGAACCGGCTTCAACCGTCCCTCGAAAGAGGGTTCCTAAGGGGTCGCAGACCGTTTTCATACCCGTTCCTGGCCGCAGCCTCGCCTGCGCGGACGATGACGAGAGAGTCAAACAGCAGCACCGCGTAACGGCAACCTGCGGCACAGAAAGGAAAACCATGACCACGTTGGACTTCGTAGCTCGCCACCCGATGCGCGTGCTGGGCGCTCTCTCTGCGCTCATCGCGGCAGTCGCGGTGGCAGTTGGATCGAGCGCGAGCTTCACGGCCAGCTCGGCGAACCCGAGCAACACGTTCGCGGCCGGGACGCTCTCGATTCTCAACTCCAAGGAGGGCCTTGCCGTCCTCACTGCGAGTGGCATGAAGCCGGGCGATTCCGCGACTGGCACGGTCGACGTGCAGAACACGGGCTCGCTCTCCGGCGCCTTCTCGCTCTCGCGCTCGAACATCGTCGATTCCGACGGCGCGAATCCGCTCTCGGCCAAGCTGAACCTCGTCGTGAAGGACTGCGGCGACTTCTCGAGTGGCACACCGACGTGTGACGCGGGCGATCCGCAGAAGTACAGCGGAACGATCGCGGCCATGGGCAGCACTGCCCTGGGCACGTTCGTGGCCAGCGAGAAGCACCGCTACGAGTTCGCGGTGACGTTCGACTCGGGCGCGGGGAACGCCTACCAGGGCGACAACTCGAGCGTCCAGTTCGACTGGGACGCCTCCTAAGGCGAATCGGACACTGAGCGACAGGCGTCGGGGTCGCCATCCTGCGGCCCCGGCGTTCCGGGACAACCGGCGCTCACGTTCCCAACGCCTGAAGAGGAGACGTCGATGACAACCAAAGCGGCATACGACTACCACTCCCGTTGGGAGCCGAGGAGCCCGCGGCAGCGGTTCGGCACGGTTCTGGCTACTGCGCTCTGCGCGGCATGCCTGGGCCTCGCCGGACTGATGCTCCTGCCCGGCCTCCTCGGCTACCAGCGGTACGTCATCACCAGCGGCTCGATGACCGGCACGTATGACCGCGGCTCGATCGTCTTCGACGACGTCGTTGCCGTCTCCGACCTCCGTGTCGGCGACGCCATCACCTACACGCCGCCCCCGGGCTCCGGCCCGAGCGGCCGCATCACCCACAGGATCGTGTGGATCGGCTCCGACCAGTTCGGCAGGTCCGCCCTGCGCACGCAGGGTGACGCCAACGAGTCGGCCGATCCGTGGACGTTCACCCTCGACGGACCGACCCAGGCTCGTGTGGCCTTCCACGTGCCCTATGTCGGCTACGTCCTCTCCGCCCTGGCGATCCGCCAGGCGCGCATGCTGCTCATCGGGCTGCCGGCGCTCCTGATCGCCGTAGCAATCGTCCTCAGCTTCCGCCGCGACGTGCGCAGGGCCGCCGTGGCAATGGAGGCGCGCTCGTCCGCCCCGGTAACGGAGGCGCGCTCGTGAGGCTTCGCGCTCTCGCGAGCATCCTCGCCGTCGCGGCCCTCGTCGCGGCCGGCGTCACCTTCTCCGGGGCCGCGTACACCGCGGCCAGCGCCAACCCGGGGAACAACTTCTCGACCGCAGCCGTCTTCCCGAGCGTGACGCTGACCGATCCCGGAACGCCGCTGCGCGGCACGGTCACACTCGATGCGACTACGGCGGGGCCGATCGTTTCCGTCACCATCCAGCGCTCGCCCGCAGGGGCCGGCACCTGGACGAACATCTGCACCGACCCGAGCTCTCCGTACAGCTGCTCGTTCGACACCTCCGTGCCCGGGGACGGGCTCTATGACCTGCGTGCCACGGCGGACACGGGCAGCGGAACGCTCACCTCGCCCGTAATCGCCGACCGGCGCATCGACAACACCGCCCCCTCGGTCAACATGACCGATCCCGGCACGCCTCTTTCGGGCACCGTCAGCCTCGCCGCCACGGCGACCGACGTCGGCGGCTCGGGCGTCTCCTCCGTCACCATCCAGCGCTCACCTGCAGGCGCCGGTACCTGGACGGATGTCTGCAGCGACAGCTCGTCTCCCTACTCTTGCTCCTTCGACACGACCAGCGTCGGCGACGCGCTCTACGACTTCCGGGCAGTCGGAACCGACGTGGCCGGGAACTCCGCCAATTCGACGAGCAGCAACCGTCGCATCGACAACGTCGTCCCGACGACCTCGCTGACGGACCCGAGCTCCCCGCTCCGCGGCACGGTCACGCTCGACGCAACAGCTTCGGACGGCGGGGGCATCCTCAACGTCAAGATCCAGCGCTCCCCGGCCGGCGCAGGCACCTGGACGGACATCTGCACCGACGCGACCTCGCCCTACTCCTGCTCCTTCGACACGACGGGTGTCGGCGACGGGCTCTACGACCTCCGCGCACTGGCGACGGATAACGCTTCCCGCAGCGCTTCGTCGACCGTCTCTAACCGGCGGGTCGACAACACGGCCCCGTCGGTCGCGATGACCGATCCTGGCTCGCCGCTCTCGGGCTCGATCACGCTCGGTGCGACGGCAACGGACATCGGCGGCTCGGGCGTAGCAAACGTCGTCATCCAGCGCTCCCCGGCCGGTGCAGGCACCTGGACGGACATCTGCACGGACTCCGCTTTCCCCTACTCCTGCTCCTTCGACACGACCAGCGTCGGCGACGCGCTCTACGACTTCCGGGCAGTCGGAACCGACGTGGCCGGGAACTCCGCCAACTCGACGGTCACGAACCGCCGCATCGACAACGTCGTCCCGACGGTCTCGCTCACCGATCCGGGCGCCAACATCCGCGGGACGATCTCGCTCGATGCCACCGCCTCTGACGGCGGCGGCATCCTCAACGTCAAGATCCAGCGTTCGCCGGTCGGACTCGGCATCTGGACGGACATCTGCACGGACGCGAGCTCGCCCTACTCGTGCTCGACGGACACGTCGACCTGGGGCGGCGACGGCCTCTACGACCTGCGCGCCATTGCCACGGACAACGGCTCGCGGACGAACACGTCGACGGTCGGGAACCGGCGCGTCGACAACACGCTGCCGACGGTGACGACGACGGATCCGGGCGCAAACCTGCGCGGCACGATCACCCTCAACGCGACCGCGAGCGACACAGGCTCGGGCGTCTCGTCCGTGACGATCCAGCGCTCGCCCGCGGGGGCCGGCACCTGGACTGACGTCTGCACCGATCTGAGCTCGCCCTACTCCTGCGCCGGCGTCGACACCACCACGTGGGGCGGCGACGGCCTCTACGACCTGCGCACCGCGGCGATCGACGTCGCGGGCAACCCGAACACCTCGGCAACCGTTGCCAGTCGCCGCGTCGACAACACGGCGCCCACCGCTGGCCTCACCGACCCGGGCTCGCCGCTGCGACTGACCGTCACGCTCAACGCGGCGGGCACGGATACCGGCGGCTCGGGCGTGGCCAACGTCACGATCCAGCGGACTCCCACCGGGACCTCGACGTGGACGGACATCTGCACCGACACGACGTCTCCCTACTCCTGCTCGTGGGTCACCACCGGGGTGTCCGACGGCGGCTACGACCTGCGCGCGGTCACGACCGACAACGCCGGCAACTCCACCAACTCGACGGTCGTCTCCAACCGCGTCGTCGACAACACCGGGCCGACGGCGACCGACATCCAGACCACGAACGTGGGCGGTGGCACCGCGGCTACGCCGGGGCAGGGCGACACGATGATCTTCACGTTCAGCGAGCAGATCGCGCCCGGCACGATCGTCGGCGGCTGGAACGGCACGGGCACGCAGACGGTCACCGTGACGATGGACACTGTGAACCACCTCTCGATCGCCGGCGCCACCCTCGTCAACGGTTTCGTCACGCTGGGCGGCACGGGTTACGTCAACTCTGGCAAGACAGTCGTCTTCTCCAACTCGACGATCTCCCAGAACGGCGCTACCGTCACGCTCACGCTCGGGACGCCCGACAAGCCTCAGTTCCTGGGCGCGGGCTCCGCCGGGCAGACGAGCTGGCCCGTCGCGGCGGCCCTTACCGACATTGCGGGGAATGCGATCACCACGGTCACCCGCCTCGAAGTCACGCCTCCGAACGACGCGGAGTTTTAGATCATGCTGCGACCGACCACCGACAGGACGCGCACGAGGGCCCGGCATCGCTGGGCCCGCGGCGCGTTTTTGCGGCTGGAAGTGCTGGCGCTGGTCGTCGTCGCGATCTGCCTGGTCGTTCTCTCTTCCTCTTCGACGCCCGCGCGCGCCGACCTCGAGCTGACCTCGGGCCCCGGCGATTCCCTCACGCTCTCGAACGACAAGGAGGGCGCCGCGATTCTCAGCCTCGGCGGAATGCGACCCGGCGACTCGGTGACCGACACGGTCACGCTCGGCAACACGGGAACGGTCCCCGGCGACCTCTCGCTCTCGATCTCGAACCTGCTCGACACCCCCGGGGCGGGCGGCGGAGCGCTCTCGGGCGCGCTCGACCTCGCCATCCGGGACGTCACGAACGTGGGCTCCCCGGTCACGGTCTACAGCGGCAAGATCGACGCTCTGACCCCGGTCACGCTCGGCACGCTCGCGGCGGGAGCCTCGCGCGTGTACGAGTTCCGCGTCTCGTTCCCCGATGCGGGGGCCGGCGCGGAGAACGCCTTCCAGGGCTCCGCAGTCACCGTCCAGTTCGACTGGACAGCCGTGAACAACGACGCCGACACCGACCCGCCCGAGACCACCATCACGTTGGGCCCGGCGTCGCTTTCGGCCAGCCCCGACGCAACCTTCACGTTCAGCTCCGACGAGTCCGGAAGCACGTTCGAGTGCTCCCTCGACGGGTCTGTGTTCGCCGCGTGCTCGAGCCCGGCCGCGTACACCGGTCTCGGCGACGGCGCCCATACCTTCGACGTGCGCGCCACGGACAGCTCCGCCAACACGGACGCGACCCCGGCCGGCGCTTCCTGGACGATCGACGCGACCGCGCCGAACGTCTCCCTCGTCGACCTCGGCTCGCCCGTACGCGGCACGGTCTCGCTCAGCCCTTCCGCCAACGACGGCGCCGGCTCAGGCGTGGCGACCCTGATCGTCCAGTGTTCCCCGGCCGGCGCGGGCACCTGGACGACGATCGGGGCGAGCTGGAACACCGCGAGCGTCGCCGATGGCAGCTACGACCTTCGCGCCCGGGCGATCGACAACGCAGGCAACCCAGGGAACTCCACGCTGCGGACGGTCATCGTCGACAACACCGCTCCCGCACTCGTCTCCTCGACCCCGGCCGACGGCGAGCTCGTGGCCGCGGCCGGCTCGCTCACGCTCGTGGCCGATGAAAACCTTGCTGCCGTCGACGCAACCATCGACGGCGT
>Ga0307278_10000958_pt1 | contig 14261 bp, 11 predicted proteins | sample ER_DNA_117_FD_194482 | JGI IMG/M metagenome (GOLD analysis project Ga0307278, IMG submission 194482) | Bulk soil microbial communities from the East River watershed near Crested Butte, Colorado, United States - ER_DNA_117 | ecosystem: Environmental > Terrestrial > Soil > Floodplain | place... | reverse complement strand
GGCGCACCCGGGCGGTCCAGCAGGGCGGCCAGGTCGATGGTCACGGTCACCTGGGGGCGCACTCCGCCGCTGGCGGGCAGCCCCCCGCCGGCCAGGCTCCGCCGGGCCAGCTCGGTCAGCGCATCGGCGCGCCGCTGCGCCCCGCTGCGGTGGTCGTGCGGGCCGGCGGGGCGGGTGAGGGGGTCCAGCGCCTGCAGCAGCGTCTCCCCCGCCTCCGGGTCCAGCAGCCCCGCAAGCGCCACCATCCCCTGCCAGGTCCCAGCCACATGCACCCCGCGCCGCTCGAAGCGGCGCTGCGCCTGCCGCTCCTCCCGGTCGGGGTCGGCGACCACCCGCAGCTGCTCCACCACCCGCCGCAACCGGCCCGGGTCCAGCCGGCGGGCGGCCTCCAGCAGCACCGGCTCGGCCGCGACGGCCGTGGCGGCGGCCAGGTGCTGGGTCCCCTCGGCCAGCACCACCGCGTGCCCATACGACAGCTGCCCTGCCGCCAAGGCCGCCGCGACCCCCGGCAGCGGGCCGCGATGCAGCGCCCGCGCGACCCGGACCCGCTGGCAGGCCGCGCCGGCGGTCAGCCGGGCCCGCGCCCGCAGCCACCCCGCCGTCGACGGCGCCCGCCCGCCGCGCTCGGCGCCGGCCGCGCCGCGCGCGTCGACCGCGGCCAGCTCCCGGAGCCACTGGCCTTCGAGGCGGTCCAGCAGCCCCCGCAGCGCCAGCACCCGCTCGGCCGCGACCCCGTCGGGCAGGCCGGTCAGGTCCTGGGCGGCCAGCTCCTGGACCGCGGCGGCCAGCATGGCCAGCCCCACCGGCTGGCCCGCCAGCCCGGCCGCAGGCTCCCCCGCCCGCCCGACCGCCGGCCCCACCGCCGGCCCCACCGGCGCCAGCCCTGTCGAAACTGTGTTCGAGTCCATGCCCGCAGGCTACCCCGTCCCGACCCCACCGCCACCCCCTGGCCGGCATCTGTGGATAGGCGGCGTGGGTCCGGACCGCCGCGGCGGGATCGGGACGGGAGCTGCGCGGCCGCCGCTCCCGGGTGGCGTCAGCGTCCGGCGCGCAAGCTGCTGGCCTGCCGGGTACACTGCCGCTTACCTGCCGCCGCGCTGGTGGTGCTCGGCGCGGCAGCCTCGGCCGCGCTCCTCGGCCGGCCAGGGCCCGCGCCTGTGTGGCGGGCCGCGGTGCTCAGGCGAGGTCGTAGTCGAGGGTGACGGTGGCGTGCCGCCTGGCCACCGAGGAGGCCTCGCCGCGCAGGCCGCCGGAGCGTTGCTGGGGTCGGCGGCGAGGGGACTCGAGCCTCAGCCGGTCGGGACCGCAGCCTGCTCGTGGCGACCGCCCAGGTGCTCGGCGAGGAAGCGCTCGGCCGCGGCGTAGAAGCGCAGGCGGTTCTCGGGCTTGGCGAAGCCGTGGCCCTCGTCGGGGAAGAGCAGGTACTCGTGGGGGATGCCCTTGTCGCGCATGGCGGCCACGATCTGCTCCGACTCGGCCTGCTTGACCCTGGGGTCGTTGGCGCCCTGGGCGATCAGCATCGGGATCCGGATCCGGTCGACCCGCGACAGCGGCGACCGCGACCAGAGCAGGTCCGCCTCGGTGTCCGGGTCGCCCACCCGGGTCTTGAACAGCGACAGCATGGGCTTCCAGTAGGGCGGCACCGACTCGATGAGCGTGATGAGGTTGGAGGGCCCGACCACGTCGACGGCGCAGCGGAACACCTCAGGGGTGAAGGTCGCGCCGACCAGGGCGCTGTAGCCGCCGTAGGACCCGCCGTAGATCGCGAAGCGGGACGGGTCGGCCCAGCCCCGCTCGACCGCGAAGCCGACCGCGTCGACCAGGTCGTCGTGCATGGCCGCGCCCCACTGCTTGTCGCCCGCGTTCAGGAAGTCCTTGCCGTACCCGGTCGAGCCCCTGAAGTTGACCTTCACGCACAGGTAGCCCCGGTTGGCCAGCCACTGCGCCTCCGGGTCGAAGCCCCAGACGTCGCGGGCCCAGGGGCCGCCGTGGACGTTCAGCACCGCGGGCAGGCCCGACCGGCCCGCACCGGGCGGGAAGGTGGCGTAGCCGTGCACGGTGAGCCCGTCCCTGGCCGTGAACGAGAACGGCTCCATCTTGGCGAGCTGGTAGCGCTCGAGCTCCGGGCGGTGCACGAACAGGAAGGTGGCCTCGCCGGAGGCCCGGTCGTAGGCGTAGTACGACACCGGGCCGTCGTCGGCGGTGAACTCCAGCAGCCAGATGCGGTCGGCGTGGTCACGGCCGAGGAAGGCGGGGTCGCCCGGGTGGATGGCGCGGATCCGCTCGAGGTCGCCGGCCAGCCCCGGGTCGAGCGTCTCGATCTGGGCCCGCTCGCGCAGCACGGTGACCAGCTCGGGCTGGTGGGTGTCGGGGTTGACGGTGAGGTCGCGCACGTCGTACCTGGGGTCCTCGAACAGCACCCGGCTCGAGCGCGCGGCCGGGTCGAAGCAGACCACCCGGGCCGCGTTGGCGTCCTTGGAGGTGACCAGCAGCAGCTCCCGCCCGTCGGCGCTGAACGCGACCGGGCTCGTCCCCAGGGCGTCCTCCGGCCCGACGACCAGGGCCGGCTCCCACTCGGCCTGTTCGCCGTCCCGGAGCATGACCGCGAGGCCGCCTTCGGGCGTCAGCGCGACGCCGCAGCGGACCCGCAGCTCCGAGTCGGCCAGCCAGCCCACGAAGCCCGGGTTCTCGGCGACCTTCTCGAGCTCGCCGGTGGCCAGGTCCACCCGGTAGACGTCGTGGAGCTGCTCGTTGTCCTTGTTGATCCCGACCAGCAGCTCGCCCGGGAAGTGCTTGTCGACCGCGACCACCTGCGCCTGCACGTTCTCGAACGGGGTGAGGTCGCGGGTGGTCCCGAGCACGAGGTCGACCGCGTACAGGTGCCAGTTCTCGTCGCCGCCGCGGTCCTGGACGTAGAGCAGGTGACGGTCGTCGTGGGCCCAGAAGAAGGCCCGGATGCCGCGGTCGCGGTCGTCGGTGACCGGCTTGAAGTCGTCCCCGCCGACCGTGCCGACCCACACGTTCAGCACGCCGTCGACCGGAGCGAGGTAGGCAAGGCGGGTGCCGGCAGGCGAGATGCTCGGGCTGACCCGCTCGGGGTTGCCGAACAGCACGTCGCGAGGGATCAGGGGCACCGTCGTCATGGGCTCATTCAAGCACGGGGAGGGCCTCCCCGACGCGGCGCCGAGGGGCCCCAAGGGTCCGCCGAGGCTGCATGCTCAGTCGAGGCTGTGTGCTCAGTCGAGGCTGCATGCTCAGTCGTCGTCGCGCGCGACCTTGGTCGGGGGCAGCTCGCCGGTCGCGCGCTCCCAGAGCCTGTCGACCAGCTTGCGGGCCGCGAGCACGACCAAGGCGGTGATGACCGCGAACACCACCCGCTTGGCGAGCTTGCGCGCCTCCGCGGGCGCGCGTTCCGACAGCTTGGCCACCTTCGCCTCCATCTGCTTGCGGGTCTCCTCTACTTCCTTGGCTGTTGCTGCCGCTGTCTCGCCCACTTGAGCTCCTCCTTCAGCTCCGCGGCCGTCTCCCTCAGCTCCGCCCTGGCCTTCTCGGGCGTCATCTTGGTGGCTCGGAGGCGCCTCCCGCCGATCAACCCGAGGACGGCGACCACGAGGAACAGCACGATAGTGACGATGAGGAAACCGAGCCAGTCGGGGCCGCCGATCGCCACCGCGATCGTGAACAGCAGGAAGCCGAGGCCGTAGAGAGCGAGGACCCCCGCGACGGCCAGGAGGCTGGATGCCTTGGCGGTGCTGGCGAGCCCCTCGGTGACCTCCTGCCTGGCCAGGAGGATCTCCTGGCGGACCAGCGTGGTCGCGTCGTCGGCGATGCCCTTCAGCAGCTGCGCTGTCGAGGGCTCGCCTGGCGGAGCGGCGCCGGGACCGGGCCGGGTCGCCCCGGTCCCGGGCGACGGCGTTTCCTGGGTGGCCAAGGTTGCTCCTTCCAGCGGTTGAGCGGATCGAGCCTGCACGGTCGAGAAGACGGTACCCGCTCCGTGGCTCTGCACCCACTACCCCGGGACCTGCCCCGCTATCCGCACGCCGGCAGATCGCCTACCCGCACGGGCAGATCGGCCCAGAGCAGCCGTTCCACGCCGAGGCGGTCAGGGCGGCGCGTCACCGTGGACGGTGCCGGCCCTCTGGCCATCCGCGAACGGCTCCTCGCCTCCGGGCGGTCAGGGCGGCGCGCAACCGTGGACGGTGCCGGTGCCGCCGACGACCTCGACGAGCCGGACCAGGGCCCGGCGGACGGTGGGTGGCATGCTCCGCCTGAGCGCCTCGTCCATCGGGACCCACTCGAGCCGGATGTGCTCGTCGGGCGACTCGTTGTGCGGCTCGCCGCGCCAGGTGGTGGCGACGAAGTAGGCGTCGGCCCGCTCGCCGTCGTCGAAGCAGCCGAGGGAGGCGATGTCCAGCGGCTCGACCGCGGCCTCTTCGCGCACCTCGCGCAGCAGCGCCGCGAGCAGCGGCTCGCCCGGCTCGGGCTTGCCGCCGAGCGCGTCCCACGCCCCCGGGTAGCGGCGGCCCCGGGCCCGGGTGCGGAGCCCGAGCAGCACCCGCGGCGGGTCGAGCAGGAACAGGGCGACGCTGGCCGCCCGGCTGGTGGGGACCTCGCGGATCAGCTCCGAGGCACCCACGGCCACCCGGCGCAGCGGACGCCAGACCTGGTCGTCGCCCTCCTCCATGAGGGCGACCTCGCGCAGCGGGAACGAGGCGCAGAACCCGGCCAGGTCGCGCGCGGCCTGCTCGATCTGGTCGGGCGGGAGGTCCTGGGCGACGGTGACGTGCGGGCGGAACGGGTGGGTGCGCCGGTCCAGCGGCGGCTCCCGCAGCGCCGCCTCCAGGGCCTCGAGCGCTGGCGCGCCCTCGCCGACGGCGACGAAGGCGACCGGGGCGTCGGGCAGGAAGGTACCCGCCCCGTCCAGGGTCACCACCGCGGGCACCGCGGCGGTGGCCGCCCGCTCCAGGAGCGCGACCGCCGCCGGCACGTCCTCGGCGCGGACCGACTGGGGCGGGACCAGGGTGATGTGCGGGGGCACGGCGTGCCTGGCCGGCTCGCGCAGCGCCCGGCGCCAGGCCTGGATGTGGAAGGCGACCGGCTGGGGCAGCAGCGCGACCACGGCCAGCCGGCGCCTGGGCATCAGGCGTTCCCGGTCGCAGGCGCCTGAAGCGCGCCAGGCCGGCCCGGGAGGAAGCCCATGCGGTCCCTGACCTCGGCCAGGGTCCCGCGCGCGATCGAGCGGGCCTTGGCCGCGCCGTCGGCCAGGATACCGGCCAGCCGGTCGGGGTCGGCCCGCAGCACCTCGTACCGCTCCCGGACCGGCGCGAGCCAGCCGACCAGCACGTCGGCCAGGTCGGACTTGAAGTCGCCGTAGCCGCGGCCGGCGTACAGGCCTTCCAGCTCGCCGACCGACCGGCCCGACGCGATCGAGTACAGCTCGAGCAGGTTGGAGACGGCCGGCTTGTCGGGACGGGCGACCACCTCGCGGCCCGAGTCGGTGACCGCCGAGCGCACCTTCTTGCGCACCACCTCGGGCGGGTCGAGCAGGTGCAGGCGGCCGGCCGGGGACAGCGCCGACTTCGACATCTTCGCGTCGGGCTGCTGCAGGTCCATGACCCGGCCGCCCACCTTGGGGATGTAGGCCTCGGGAAGCGGGAAGGTCTGCCCGTAGCGGGCGTTGAAGGTCTGGGCGACCTCCCGGGTCAGCTCCAGGTGCTGGCGCTGGTCCTCCCCCACCGGCACCCGCTCGGCCTTGTACACGAGGATGTCGGCCGCCTGCAGCACCGGGTAGTTGAAGTAGCCGACAGGCACCGCGCCCTCGCTGCGGAGGGCCGCCCTGGCCTTGAACTGGGTCATGCGGCGCAGCTCGCCCACGGTCACGATGTTGTTGAACATCCAGGCCAGCTCGGTGTGCTCGGGCACGTGGGACTGCACGAAGATCGTGCAGACGTCCGGGTCGAGCCCGACGGCCAGCAGGATGGTTGCTGTCTCCAGGGTGCGGGCGCGCAGCTCGGCCGGCTCGTAGGGCAGCGTGATCGCGTGCAGGTCCACGATCGGGAAGAAGGCGTCGAACTCGTGCTGCTGCTGGACCCACTGCCGGAAGGCCCCGACGTAGTTGCCGAGATGCGTGTTGCCGGTCGGCTGGACGCCGGAAAGGATCCGCGGCACGAGCGTCCTCCACTTGCTCGACGGTCTCGAAACGGCGGGCGCGCAGGCCGCCACCCGCATCCTAGCGAACGCGAGCATCTGGCAACGCCCGTGGCGCCCACGCGCGCTCCAGGCGGCGCCGTCAGCCGGGCCGGCAGTATCGAAGGTCGTGCCGCCGGACGGGCGGTGCACAGCACGCGCAGTCACCCTAGGTGGCAAGGCCCGCGAGGAGCCGCATGCGTGAAGCCCTGGCCGGAGTCCCAGCATGACTTCGGCCAGGAATCCCCCGCTTCAGGGCGCGGGAGGACGTCAACCGCGGAGCTGGCGCAGGACGTACTGCAGGATGCCGCCGTGGCGGTAGTACTGCACCTCGTTGGGGGTGTCGATGCGGACCAGGGCGGTGAAGCGCCTGTCGCCGTCGACGGTGACCGCGACCTCGCGGGGGAAGCCGTCGCTGCCGGCGCCCTCCAGGCCCTCGACGTCGAAGGTCTCGTGGCCGGTGAGGCCGAGAGAGGCGGCCGACTCGCCCTCGGGGTACTGCAGCGGCAACACGCCCATGCCGACCAGGTTGGAGCGGTGGATCCGCTCGTAGCTCTCGGCCAGCACCGCCCGCACCCCGAGCAGCCGCGGCCCCTTGGCCGCCCAGTCCCGGCTCGACCCCGAGCCGTACTCCTTGCCGGCCAGGACCACCAGGGGCACGCCCTCGGCCTGGTAGCGCATGGCCGCCTCGTAGATGGTGGTCTGCTCCCCTGAGGGCAGGTGCACGGTGACGCCGCCCTCGGTGCCCGGGGCGAGCTGGTTGCGCAGCCGGATGTTGGCGAAGGTGCCCCGGATCATCACCTCGTGGTTGCCCCGGCGCGCGCCGTAGGAGTTGAAGTCCTTGGGCTCGACCCCCTTCTCGACCAGGTAGCGCCCGGCCGGGCTGTCGCGCTTGATGACCCCGGCCGGGGAAATGTGGTCGGTGGTCACGCTGTCGCCGAGCTTGGCGAGCACGCGGGCGCCGTGGATGTCGGTGACCGGCCCCGGCTGCGACGGCATGCCGTCGAAGTACGGCGGCCGGCGCACGTAGGTCGACGCCTCGTCCCAGGCGAAGGTGTCGCCGGTCGGGATCTCGAGGGAGTTCCAGCGCTCGTCGCCCGCGAACACCTCGGCGTAGCTCTTGCGGAACATGTCCGACTGGATCGAGGAGCCGACCAGCTCGCTCACTTCCGCGCCCGACGGCCAGATGTCGCGCAGGTAGACCGGCTCGCCGCCGGTCCCGGTGCCCAGCGGCTCCTCGAACAGGTTGACGTCCATCGACCCGGCCAGGGCGTAGGCGACCACCAGCGGCGGCGAGGCCAGGTAGTTCATGCGGCAGTCGGGGTTGATGCGGCCCTCGAAGTTGCGGTTGCCGGAGAGCACCGAGGCGACAGCCAGGTTGCCCCGCTCGACCGCGGCCGAGATCTCCGGGCGGAGCGGGCCCGAGTTGCCGATGCAGGTGGTGCAGCCGTAGCCGACCAGGTGGAAGCCGAGCTGCTCCAGGTAGGGGATGAGGCCGGCCCGCTGGTAGTAGTCCATGACCACCTTGGAGCCGGGGGCGAGCGAGGTCTTGACCCACGGCTTGGACGCCAGACCCCGCTCGACCGCGTTGCGGGCCAGCAGGCCGGCGGCGAGCATGACCGACGGGTTGGAGGTGTTGGTGCAGCTGGTGATCGCGGCGATCACCACCTGGCCGTGGTCCAGGGTGAAGCCGGCCCCCTCGACGCTCACCGCGGCGCGCGGCCGGTCGCCGGCGTCGCCCACCTGGCCGCCCCACGGGGGCGGGTTGCGGTCGGGCTCGACGGTGGTGCCGGCCATCCAGGCGGGCGGGTCGCTGGCCGGGAACGTCTCCGCCACCGACTCGTCGGCGCCGTCCAGGTTGCCGTTGGCCGCGCTCTCCCAGGCAGCCGGCGGCTGCAGCGCGGCTGGCGGGGCCGCCTGCTGGGCGGGCGTGGCCGCCTCTGGCGCGGCGGGCGTGGCCGCCTCTGGCGCGGCGGGCGTGGCCGCCTCTGGCGCGGCGGGCGTGGCCGCCTGCGGCGCGGCGGGCGTGGCCGCCTGCGGCGCGCTCGGGCCCCCGGCCCGCACGGGCACGTCCGGTGGGGCCGGGGTGGCGGCGGGCGTGCCGGTCCTTCCCTTGGCTCCCTGGGCCAGCATCTCCTTGAGCGCGACCCGGAACGACCGCTTGGCGTCGGCCAGCGAGACCCGGTCCTGGGGGCGGCGTGGCCCGGCCAGGCTGGGCACGACCGTGCTCAGGTCCAGCTCGACCGTTTCGGAGTAGACCGGGTCGCGCTCGGGGTCGTGCCACAGGCCCTGCTCCTTGGCGTACGCCTCCACCAGCCCGATCAGCTCGCGCGGGCGGCCGGTGAACTCCAGGTAGCGCAGGGTCTCGTCGTCGATCGGGAAGATCGCGCAGGTCGACCCGTACTCGGGCGACATGTTGCCGATCGTGGCCCGGTTGGCCAGGGGCACGTTGCCGACCCCGGGCCCGTAGAACTCCACGAACTTGCCGACCACGCCCTGCTTGCGGAGCAGCTCGGTGACCGTGAGCACGAGGTCGGTGGCGGTCGACCCCTCCGGCAGCTCGCCGGCGAGCCTGAACCCGACGACCTTGGGCATCAGCATCGAGATCGGCTGGCCGAGCATGGCCGCCTCGGCCTCGATCCCGCCCACGCCCCAGCCGAGCACGCCCAGACCGTTGACCATCGGGGTGTGGGAGTCGGTGCCGACCAGGGTGTCGGGGTAGGCCTGGCCACGGTCGCCCACGAACACCACCCGGGCCAGGTACTCGAGGTTGACCTGGTGGACGATGCCGGTGTCGGGCGGCACGACCTTGAAGTCGGCGAACGCCTGCTGGCCCCAGCGCAGGAACGCGTAGCGCTCCCGATTGCGCTCGAACTCGAGCTCGGCGTTGCGGACGAAGGCGTCCGGTCGCCCGGCCACGTCGGCGACGACCGAGTGGTCGATGACCAGCTCGGCCGGGGCCAGCGGGTTGATCCTGGCCCGGTTGCCGCCCAGCCCGGCCATGGCGTCGCGCATGGCGGCCAGGTCGACCACGGCGGGCACGCCGGTGAAGTCCTGCATCAGCACCCGGGCCGGGGCGAACGCGATCTCCCGGTCATTGGAAGTCATCGGGTCCCAGCGCGCGAACGCCTCGATGTCCTCGGCGGTGACGGCGCTGCCGTCCTCGTTGCGGAGCAGGTTCTCGAGCAGGATCTTCAGCGAGAACGGCAGCCGCCCCACGTCGGCCACCGATGACAGCGCGTCGAGGCGGAAGATCTCGTGGGACCGGCCCCCGGCCTCCAGGCCGGCACTGGCTCCGAAGCTGTTCCCTGCCATGTCATGACCTCCTGATCGCGGCCCGCACACCTGCCAGTACCCTGCCGGCGGCGCCGCACGCCCGTCGACCGGGGGAATCTCGGCTCCCTCGTACCTGAGAGCGTACCGATCCCGGCCCGTGGTGGCGGCGTCAGCCCCAGGTGGCGCGCTCGCTGTAGATGTCGGTCTGCTCGGTCTCGGCGAGCCGGACGTGGTGGCGGTGCACCAGCCCGACTACTCCCAGTCCGGGTCCTAGTCCGAGTCCGGGTCCTAGTCCGGCCCCAAGTCCTGAGGCGAGCACCGCCCGGTTGAGCTCGCGGGTCGACAGGACGCGCTCGGTCACCCCAGGCCGCCCGCGGCACTCACCCGGTCAGCTTGGCGACGTCGGCCTGCTTGGAGCGGACCGCCTCGGCCGCCTCGCGCAGCTCGGCAAGCTCGGAGTCGGTGAGGGGCAGCTCCACCACCTCGCGCACGCCGCCCCGGCCCAGCCGGGCCGGGACCCCCAGGTAGACGTCGGCGATGCCGTACTGGCCGCTGACCCAGGCGCACACCGGCATGACCGCCCTCGAGTCGGTCAGCACCGCCTCCACCATCCGCGCGGCCGCACTCGACGGCGCGTAGTAGGCCGAGCCCGACTTGAGCAGGGCGACCACCTCGGCGCCGCCGTCGCGGGTCCGCTGCACCAGCCGCTCGATGGTGTCGGCGTCGGCCAGGTCGGTGAGGGGCTTGCCGTCGACCCTGACCATGCTCGGCATCGGCACCATGGTGTCGCCGTGGGACCCGAGGGTCATCGCCTCGACCTTGTCCGGGCTGGTGCCGAACTCCTCGGCCAGGAAGTACTTGAACCGGGCGGTGTCGAGCATGCCGGCCTGGCCCATGACCCGCTCGGGGGGGAAGCCCGACACCTCGGCGGCGAGCGCGGTCATCTCGTCCAGCGGGTTGGACACCACGATCAGGACCGCGTCCGGGGAGGCGTCGACCACCTTGCGGGTCACCTCGCCGACGATCCTGGCGTTGGTCTCCAGCAGGTCCATGCGGCTCATGCCGGGCTTGCGGGGCAGCCCGGCGGTGATCACGGCCACGTCGGACCCGGCGGTCTCCTCGTAGCCGTTGGTGCCGACCACGCGGGTCTGGAAGCCCTCGAGCGGGCGGGACTGGTTCATGTCCAGCGCGAGGCCCTGGGGCAGCCCCTCGACGATGTCGGTCATGACGACCTCGTCGGCCAGGTCCTTCTCGGCGATGCGCTGGACGGTGGTGGAGCCGTACTTGCCGGCCCCGACGACGGTGACCTTCATGACGACCTCCCTTGCCGGGCTCAGCCCTGGACGCGGCCGGACGTGGTGCCCCGGGCGCCCTGCTCCAGCTTGGCGATCACCGCGTCGGCGACGTCGCTGGTGCCGACCGCGCTGGGGTCGTCGCGGTTGGGCTTCATGTCGTAGGTGACGCTCTTGCCCTCCTCGATCACCGCGGCCAGCGCGCCCTCGAGCCGGTCGGCCGCCTCGGCCTCGCCGAGGTGCCGCAGCATGAGCATCCCCGACAGCATCATCGCCATCGGGTTGACCTTGTTCTGCCCCTTGTACTTGGGGGCCGACCCGTGGGTGGCCTCGAACACCGCCACCTCGTCGCCCATGTTCGCCCCGGGCGCCACCCCGAGCCCGCCGACCAGGCCGGCCGACAGGTCGGAGAGGATGTCGCCGTACAGGTTGGGCAGGAGCAGCACGTCGAAGTTCTCCGGCTTCTGCACCAGCTGCATGCACATGTTGTCGACCAGGTACTCGTCGTACTCGATGTCGGGGTACTCCTTGGCCACCTCCCGGCTTACCGCGTAGAACAGCCCGTCGGTGTGCTTCATGATGTTGGCCTTGGTCACCGCGGTGACCTTCTTGCGACCGTAGGCGCGGGCGTGCTCGAACGCGTAGCGCGCGATCCGCCGCGTGCCCGTGATCGAGATCGGCTTGATCGAGATGCCCGAGTCGTCACGGATCTGCTTGGGCTGCACGCTGTTCAGGAACTCGATGACCCGCTTGGCCTCGTCGGTGCCCTGCTCGAACTCGATCCCGGCGTAGAGGTCCTCGTGGTTCTCCCGGACGATCACCAGGTCGACGTCGTCGTACCTGCTGCGGACACCCGGGTAGTGCTTGCACGGCCGCAGGCACGCGTACAGGTCGAGCTCCTTGCGCAGGGCCACGTTGACGCTGCGGAAGCCGGTCCCGATCGGGGTCGTCAGGGGCCCCTTGATGGCGACCTTGTTGGTCCGGATCGAGTCGAGGACCGGGTCGGGCAGGGGCGTGCCGTACCTGTCGATCACGTCGGCGCCGGCCTCCTGGAGGTCCCACTCGAACTGCACCCCGGTGCCCTCGAGCACGCGGCGGGTCGCCTCCGACAGCTCGGGGCCTACTCCGTCACCGGGGATGAACGTGACACGGTGGGCCATGGAAGGCTCCTCTCAGCTCAGGTTCCTCTCAAGCTCAACGAGGGCGTGGTTTCGGTCGAACAAGCCGATGGACGGGTCGCGTTCATCCGCCCTGTCAAGATATCTCGGCTTCGATCCTGGGAACGAAACTCACCGGGCCCCGCTCCCGGCCGGTACGCCAGTGATGTGCGGGAACGGGCAGGTTGCCTACGATAAGAGCGGCAGCCCACCCCTGGTGAGACCTGGAGGCAGCGCAATGGCTGGTAGCGGCAAGGGTAAGGGACTCGAGGGCGTGGTCGCCGCCGAGACCAAGATCTCCGACGTCGACGGGCAGAAGGGGAGGCTCTACTACGCCGGGTACGACATCGGCGAGCTGGCCGAGCACGCCACGTTCGAGGAGATCGTCTACCTCCTCCACCACCTGGAGCTGCCGACCCGGGCGCAGCTCGAGGAGACCACCGCGACCCTGCGCGCCGAGAGCACCTTGGACGACGCCCTCGTCCAGCTCGTCACCTCGATCGCCGGCCAGACCGGCCCGATGACCGCGCTCCGGACGGCGGTGTCGGCCGCAGCGGTCCACGACCTCGACGGTGACGACGACTCGCAAGAGGCCAACCTGCGCAAGGCCTACCGGCTGATCGCCAAGACCCCGCAGATCGTCGCCACCTACCAGCGCCAGCGCAGCGGCTCGGACCCGGTCGAGCCCCGCGACGACCTGTCGATCGCTGGCAGCTTCCTCTACGCGCTGACCGGGAAGGAGCCTGACCCGGCCGTCACCCGCGACTTCGACGTGGTCCTGGTCCTGTATGCCGACCACACCTTGAACGCGTCCACGTTCGCCGGCCGGGTCGCCGCGGCCACCCTGGCCGACATGTACGCGGGCGCGACCGCGGCCGTCGCCACCCTGCAGGGCCCGCTCCACGGCGGCGCCATCGAGCAGGTCCGCTACATGCTCGACGACATCGGCACCCCCGAGCGGGCCGCCGACTGGGTCAGGCAGCGGTTGGCGCAGAAGCAGAAGATCATGGGCTTCGGCCACCGCGTCTACAAGACCTGGGACCCGCGCGCGACCGTGCTCCGGGAGATGGGCGAGCGGCTCGGCAAGCAGCTCGGCGACACCCGTTGGTACGAGACCTCGGCCCGGGTCCAGGAGACGGTCATGGAGGAGAAGGGCCTGTACCCGAACGTGGACTTCTACACCGCAAGCGTGTACTCGGCCCTCGGCATCCCGCCCGACCTCTACACGACCCTGTTCGCCACCTCCCGGATGGCCGGCTGGACCGCCCACATCCGCGAGCAGTACGCCGACAACCGGCTGATCCGGCCCGACTCCACCTACATCGGCCCCCCACCCCGCAGCTACCGGCCCCTCGACACCCGGGGCTGACGGGCCCGCCGGCCTGCAGCGGGAGGCCCGCCGGCCTGCAGCGGGAGGCCCGCCGGGCCGCTCAGTGCGGTTGACCGGCGGGTGGCTCAGGTCGTGCCGCCGGCGGCGCGCACCGTGTTGGCCAGGAGCATCGCCACCGTCATCGGCCCCACCCCGCCCGGGACCGGAGTGAGCGCACCGGCGACCTCGGCCACCTCGGGGGCCACGTCGCCGACCAGGGCGCCGTCCACCCGGTGGTTGCCGACGTCGACCACGGTCGCGCCCGGCCGCACCATGTCCGGCCCGATCATGGCCGGCCGCCCGGCCGCCGCGACCAGCACGTCGGCCTCGCGGGTGAAGCTCGACAACCCGCGGGTCCCGGTGTGGCAGATGGTCACGGTCGCGTTCGCCCCGGCCGCCTTGGCCGACAGCAGCACCGCCAGCGGCCGCCCGACGAGCAGCCCGCGCCCCACGATGACCACGTGGCTGCCCTCCACCGGCACCCGCTCCCGGCGGAGCAGCTCCACGATGCCGGCCGGGGTGCAGGGGGCGAACGCCGGGTCGCCCCGGAGCAGGCGTCCCTCGTTCCAGGGATGCAGGCCGTCCACGTCCTTGGCCGGGTCGATCGCCTCCTGCACCACCACCGGGTCGAGACCGTCGGGCAGGGGGAGCTGCACGATGATCCCGTGCACGGCCGGGTCGGCGTTCAGCTCGGCCACCGCGTCCAGCACCTGCGCCTGGCTCGAGTCGGCCGGCAGCGAGACCCGGCGCGAGTCGATGCCGGCGTTGGCCGCCGCCCGCTGCTTGGCCCCCACGTAGATGTGGGACGCCTCGTCGTCGCCGACCAGCACCGCGGCCAGCCCTGGACGGCGCCCGGCGGCCGCGAGCCGTTCGATCTCCGGGGCCAGCTCGGCCCGGATCTGGGCCGCTGCCGCCCTGCCGTCGAGGATCCTTGCGGGCATCTTGTCTCCTTGCTCCCTCCAACCGGCGTACCCGGCAACG
>Ga0307278_10000957_pt1 | contig 14262 bp, 12 predicted proteins | sample ER_DNA_117_FD_194482 | JGI IMG/M metagenome (GOLD analysis project Ga0307278, IMG submission 194482) | Bulk soil microbial communities from the East River watershed near Crested Butte, Colorado, United States - ER_DNA_117 | ecosystem: Environmental > Terrestrial > Soil > Floodplain | place... | reverse complement strand
CGGCGCTCCTCGGGGTCAAGCGCGTCGTCACCATGTCCGGGCTGCCCGCCTCCGATCCCGGCGGCAGGCTTCCCTCCTGGACGGTCCTGCCCTGGGACAGCGCCTACCTCGACGCCCGGGACTACCAGTGGGGCGAGGTCGCGATCCCCTACTGGAAGGACATCCAGGCGCGGGCCCGCGACGCCGACGTCAAGGTCTGCATCGAGATGCACCCCCACAACCTGGTGTACAACCCGGCCACCATGGAGCGGCTGGCCACCGAGATCAACGCCACCCACGTCGGCGCGGAGATGGACCCGAGCCACCTGTTCTGGCAGGGGATCGACCCCGTCGCGGCCCTGGAGCGGCTGGGCGGCCTGGTGTACAACGCGGCCGCCAAGGACACCCGCATCAACGAGGCCGCCAAGGTGAACGGCGTGCTCGACGACCGGTTCGGGCGGGTCTCCCCCGACGACGCCGGGGCCGTCTCCCTGGGCGGCCGCTACACCCTGAGCCGTTGGCCGGAGCACTCCTCCTGGGACTTCGTCGCCGTCGGCCGCGGCCATGACGTCGCCTTCTGGACCGACTTCCTCCAGACGCTGCAGAAGATCGACCCGGACATGGCCGTGAACATCGAGCACGAAGACCAGGAGCTTGACCAGATGGAGGGACTGCGGTACGCGGCCGAGACGCTCCGCACCGCCGCCTCCCGCCTCACCTGAGCGGCGGGCAGAGCGAGATGGCCAAGGTTCGCTGGGGACTGCTGTCAACGGCCAGCATCGGTCGGCTCGTGATCGAGGCGACCCGCCAGGCGCAGCTTGCCAAGTTCGTGGCGGTCGCAAGCCGGGACGCCGCTCGCGCCCGGCGATTCGCCGACGAGCTGGAGCTGGACGCCAGCTTCGGCTCCTACGAGGAGCTGCTCGCCTCCGAGGAGGTCGACGCGATCTACGTCGCGCTCCCGGTCTCGATGCACACCCAGTGGACGGTCAGGTCGCTCGCGGCGGGCAAGCACGTCCTGTGCGAGAAGCCGTTCGCCACCAGCGCCGAAGACGCCGCGCGGTGCTTCGACGCCGCGGCCTCGGCCGGGAAGCTGTGCGCGGAGGGGCTGATGTACCGCCACCATCCGCAGACCGCGCTCGCCCGGAAGCTGGTCTCCGAGGGGGCGCTCGGCCGGCTGACGTCGGTGCGGGCCGCCTTGAGCGTCAGCGTCGACCCCCGGGACATCAGGCGCTCGGCCGAGCTCGGCGGCGGTGCGCTGCTGGACCTCGGCTGCTACTGCGTCAGCGCGGTCCGGCTGTTCGCCGGCCAGCCCAAGCGGGTCTACGCCGAGCAGGTCCGCGACGGGGCCGCCGGGATCGACCTCCGCCTGTCGGCGACCATGCGGATGCCCTACCACGTGCTCGCCCAGTTCGACGTGGGCCTGGACCTGCCTCGGCGGGACGAGCTCGAGCTGATCGGCACCGGCGGCAAGCTCACGATCCCCGACCCGTGGCTGTGCCGCCGGGGCTACCTCGAGCTGGAGCGCGACGGTGACAGCGAGCGCCTGCCCGTCGACCCCGCCGGCTCGTTCGGCCTCGTGCACCCCGACCACGACGTCTACCGCATCGAGCTCGACACCATCTCGGCCGCCATCGCCGGCGGCGAGCAGCCGTCGTTCGGTCGCACCGACGCGGTCGACCAGGCGACCGTGCTCCAAGCGCTCCGGCGATCCAGCGAGCACACCGTCCCGGTCGGCCTTGGCCTCGAAGCACCCCCGGCCGCGACCAGCAGGCGTGAGTCGTGAACGCTACGGGACAACCCCCATCCGGAATACCCGCCGTCGGCCGCTGGTCAGCCGACCCCGAGCAGGGCCCGGGCGGTGTCGGGGTCGCGGCGGAACTCGGCCGTGGTGGACCTGTGGACGACCTGGCCCTTGGCCATGACGCAGACGCTCGCGGCCAGCTCCAGAGCGACCCAGAGGTTCTGCTCGACCAGCACGGCCGAGAGGCCGCCAGCGACCAGCTCGGCGAGCACCCGGGTGACCTGCTCGACCACGGCCGGAGCCAGCCCGTCGGACGGCTCGTCGAGCAGGAGCAGGCGGGGGTTGCGGAGCAGCGCGCGGCCGATGGCGAGCATCTGCTGCTCCCCGCCCGAGAGCTGGTCCCCGCGGTGGCGGGCGCGCTCGGCGAGCCGGGGCAGCAGCTCGTAGACACGTTCGAGGGTCCAGCCGGCTTGGACGGGGCGCAGGCCGATGCGGAGGTTCTCCTCCACCGTGAGCGGGGCGAACACCCGCTGCCGCCCCTGGGGGACGAGCGCGATCCCGGCCCGGGCCACGGCGTGGGCGGGCCGCCCGGCCAGCTCGACCCCGTCGAGCCGGATCGAGCCAGCGCTCGGCCGCAGCATGCCCATGATCGCGTGGACGGTGGTGGTCTTGCCCACCCCGTTGCGGCCGAGCAGCGCGACCACCTGGCCGTGGGGTACGTCCAGGTCGATGCCGTGCAGCACCCGGCTGCGGCCGTAGCCGGCCTCCAGCCCGCGGACCCCGAGCAGCGGGGCCGGGTCCCCTGGGCCTGGCCCGGGGTCCCATGCGCCTGGCCCGGGATTCCCTGCGCCTGGCCCGGGATTCCCTGCGCCTGGCCCGGGGTCCCATGCGCCTGGCCCGGGACCCCCTGGGCCTGGCCCGGGGCTGCCGCCGCCGGCCGCACGCACTCCGGGCCCGTGGCCGTCCGGGCCGCCTGGCCGGGCTTCTCCTACCGGTCCGTCCACGTCAGGCACGCTCGAACAGGTCGGCGGCGCGGTGCGCGCCGAGGTAGGCCTGCTGCACCTCGGGCGAGGCCCGGATCTCGGCGGGCGGCCCCTCGGCGATCACCGCGCCGGCGGCCATGACCGTGATCGTGCCCGCGACGGCGAACACGACGTCCAGGTCGTGCTCGATCAGCACCACCGAGAGCGCGGCCGGGAGCGCCGCGAGCAGCCCGACGAACGCGTCGGACTCGCTCCGTGACATGCCTGCGGTGGGCTCGTCGAGCAGCAGCAGTGCCGGCTCCACGGCCAGCGCGATGGCCATCTCGAGCTGGCGGCGCTCGCCGTGGGAGAGCTGACCGGCCTCGACCCCGGCCCGCCCGCCCAGTCCCGCGAGCTCGAGCAGCTCGGCCGCGCGGGCCGCGACCACGGTGAAGTTGCTGGCCGGGCGGAGCCAGCGGCGGGCGACTCCGGTGCGGCGCTGCACCGCGATCTTGACGTTGTCGGCGGCGGGCAGGCCGTCGAACAGGTTGCTGCGCTGGAAGGTCTTGGCGATGCCGAGGCGGGCCCGCCGGTGCTCGGCCAGCCCGGTCACGTCGGCCCCGTGGACCAGGACCCGGCCGCCGCTCGCCCTGGTGGTCCCGGAGACCAGGTCGAGCAGGGTCGACTTGCCGGCGCCGTTCGGTCCGATGATAGCCTGCCGAGCACCCGCCCGGACCGTGAGCGAGACCCCGGCGACCGCCTTGAGCGAGCCGTAGTCCTTGCGCACCTCCCGCAGCTCGAGCACAGGCGCCCCACCCCCGTCACCCGGGGCTCCCGGTGCGCCCGCCGGGGTCACGGGTCCGGCTCCGTCGCGGGGCGACCGCTCGGGCGCCACCCCTCGAGTCGGCGGCCGAGGCCGGCGACGCCCCCGGGGAGCAGGTAGACGACCAGGATGAACAGGGCCCCGAGGCCGAGCTGCCAGTGGTCGGCGAGCACCGAGGACAGCTCCTCGCGCACCAGCACGAACACGGCGGCGCCCAGCACCGGCCCGTACAGCGTACGGACCCCGCCGATCACCACGACCACCAGCGACACCGCCGACAGCTCGAAGGAGATGTTGGACGGCGAGATGAACAGCTGGTGCTGCACGAACAGGGCGCCGGCCAGGCCCCCGACCGCGCCGGCGATGCAGAACGCGGCCAGCTTGCAGCCGACCACCGAGTAGCCGAGCGAGCGCATGCGCGCCTCGTTCTCGCGCATGCCGGCGAGCGCGCGTCCGAACGGCGACCCGACGACCAGCCGCAGCACCAGGTAGCCGAGGAGGAAGCCGGCGAGCACGTACCAGTACAGGGCCTGGTCGCTGGCGAGCAGCGAGCCGTCGTCGCCCGGCCAGAGCGACACCCGCGGGACCGGCAGGCCGTTGGCGCCTCCGGTCACCGGCGTCCACGTGAGGGCCAGGCTGTACAGGAGCTGGGCGAACGCCAGCGTGAGCATGAGCAGGTAGACCCCGCGGGTGCGGACGGCGAGCCAGCCGGTGCCGAGCGCGACCAGGGCGGCGGCGGCGACTGCGACCGCGAGCTGCACCGGCCCGTTGACGGTGGTCTTGGCGACCAGGGCCGCCACGTACCCGCCCACGCCGAAGAAGGCGGCGTGGCCGAGCGAGGGCAGGCCGGTATAGCCGACCAGCAGGTCGAGGCTGGCCGCGAGCAGGCCGTAGACCAGGATGTCCCCGAGCAGGAGGAGCCGGAAGTCGCCGAGCAGGAAGGGCGCGGCGACCAGCAGCGCGACCGTGGCGGCGCGGAGGGGCCAGGCCAGCCGCTCGCCGAGCGGCGTGCTCCCCGCCGCCGGCGAGGGCCTGGGCCCCTCCGCGAGGCTCACCGGTGCCTGCCGGCTCTCGGGCGTGCTCATCGTGCCGCGTCCCCGAACAGGCCGCTCGGCCGGGCCAGCAGGATCAGAGCCATCGCCCCGAACAGCAGGAACGACGACTGCTGGGGCAGGAGCGCGACGCCGAGCGCCTGGACCTGGCCGATCAGCAGCGCGCCGACGAACGCCCCCCGCAGCGAGCCGAGCCCGCCGATCACGACCACGAGCAGCGCGAGGATCAGCACCTCCGAGTCGAGCCCGGGCCGCACGTTCAGGACCGGCGCCCCGACCACCCCGCCGAACGCGGCCAGCACGACCCCGGCCGCGAACACGCCCACCAGCAGCAGCGAGACGTTGATCCCGAGCGCCGACACCATAGCCCGGTCGACCACCGCGGCCCGGATGACTGCACCGAGCCGGGTGCGCTCCACCACCAGGTGCACCGCGGCGGCCAGCACCAGCCCGAGCACGATGATCGCGAGCCGGTAGACCGGGTAGGTGTGCCCCAACAGGTCCACGCTCCCGCCGAGCGACGGGGGTGGCCGCACCGAGTGGAAGTCGGTGCCCCAGACGGCCAGGGCCAGGTTGGACAGGACGAAGGCGAGGCCCAGGGTCAGCAAGGCCTGGTCGAGCGGGCCGCGCCGCACCAGCGGCCGGACCGCGAAGGCCATGCCGACCCCGAGCCCCGCGCCGAGCACCACCGCCGCCAGCAGCGCCGGCACGAAGCGGCGGCCCTCGTCCACCAAGTGGAACGCCACGTAGCTGCCGAGCATGAACACCGCGCCGTGGGCCAGGTTGAGCACGTCCATCAGCCCGAAGATCAGCGAGAGGCCAACCGCCATGGTGAACAGCAGCATGCCGACCGCCACCCCGTTGAGCAGGCTGACGAAGTTGGCATCGAGCCAGTGCAGCACCCCGCGCCTAGCCCCAGTGCCACTGTCTTGCGGGGCACACGGGCCTCAACATGCGGCGTCTCCCCTGGCCACGAGCACGATGCACTCCTAGATGCAGCGGCATTCCGCCTAACCCGGGTCGGCCAGCTCGCCCAGGTCGCCGATCTTCACGTTGCCGAGCCCGTCCCCGACCTTCTTGACCTCGCGGACATAGAACGACTGGACCGGGTTGTGGGTGGTGGCATCGAGGCGGAACTTCCCGCGCGGGCTGTCGATCTCCCCCACCGACGCGAGCGCCTCGGCGAACGCCTCCTGGTTCGCGGTCTCGCCGCTGGTCTTCTTGAGGGCCAGGTCGATGAGCTGCGCCGCGTCGTAGGACTGCACGGAGAAGACCGTGGGGTCCTTGGAGAACTTCTGCCGGTAGGCCGAGACGAACCGCTTGTTGGTCGGGTTGTCGAGCAGGATCGTGTAGTGCAGCCCGCTGCGGACCCCGAGCGCCGCGTCGCCCTGTGCCTTCAGCACGCCCTCGACCGTGAACCCGGGCCCGACCAGCGGCACGCTGTCCTTCAGCCCGAACTCGGCGTACTGCTTGACGAAGGTCACCGCCTCCCCGCCGGAGAAGAAGGCGTAGACCGCCTTGGGGTTGGCCTTGCCGATCTGGGACAGGAACGGCTGGTAGTCCTGGGTGGTCGCGAACGGCGGGTGGACCTCGCCGGCGAGCTTCCCGCCCGCCTTGGTGTAGGCCTGCTTGAAGGCGTCAGTCTGCTCGTGGCCGGCCACATAGTCGGGAGAGACGGCGAACACGCCGTCCTTGGCCACGTTGTCGTACACCCACTGGCCCATGGAGTAGTTCGGCTGCCAGTTCGAGAACGAGGTCCGGAACAGGTACTTGGATTTCTTCTCGCGGGTGAGCGCGTTGGCGCCAGCGTTGGAGATGATCAGCGGCACCTTGCCGGTGTCGAACAGGTCGCGCACGGCCAGGGCCACCGAGGAGGTCACGATCCCCGACGCGACCGCGACCTCCTCCTGGCGCAGCAGCTTGGTCGCCTTCTGCACCCCGACCGACGGGTCCCCGCCGATGTCCTCGACGATCAGGTTGACCTTGCGCCCGCCGAGCTGGACGCCGTGCTCTGCCAGGTAGAGCTCGAACCCGCTGCGCATGTCCTGCCCGTTGACGGCGTACACCCCGGACAGCTCGAGCAGCAGGCCGACCTTGAGCTCGTCCCTGACCCCCCCTGACCCCGAGCCGCCACCGTCGGAGGACCCGCAGGCGGCCGCGAGCTGCGGCAGCGCCAGCGCCGCGCCGGCGGTCGCGGCCAACCTCATGAAGGTCCTGCGCTCCACCCGCACCGACCCTGGTGGAGCTGCCGCTACCGGCACCCGCGGGGTGCTGTCGTGCCCGACGCTCGCCGACATGGGTTTCCCCTTCTCCCCACCACCACCGCCGGACCGGAGGCCACGGCATGCCACTCTCCTGCGGCCCATACAACACCAATTCCAACCGCGAGGACAGCGTCCGCCCCGCGAGGACAGCGTGCGCCCCAGGGCTGGCAGGTGTGACGGCAGGGCTGGGCGCGCCCGGAGGCCCGCGCCGCGCGCTTCTCGCCCCAGGGCTGGCAGGTGGCCGGCAGGGTGTGCGCGGCAGGACCGGTGCGTCCGGAAGGAACCCGTCGGCCTGGGTATCCTCCGCGGGACGCGATACCGGTCCCGGTCGCGCTCAGGCGCCCTTGGGTCCCGGTCGCGCTCAGGCGCCCTTGGCTGTCTTCTGCGCCTGCTGTGCGGACTTCTCGGCCTCTTGGCGGCTGCGCTCGACGATCGGCGCGGTCACGCTGAGCACGCTGTGGGCGAACTCGCGCTGGGCGGTGAGGAACTCGGAAGCAAAGTCGAACACCGAGTCCACGACCTCGCCGGGCGTGGGGAGCTGGTCGGCGGCCTGCGGCCACGACTTCTGCGCCGGCACGAACTGCTGCACCGTCTCGGCCCAGCTGCGCAGGCCGTCGACGGCTGCAGCCTGGCTCTGGCGGACTGCGTCCAGGATCTGGGCCTGGGCGTCGGCGGTGTTCTTGGTGGTGGTTGCCATGGGGACCTTCTCTCCTACGAGGAGCGGAGCGCCCTCTGGTCGCTCCAGATGTGGGAACTATACTTTGCAAGTTACACTATGTCAAGCAAGCACTTGCTATCTCAAGCGGTTGCACAGCGCACACCCAGGAGACGTGGTGGGCACCGAGGACGCCGGTCAGTGGCGGTCGCGCACCGTCGCCCGATGCGGACGCCGGTCACTGGCGGTCGCGCACCACCGCCCGATGCGGACGCCGGTCACTGGCGAGCGCGCACCATCGTCCGGTAGAGGTTGATGAGCGCTTCCTTCTGGTCGTCGGACAGGCGCGCGTCGGTGCGGATGGCCGCCTCGACCGAGAGGTCGGCGTTTGTGTCTGCGGACTCGTCGTCGCCCTCCAGCAGGCCCGCCTGCACCAGCAGCGTCTCGGCGGAGACGTTCAGGGCCGCTGCGATCGACTTGAGCACCCGGACCGACGGCTGATGCAGGCCCCGTTCGAGCTGGCTGAGATACGGGTTGGAGACGTCGGTCATCTCGGCGAGCTCGCGCAGCGACAGGTCGGCGAGCTTGCGCTGGGTCCTGATGAAGGCGCCGAGCGCCTCCATCTGGGCTTTCCAGGGATCGTTCATGGCGACCAGGGATCGTTCATGGCGACAGGCTGCAGGGGCTGGTGTGCGGGAGAGCAAACGTTGCTCAGGATAGTTAGCGGAGAGCGGCAACGTCAACCGGACGGCTCTCAAGTCGCCGGCGGCTATTGACGTACTACGCGCCTGCTTGGGATCGTGATCACCGTCGTCATGTCACGATCACCGTCGTTTTCATGTCACGATCACCATCGTCGTCATGTCACGATCACCATCGTCGTCATGTCACGACCCAGCCGTCGTCATGTCACGACCCCGGCAGACGGTCAGCTCGCAGCTCGAGGTGAACGATGGACCAGCACGAGGCGGTCGTCTCGGCCGCGCAGGCAGCCGAAGCCCTTGGACCCGAGGCGGACCTCGTCGCTGGCCTCGACCCGGTCTCGTTCGGGCGGGCCCTGGCCGAGATCGGCCTGGGACTGGCCCGCCATCCGGCCAAGGCCACGCTGGCCGGCACCCGCTACGCGACCCGGCTCGCTACGGCCGGTACGGTCGCCTGGGCCCGGGCGTTCGGCGCCCGCACCGAGCCGCCGCTCCCACCGCCGGCCCGGGACCGTCGCTTCGCCGACCCGGCCTGGACCGACAACCCGTGGTTCTTCGGCGTCCTCCAGGGCTACCTCGCGTCGGCCCGGCTCGCCCAGGAGCTCGTCGGCGCCGCCGAGATGGACGAGCGCTGGCGCGACAAGGCCGACCTTGCCGTGCAGCTCCTGGTGGACGCGCTCGCCCCGACGAACTTCCTGGCCACCAACCCGGCCGCGCTCAAGCGAGCCTTCGACACCGGCGGCCGGAGCCTGGTCCGCGGGCTCGGCCACTTCCTCGACGACCTGGCCACCAACCAGGGCCGGCCCCGGCAGGTCGACACCTCCCCGTTCGAGCTCGGGGTGAACCTGGCCGCGACCAAGGGCAAGGTCGTGTTCCGCAACCGGCTCATGGAGCTGATCCAGTACGCCCCGACGACCCGCACCACCTACGAGACGCCGCTGCTGGCAAGCCCACCCTGGATCAACAAGTACTACGTGATGGACCTCGCGCCCGGCCGCAGCTTCGTCCAGTGGGCGGTCGACCACGGCCACACGGTCTTCGCGATCAGCTACCGCAACCCCGACGCGTCCATGCGCGACGTCAAGCTCGACGACTACCTGCTCGAGGGACCGCGCTTCGCACTCGACGTCATCGGCGACATCACCGGCGCACCGCAGGTCAACATCGTCGGGCTGTGCCTAGGTGGGACGCTCACGACCATGCTGCTTGCCTACCTCGAGGCCACCGGCGACCAGCGGGTGCGCTCGGCGACCCTGCTCAACACGCTGGTCGACTTCTCCGAGCCCGGCGTGCTGGGCGCGTTCACCGACCAGGCCTCGGTCGAGCGCCTCGAACGCAAGATGGCCCGCCGCGGCTACCTCGAGGGCCGCGAGATGGCCACCACCTTCGACCTGCTGCGCGCCAACGACCTCCTCTGGAACTACGTGGTCAGCAACTGGCTGCTCGGCGACGACCCACCGGCCTTCGACATCCTCGCCTGGAACGCCGACTCGACCCGCATGCCGGCCGCCATGCACTCGTTCTACCTGCGGACCTGCTACATGGAAAACCAGCTCGCCCGCAACCAGATGGAGCTCGCCGGCGTCCGGCTCGACCTCGACGCGATCACCGCCGACCTTTATCTCGTCGGCGCCCAGACCGACCACATCACCCCATGGACGTCGTCGTACAAGACCACCCAGCTGGTCAAGGGCAACACCCGCTTCGTGCTCAGCTCGTCCGGCCACATCGCCGGGATCGTCAACCCCCCGAGCCCGAAGGCGCGCTACTGGACCGGCGACCCCACCCCACCCGACCCCGACGCATGGCTCGCCTCCGCGCGCGAGCAGCAAGGCTCCTGGTGGCAGGACTGGGCCGACTGGGCCAAGCGCCAGGGCGGGCAGCGCAAGAAGCCTCCCCCGATGGGCAGCGACGCCCACCCATCGATGGCCGACGCCCCCGGCGCCTACGTGCGCGAGCGGTAAGGCGACGAGGCGGGAGGAACCCCGCTCCGAAGGGCCCTGAGGCCGGGATCTGGGGCTCCGAAGGGGCCCTGAGGCCGGGACCTGGGGCTCCGAAGGGCCCTGAGGGCAGGGTCTGGGGCTCCGAGAAGGACCCTGAGGGCAGGACCTGGGTAGGATCGAACCGCGGCACGCCCCGCCGCGGTCGGACCGTCCGACCGCGCTGTCGAGCCCAGGAGGCACCCATGACCCCCGCGGACGGCCCCGAGCGCCAGCTGCCCGACCGGGTCCGCGCGACCTTCCCCGGGATCAGCTCGCGGGCCTGGGAGCACCCGGCCGACCGGGCCGCCCTGGTCGCGCTGCGCGCGGTGCCCGGCTTCGACTCGCTGCTGCGCACCATGGCAGGCGTGTTCAGCGAGCGGCGGCTGCGTCTGCTCCACCTCGCCTCGGCCGTGCGGGTGAGCGAGCGCCAGTTCCCCACCGTCCACCGCCTTCTGGTCGATTCGGCCGGCGTCGTCGACCTGCGCGAGGCGCCCGAGGTCTACGTGGTCCAGGAGCCTAGGGTGAGCGCGATGACGATCGGCCTGGACCGGCCGTTCGTGGTGCTCTCCACCGGGCTGCTCGACCTGCTCGACGACGAGGAGCTGCGAGTCGTCGTCGGCCACGAGCTGGGCCACGTGCTCTCGGGCCACGCCGTCTACAGCTCGGTGCTGTTCACGCTCATGCGGTTGTCGGGCGTTGCCGGCTGGGTGCCGTTCGGCGCAGTCGGCCTTCGCGCGATCGTGGAGGCGCTGAAGGAGTGGTACCGCAAGACCGAGATCTCCTGCGACCGGGCCGGCCTGCTGGCCGGCCAGGATCCGGGCGCGGCCATGCGGGTGCACATGAAGACGGCCGGGGGTGCCCGGGTCGCCGAGATGGACCTGGTCGCCTTCCTCGAGCAGGCCGAGGAGTACCAGTCGGCGGGCGATGCCCGCGACGGGGTGATCCGCATCCTCAACCTGCTCGACACCACCCACCCGTTCTCGGTCCTGCGCGCGCTGGAGCTCAGGCGCTGGGTCGAGTCGGGCGCCTACGAGCGCATCCTGGCCGGCACCTACCCGCGGCGCGCCGACGACCCCGGCGTCTCCCTCTCCGACGAGGTCAAGGCGGCGGTCCGCTCCTACCGGGACTCCTTCGACGCCTCCAACGACCCGCTGGTCAAGCTGCTCCGCGACCTCGCCCAGGGCGGCAACAGCGCCGGCACCTGGATCGCCGACAAGATGCGGGGCCGCACCCGCCCCGGCGACCCCGAGCCGTAGCACAGAAGGAAGCGCACCGACTACTCGCCTGGCGGTCACGGGCTCATGGGGATGCGCTGCCACCGCGACGCCAAGCAGCAGTACCTCGCGGTGAAGTCCAAGCATGACTACTGGAGCGTCCCCGTCATCGAGGAGGTCATGGAGACCTACCTGTGTCCGGAGTACCAGCGCCGCACCCCCGGCACCGGCTACCGCGGTTGATCTGTAGTCCCACAAGTCGCGCGTCCCGAAAGTGACGTCGGCTCCGACTCCGGCATCGGCGGAACACATGTTCCAAGCCGTCGCCCTCAGCCTGATCCGCCTGGACTCCTGGTGCAACGGCCACCCCGTGGACCGGACACGCACCAGCCACCTCGCCCGCCTCAAACCGGCCTGGCTGCATGAACCCGAATCAACCAGCAGGATCATGCATTCAGGAGGTGACTGTAGGGGACGGGACCCGTCCCCTACAGTCGTCGGTCTACCAGTGATGGCTTCAGCCGGCGGGGATGCTCACTGGAATAGCCAGCTCAAGGTCTTCGCATCGCCTGACGCCGACACGACGAACTGACCCGGGCCGGCCAGGCGGACGTTGAAGCAGGTCAGGCTGCTCGCCTTCTCCTGCTGGGCCCTTTCGGCGTACTTGGCGGGGTTACTGGTGGTCAGCTGCTGGTCCTCGCAGTCGCAACTCACAGGCCGGGTCGTGGGCGTCGGCGGTACGGTGGTGGTTGGCTCCGTCGTCGGTGTCGTCGAACCGGTCGTGGGGGGCGAGCCAGGACACGTTGGGACGGTCGTCGGCGGCCCGTAGACGAAGTCGACGCTATAGAAGCCAGGAAAGAGGTGGACGTATGGGGTGACGGTCTGACCTTCATAGACCTCGGAGAAGGTCGGGGAGAACGTCATCGTGGTATTGCCCTGAAGGATGAAGTACCCGGCGCCGCCGGTGGTGACTTCGGCGGTCTCACCGCTCGGAGCGACGAATCCAACTCCGACAAGCGTGTAGGAGGAGGTGCTGGTGTTGGTAACGCGGAAGTCGAGATAAGGCGCCCCATCCCGGCACCCGGACGAGACGACTTCGACGGAAAGGTCGGTGACCTGAGCGCTCGCGGGTAGGAACACCGCACCGAGTGCGAGTACGAGCCCCACGACGGCTACGAAGCCCAATTTCTTCGCGGCGAGAACTCGCTGTCGAATATTTGCCAAGGCGGTCTCCCTCGAACGACCGAGGAGGGTCCGGCCGAGCCGAGTCCCTGAGCCAGAGCCGAACCCTGCCGAGCGTGTCGAACTATGCAACTGGTACGAATTTCTCCCTTCTCGGACGCTAGAGGACGGACGGCGCATCTTTGGACGATTCGTGCGCAATAGTCAAGGCACCGGGGGCCTCTACCCCTGATCCAAAGATCGACAGTTCGTGCCGCCTCACCGCACACGCGTCCAAGCCGCCCAGTGAACGCCGGCCGGCACACCATCAGCTTCTCCAAGGGCGACAGCCTGGACCTGCTGCGGGCCGGGCTGGCCGCCCTGGGTCCTGCCAGCCTGACGGCAGGTGCATCACCACCCTGGCCGGCCGGGCGACCAGCTGGGGAACTGGCCCGCTGCGGCGAGCAGTCGTGGTCGACGACTCGCCACCCGGGTGGGGGATGTCGACCGGGCCGCTGGCGCGCTGAGCTGCCTGGGCCGCTGGCGCCACCGGGTACCCGCATGAAGATCGCATCACCGACACCCTCACCTCGCCCGGTGTCACCTGCTTGACCGCGTCCAGCACCCGACCCGGCGGAGCGGAGACCGCGATCTATAAGCCTCGTTGAACTCATGTCTGGGCATGATCTCGTCGAGTCGCATCAGGCACCTCGGAGAATCCTCGGTCGGCGTGGCTCCTCTGACGAATGGGCAGGTGAGCCTGCGGTTGCCAACCTAGCGGGCCTGCTCAGCCGCCGTGCTAGCTTTGCCATGACCGCGGATCGGGGTTGCCACGAAGGCCAGACTTTCGCCGGTCTCCTGATCGAGGGCTTCACCGGTGATCACGCCTGCATCGTTGATGTCACCGGCGGAGACGAGGTGACCGGCAGAGCCGGGCGCAACGAGCGTGTTGAGGTCGGTCATGACACGGTCTTCCCAGAGGAACGCCCGACAGCCGCTTGCGCCGCACGAAAGGCCGACGACCTGGCGCCGGGCGTTGATGCCCAAGGCCTGGCTGGTCGTGTCTCCCGGGAGCGTGCCGAGATCGATCATGCCATCGCGTTCGGTCCAGAGGAACGCGTGTGCCTTGAAGCGGCCGCCCTCGTCGCCGGGCAGGTTGGAGAAGCCGACGACTTCCCCGCGGTGATTGACGGCCATGGGCGTATGCCAGGCGACGCCGCCGAGGTTGCCGATGTTGGTCACCGTCCCATTGTCCCAGAGCACGGCGTGACGGGCGCTGAACCGTCCGACGGCGTTGTCGCAGATGCCCGAGATACCGACCACCTGGCCCCGGTCATTGATCGCCGTGGCGGCGGTCACCGTGTCGCCGGGGAGCGGAGGGAGCTCCTGGATCCGGCCTTCTCGGGGTCCCCAGATGACGGCGCGGAACTGGAGGACCTGGGGTGGGTTGCAGGTGGGATCCTGCACGGTGTTCTCCGCCCACCCGACCACCTGGCCCCGCTTGTTGACGCCGGTGGCAAAGCCATTGTTGCCCCCCAGCGTGGGAAGCGCCCGCATCTCGCCCGATTCCCATACAAACCCGAGACAGGTATGGCCGGTCGGCTCGCCAGGGAAGAATGCCGAGCAGCTCCAGGCCTCCCCCAGGGGATCGATCTCGGCGGTCTCGGCGATCCCGGCGATCACGCCCCGGTTGTTCTTCACCGGCCAGACCACGGAGCTGTTCGGCCC
>Ga0307278_10000956_pt1 | contig 14278 bp, 13 predicted proteins | sample ER_DNA_117_FD_194482 | JGI IMG/M metagenome (GOLD analysis project Ga0307278, IMG submission 194482) | Bulk soil microbial communities from the East River watershed near Crested Butte, Colorado, United States - ER_DNA_117 | ecosystem: Environmental > Terrestrial > Soil > Floodplain | place... | reverse complement strand
GTGCGTCCGGAGGACCTTTACGCGCTCAGCTGGGTTTCCGACCCTCGGGTCGCGCCCGACGGTCGCGCCGTCGCGTTCGTCGTGTGGCGGATCGACCGGGAGGCGAACGACTATGCGAGCGCGATTTGGCTCGTGCCGACTGACGGCTCCTCGCCTGCGCGCCGCTTCACCTCAGGGGAGAAGCAGGACCTGGGCCCGCGCTGGTCGCCCGACGGCAGCAGGCTCGCCTTCGTCTCGAACCGGGAGCGCAAAGCGAAGCAGCTGTACGTGATGCCAACGGACGGCGGCGAGGGCCGGCGGCTGACCGACCTCGAAGAGGACGTGACCGAGCCCGTTTGGTCGCCGGACGGGATTGGACTGGCCTTCTCGGCCCGGGTCCGCGACCCGGCGTACGCGGAAGAGGACGACAAGCGGCGGCGGCCGCGGAGGTTTGCCCGTCTGCAGTACAAGCTCGACGATGAGGGCTGGATCGGGGATCGACGTCGGCACATCTTCACGGTGCCCGCGGACGGGTCGGCGCCGCCCGCGCAGCTCACGGACGGTGACTACGAGGACCAGTACCCGGCCTGGTCGCCGGACGGGAGGCGGCTCGCCTTCGCATCGGCGCGGCAGAAGGACTGGGACATCGAGCTCTTCCGTGACGTCTACCTCGTCGACGCGCAGGGAGGCGAGCCGGTGCGACTGACCGGGTGCGACGGCTGGTACGAGGCTCCCGCCTGGTCGCCGGACGGGTCCCTGATCGCCTGCCGCTTCAGCATCGGGGGGTTCGACTTCCCTCGCCACGGCCAGATCGCTGTGCTTGACGCCGCGAGCGGCGAGCGGCGCATCCTCACTTCAGCGCTCGACCGCAACTGCGCTCCCTATCCGGAGATCCGCGAGCCCGTTTGGGACGACGAAACGCTGCTCTTCGTGCTCGAGGACCGAGGCAACAACCTTCTCTACCGGGTGGGCTCCGACGGGGTCGGCGCGCCTGAGCTCGTCGTCGGCGGCGAGCTATGCGTGACCGGGTTCGACGCTGCCGGCGGGCAGATGGTGCACACCGCGACGACCCCGGCGTCTCCAGCGGAGCTCCACTCCGGCGAGCGCCGGCTGACCGAGATGACGCGACCATTCACCGACGGGCGCGAATTCGCTGAGCCCGAGCGCTTTACGGCCGTCTCGGGGGACGGCGCGGAGGTCGAGGCGTGGGTCATGCGGCCGCTCGGCTTCGAGCCGGGCCGCCGTTTCCCCGTGCTGCTGAACGTCCACGGCGGCCCCTTCAGCCAGTACGGAAGCAAGTTCCTCGATGAGTTCCAGGTCTACGCCGGCGCTGGCTACGTCGTGCTCTACTCCAACCCGCGCGGCTCCTCCGGTTACAGCGAGGAGTGGGGGAGGGCGATCCGCGGGCCCGTCGAGCAGGGCCCAGGCTGGGGCACCGTCGACTGCGAGGATCTGATGGCGGTCCTAGACGAGGCGCTGCAGCGGTTCGACTTCTGCGACCCTGAGCGGCTCGGTGTGCTCGGCGGTTCCTACGGCGGCTACATGACCTCGTGGATCGTCGGCCATACGGACCGCTTTCGCGCTGCCTGTTCGGAGCGCGCAGTCAACAACTTCGTGCTCGAGGGCGGCTCGAGCGACATCGGCTGGGCGTTCAAGGGCTACGTGGGCGCCCATTGGTTCGAGGCCCCCGAGGTGTACCTCAAGATCTCGCCGGCAACCTACGCCGAGAACATCACGACGCCGCTCCTGATCCTCCACTCCGAAGACGATCTGCGGTGCCCGATCGGGAACGCCGAGGACCTGTTCGCGATACTGCGGCTGCTGAAGCGGGACGTCGAGCTCGTGCGCTTCCCGGCCGAGTCGCACGAGCTCAGCCGCACCGGGTCGCCGGCACACCGGATGATGCGATTCGAGGCCATCCTCGATTGGTTTGCGCGTCACCTCCAGCCCGAGGAGGTTCGCACGCCCGAGCGGGTGGCGGCGGCCGCCCCAAGCGCGCGCCTGTAGGCAGTCGCGCCCACTAAGGATCCCCGCGTCTCGGTTGGAGAAGGCGACCCGTGATCGGCCGCTTCGGGTACCGCGAGACAGCGCTCGAGCGCCGTGCGAGTTGGATTCCAGGCACGCGAGCAGGCGTAGCCCCGGTGAACCTCAACCGCGTCTGTGCGAAGGTCGACGTCTGGTAAATCGGGGCGCGGGTACGCCCGGTTCTCAAATACGTCCAGAGCGTTTCCAGCTACTACGCAGCCGTGAACGCGAGCTGCGGTTCGAGGACCGATGCGATGATTTTTCGCGTCGCCGCCGGTCTTATCTCGTGATCCCGGTAGCGTCCGATCCGACGATGGGATCGGCTCACGCGGGAGCGTTCGAGTCCGACGGAAGGAGACGAGATGCCCGAACACAAGATCGGAACGCGCAAGCAATGGCAGGCGGCCCGGGACGAGCTCGCCAAGCTCGAGGCCGAGCAGGCGGAGCGAAACGAGGAGATCAAGAGTAAGCGTCTCGATCTCCCCTGGGTCCCGGTCGAGAAGGAGTACGAGTTCGACACCGAGGACGGCAAGAAGACCCTCGCCGAGCTCTTCGAGGGGCGCTCACAGCTGCTCGCCTACAACATCATGTTCGGCCCCGACTACACGAACGGCGCCTGCCCCGGCTGCACCAACCTTGGCGACGGGCTCGACGGCTCGCTCGTCCACCTGAACCACCGCGACGTGACGCTGCTCTGCTTCTCGCGGGCACCGATCGAGCGGCTGACCGCCTACAAGCGACGGATGGGCTGGCAGTTCCCCTACGTCTCCACCTCCAACACCGATTTCGCCTTCGACTTCGGCCTTGCGCTGACCGAGGAGCAGGCGCAGCAGATTCCCGAGGTCAAGGAGATGATCGATGACCCGCCCGACTGGCTCCAGGAGTGGTCAGGCCAGGTCGGGGCCGAGCTCAAGGACGGGCTGCGCGAGGGCCCGAGCTGGATCGCCTTCGCGCGCGAGAACGGGACCGTCTACCACACCTACACGGTGATGGCGCCCGACCCGTTTGTCGCCCCGTACTACAGCTTCCTGCTCGAGCGCACGCCGAAAGCACAACCCGCCGAGCCCCGCGCTTGGCGGAAGGACGAGTACCCGAACTGACGCCGATCGGGTCGGTTCGCGGCTCATGAACTCTCCAGTCATGAGCAGGTGATCGCCGCTTAGAACTCGTTTCGCTATGAAGGAGCTCGGTCATCCCGAGGTCGGATCGGCTCTCGGTGCGGCGCCGCGGCGCGCTCACCCGTGTGATTCGAGGGCTAGCGCGACGGCCTCGTCGATCGTCAGCGCCCGGCCTTGCTCCCATGCCTCGGCAAAGGCGCCTTCGTCGAGCCGGGCGCGGATCACTGAGAGCGTCTGCTCGTTCATCCTCGCGACCCAGGTCTCGCTAACGCCGATCTGCTCTCGCAGAGCCTCGAAGCAGGAGAGAAGCCGGGCAGCCGTCTCCGCTTTCCCGGGGAGCACGGCGAACGTACTGGCGCTGCGACAGAGATTCTGTGCGATTCCGTGAAGGGAGCCGAGGTCGCGACAGGCGAGAAGGTTCTGCTTCCCAAGCGCGAGCGCGTCCTCGACCCGGCCCTGCTCGAAAGCGATCATCGCCAGCGAACCCAACGTCTGCGCCTCCGTCTCCTTGGAGCCGAGTGCTTGCGCCTGACCGAGGTTCGATTCGTGCAGTGTGCGGGCACGCTCGAGGTCGCCACGGCTGTGGTACGTGAATGCGAGGGTGCGCGTCGCCGCCACGGTGTTGTGCTCGTCGCCGGTCTGGCGGAAGAGAGCCAGGCTTTCCTCGGCCAGTTGCTGCGCCCGCTCGAGGTCTCCTTCCTCGATGGAGGCTACGCAGAGCACGTTGAGGTCCAAAGCCGCGCCCCACTGGTCGCCGAGGCGTCGGTGGATCTCGAGCGCCTGCTCCCCGATCGACGTGGCCGCCGCAACGTCTCCGCTCCCGTAGGCCATCAAGGCTGCTCCGGTGAGTGCCCTGGCACGGGCCGCCGTCGGACGCTCTTGGCCTTGGAGCGCGCTTTCGAGACGATGCCTGCCCTCGGCGACGTGCCCTCCGTGGTGCCAGAAGTCCGACAAGGCTCCTGCCAGTTGCAGCACAAGTTCGTTCTCCCCCGAGGCTGCGAAGTGATCGAGTGCTGCGCGAAGGTTGTCGTGCTCCTGCTCCAGCCGCTCGATCCATTCGCCGGAGTACACGCGCGTATTGAGCTCGGCTTCTTCGCCAAGCTCAAGGAAGTGTTCCGCGTGACGGCGCTGCAATATCTCGGCCTCGCCGGACTCCTCGAGCCGCTCGGCGGCGTACTCGCGGATCGTCTCCAGCATCCAGAAGCGGTCGCCCTCGCGGACGCGAACCAGACTCTTGTCGACGAGCGACTCGAGCGTGTCGAGATCTGCGTCGCAGACCGCTTCCGCCGACTCGAGCGTACAGCCGCCCGCGAAGACGGCGAGCCGCGCGAAGAGCCGTTGCTCATCCTCGTTCAGCAGCTCGTGGCTCCACTCGATCGTCGCTCGCAGGGTCTGCTGACGCGGGTCGACGCCGCGGCCGGCCTTCAGCAGATCCAGCCGTTGCGAGAGCCGCTCGGCGAGCTGCTCGGGCGAGAGGACTCGGACCCGCGCCGCCGCCAGCTCGAGCGCGAGCGGCAGGTTCTCGAGCCGCGCGCAGAGCTCCGGCACCGAGTCACTCGCTACGAAGCTCGGCAGCGCCGCACGCGCCCGCGCCACGAAGAGCTCCGTCCCATCCTCCGGCTCGAGCGGTGGCACCGGATAGGCCTGCTCGCCGGGAACGCGAAGCAGCTCGCGGCTCGTCACGAGCAGATGGACGTTGGGGCAGGAGGCGAGTAGCTCGGAGAGGCGGGGGGCTGCTTCGACGACGTGCTCGAAGTTGTCGAACAGAAGCAGCAGCGATTTGTCGGCGAGGTGCTCCGCCAGACCGTCCTTGGCTCCGAGCGCCTGCCCCGCCGTCACCAGGACGAGCTCGGGGTCACGCAGCGGTGCCAGCGGCACCCAGAAGATCCCGTCGGGATAGCGCTCCGCAGCCTCGGCGGCCGCCTGCAGCCCGAGCCGCGTCTTGCCCGTCCCGCCCGGCCCCGTAAGGGTGAGTAAGCGGGCGTCCTCCAGCAACCCGCACACCTCGGCTAGCTCGTGCTCGCGACCGAGGAACGGCGTCGCCGGAATCGGCAGGTTCGTTCGGTAGAGACTCTTCAGCGGCGGGAAGTCCTCGTCGCCGAGCTGGTACATCCGCTCGGGCGCCGACAGGTCCTTCAGCCGGTGCTCGCCGAGGTCCCGCAGCCCGTCGCTGCCGAGCAGCGCAGCCGTGGACGCCGAGATGAGCACCTGCCCGCCATGACCTGCTGCCGCGATCCGCGCCGCGCGGTGCACGTCGACGCCGACGTACCCCTCCTCGTCCACGTGCGGCGTGCCCGTGTGGACGCCCATTCGCACTCGGATCGGGCCCGTTGAGAGTCCATCGAGCGCCGCAGCAGCTGCCGCGAGCGCGCCCGGTGCGGTCGGGAAGGCGACGAAGAAGGCGTCCCCCTGCGTGTCGACCTCGACGCCGCCTTGGGCGCCGAAGGCCTCGCGCAGGATGCGGCGATGCTCGGCGAGCGCCGCTGCGTACCCAGCGGCGCCCAACTCGTGCAACAGCTTCGTCGAGCCCTCCACGTCGGTGAAGAGGAAGGTGACGGTGCCGGAGGGAAGATCGCGACCCACGGGCGTCATGATGCGCCAAAGCGAGGTCAACGTCACGGAGACGAGCGGGTTGTGGGCGGCCACACGCCCCCTCTTTCAGGTAGCTCGCCGCTTGTGCGCGCGGGCAGGCTGCGCGTGGTCTTCGTTCGGGGGCCGGGCGCCTAACAAGCCGCGTCCCGACGGTTCCAGGTACGTCCAGCAATGTCGCTCCGGACGAGGAAGGAGGGACGGACCTCATGCGCAGGGGTAGCCGTAGGACGATTGTGAGGAGAGTGCTCGCGTTGCTTGTGTTGCTCGCGGTTTCGGCAGCTGGCTGCTCGAAGGCCGGTGACGAAGCTAACGCGCCGAAGGCCACGGAGCCGGCGCTCCGCCTCGATGCGTCGCGTCTGCGCGAGCTGGAACTGACTTACGAGATCCCGGCGCAGGTGCGCCAAGCGTGCACCGAGGCGCGTCGGCTGGCCAGCGTGCGCGTCATCTGCCCGCCGCTGATCCCGGACGTGCCGCTGACGAGGATCGAGGGCCTCTGGGGCGCGATTGTCGTCGACGCGGAGCCCCGTTTCTACATGCTGAGCTTCAACAACGGCGGCTTGCCGGGCGGTAAGCGCCACTGGATCACGGGCGGCGGCAAGGCCAGCGTCGTCGAAAAGTGGGTCTTGACCGACTTCCAGAACGATGTCAAAGGTGATCCAAAGCTGGTCCGCACGCTGACCGTCCGCGGACGGCGAGTCTCGATCTACCGCTTCCCAGCATTTCCGGCCGGTGGCCCGAACGGCGGCCATTGGGCGGCGTTCGTTCGCGTCGGTGACGAGATCGTGTTCGCCTCGCCGCATGGGCGGCGCTACGTCGATGCGGCGGTCGAAATGGTGCTTGCGCTCACCGCGCAGGCAGAGAGCACGCACTCGTAGCGAGTCGGCGAGAGCTGGCCACGGCCATATCAGCCATCTCGGCGGCCGTGGCGCTTCTCCGGCGTCCGGCCGTTGGTTCGAGTCCAAGGCTTCAGATCAGATTAGGCAACGGGCTGGGCGTTAAGTTGACTTAGCTGACAACAAACGCGCTGCGCTTGTTCGTCATTTGTTCGCCAGTGAGCAAGTAAATCAATGCACTTGTACGCCAGTGGACTCGCGTAGACGGACCGCGCCGGTCAAGGAAACCACCGCGCTTCCTAGGAGCGAGGCGCCTTTTGGCGGCGCCTCGCTTGGTTGACCGGAGGGGGAGGGATTTGAACCCTCGTCGGACCTAACGGCCCGAAACGGTTTTCGAGACCGCCCACAAACTGCCTATTTGCAGGGACGTTACGTCTCGTTCGCCAGTGAATTGCCAGCGGGCGGCTCGACGGCCCCGTCGCTCGGTCGAGGCGTCGACCCCTCCTTGCTCGCGGAGTGTCCGGCGCGAACGCCTGCTAAGGCTCGATCAAACCGCGTCGGATCGCGTAGCGCGTCAGTTCGACGCGATCGCGCATGCCAAGCTTTTCGAGCATGTTCGTGCGGTGCCGGTCGACGGTCTTGATGCTGATGACGAGCATCGCTGCGATTTCTTTTGAGGTCTGGCCCTCGGCGATCAGCTTTAGCACCTCGAGTTCCCGTGGCGTGAGGAGGTCGAAGTCGTCTCCGCGCTGGTCGGCTCGTTCGATGAAGTCGCGGACCAGTGTGTGGACTGCTGAGGGGTAGAGGAACGAGTGCCCGCGCATGGCGGCGCGGCAGGCGTCGACGATGTCGTCGTCGGCGCCCGATTTGAGCACATAGCCGGAGGCGCCGGCCTTGAGCGCCTCGAAGAGGAACTGCTCGTTCTCGTACATTGAGAGGATCAGCGTCCGCAGTTCTGGTCGTCGGCGGGAGAGCTCGCGCGCCGCCTGCAGGCCGGTCTTGCGGGGCATGCTGATGTCGAGGATCGCGAGGTCGATCCTCCCGTCGAGCGCGCGTTCGACTGCCTCTGCGCCGTCGCCGGCTTCCGCGACGACGGCGAGGTCGGGCTCGTGATCGACGACGCGCTTCACGCCTTGGCGGACGAGCGCGTGGTCGTCGGCCACGAGGACCTTGGTGACCTGCGGAATCGGCATCAGTCCGCGTTTGTGGTTGGTACTTCGAGGCGTACCTCGACGCCGCCCATGGCACTTGGCTTGATCGCGAGCGCGCCGCCGACGATCAGGGCGTTTTCGCGGATGCCGCGCAGGCCGCCTCCCTCTCGGAGTGGGCGCTTGAAGCCGTACCCGTTGTCGGCGACTTGGAGGACGACGCTGTCGCCGTTGCGTGAGAGCGCGAGCAGCGCCTCGCTCGCGCTGCTATGGCGGGCGACGTTGGTCAGGCTTTCCTGGGCGACGCGGTAGAGGACGAGCTCGACGTCTGGGTCGAGCTGACCGAGCTGAGGGTCAATCCTTCGCTCGACGGTGATGCTCGTTCGCCGTGCGAACGCGCGCGCGAGGTTGTTGAGGGCGCTTGCGAGTCCGAGGTGGTCGAGGGCCTCGGGGCGCAGCTCTTGGGCGATCCGGCGAACCTCTTCGAGGTTGGCGCGGACTGCTTCTTGAGCTTCCTCGAGCGCGCCTCGTTGTGCGGGAGGCGCATCTCGGCGGAGTTGTTGCAAGAGGAAGAGGATGCCGGTCATCGTCTGGCCGACCTCGTCGTGGAGGCCGCGGGCGATTCGCTGTCGCTCCTCCTCTCGCGCCTGCAGCGCACGCGCGCCCGCCTCGCGACGTTCGGTCTCGAGGCGCTCGAGCATGCGGTTGAACGTTCGCTCGAGCGCGCCGATCTCGCCGGGGCTGGTCGCCGGAATTGGCCTCGCGGCGCGCAGCACGTCGAGTTCCTCCATGCGGTGGGCGAGCCGCTCGAGCGGCGCGAACAGCGGCCGCAGCAGCAGCAGGTTGGCGACCAGCACGATGACGACGCCGACGGCGAGCACGATCGCCTGGATCAGTCGGATCTCGGCGCTGACGCTGAGCGGGGTCAGCGCCAACACCAAGACCGCCGCGATGAGGAGCGCGGCGTTCACGAGGAACACTCGCCAAAACAGAGACATACGCATCGGTGCCGTGACGGGCAGCCGAAATCTACCGCCGCGGCGGCGGCACGATTACGACCGGGCAGGGCGCGCTCGCGGCGAGCTCGCCGGCCAGGCCGCTGCGGAGGCCAGGGCGCAGCCGGCCCTGGCGGCGCGAGCCGACGACGATCAAGGTGGCGGCTTCCTCGGCGGCGATCCGGGCAAGCGCTTGGGCCGGCTCGCCGACCTCGACTCGGCGCTCTGCTTGAAGGTCGTGCTCGCGCGCGGCCCGCTCGAGCAAGCGGTCGCCTCCCTGGCGAGCCTGGTTCGTGGTCAGGCTTTCGTCTGCGCCCGCGCTCCAGCCGGCGGCGACGTGGGCGAGTACCAGTCGCAGCTTGAGATCCGCGCTCAGAGTGCGGGCGACGCGGAGTGCCGCAACCGCTCCCGGCGAATCATCAATCCCGCAAACGATCGTCGCCACCCGGTCCTCCTCCACGCTCGATCACAGACAAGAGTCGCCGTGACCGGCCGCTCGCGCTATGGGGGCTGACCGGCATCTTTGGCGCATTACAACCCCAGAGGAGATGCTCAGCAGGTCCTACTGAGCAAGGCCTGGAAATGGAGTGCCGCCCCCATAGCTTCAAGGCGCCCTCTACGGCAGGCTCCCTCGTTGAGGCGCCATGGACGGAGGCGAACGAGTGGAGGGTTTCCGCGTCGTGACGGCCGTCGGCGAGAAACGCGTCGGTCACATTGTCGGAGCCGAGGGGGACTACTACATCGTCAGGCGCTCGTTCGGGCGCGGTCGCTACCCGCTGCCCAAGCGTCAAGCCGAGGTCGATCCGGAGCGACGGCGGCTGCTGATGCGGACGCCGCGAAAGGTGTTCTTCGCGGCGCCCCAAGTCGGGCGTAAGGGAGAGCTAGACCCGGCAACCGACGGCTACTACAGCGGCTAGGGCAGGCGATCGATGGGCTTGCCGATCTTCATCGTCGCGGCGGCTCGGCGACTACTGACACTCGACCGCGAGCCGAAGCGGCCACCGAAGCCGGCGCCGCGAAAGAAGGCGGGAAAGCGGACGAAGCGAGCGCACTAGGCTGGCGCGCACCGGCAGATGACGCTCGCCGAACTCGCGATCACCGTCAGCCTGCTCGCCGGCCTCGGGCTCGTCGCGAGCCGCGTGGGCCTGTCCGCGATCCCGGCCTATCTGTTCGCCGGGCTCCTGCTTGGGCCGAACGAGCCGAAGGCGCTCAGCCTCGTCCGCCCTTCCGAGGTGACGGACTTCGTCGCCGAGATCGGGCTCGTGTTCCTGCTCTTCTTCCTCGGCCTGGAGTTCACGCTCGGCCGCCTCGCTCGCAGCCGCCAGCACGCCCTCGTCGGCGGGGCGATCGACTTTCTGGTGAACGCCGGCCTCGGCCTCGCGGTTGGGGTCGCCGCGTTCGGGATCAGCTTCGGTTCGCTCGTCCTCGCCGCTGCGATCTACGTCTCCTCGAGCGCGATCACCGTCAAGGGCTTGATCGACTTCCGGCGCGTGGCGGACGACGAGACCGACCTCGTGCTGGCGATTCTCGTCGCCGAGGATCTCGTGATCGGGCTCGTGCTCGGCTTCGCGTCCGGAGGCGGCGGCGCGGCCGGGGCGACGCTTGCGCTCGTCGGCAAGGCGATCGCCTTCGTCGCCGCGGCGCTCGCGATCTCCAAGTGGCTGAGCGGGATGATCGATCGGTTGCTCGATTGGTTGCCGCGCGAGTTCTTCCTGCTGGCGGTGTTCGCGCTCCTGATGGGCGCAGCGGCGCTGGCCAAGGAGCTGGGCCTCTCCGAAGCGGTCGGGGCGTTGATGGCCGGCGTCGTCCTCTCGGGGACATCAGTGCGGGAAGAGATCGAGGAGCGCTTCTTCAGCTTCCGCGACGTCTTCGCCGCGCTCTTCTTCTTCGTCTTCGGCCTTTCGATCGACGTCGCCAGAATCGGGAGCGTCGCTTGGATCCTCGCGGCTGCTGTCCTCGCCGCGCTCGTCGGAAAGGTGGGAGGTGGTTACCTGGCCGGCATCATGGGCGGCTTGACGCGAAGGCAGAGCTTCAACGCCGGCGTCGCGCTCGTCGCACACGGCGAGTTCACGATCATCCTCGCGCAGATCGCGAGCGGCAACCCACAGATCTCGAACGAGACGCAGGCCAAGCTCGTCGCCTTCGCCGGCCTCTACGTACTGATCACGGCGACAATCGGCGTGGCACTGATGAAGGAATCGAAGGTGATCGGACGGCGCCTCTTCCCCGTCCCTAGATTGGCCGAAGGAGGCTGACGATGCCTGCCGATGTCGAAGAGACACGCCTGCCGGGCATCGGCTCGAAGTTCACGCTTCGGCTCGACGCCGGCAGCCGACTCGCGGTGATCGTGCACAATGACGGCAAGCGCGAGCTCTACTACTTCCGCCGCGCCGCGGACGAAGAGCCGCGAGCGGTGATCACCCTCGACGACGACGAGGCGCGCCAACTCGGAGCGGTCGTCGGCGGCGCCTACGAGCGGCCGAAGATCGTCGAGGACCTCGAGATGGCGCTGGGTGAGCTCCAGATCGAATGGATCTCCGTCCCCGACGACAGCCCCTGGATCGGCAACACGCTCGCCGAGTGTGGCTTCCGCGCCAAGACCGGCATCACCGTCATCGCGATCCTGCGTGAACCCGAGCCGGTCACCGGCGCCCAACCCGGCGACACGATCGAGCGCGGCGACACCCTCGTCACCGTCGGCAAGGCTGGCCAGTACCCCGAGTTTCGGCGGCTGCTCAGGAGTGGCGAACCCGACGGCTCAACAAACGAACCGTCCGGAGCGGGAGAGTGATGCGGGGGAAATCCGGCAGTGCAAAGCAGCGCAAGCGGACGAGCAAGACGCCGTTGAGACGCATGTCGCTAACCGAGCCTCGTTTCCGGCGAACGTCGCCGCAAGACTAGCCGGGGCTCAGATTTCGAGAGGAGGAGCCTCGGCCTCGACCTGACCCGCCAGAGCAACGATCCAAGGGGCACTCACTTCGGCATCGACAGCTTCAGCCAAGACGAGGCGAACGTCGGGCCCGCGGTACGTGCGCTCGTCGCCCTCGACAAGCACGAGCCACTCGTTTCCCTCAAGGGCAATCTTCAGCTCGCGCCCATCCGGCGTGTCGTGCCACCAGACCACTCGCTAGTCGAGTGCCCACCAGGAAGCGACAGCCTGATCATCGACCGGAGCACCCTGCTGCAGCTTCGGCGACTGCGCCAGGATCTCTTTCGACACCTGCATCACCACGCAGCGTTCCTCCTCCTCTACGGAGGCGTGGGCCTTCGGTAGCGCGCGCCAGACCTTGTGCGGCCACGTACCGCGCTCCACGATGAAGGCTCGCTCCGATTCCCCAGCAATGTGGCCGACGGTCTTCCCCTCGGTTGTCACGACCCTGTATCCGTGGATATTGGCCACGACGGGGAGTCTTACGGGGCTCGCAAGCTGCGTCTATGCGGTCGAAACCCGATCTTTTCGGCTCGTAAGGACGCGGCGATGCGTTGCAGGACGTCGACTTCCCGGCCGGCGGAGACGCGGAGTTCGCGGAGTTCGATCTTTTCTGGGCCGGACGAACTCTGGCGGAGGCGGGCAGGGTCATCGAACCCGCAGCAACGGGTCAGGGGCGAACGATTCCGCTCAAACCCCTGGGGGGCGGCTCGATTCCCCATCGTGGGAATCCTCCGCCGCAGTGACGTTGTGCTCCTCGCTCTCTGCTTCGAGCTCGTGCTCCGGCACCTTCTTCTCCGCCGACTCGGCCGGCTCTCGGGGTGGGAAACGCGCATCCGCCCCACTGGCTGCCTCCTCGACACGCGCTGCAATCTCCCGGATGTCCTCGAGTAGCTGACTGCGCTCTTGTCGGATGGCCTCGGTGTCGGCGTGGAGCTCGCTCATCCTCGCCTTCGCTTCTTCTCGCAGGGCCGCGGCCTCTTCCTTTGTGCCCTGAAGATGCTCGGCAGCCTCCTTCCGGGACTGCTCAATGGTCGCTTTGGCCTCGGCCGTGGAGCGGCTGAGGATCTCGTCCGCTTCAGTCTTTGCCTTCGTAACGATGTCTTCCGCCTCGCCTTTTGCGTTTGCAGTGCGTTCTTCTGCTTCCTGCCTCGCGGCGACGGTGATCTCTTGCACCGTCTCGCCTGCGCGCTCGAGGATGCCTCTCGTCTGTTCCCCAACCTGCTCGAGTGCATGCCTGACCGCTGCCTCGGGAGAGCGAGTTACTTCGAGCTCGGCGATCAAGCGTTGGACGCGGGTCACGTAGGCATCGACGGCCGCGCGCTCGTAGCCGCGAACGGAAACGCGGAAGGAGGCGTCCCGGATCTCCGCCGCAACACGTCGAAGCTCGGTCGAAACACCGCCCTGGTCGGGTGAATCGGGCGGCGATTCGCTATTGCTCTGGTCGGGCTCGACGGGTGGGCCACTGACCACAGCCCCGAGTATGACTCGAAATCAATGATCTTGCCGGGCGGTTGGAGCGGCTTTGCAGGAACCTGCCGGCTGCTCGTGCTTAGGGCGCCTTAGTCGGAAACGGCGTGTGAGGCTGCATTCTGGAGTCGCGCGGCGACCTCGCGAAGATCCTCGAGCAACTTGCGCCGCTCGCCCCAGACGGCTTCGGTGTCGATGCGGAGCTCGTGCAGCCAGGTCTGCGCTTCTTCGCGTAGAGCCGCGACCTCTTCTTGTGAGCGTCGGAGCTGCTCCGCTGCGTCCGTGCGCGACTTGGCGACGATCTCCTCCGCCTCAGTTCTTGCCTTCGCGACGTGCTCATCCGCCTGGTCCCTCGTGCGATCCGCTTCGGCGCTGGCGTTGACGACGATGTCCGCCGCTTCGGCTCGCGCCCGGGCGGTCATCTCCTCCGCTTTCTGCCGCGCGCCAGCAGTCATCTCCTCCGCCGCCTGCCGGGCCTGCGCGAGGATCGCGGCCCTCTCTTCCTCGACCTGCTCGAGCGCGTGTGTGACCGCGGCCTGCGGCGAGCGGGTGGCTTCGAGCTCCGCGATGAGCCGATTGACGCGAGTGATGTAAGCATCGACGGCCCGGCGGTCGTAGCCGCGAACCGACAGCGGGAAGGAGACAGTGCGGATCTCCGCCGGAACGCGTTGGCGCTCATTCAAGCCTCGGCCCTGCTCAGGCGAGTCGGATTCGGCGTCGTAGACTCTGGGCACAGCCCTATCCTAGGGAGCTTCGCCGGTTCCGAATTGAGTCCCTGAGAGCCGCCGTCGTCTAACTTCATATTGGCGGCGGGCTCTCTCGTCTCGGCCGTCGCTCTGGTCAACACGTCGGCACCGCGTGCCAACGCCGGTATCGGTAAACAGGATCAGCAACTACTAGAAGCGGGGCGCCTTTGCTCAGCGCCGCGCTTTGTTGAGCGGAGGGGGAGGGATTTGAACCCTCGTCGAACCTAACGGCCCGACACGGTTTTCGAGACCGCACTAAAAGTGGTGATTTGCAGGGATGTTACTTCCAGTTCCCAGTGAATTTGCCAGCGCGCGACTCGACGGTCTCGATCGGGCATCGCTCAACTGCGCGAAGGCAGTGTTGCCTAACTTAGCAACAAGTTACAGACGACTATTTACCAAGCCACCCTCAGTGACATAACCAGAGAGTCGGTCCGTCGACT
>Ga0307278_10000955_pt1 | contig 14284 bp, 13 predicted proteins | sample ER_DNA_117_FD_194482 | JGI IMG/M metagenome (GOLD analysis project Ga0307278, IMG submission 194482) | Bulk soil microbial communities from the East River watershed near Crested Butte, Colorado, United States - ER_DNA_117 | ecosystem: Environmental > Terrestrial > Soil > Floodplain | place... | reverse complement strand
GGCGCCGATCACCTGCCGTGGATCGGCGACACGGAGCCGATCGTGGCCGAGATCCAGGAGCTGGTGACGGGAACGCGGCCCGAGCCCGAGCCCGACCGGGTCGTGGCCACAGTGATGTTCGTCGATGCGCCCCATGCCGTCGCCGGTGTGCAGGCCGCGCCGGCGCGGGAGCGCGTCGCCGAGGTGGTCCGCAGCCACGTCTCCCGGTTCCGCGGTGACATCCTCGATGCTCGCGGGGACAGCCTCGGTGCATCGTTCGACGGGCCCGCGCGCGCCATCCGCTGCGCGGAGGCGATCGTCGCCGAGTGCGACGGGTCCGCAGTCCGGTGCCGGGCCGGCCTTCACACCGGCGAGTGCGAGCCGCACGACGGGGAACTCCGCGGAGTCGCCGTCGACATGGCCGCCGAGATCCTCGCTCGCGCCGCGCCGGGCGAAGTGCTGGTCTCGCGGACGGTGGCGGACCTGGTGGCCGGCGCGAGGATCGGCTTCGCCGATCGCGGCACCCACACGTTGGCCGCCGTCGGTGATTCATGGCAGCTCCTGGCGACCTCCAGCGGAACAGCGCCGGCGCGGTCCGCGCCAGACCAGCCCGCGACGCTCTTCCGGCGCGAGGGCGACTACTGGACCGTCGCTTTCGGCGGGAAGGTGGTCCGCATGCGCGACGCCAAAGGACTCGGATACCTGGCGCGCCTCCTGCGCCATCCCCACCACGAGTTCCACGTGCTCGACCTGCTGGCCGGCGACGCATCACGCGGAAACGACACGGCGCGCGAGGACGGCCTCGTAGCCGCGACCGCGGACGCCGGAGTGATGCTGGACGAGCCTGCCAAGCACGCCTACCGTGAGCGGATCGCCGAGTTGGAGGCGGAGATCGAGCAGGCGCGGGGCTGGAACGACCTCGAGCGGGCCGCGCGCGCCGAGGGCGAGCTCGATGTGCTGACCCGCGAGCTGGCGAGGGCTCTCGGCCTCGGCGGGCGCGACCGGCGCGCGGCCTCGGACAGCGAGCGCGCGCGGGTGAGCGTGACCAAGGCGGTGCGCGGCGCGGTCCGGCGCCTCGAGGATCAGCACCCCGACCTGGGCCGCCACCTCTCGCTCGCGGTGCGCACCGGCACGTTCTGCACGTACGACCCCGACCCACGGATGCCCCTCAGCTGGGACGCCTGACGTCACCGCCGTGAACCTCGAGTTCACGCCTGCCTGACACGCGACGACCCGAGGAGCGACCATGGCGACACAAGTGCAAGCGCGCGACGCGATGCAGTTCATCAACGAGCAGAACGCCGCGACGCTCAAACGGTTCATCGAGCGGCTGGAGTTCCGCGCCAAGGACCCGACGTTCGCGGCCTACCGCGAGGCGTACTTGGAGGTCATCGAGCTGCCGCGCACGGCGGCGGTCCTCGATCTCGGCTGCGGCACCGGCGTCGTGACGCGCGCGATTGCCGCGCGTGACGGATTCGCCGGCACCGTGACCGGGGTCGACCAGAGTCCGGAGTTCATCGCAGCGGCCGAGCGGCTCGCCGCCGAGGAGGGCCTCGGCGACCGCATCGAGCTCGTCGTCGGCGATGCGCACGCGCTCGACTTCCCGGCCGCGAGCTTCGACGTCGCCGTCGCCCATACGCTGGTCAGCCACGTCCGCGACCCGCTCACGGTGCTCGCCGAGGCCGCGCGCGTCATCCGCCCGGGCGGGTCGGTGGCCGTCTTCGACGGCGACTACGCGTCGCTGACCTTCGGTTGCGACGACCCGCAGCTCGGCCAGGCGATGGAGCGCGCGGTGCAGTCGATGATCATGAGCTCGCCCCGAGTCATGCGGGAGCTTCCGCGCCTGCTGCCGAAGGCCGGGCTACGGCTGGTCGCCACGCAGGCCCACGTGTACGCAGAGGCCGGATCGAGCAGCTTCCTGCTCAACCTGGCCGAGACCTACGGGCCGCTGGCGGCCTCGACGGGCCTCGTGCCCGCGGCGCACGTGGATGCGTGGCTCGCCGATCAGCGCCGGTCCGCCGAGGACGGCACGTTCTTCGCGGCCTGCAACTACTACGCCTACGTGGCGCGCGCAGCCGCGTGGCGGAGGTAGACGACGCGTGAGCCGAACGTCCGTGTCTCGACGAGCTCCAGGTTGATCCTCTCGTCGACGGCCGGGAAGAACGGCGTGCCCGCGCCCAGTACGACCGGACTGACGAAGAGCCGGTACTCGTCGATGAGGCCCAGCTTGGTGGCGGTGGAGGCCAGGCCGGCGCCGCCGATGCCGATGTCCTTGCCGGGTTGCTCCTTGAGCTTGGCGACCTCCTCGGCAACGCCGTCCGTGGCCAGCCTGGCGTTGCCCTCGACCTTCTCGAGGCTCGTCGAGAACACGATCTTCGGCAGGTCCTGCCAGATGCGGGCGAACTCGCGCTCGGTCTCCGGGAGCGACGGGTCCTCGTCAGCGGTCTCCCAGTACACCATCGTCTCGTAGAGCCGCCGTCCGCACACGTGCGCGCCCAGCCCCCGCGTCTGCTCGTTGTGGAAGCGATGCAGCTCCTCGTCCGGCGCCGACCAGTCGATCTCGCCGCCGGACCCCGCGATGAAGCCGTCCAACGAAACTCCCATCGAGTAGATCAGCTTGCGCATTGGGGTCCTCCTCGGTTGGGCCCATTCCCTCTGTGCTGTGACCTCGCGTCGGATCGAATCTCATCGGCGGCTGTTCGTGAACGCAGACGGCGAGCTGGTGGCGCTGACACGCAACGGGTCGACGGTGATCGCCCGGTGACGGATCGTCACCCGGCGCGTCCGCTGCGCAGCTCGGCGCCCAACGCGTCCAGCAGGCTGCCCATGCCGTGCTCGCGTCGGGCCGGCGTGTCGTGTCCGTCGAGGAAGACGCCCTGCTCGGTGAAGACCAGGCGCGTGCCGGTGCCCCGCGGCCTGAGCTCCACCGTGGCCACGGACACGGAGATCCGCGCGTCGCCCAGGAGCATGTCGTAGGTGTAGACGATGCGCCCGGCCGGGACGATGTCCTGGTAGAGCGCCTGGAAGGTGTACGCGTTGCCCTCGGCGTCGATGCCCTCTCGGCGCTCGCGCCCGCCAACGCGGAAGTCGAGCTCGAAGCGCTCGTCCGGGCTGCCGAACCAGCGCGCCTTGGCCTCGGGATCGGACCATGCGGCGAAGACCCGATGGGGCGCGGCGTCGTAGCTGCGCTCGACGACGAAGGTGGCGTGCTCGACGGAGCGTTCGCTCATCGCCTGGCCCGTGTCGGTGGTTCGTCGCGGCCTTCGGCGAGGTACTCCCCCAGGTGGTCGAGGCGGCGCTCCCAGGCCGTGCGCCGGGCGCCGATCCAACGTTCCACCGGTCGCAGCGCGGACGGCTCGATGCGGCATGTGCGCACCCGCCCGACCTTCTCGGAGTAAATGAGACCACTCGCCTCCAGAACCTGAAGGTGCTGAAGCACGGCCGGCAACGACATCGGCAGGGGCTGGGCGAGCTCGCTGACCGACGCCGGAGCGCGGGACAGCCGCTCGACGATGGCCCTTCGACTGGGATCCGCCAGCGCGTGAAAGACGCGATCGACACCCTCCCGCTCGGGACTTTGGTGAAGCATTTGCTTAACTATAGTGTCCCACCAGGCGGACAGGAGGAGTCAGATGACGGCAGTTGCGTGGCACGTGGTGATGTCGTTGGACGGGTTCATCGCGGCACCGGACGACGACATGCGCTGGATCTTCGATGTGGCCGGGCCGAGCGACACGGGCGATCAGATGGTGGCCAGCACGGGCGCGATCGTCATGGGCCGTCGCACCTACGAGGTCGAGGACCGGGATCGCCCCGGGATCTACGCCGGGGCATGGACGGGGCCGTTCTTCGTTCTCACCCACGAGGTTCCCGCGACGGTGCCAGACTGGATGACCGGCACGTTCGTTCACGACGGCGTCGAAGACGCGGTGGCGAGGGCCAAGGCGGCGGCCGGCGAGCGCAACGTGGGCATCCTCGGCGCCGGCATTGCCCGGCAATGCCTCGACGCCGGCCTGCTCGACGAGATCGTCGTCCAGGTGGCGCCCGTGCTGCTCGGCGACGGAGTCCGCCTGTTCGACCGTCCCCGGAGCGGACAGATCAAGCTCGAGAAGACGAGCGTGGCCGAGTCCGGGCAGCTGACCGACCTGCGCTTCCGGGTTCTCGCGTGACGGAGCGCGATCGGCGACGGCAGCGTCCCGTCAGCCGCTACCCGCCCGCGACCGCCGGGAGGATCTGAACCTCCTGCCCGTCGGCGACGGGCGTGGCGAGCCCGTCGCCGAAGCGGATGTCCTCGCCGTCGACGTAGACGTTGACGAACCGCCGCAGGGCACCGTCGCCATCGGACAGGCGGTCGCGCAGCTCGCTGTGGCGCTCGTACAGCGCTTCGAGCACCGCGCCGACCGTGGCGCCCTCGACGCTGACGGCGCTCTCGCCGCCGGCGGCCTCGCGCAGCTGGGTCGGCAGCTTCACCTTCGGCATCAGACGCGCACCTCCGCGCCCTCGACCTCCGCGACGAACTGGTCGTAGGAGGGCTTGATCTCGAACGTCTCGAACGTGCCGCGCACGGCGTCGAGGGTCTTCAGGCCCTCGCCGGTGATGATGAGCACGACGCGCTCCTCGGGGTCGATGTCGCCGCGCTCGGCCAGCTTGGCCAGCACGGCGGTGGTCACCCCGCCCGCGGTCTCGGTGAAGATGCCGGTCGTCTCGGCCAGGAGGCGGATGCCGGCGCGGATCTCGTCGTCGGACACGGCGTCGATGGCGCCGCCGCTGCGGCGGGCGAGATCGAGCGCGTAGGGGCCGTCGGCCGGATTGCCGATGGCCAGCGACTTGGCGATCGTGTCGGGGCGCACGGGCTTGCAGACGTCGAGGCCCGCCGCGTATGCGGTGGCCACCGGCGAGCAGCCCTCGGCCTGCGCGCCGTTCATGACCGGGGCGCGCCCGCGCACGAGGCCGAGGTCCAGGAAGTCCTGGAAGCCCTTGGCGATCTTCGTGTAGAGCGAGCCCGAGGCGATCGGCGCCACGACGCGGTCGGGCACCTCCCAGCCGAGCTGCTCGGCGACCTCGTAGGCGAGCGTCTTGGAGCCCTCGGAGTAGTACGGGCGCAGGTTGACGTTGACGAACGCCCAGTCGCGCTCGCCGCTGAGCTCGGTGCAGAGCCGGTTGACGTCGTCGTAGGTGCCCTGGACCTTGACGAGCTTGGTCCCGTAGACGCCGGTGGCGAGGACCTTCTGCTCCTCGAGGTCGGACGGGATGAAGACGTAGGTGTCCATCCCGAGCGCGGCGCCGTGGGCGGCGACCGAGTTGGCGAGGTTGCCGGTCGAGGCGCAGGCAAGCGTCGTGAAGCCCAGCTCGCGGGCTCGCGTGGCGGCCACCGAGACGACGCGATCCTTGAAGGAGTGCGTGGGGTTGGCGGCGTCGTTCTTGACCCACACCTCGCGCAGGCCCAGGCGCTGCGCCAGGCGATCGGCGCGCATGAGCGGCGTACACCCGGCGGGCAGGCCGGTGCGGGTGCGCGGCTGCGGCCCCTCCAGCGGCAGGAAGTCGTGGTAGCGCCAGATGTTCTGCGGCCCGCCCTGGATGCGACGACGCGCGTGCTCGACGTCCTGCACGTCGTGCTCGTAGGCGACCTCGAGCGGTCCGAAGCAGCGATCGCAGATGTAGCGGGCCTCGAGGCCGTAGTCGGCCCCACACTCCTTACAGCTCAGCTTGGTGGCTCCCATCAAAAAACCTCCGGCCGGGTTCGTTCGTGGCGGAGGTCTTGGGAATCCTCGGCCACATCTCTCAGGAATTGGCACCTTTCCCGCATGCGGGAGGTTGCCGGGGCTTCAAAGGGCCAGTCCCTCCACCCCTCTGGATGTGTCCAGCTATGTGGGTCCCACCTTAGCAAGCCTTCTGGACCGCGCAAGGCGCAGGTAGACTGCCTTTCAGAGCGAATTTTGATGCTGACGACCATGACGCCCGACGAGCCGCGAAGTCCCGATGCCCAACCTGCCCAAGCCACGCCTCAGGCGTACGGCGCGGTCACGCGGCGGGGTCGTCACACGTCCATCCGAGCCTGAGCGCCCCAACGTCGAGGTCGTCGAGTACACGTCCGACGACGCGCCGGCGCTGCGTTGGATCAACATCGAGCGCCCGCGCCCGGCCGATCGCGCGTGGCTGGAGGAGCACTTCGACTTCCACCCGCTCGACTACGAGGACGTCTACAGCCGCAACCAGCGCCCCAAGGTCGACGAGTACGACGACTACCTGTTCGTCGTCCTGCACTTCCCCGCCTACGACAAGACGGTCGGGCGCCTGAACGCCGCCGAGCTCGACGTCTTCGTCGGTCCGGACTACGTCATCACGCTGCCCAACGAGCCGATCCAGCCGCTCGAGTACCTCTTCGAGCGCTGCCGGACGCGCGACGACCTGCGCGAGCAGCTCTTCTCCAAGGGCCCCGGCTACCTGCTCTACAAGATCGTCGACGACTGCGTCGACGCCTCGTTCCCGATGCTGCGCAAGATGGGCAACAAGCTCGAGCGCCTCGAGGACGACATCTTCGAAGGCGAGCGCCACGCGGAGATCGTGCGCGACATCTCCAACGTCAAGCAGGAGATCATCAACTTCCGCCGCGTGGTCCGCCCGCAGCGCGCGGCGCTCAAGGACCTCGAGGCCACCAAGCGCTACATCCCCGACGACCTCGAGATCTACTTCGACGACATCAACGACGCCTCCGAGCGCACCTGGGACATGCTCGAGAACTACAAGGAGGTCGTCGAGGCGCTCGAGTCCACCAACGAGGCGGTCCTCTCGCATCGCCTGAACGACACCTTCCGCGTCCTCACCGCGATCAGCGTCATCGTCCTGCCGCTGACGCTCATCGCCTCGATCTGGGGCATGAACACCAGGGTTCCGGGCGAGAGCTCGCACGCGGGCTTCTTCGCCGTCGTGGGCGTCATGGCCATCGTCCTCATTGCGACGATCGTGCTCTTCCGCCGTCGCGGCTGGCTCTGACGACGTATCAGCGCGCAGGCGGGGCGCCTCCATGCAGGCATGCCCACGAGAACACGCAAGCGCGCACGTCCCCTGGCCGCGGCCGCGGCGGTCCTGGCGCTGGGGGCCGTCACGGCTCCAGCGCTGGGCGCCGGAGACTACGGCCCGGACACCTGCCTGAACGGCTACGTCTGGCGCGAGGCGACACCCACCGACCACGTGTGCGTCACGCCGATGGTGCGGATGCAGTCGGCCCAGGAGAACGACGCCGCGGCGGCGCACCGCAGCTCGACGGGCGGCGCGTTCGGACCCGACACCTGCCTGAACGGCTACGTCTGGCGCGAGGCTGTGGCGAACGATCACGTCTGCGTGCTCCCGTCGCGGCGCCAGCAGGCGCGCGGGGACAACGCCCAGGCCGCGGCGCGGCGCAACTCGCTGCACGTCTGGCTCACGTACTACCGCCCGTCCCAGCAGCCGTGCACGGGCAACGTGTGCTCGCAGCACTCCGACGACGCGCAGCGCTACCGCGTCCGCGCCGACCACATCAACGTCGGCAAGGCGACCGTGCTGCTGCGCTGGACCGACCGGGGCAAGGTCAGGACCAAGACGTGGCCGGCCGAGGTCAAGCAGAACCCGAATGCTCCCGGCGGCCTGCTCGTCTTCGCCAGCGGCGCGCTGCGCTGCACGGGCGCCACTCCGAACGGCTACTTCGCCGTGCGCGACCCCGTGTCGCTGCGCTGGTCGGCCCACGTGTCCGTGCGGACGGGCTGCTCCACGCTCTAAGGGACCCTCGGCGCGCCGCCGGCCTTGCGGGAAGGGGGCCGGCGGCGCTCCGCGATGCCTGGTTCAAGCAGCGGCGGGAGGAGGTTGTCGCTGCCTGGGCGAAGGACGCGGCGAGCAGGCACGAGGCGCTGTCGCATGTGGAGGAGGGCGTCTGTGTCGCGTTTGGAGGGGTGCCATCAGGATGGCGACGGCGGGCCGATGCGCCAATGCGGCTCGCCGGTGTGCTGGGGGTGCGGGTAACCCGACCTCCGCGTAAGGTGCGCGCCGTGAGCGGAGAGGCAGGGCGCATGACGGTCGCGGCGCTCAACCGGGCGCTGCTGGCCCGGCAGGGGCTGCTCGAGCGCCTCGACGCGCCGCTCGTCGAAGCCGTCGAGGCGGTGGGTGCGCTGCAGGCGCAGTACTGGCCGGCGCCGCCGGTGGCGCTGTGGTCGCGGGTCGCCGCGTTCGACCCCGAGGCCCTCTACGCGGCGCTCGAGGAGGGCGAGCTCGTCACCGGGACGCTGCTGCGCGCGACGCTGCACCTCGTGTCGGCGCGCGAGCACCCTGCCTACGCCGCGGTCGCGGCCGAGGCGGCAGGCCATCACTGGCGCCGCACGGATGCCGAGCCGGGCGCGAAGATCGGCACGCTGCTCACCAAGCTCCGGGCCTACGCCGGCAAGACGCCGCGCACGGGCGAGGAGGTCGGCGCGTTCGTCGAGGAGTGGGTCGCCGAGCATCCCAAGGCACTCTCGGCGGCCGAGCTCAAGCGCCAGCGCGAGCTCAAGTGGCGCCCGTTCCAGCGCTGGTCGGCCTTCGTGCGCGCCCCGGCCGACGGGGCCTGGGGCACGAAGGCGCCGAGCGCGCTGCTCGCGGCCCCGCGCCCGCGCGGCGCGCCGAAGGGCGACAAGGCGCTCGACGAGGTCGTGCGCCGCCACCTGCGGGCCTTCGGGCCGGCGGCCCCCGACGACGTGGCGGGCTGGATCGGATGGCGCACGCCGCCGGTGCGCGAGGCGCTCGAGCGCCTCGGGAAGGACCTCGAGCGCTTCGAGGACGAGGACGGCCGCGCGCTCTACGACCTGCCCGACGCACCGCGGCCCGACCCCGAGACCCCGGCCCCGCCGCGCCTGCTGGCGGCGTTCGACAGCGTCCTGCTCGCCTACGCCGCCAAGCGCCGGACGCGGATCCTCCCCGACGCGCACCGCGACGCGGTCTACGAGCGGCGCAACCTGCAGATCCGCCCCAGCTACCTGGTCGACGGCCTCGTGGCCGGGACCTGGGCAGTCGAGGTCAAGCGGCGCGAGGCGACCCTCATCCTGCGCCCGCTCGAGCGCCTCGCGCGCGCGACGCGCGCGGCGCTCGTGGAGGAGGCCGAGCGCCTCGCGCGGGCCCTGCAGCCGCAGGCCAAGACGCATAAGGTCCTGGTCGAACGCTGAGCGTCGTGAAACACCGCCCGGCGAAAGGTGTAGAAAGCGCCCGTGCCGCCGATCGAATCCCTGGAGCGCCTCGCCGACTCGTTCGCCGCTCTCGAGCGGCCCGTCGAGCGCAAGCGGATGCTCATCATCGTCAACCCGTACGCGACGACGGTGTCCGATCGGCTGAAGAACCTCGTCGTCTACGCACTGCAGGGCCGCTACGACGTCGACGCGATGGACACCGAGGGGCGCGACCACGCGACCATCCTCTGTCGCGAGGCGGCCGACGAGGGCTACGACGTGGTCGTCGCCTTCGGCGGCGACGGCACCGTCAACGAGGCGGCCAACGGCCTGGCGCACTCCCCCACCCCGTTGACCTGCCTGCCGGGCGGCGCGACCAACGTCTACTGCAAGATGCTCGGCGTCCCATCCGACATCGTCGACGCGACCGAGCACCTCCTGCGCGTGGCCGACGACTGGGTCCCGCGGCGCGTGGACCTCGCCCACGTCAACGGCCGCGCCTTCACCTTCTCCGCCGGCTACGGGCTCGACGCCTCGGTCGTGCGCCGCGTCGACGCCCATCCGCGCCTGAAGGCGCGCCTGAAGCAGTGGTACTTCGCCTATGCGGCGATCGGCACCTTCACCAGGGAGTACGTCGTGCGCCCGCCGCGCCTGGAGGCCCACGTCGGCGACCAGGTCCTGCGCGGTGTCACGGCGCTCGTGCAGAACGCCGACCCCTACACCTACTTCGGCACCCGGCCGGTCCACGTCGCCGAAGGCGTCGGGCTCGACGACGGCAGCATCGGCGGTGTGATGCTCGAGCGCGCCGCGCCGATCGACATCCCGACGGTCACCGCCCGGCTGCTCTCCGATCGGCTGCGCCTGGCGCGCCACAAGCGGATCGGCACGTTCACGACCTCCGACGAGCTGCGCATCTTCTCGGCCGACGGGCGCCCCGTGGCCCTGCAGGTGGACGGCGACTACATCGGCGACACCGTCGAGGCGGTCTTCGGGGTCTGGCCCGGGGCGCTGACGGTCATCGCTTGAGCGCCGGCCGGGTCGTCGTCGAGCGCGGCGGGCGCGTCGAGAGCGAGCACCGCTTCGTCTGGCGCCTGGGCGACGGCGACCACGCCTACGCGGCCTTCCTGCGCTCGGCGGCCAAGCCGCTGCAGGCGCTGCCGGCCGTGAACGCCGGCGTCCTCGAGCGCCTCGGGCTCGACGACCGCCACCTCGCGATCGGCTGCGCATCGCACGGCGGCTCGCCCGAGCACGTCGCCAGGGTGGCCGAGATCCTCGCGGCGTGCGGGCTGGGGGTCGGGCACCTGGCGTGCGGCGCGGTACCGCCGCGCGACCCGGTGGCGGCGGCCGCCCTGCCGGGAGCGCCGCGGCGCATCCACCACAACTGCTCGGGCAAGCATGCCCTCGGGCTCGCGCTGTGCGTCGTGGAGGGTTGGCCGGTCGACGGCTACCTCGAGGCCGCCCACCCGCTGCAGCGCGCGATGGCCGACGCCGTCGCCGACGCGCTGGGGGTCGAGGCGCCCGCTCAGGCGATCGACGGCTGCGGGATGCCGACCTTCCACGCGCCGCTCGCCGCGTTGGCGAGCGCGTTCGGCCGCCTGGCGAGCGCCGGGTTGGGCGAGTCGGGAGCGCGCGTTGCCGCCGCCATGCGCGCCCACCCGGGCCTCGTCGCCTACCCGGGCGCGATCGACACAGAGCTCATGGTCGGGATGCCCGTGGTCGCCAAGCTCGGCGCCGAGGGCGTCATCGCGATCGGCTGCGACGACGGGCGCGGGCTCGCGGTCAAGGTGGCCGACGGCGCGCTACGCGCGCTGGACCCGGCCGCGGTGTGGGCGGCGCGCGAGGTGCTCGGCCTGCCGGTGGGCAGCGCCGCGCTCGCGGCGCTGGAGCAGCCCGCCGTGCGCAACTCGCGCGGGACGGTCGTCGGGCGCCTCGCCGTGGCGGCGTCCTCCTAGCGGAGGACGGCCATGTCGTCCGCGCGGGCGAGCGCGAACCCATCCGGCGGCCGACGACGGGGTGTCAGAGCGCTGACACCCTGTGGCGGGCCCACCGGCGCCGCCGTCCATTGCCCCGGACGGCGGCTCCGGCGGCTACATCAAGCCCGTTCCCATCCGACAAACGACACAGCCATGATCTCCGCACCGCGCATCCTCGCCGGCCTGGCGGCCGCCGCCGTCACCGCCGCAGTCGCGCTGACTCCCACGACGTCCTCCGACGCCCGTGATGACGGCGGCCACAAGCGCCCGGACATCGGCGCCCGCCATCACCATCACGCGATCCGCTAGGGATCGTTTTCTGCCGTAGGCGCTAGCGGCGCTGCGCGGCCAGGGCACCGAGGGAAAGAGACCGCTTCGCCCGGGGCGGCCCGCCTCCATCGCGGCACCTCCGGGCGCGAACTGCCTGGGATAAGCGTCGGATTCCGGGGCCAATCCCAGGCGGTTCGTGTGAGGACGACCGCACGCGGCTGCGGCGGCGCCCGCTCCTGTTTCCCTCGGTGATGCTGTTCGGACCGCCGCAACGCGCGCGCGGCAGAGCGAACCCTCAGCCAGCCCCCGGCGTCACCCGATACGCATCGAACACCGAGTCGATGTTGCGCAGCTTGGTGATCGTCTGCTTGAGGGCCTGCGTGTCGGCCACCTCGACGACGAAGCGGTTCTGGACCATCGGGGTGGAGACGATGCAGCGCGCCTCGACGATGTTGATGCCCGCCTCGGCGAAGGTGCGCGAGAGGTCCTCGAGCAGGCGGTGGCGGTCCCAGGCGTCGACTTGCAGCTCGACCTTGAAGGCCGTCTCGTGGTCGCCCTCCCAGTGGACGCGCACGAAGCGCTCGGGGTCCTTGCGCAGCGCCGCGGTGTTGGGGCAGTCGTCGCGGTGGATGGTGATGCCGCGCCCGAGCGACACGTAGCCGACGACCGGGTCGCCGGGCACCGGCCGGCAGCACTTGGCCATGCGCAGCATCACGTCGTCGACGCCCTCGACGCGGATGCCGTAGGCGACGCTCGAGCCGGTGGGCTGGCGGCGCTGGCGGCGGGTGGAGACCAGCGACTCGGCGGTGGTCGTCTCCTCCTCGGCCGCCTCGCCCTGCTTGAGGCGCTGCAGGACCTTGTTGACGACGACCTTGGGCGAGATCTTGGCCCCGCCGAGCGCGATGTAGAAGTCGTCGGCCTTGCGGAAGCCCATCTCGCGGATGACGTCGGCCAGCAGCGGCGAGCCGGTGATCTTCTGGGCCGGCAGCCCGGCCTTGTTGAGGTGCTCCTGCAGCAGCGCGCGGCCGGTGTGCTCGGTGTCCTCGCGCGACTCCTGCTTGAACCACTGCTTGATCTTGTTGCGCGCGCGCGTGGTCTTGACCACGGCCAGCCAGTCGCGCGACGGCCCGCGCTCGCGCTTGGAGGTGAGGACCTCGACGATGTCGCCCGACTTGAGCTGGTAGTTGAGCGGCACGATCTTGCCGTTGACCTTCGCGCCGACGCAGCGGTGGCCGAGCTCGGTGTGGATCTCGTAGGCGAAGTCCAGCGGCGTGGCGCCGGCGGCGAGCGACTTGACCTCGCCCTTGGGCGTGAAGACGAAGACCTCCTCGTCGAAGAGGTCGACCTTCAGGTTCTCCATGAACTCCTTGGGGTCCTGGAGCTCCTGCTGCCAGTCGAGCATCGAGCGCAGCCACTTGAGCTTCTGCTCGCCCTGCGGCGCGGGCTTGCCGCGCGAGCCCTCCTTGTAGATCCAGTGCGCCGCGACGCCGAACTCGGCCATGTCGTGCATCTCGCGCGTGCGGATCTGGATCTCGAGCGGCAGTCCCTCGGGCCCGATCACCGTCGTGTGCAGCGACTGGTACATGTTGAACTTCGGCATCGCGATGAAGTCCTTGAAGCGGCCGGGCAGCGGCTTCCACAGCGAGTGGATGACGCCGACCGCGCCGTAGCAGTCCTTCACCGAGTCGACGATGACCCGCATGGCCGTGAGGTCGTAGATCTCGTTGAACTCGCGGTCCTTCTTGGTCATCTTCGAGTAGATCGAATAGAAGTGCTTCGCCCGCCCCGCGATCTCGGCGTGGATGCCGAGCGCATCGAGCTCGCGCGTGAGCTCGCCGCCGCTGGTGTGGACGTAGTCCTCGCGCTCCTCGCGCTGCTGGTTGACCAGGCCCTTGATCTCCTGGTACTTGCGCGGGTGCAGGGCGGCGAAGGCGAGGTCCTCGAGCTCCCACTTGATCGCGTGGATGCCGAGCCGATGCGCGATCGGCGCGTAGATCTCCAGGGTCTCCTTGGCCTTGTCGATCTGCTTCTGCTTGGCCAGGGCGCCGATGGTGCGCATGTTGTGCAGGCGATCGGCGAGCTTGATGAGGATGACCCGGATGTCCGTGGCCATCGCGACCATCATCTTGCGGTAGTTCTCGGCCTGCGCCTCGTCGCGGCTCGTGAAGGTGATGCCGGTGAGCTTGGTGACGCCGTCGACGAGCGTCGCCACCTCGTCGCCGAAGCGCTCGCGGACCTCGTCGAGCGATGCGCTGGTGTCCTCGACGGTGTCGTGCAGCAGCGCCGCGCACAGCGTCTCGGTGTCCAGGCGCATGCCCGCGCAGATCTTGGCCACGCCGACCGGGTGGACGATGAAGTCCTCGCCCGACTTGCGCCGCTGATCGGCGTGGTGCTCGCAGGAGAACAGGAAGGCGTCCTCCACGTGCGCACGGTCGATCTCGACGGCCGCGTCGTCGGCATGCTCCTCGACGATCGCGAACAGGTCGCCGAGGAGCCGGCGCTCGGTCTCGGTGAGCTCGGCGCGGAGCACCGGGCCATGCGCCTCGGGGTGCGCGACGCGGTCGACCGGCACCCGCTCGGCGGGCGCATGCCCGCCGTTGCGCGGCGCCGTGACGGCGGCCTCGGGCGGGTCGGTGCGCGGCTCGGTGGCCATCCCCAGAGGGTACCCCCTGCGTCAGCGGCTGCTACGGCCTTTCGGCGGGTTGCGTAGGGCGCCTGCGCCTTGGTTGTCGTCCGCGTGGCGCTTGCGGCGCGGCGCGGCGTGAAAAGCATCATCGAGGGAAGGGAGTGGGGCCCGGGCGCGGCCGCTCGTGGTCGCCGTGACGCTCCGCGGGGCTCGAGTGTCGACTTCCTGAGCCTGAGGCTCAACAACTCGACACTTGTCGCCTTTGTCTG
>Ga0307278_10000954_pt1 | contig 14293 bp, 15 predicted proteins | sample ER_DNA_117_FD_194482 | JGI IMG/M metagenome (GOLD analysis project Ga0307278, IMG submission 194482) | Bulk soil microbial communities from the East River watershed near Crested Butte, Colorado, United States - ER_DNA_117 | ecosystem: Environmental > Terrestrial > Soil > Floodplain | place... | reverse complement strand
CTTCTTCTACTGGGCCTACTGGCGCGGCGTGGAGCCGGCCGGCGACCGCTCGCAGATGTGGTTCATGGAGCCCGACTGCGCCTACAGCTTCCCCAACGAGGATGGGCTCTGCATCCTGCTCGCCGCGCCGCACCGCGACCGCCTGCCCGAGTTCCGAGACGACCTCGAGGGCGCATACCTGAACTATCTCGCGGCGCTGCCCGACGCCCCCGACATCAGCCACGCCACGCGCGAGTCCAAGCTGCTGGGCAAGCTCGACGTGCCGAGCGTGAGCCGGCCGGCCGCGCGACCCGGGCTAGCGTTCGTGGGTGACGCCGCGCTTGCCTCCGACCCGCTCTGGGGCGTCGGCTGCGGCTGGGCGTTCCAGAGCGCGGAGTGGCTCGTCGAGGAGACGGCCGACGCGCTCCTCGGCGGCGGCGACCTCGATGGCGCATTGGACTCCTACCGCCGCGTCCACCGCCGCCGCCTGGGCCCGCACCACTTCCTCATCTCCGACATCGCCACGGCCCGCCCCGCCAATCCGGTCGAGCGCGCGATGTTCCGCGGCGCGGTGACCGACGACCACGTCTACCGAGTCTTCGAGGCGATCGGGGCGCGCCGCCGATCGCCCGCGACGCTGTTCGCGCCGCGCACGCTGGCACACCTCGCGCGCCCGGCGACCTGATCGCCTACGAGGGGATCGAGCGCTCGAGGTGGGTGGCGTCCATCCCGAGCACGAGCACGACGATGAGCGTCAGGTACACGAGCCCAACCAGCGCGCGGTCGCGGGGACGCACGTCGTAGTAGGCGCGCGCCTCTTCGCCCCCGCGGCGCCGGCTCGTCCAGCGCTTGTAGACGTCGAAGGCGCCGACGATGGCGATGATGAGGATGATCGGGTTGGGGAAGGTGAGGGCCAGGACGACGATTGCCCCGAGGCCCACGAACCACATCCACGGCGCCAGGGCAGCCATCGCCCGGCCGCCGTCCAGCGGCGTCACCGGCAGCAGGTTGAAGAGGTTCAGGAAGAAGCCGGTGAAGGCGAGCGCGGTCCACAGGTCGCTGCCGGTGGCCGAGGCGATCGGCAGGCACGCGGCGGCGCCGATCGTGCCCAGGATCGGCCCCGCGAGGCCGACGCGCGCCTCGGCCAGCGCGTTGCCGCCCAGCGACTTCGCCCACACCAGGGCGCCCAGGAACGGGATGAAGAGCGGCGCGCTGGCCTCGACGCCCTCGCGGCGCAGCGCGATGACGTGGCCCATCTCGTGGATGAAGAGCAGGACGACGAACCCGGCGGCGAACTTCCAGCCCCAGATCAGCGCGTAGGCGGCCACCGAGACGAGCATCGATCCTGAGGTGGTGAGCACCTTGATCTTGGGCAGCAGGAGCAGGATCGCCTTGAGCTTGGCGCCGATCACGACCAGCGTCGCGATCAGCCCGCCGCCGGCGCGGCGCCACCACGGACGCTGCGGCTCGCCGAAGGCCGAGGGGCGTTCGGCCGGCGGGTCCGGCGCCGCCGGCGGCAACCAGCCGGGCGGAACCTCGTGGGTGTGCTGCTCGCTCATCTCACCCGAGGATAGGGTGCCGCGATGCTCATCGACGTAGGTGACACCCGCGTGCACGTGACCGAGCGCGGCGAGGGCGAGCTTGCACTCTTCGTCCTCCACGGCGGGCCGGGCCTGGACCACACGATGTTCGGCTCCTACCTCGACGCGCTCGGTGACCGCTGCCGCCTGCTGCTCGTCGACGAGCGCGGCACGGGGCGCTCGCAGCCGGCGCCGCCCGCGACGTGGGGACTCGCCCATCATGCCGCCGACGTCGAGGCCATGGCCGGCGCGCTCGGGCTCGAGCGCTACGCCGTCCTCGGCCATTCCTACGGGGCGTTCATCGCGCTGCAGCACGCCGTCGACTTTCCGGGGTGCCCGGCCGCGACCATCGTCTCCAGCGGCATCCCGGATGCTCGCTTCCTCGCGGAGGTCGAGGACGAGCTCGCGGCCTTCGAACCCGTCGAGCTGCGCGAGCAGGTGCAGTCCTCGTGGGCGCGCGAGGCGCAGGCGCGCACGCAGGAGGACGTCGCCTCGCTGCTCTCCGACCAGCTCCCGTTCCACTTCGCCGATCCCCGCGATCCGCGCATCGACGACATGCGCGCCGCGATGGCCGACGCGGTCTACGGACCCGACGTGCTGCGCGCGGCCGCGACCGAGGACTACGGCGCGATCGCCGTCGAGGACCGCCTCGCGGACGTCACGCACCCGGTCCTCGTGCTCGCTGGGCGCCACGACCGCACCTGCTCGGTGCCCGCCGCCGAGGCGATCGCGGCCGGCCTCCCGAACGGCGAGCTCGTGGTCTTCGAGCACAGCGGCCACATGACGTTCGTCGAGGAGAACGAGGCCTACCTCACCGCCGTCCGGGGCTTCCTCGAGCGCCGCGCCGGCTGAGCCTCAGCCGCCCGCGCGGACCTCGGCCGCCGCGGCCTCCGCCGCGTCGAGCTGGTCGCGCACGAGCTCGAGGCCCTGCGCCCAGAACGACGGGTCCTCGAGGTCGAGCCCGGCGATGGCGGCCAGCTCCTCGGGGCTGCGCGACCCGCCGGCGCTGAGCAGCTCGAGGTAGCGCGGGACGAACTCCTCGCCCTCCTCGAGGTAGCGGCGGTAGACGCTGAGAGCGAGCAGTTGGCCGTAGGCGTAGGCGTAGACGTAGCCCGGCGTGCCGATGAAGTGCGGCACGTAGGACCACCACAGCCGGTAGCCGTCGGTGATCTCCACGGCGTCGCCGAGCATCTCGGCCTGCGACTCGTGCCACAGCTCGCCGAAGCGGTCGACGCTGAGCTCGCCCTCGCCGCGCCGCGCGGTGTGCACGAGCGCCTCGAAGCCGTTCATCGCCGTCTGGCGGAAGACCGTCGCGATCGAGCCTTCGATGTTCTCGGCCAGCAGGGCCAGCCGCGAGCGCGGCGTATCGGCGGCGTCGAGCAGCCGCCGGAAGGCGAGCGTCTCGCCGAAGACCGAGGCGGTCTCGCTCACGGTCAACGGGGTGTGCTGCTCCAGCGGCCCGCGCGGGATGGCGAGCCCCGCGTGCAGGCCATGGCCGAGCTCGTGGGCGAGCACGAGCACGTCGCGCCGGCGGCCCGTGTAGTTGAGCATCACGAAGGGGTGCACGCTGGGCGTCGTGTAGGCGCAGAAGGCGCCGCCGCGCTTGTTCGGGCGCACCGGCGCGTCGATCCAGTGCTCGTCGAAGAAGCGCTGGGCCAGGTCGCCGAGCACGGGCGAGAACTCGTGGAAGGAGCCGAGCACGAGGTCGCGGGCCTCGGGCCAGTCGACCGTGACCTCCTCGTCGGCCACCGAGGCCATGCGGTCGTAGTCGGCGAGCCGGTCGAGGCCGAGCAGCTCGGCCTTGAGGCGGTACCAGCGCCGCGGAAGCTCGTAGTTGGAGCGCACCGCCTCCAGCAGCGCCTGCACCGACTCGTCGCTGGCCTCGTTGGCGAGGTTGCGGCTCGCCAGCCAGTTGGGGTAGGAGCGCAGGCGGTCGTCGACGGCCTTGTCCTGCAGCAGCGTGTTGAAGACGTAGGCGCGCGTGCGCAGCCCCGGCTCGAGGGCGGTGGTGACCGCCTCCGCGGTGGCGCGGCGCACGTCGCGGTCCGGCGAGACCAGGCGGCTCAGGGCGACGTCGAGCGCCACGCCCTCCTCGGCGTCGGGGAGCTCGACCCGGATCGCGCTCGTGAGCTCGGAGAACAGGCGCGTCCACGCGTCGCTGCCGGTCAGCGCCTTCTCGGTCATGAGCTTCTCCTCGGGCTCGGAGAGGAGATGCGGGCGGTAGCGGCGCAGGGTGCGCAGGTGATGGCGCGTGGTGTCCAGGCCGTCGGCCCTCAGCAGCTTGTCGACGCGGTCGTCGTCGAGGGCGGCCCATTCGAGCTCGAAGAAGAGCAGCTTGGTCTCCACCGCGGTGCCGAGCTCCTGCACCCGCGCGAGCAGCGCGCCGTTGGCGGGGTCGGCGGTGTCGACGGCGAAGCGCAGCATCGCGTAGGAGCCGGCGCGGCCCAGGCGGTCGACGATCGTCTCCAGCTCGGCCATGGCGGCGGACAGGCCCGCGCCGCCGAGCTCGCCGACGTGGCCCGCGTAGGTCTCGGCGAAGCGCGCGGCGCGCTCGTCGGCCTCAGCCAGCAGCCGGTCCGCGCCTTCCGGCCCCTCGCCGTCGACCAGCGGATCGAGGTCCCAGGCGACCTCCTGCACGTCCATGAGGGTCATTCGACCAGTGTGCCTTAACGAAGGCGACGCGGTCCCGAGCCGCTCGGGGTGCTCTCCGTCACGTCGGCTCCCGAAGGAGCGCCGTGACCTCAGAGCGGCGGGCCTCGCAACCCCAGGGCCTCGCTCTCTGCGGCTCGGTTCCGCGTCTGGACCGAACGTATTTGAGCGCTCTCCGGCCGGTCAAGAGGGCTCTGGTGAAAAACCCGCATCGTGCGAGGAAATCTCGTATGCGACCAATCGCCGACCCGTGCGGGGGTGCAGGTGATGCGGCCCGCGGCGCATGCCGAGCTTCTCCGCCACGCGGATCGAGCGCTCGTTGGCGGGGTCGATGATCGAGATCAGCGCCTGCAGGCCCAGGCCCTGGAAGGCGTGGCGCAGCGACGCGCGAGCCCCTTCGGTGGCGAGCCCGCGCCCCCACGCGGGGCGCGCCAGGCGCCAGCCGACCTCGACGGCGGGCAGCACCGCGGGCAGGAACGAGGGCACCGCCAGGCCGACGAAGCCCAGGCAGACGTCGAGCTCGTCGCGCGCCGCGGCGCACCACAGGCCGAACCGATGCTCGTGCCAGTGGGCCTCGACCGCGTCGAGCAGCGCATCGCTCTGGGTGCGCGTGAGCGGCGCGCCGTCGCCGACGAAGCGCATGACCTCCGGATCGGCGTTGAGCCGCGCGAACGGCGCGCGGTCCGACGGGCGCCAGGAGCGCAGCACCAGGCGCTCGGTGGTCGGCATCGGCTGAAAGGATGGCGCACAAGGCCGGCCTCGACGTCGTGCGACGCGAAATCTCCGGAGGATGCGGCTTCATCATTTTCGGGGTCTTGACCCCCGTGGGGCGCCCACCTAAGTTGCGCCTCGACGCGGAACCGAGCCGCAGAGAGCGAGGCCCAGGGGTTGCGAGGCCCGCCGCTCTGAAGCCACTGAGACTCCTCACGGAGACGAAGTGGCGGAGAGCACCCCAAGTGGCTCGGGGCCGCGTCGTCTTCGTTAAGGCGCTAGTCCGCCGACATCGTTCGCACCGCCTCGCCGAGCTCGGCGATCACTTCCGCTGGCGGCCGGGCGTACGTGCCCCAGGCCAGGCAGAGGTCGCGGTCGCGCGCTCGTCCGCGTGGCGTCGGCCGCGCTGCGCGGCGCCCCTGGCGCGTTGCCGCTCCTCCGAGGAACACTTGTCGGGTTTGTCGTCGTATGGGCGCTTAACCTGACAAACGTCGCGCGAATGAGCGGCTACGCGCCAGGGACCCCCGGATCGCGGCCCATGCGTCGGGCGATCCTATGGCCAGTAGAATGGGCCTACATACAGAGAACCCCTGGGGACGACAGGCTTCGACGTGGTCGTTTGGCAGGGGTGGTTGCGAGTCGAGGTCCCGGGCGGCCTCGTAAAACACCCGGGAAAACAATAAGTGCGGACTCTCACGAGTACGCGCTCCTCGCTTAGTCACTAGCTAAGCAGGAGCTCTGGGCCCCCGCCTGCCGGCCGCGGGGATCGCCTGGATCAGAATGCCGGCTCACCCGGGGCGGTCCGCCTCCGCCAAACCGGGGAAAGCTTCAGGAGGCTGGTCCCGAGGAACCCCGCCGGCGAGGCGACCTCGGGACGAGATCAGAGCGCCGGATACGCTCGTAGACGCCACCTCATGCGCGATCGCGGACGCGGGTTCGATTCCCGCCGTCTCCACTAACTTCACCGACTGTCTCCCAAGCGTTGGGCCACGGCGACAGCGCCGTGGCCCGAGTTGCGACTGCCACACGAGTGGCCCGCGACGCACTCGTTACGACCGATGGCCGGGGTGTCCGACGACGCCGGCTCGTCATCCGCTCGCACCGCGCAAGACCACCGGATCGCGCAGAGCGACTCACCCAACCTTCGGGCGCGGGAACCGGGCCACGCTGGCCACGGTAGTTGGGGCGTGACCGTCACCGCTTCTGCTCTGCGCCGGACCGCCGTTACACCGCGGCAGGGTGGCGGCACTTAACTCGTTGGAGGACGTGAGTGGCTCGCGAGACCGACACCGACACCGCCCTGCTGCGCAGAGCGCGCCACGACGCTGAGGCGTTCGGGGAGTTCTACGAGCGCCATGCGCGCAGGATCTACGCCTGCCTGGTGCGGGACACCGGCAACGCCGATCTCGCCGCCGACCTGACGGCTGAGACGTTCGCCGAGGCCCTGCGCGGCGTCCACCGCTTTCGCGGGGTGCACGCCGCCTCGGGGGCGGCGTGGATCTCGGCGATCGCGCTCAACGTGTTGCGTCATTACCAGCGCAGCGACCGGGCGCGAACCAGTGCGCGACGGCGATTGGGGATCCCGGTCCGCGAGGCCGAGCCGCCCGACTGGACCGACGTCGACGCACGGGCGGCGGCGGCCGCGCGCGGCCCCGAGCTCGCGGCGGCGCTGGCCCGCCTCCCTTCAGGCCAGCGCAACGCGATCGACTTGCGGGTGATGCAGCAGCTCCCGTTCGGCGACGTCGCGGCGCGGCTGGACTGCTCCGAGCGCGCGGCGCGGATGCGGGTCTCCCGCGCACTGAGAACGCTTCGCAGCCAACTCGACGATTGAGGAGCCAGGACATGACCGAACCACCCATGGCGGACCTCGAGCTCATCCGCAACGACCTCATGCGTGCCGCCCGGCTGCTGGCGTCGCGGCGCGTGCGCCGCCGCCGGACAGTGCGCGCCGGCATCGTCGCCGGAGGAGGCGTGGCCTTGCTGGGCGGGGCCGCCGTCGCGGCCGAGCGCCTGCTGGGCGGGCCGGCGCCACCGGCGGTCAAGCGCGACCTCGCCGCCGTCGACAGCGGCATGCCGGCGGACCTGCGGTTGAACCCAGACGTCGTGCATGCGCACTCGGTCGCCTCGACCGGGGCGTCGACCGTGTACTACGCCGCGCTGTCCGACGGCGGCTATTGCGCCGAGTTGGTGACCGCGGGCGAACGTCGCCGTGGCGCGGTGTGCACGACGGACGCCAGCGCCGGCAACCATCCGATCGGCGTGACGATCCCGTTCACGGATCCGGTGAAGGCGGACTCGCCGGTCACGGTGAGCGGGCGTGTCGAGCCCGCCGACGCCGTGAGTCTCGAGCTGCGCTACCCGGACGGTGCGACCGATCGGGTCCGGCTCGGTCTCGGGCGCTTCTACGTGTACGACGTCCCGGCCGAGCACCTGGCCACCGTCCATGCACACGGGCTGCTCCTGGTCGCGCGCAACGCGGCCGGCAACGAGCTGGCGTCGGCGGTCGTCCCGTCCGACGGCGTCACCCCGACGAAGCCGAGCGAGCGCACGCGCGATCCGCTCGACGCCGTCACGAGCGTGGACGACGGCGACCTGTCGACCGTGCTCGCGGTGAGCGGGCGCGCGCCGGACGAGGCAGCGACCGTCGAGCTGGCGCCGGCCGACGGCCCGACCACGCGGGCTGCTGTGCGCGAGGGCGCCTTCCGTCTGAAGCTCGACTCCGCCCAGCGCGGCGCGCTGCGCCGACCGGCGACGCTCACGGCACGGACGGCGGACGGCCGGGCGATCGCGCGCCGGGTCGTCGCGGCACCGAGCTTCTGGCTCGCCCGCGAGCGGGCGGGTGACGACAGCGCGGGGTATTGCTACCGGACCCCGCTCCGCGAGACGGTCTGCAAGGAGGGCTGACGCGTCGTGGCGCCGCCGGGGCGATCGGGCTGGTCGTGATCCGGCGGCGCAGTCGGGCCGCAGTCGTCTGCGGTGCCCTGGCCGCTGGTATGGGCGCGTGTGGGTCCGATCCGTCGACCCACGAGCGACCCGCCCCGACGCACGTCCTGGCGCCGCTTCCGCCGGCGGGCCGCGGCGGCCCCGCCGGAGCGACGGCCGTGGGGTTTCGTGCCCGCGACGGCGTCGGGCTGCGAGGCCGGTTGTTCGGCCGCGGCACGGCCGCGGTCGTCCTGGCGCATATGGGGAACGCCGTCAGCAACGAGGCCGACTGGTATCCGCTCGCGCGCCGCCTCGCTCGCGAGGGCTATCTCGTGCTGACCTACAACCGGCGAGCGGTCTGCTCCGGGGAGAAGGCCCACTACGACTGCTCCGCGGGCGCGAACGACTGGGGCAAGGCCTGGCAGGACGTCGTCGGCGCAGTGAAGTTCGTCGCGTCGCGCGGCGCGCGCCGCGTCGCGGTTGGCGGCTCGAGCATCGGGGGCACCACTGCGGTCTACGCCACCGCCACCGGTCGCATCCATCCGGTCGCGCTGATCTCGCTCGCCGGCGTCAACCACATCGACACCTACAGCCTCACACGTGCCGACGTGCGCCGGATCGGCGGCGCCAAGCTCTTCGTGTCCGGACGGCGAGACCCCGATGGCGCGGCGGCATCGGCGCGCGAGTTCAACCGCTGGGCCCGACCCCCGAAGCAGATGGTCCTGCTGGACACCGACTACCACGGCACCGACATGTTCGCCCGCACCGCCGGGCCCGGCATCGGCCGGCAGCTCACCCAGCTCATCGTGCGCTTCCTGCGAGCGTCGATGCCCCCCGAGCCGTGAGGGCCGGGCGTCGTGGAGCTCAGCGGTCTTGCGCGTAATCGAAGACGATCCGGACGATCTGTCTTAGAGTTCGGGCCGCGTCCGGCGTGTCGGGCTCGAGATGCCATGCGAGCGTGATCAGGGCCTTCCACAGCGCCCAGCCGCGGCCGCGCGACCACGTGGCGGCGTCGACGTCGAGCTCGGCTCGAAACGTTGCTCGGCTTGCCCCGGCCAGGAGCGTCCAGGCGATGACCATGTCGCATGCGGGATCGCCGATACCGGACGAGCCGAAGTCGATCACCGCCGCCAGCCGCCCATCGCGTAGCAGCAGATTTCCGGCGGCGACGTCGCCGTGGAACCACACGGGCTCGCGGTCCCATGAGGTGGTCATGGCGTCGTCCCACGCGCGCTTGACCGATTTGCCGGGGATCAGGTTGCCGAGCGCCTCGATCGCCTGGAGGGTCTCGTCCTCGTAGGTCGCCAGCGGGCCGCCGCGGTGGAAGTTGTGCTCTCCGGGCGCCGGCCCGCCGGTCGCGTCGACGCGGCCCAAGGCGTTGAGGAACCTGGCCAGGGTCCTCGCGAAGCCGGGCAGGTCGCGGATGCGTCGCCTCGACGCGGGCTCGCCGTCGAGCCAGCGGTAGACCGACCACGGGTACGGAAACCCGGAGTCGGGCTCACCCCTGGCCACCGGGATCGGAATGGGCAGCGGGAGCTGCGGCGCGAGCACCGGCAGCCATTGCTGCTCCTTGTCGACCTGTCGGGCATACCAGTCTCCGCTGGGCAGGCGGACGGTGAGCTCGGAGCCGAGCCGGAACGTGCGGTTGTCCCAGCCGTCGACCTCGACCTCCGCGATCGGCAGGTCCGACCACTGGGGGAACTGGCTCTCGATCAGCCGGCGCGCCAGCGACACGTCGATCGTGGACCGGTCAGGCGTGTGCGGCACCCGCCCACATCGTCCGCGTCGCCTCGTCGGACGGGAAGAAGGCCTCGACTCTCAGCTCCTGGGCGGTGACGTCGGTCGGCGTACCGATCGTGGACACGACGGAGAAGAAGCTCAGCTCCTGCGTCTCGAATGCGAAGCGCACGTCGATCACGGGCACGGTGGTGGTCGTGCCGGCCGCGTCGGTCAGGATCGCCGCCACGTCGGGCCGTGATCTCAGCCGCTCGATGCGCGCGGCGCTGTCGGCGTCCAGGACGCCCCCTACCGCCTCCCGACGCGAGCGCTCCAGCAGGCCGGACACGACGGCGTTCCAGTTGAGGACCGCATCGCGCACCGGGCCGGGCTCGATCATCAGCTCGAGCACGTTGGCCGGGGCTGGCACCGGGTCGGGTGCGCACAGCCCGCCGAACAGCCGCTCGGCGCCGCCGTTGGCTTGCAGGACGTTCCAGGCCCGGTCCATGACGACGGCCGGGAACGGCTCGTGCTGGGCGAGCATCGACGTCAGCGCTGCTTGCACGCGCTCGAGCTCGGGTGCGTCGAGCGCGCCGGCCGCGTAAAGCGGCGCGTATCCCGCCGCGAGCAGAAGCCCGTTGCGCTCGCGCAGCGGGATGTCCAGGGCGCGCGCCAGGCGCACGATCATCTGGCGGCTCGGCTGCGAGCGGCCGGTCTCGACGAAGCTCACGTAGCGCGGTGTCGTCATCGCGTCGATCGCCAGGTCGAGCTGGCTCTTGCCGCGCACGCGTCGCCAGTAGCGCAACAAGTCACCGAGCTCGAGGTGTGCCACCGCGACAGCCACCGGCCAATCGTACGTCGCTCCCCGAGCCGTGCACTTCCCTTGCGGGGAATTGTCGGGCGTCCGCGGCGTGGGCAGGCTCGTGCTCCCTACGACAAGGAGTACACCGATGCAACTCACGCTCCACACGCTCGACACCGCTCCCGAGGCCTCCAAGCCGATCCTCGACGGGATCGCCGGCGACCTCGGCCTGATCCCGAACATGGCCGCCGCGGTCGCCGGCTCGCCCGCGCTGCTCAGCGCATTCGACGGCCTGCGCCGCGCGGTCGGCTCGGGCGACCTGGACCCCGTGACGCGCGAGGTCGCCGGCGTGTCCGTCGGCGTCGCCGTGGACAACCAGTACGGCGTGGCGTTCCACTCGACGGTGCTCGGCCGCCTCGGGGTCGACGACGGCGAGATCGAGCGCATGCGCGCGGGGCAGGCCCCGTCGGACGACAGGCTCGCCGCCGCGTACGACCTCGCGCGGCGGATCGTGCTGGACCGAGGCAAGGTCGACGACGACGCGGTGGCCCGGGCGATCGCGGCGGGCTACGGCACCGTCGAGATCCTCGAGATCGTCGCCGAGTGCACCTTTGCGAGCCTCGTCGGCGTGATGGACAACCTCGCCGGCCGCGTCGAGCTCGACCCGTTCCTCGCGCCCCGCGCCTGGAGCTGACGCTGAGCGGGCTCTCGGCGCTTGACATATTCCTATATAGGAATATGATTCCTCCATGGCCCGGGCAGCAACCACCACCGACGCGTTCAACGCGGTGGCCGAGCCCCGGCGGCGGGAGATCCTGGATGTCCTCGCCGGTGGGGAGCGCCCCGTGAACGACCTGGTGCGCGAGCTCGGGCTGGCCCAGCCACAGGTGTCCAAGCACCTGCGGGTGCTGCGCGAAGTGGGGGCGGTCGACGTGCGTGGCGAAGGACGGCAGCGGCTGTACCGGCTCAACGGCCACGCGCTCAAGCCCATCCACGACTGGGTCAAGAACTACGAACGCTCGTGGGACGAGCGCTTCGGCCAACTGGATGTCGTCTTGGAAGACCTCAAGCAGAAGGAGCAAGGAGATGGCGGTGACGAGTAGTGGAACGGCGACGGTGACGCTCCCGACTGATGAGCAGATCCTCATCACGCGGGAGTTCGACGCGCCCAAGCACCTGGTCTACAAGGCGTGGACCACGCCCGAGCTGGTCAGGCGCTGGTGGCCGGGCCTGCGCGGCGAGATGACGAGCGCCGAGATCGACCTGCGGGTCGGCGGCACGTGGCGGTACGTGATGGTCGCCAGCGGCGGATTCGAGGTCGCCTTCCACGGCGAGTTCCGCGAGATCGTCTCCGACGAGCGGATCGTCAACACCGAGGTCTACGAGATGCCCGGCGCGCCACCGCTGCCCGCAGAGGACGAGCCGCTGAACATCGTCACCTTCACCGAGGCGGACGGCCGCACGACCCTCACGCTGCTCGTGCAGACCACGAGCAAGGAGCTGCGCGACCTGATCATCGACTCCGGGATGGAGGGCGGCATGCAGGAGGGGATGGACCTCCTGGAGCAGGTGGCCGTCTCGCTGCGCTGATCAGAGCGTCTCGGCGAGCCCGAAGGCCGCGAACACGTCGGAGTGGAAGGTCGTGATCTCCGCGATGGCGCCGTCCTCGACCCGCAGGACGTCGAGCTTGAACGCCCGGTAGACGGAGTCGCCCGGCCGGCGCAGGTAGCTGGCGGCCGCCGGCTGGCGGTTCGCGCGCGTCGGCACGAGCCGCCAGTCGCCCAGCTCGCCCGCCGATGCCATGAGCGGTGTGATCGCGTCGCGCCCCTCGTAGAGCCACGGGTGCGGCGGCATCGTCACGCGCACGTCGTCGCGCAGCAGCGCGGCCGCGGCTGCGGTGTCGCCGTTCTCGTGGGTCTCCATGAAGCCCTGCAGCAGCGCGCGTTCGTCGGCGGTGAGGTCCTCCGACGCCGGACGCTCTGCCGGGCGCTGCGGCAGCTGCTCGCGCAGCGTCGCGCGTGCGCGCTGAAGTGCGCTGTTGGCCGCGGCCACGGAGGTGTCGAGAAGCGAGGCGGCCTCGGCGGCGGACCACTCGAGCACGTCGCGCAGGATGAGGACGGCCCGCTGCTGAGGGGGCAGGAGCTGGATGACCGCGAGGAACGTCAGCTCGATCGTCTCCCGGGCGACGACGACGGCGTCGGGCTCGTCATCGCTCGGAGCGATCTCGTCGAGCAGCTGATCGGGGTAGGGCTGCAGCCACGGGACCTCCGCGAAGGAGCCCAGCGAGGCCACGCGCCGCGAGCGCAGCCTGATCGCATCGAGCGACGCGTTCGTCGCGATGCGGTACAGCCACGCCCGGAACCCGGCACCGCCCTCGAAGCTCTCGCGCTTGCGCCACGCGCGCAGGAAGGTCTCCTGCACGAGGTCCTCCGCCTCCTCGAACGAGCCCAGCATGCGGTAGCAGTGCACGTGCAGCTCGCGGCGGTGGCGCTCGACGAGCGTGGCGAAGGCAGCCTCGTCGCCGGCCGTTGCGGCGGCGACGACCGGATCCTGCTCGACGTTGCTCATGGGTCCGTGTCCATCCCGCGTCGTGGTGGTCATCGTGTCGGTCATGTGGGGTGAAACGTCGCCAGCCGGGCCAACTCATCGGTGGCCTCGACGTCCGGCCGCGGTCGCCTAGTGTTCCGTGGCATGCCCACCGAGCAGTACCACGAGCCACCCGGCGAGCTTCCCGAGGACGTCCGCACCTTCGCGCGGATGTGCACGTCGCTGATCGAAGAGGCCGAGGCGATCGGCTGGTACGCGCAGCGCCTGGCGCTCGAACGCGACGAGGCGGCCGCGGCGATCATGCGCGACGCGCAGGACGAGGAGTTCAAGCACTTCAGCATGGACCTCGAGTTCCTGTTCCGGCAAACGCCGCTGTGGCGCAAGGTGGCCGAGCGCGTGCTCTTCCAGCCCGGCGACATCACCGAGAACGCGGACGCCGCCGAGGCCGTCTTCGAGGAAGGCGGCGACGACGAGGAGGCGCCGCTCACGCCGGGCGCCGACGGCTCGCTGGGCATCGGGAGCCTGAAGGGAATGCAGCGATGAACCACCTGCTTCGCGACCTCGCGCCGATCACCGACCGCGGCTGGGAGCAGCTCGAGGACGAGGCGCGCCAGCAACTCGTCGCCTCGCTCGCCGCGCGCAAGCTGGTCGACTTCTCGGGGCCACACGGCTGGCAGCACTCGGCGACCAACCTGGGGCGCACGGAGACGGTTCAGACCGCCGTGGTGGAGGGCGTCAAGCCGGTCCGGCGGCGCGTGCTCGCGCTGGTCGAGCCGCGCGTGGACTTCAGCGTCGCGCGCTCGGAGCTCGACGACATCGCTCGCGGCGCCGAGGACGCCGATCTCGATGACCTGGCGCAGGCGGCGCGGCGGATCGCGCTGGCCGAGAACGTCGCCGTCTTCAACGGCTGGGGAGAGGCCGGGATCACCGGCATCACGGCGGCCACCCCGCACAAGCCGATCGGCCTCACGGACGACCTCACGGCCTGCCCGCGCCACATCGCGCGCGCCGTCGAGGTCCTCCTGTCGAGCGGCGTCGGCGGGCCGTACGGGCTCGCGCTGGGACCCGAGGTCTACAAGAGCGTGATCGAGACCACCGAGCACGGCGGCTACCCGCTCTTCGATCACCTGCGCAAGATCCTCGACGGCCCGCTCGTGTGGGCGCCCGGCGTCGACGGCGGTGTCGTGCTGAGCCTGCGTGGCGGCGACTTCCTCTTCGAGTGCGGGCAGGACATCGCGATCGGCTATGACAGCCACGACGGCGAGAACGTCGCGCTGTACCTCGTCGAGAGCTTCAGCTTCCGCGTCGCGACGCCCGAGGCGGCGGTCGCGCTGCCCGCGCCCAAGGCCTCGCGCAAGCGCCGCTAGCCGCAAGCTCCCTGTCACGG
>Ga0307278_10000953_pt1 | contig 14295 bp, 14 predicted proteins | sample ER_DNA_117_FD_194482 | JGI IMG/M metagenome (GOLD analysis project Ga0307278, IMG submission 194482) | Bulk soil microbial communities from the East River watershed near Crested Butte, Colorado, United States - ER_DNA_117 | ecosystem: Environmental > Terrestrial > Soil > Floodplain | place... | reverse complement strand
CGACGGGTCGGTCTCGACCACGACCTGGGCTGGCCCTCCCCCGCGCGCGCCGACCACGCGGACGCCGAGCAGGGTCTGGGGGTAGAGCACCGCCCCCTGCCGGAACCGGCGCCGGTACGGGCTGCCTGCGGCGGCGTCGCCCGAGGGCCGGCTCGGGCTGGTCGTCCTGCCGGCCTGGCCTGCGGCGTCGTCCGAGGGCCGCCAGGCGCTGCGAGGGCCGAGCCGGTCGAGCACGAACACGACCGTCTCCCGCCGCAGCCGCTCGGCCACGACCGACGGGTCGGGGTCGCGGGACGGCAGCCGCCCGCGGTAGACGCGACCGGGCCTGGGGCGTGCTGGAGCGGGCTCGCGGGCGCTGGCGAACACCACGCAGCCCGGCACGCTGAACAGCGGGTCGACCGCTGCCAGGTCCCACAGGCCGGTCACGTCGAACCGCCCACCGTGGCTGCCCTCCCGCAGCGCCCGGTGGTGGGTCGCGGTGAACACGCTGCGGGGCATCACGAACGCCAGCCGCGGCAGCCAGTCGTCGTCGCCCGGGACCAGGAACCGGCGGAACGCCTGGGCGAGGAACAGCGTGGCCAGCTCGGTGTGGGCCTGCTCCCCGGCCGTGCGGGGTGCTACGCCGGTCTCCGCGGCCCGGCGCAGCACCAGCTCGCGCCGACCGGCGACGGTCACGTCGGCCACCGTCAGCCACGGCGGGTTGCCCACCACCAGATCGAAGCGCTGGTCCTCCGGGGGGTCGAAGCGCTGGTCCTCGGCGGAGAGCGCGTCACCCCGGTACACGGGCACGCGTACGACCTCGCGCGCGTGGGGGAGCAGGTCGACGACTGCGAGCAGGTAGGTCGCCTTGGCCACGGCGACCGCGAGCGGGTTGACGTCCATGCCGGCCACGCCACCCAGCAGCCGGCGCAGCAGGTCCTCCTCGCCGTCGCCGGCCAGGCGTGCGCGCAGGCGGCCGATGGCCGCCCGCAGGAACGACCCGGAACCGCAGGCGGGGTCCAGCACGCGCGGCTGCCTCCCAACTGCCGTCCACGGGTCGAGGGCAGCCTCGACGACCTCCCCGGCGAGCCAGCCGGGGGTGTAGTACTCGCCCAGGCCGTGCCGGGTCTCCGCGCCGACGAGCTGCTCGTACACTGGCTTGAGCACGTCCTCGCGGACGGCGCCCAGGTCGTAGGCGGCGACCTGGGCGGCAAGGGCCGCGCAGGCCGCCTGCAGCCGGGGCTCCGACGCCAGCAGCGGCCACTGGAAGTAGTCGGCGTCGACCAGGTTGGCGATGCGCCGGCCTGCGGACCAGGTGCCGTCGAGCACGGCGCCGGCCTCGCCGTCACCGAGTGGCCGGCGCTCGATGGCCGCGAACACCAGCAGCCGGGCAAGCAGGGCCAGGTAGGTGTGACGGACGAACAGCTCCTCCCGTGCGTCACCGCCGCCATAGCTGCTGCACACCTCCTCTGCCCAGGCGTCCCGGTGCGCCCGCAGCAGCGGCTCGCCGGCGAGGTCGCGCAGTGCCTGCCGGAGCCCGGCCGTGGTGGCGACGAACGCCGCGCTGTCGAGCCCGAAGTCGCGCGCGAAGCTCGACGCCGTAGGCGGGAGCAGGGCGGTCACGCCACGGCGCCTCATACCGCGGGGTAGCCGCCGTCGACCGGGAAGCGCTCGGCGATCGCCTCGCCGATCCCCCTGGACGCCCCGGTCACCAGCGCCCGCTTGCCTTCCAGCCGGCCCATTCACTACACCTCCGCGGCCCTCGAGATCTCTTCAGGGATGGGGAAGGCGGCGCAGCGGGCGGTCATCCCACCGTCGGCGACCACCGCGGCGCCGGCGCGGCCAGGAAGCATGCGCCGCACCGCCACGGCCGTGCCGTCCAGCGGGCCGAGCTGGAGCACGCGCAGCCCGCGGTAGTACAGCACGCCCGCGTCCAGCACGCCCGCGCCGGGTGTGATGCAGACTCTCCGGTACATGGATCCCCAGCCCGCTCCGCTCGCTCCGCCCGTCCGCCGGCCGGTCATGCGGCAGCGCTGGAGCCACGTCAGCTTCCTGCACTGGCCTTACCCGGCCGCGGTGGTGCAGGGCCTGCTGCCGCCGACCCTCGAGGTCGAGACCGCCGCAGGGTCGGCCTGGGTGGGCCTGGTCCCGTTCCTCATGGAAGGGGTGCGTCTTCCCGGCCTGCCGCCGGTGCCGTGGGCCTCACGGTTCCCCGAGACCAACGTGCGCACCTATGTCCGGGGCGCCGACGGCCGTGCCGGCATCTGGTTCTTCTCGCTGGACGCCGCACGCCTGGGCGCCGTGGTCGCGGCCCGGGCCACCTACCAGCTGCCGTACTTCTGGGCCGGGCTGTCGGTTCGGCTCGACGGCACCCAGGTGCACTACCAGAGCCGGCGCCGGTGGCCGGGTCCCCCGGGCGCCCGCTGCCACGCGAGGGTGGAGGTTGGCGCCCCCTTCGCTCCGGAGGAGCTCGGCGCCCTGGATCACTTCCTCACCGCCCGCTACCGCCTGTACACGGTGGTCGCCGGCCGGGCCGCCGAGGCCGAGGCCGAGCACGCGCCCTGGTCCCTGGCCCGGGCCCGGCTGGTCACCCTGGAGGAGGATCTGGTGGAGGCGGCCGGCCTTCCCCGGCCGGGCGAGCCCCCGCTGGTCCACTACTCGCCGGGGGTCAGGGTCCGCGTCGGGCGGTGGAGGTACGTGCACCCGCGAGCGGCCCGAGCCCGGGTCAACCGCGATCCCCCCGCGACCGGGTGCGAATAGCGTACCTGCCGGCCCACGGTCCCCGGGGTGAGGGGCAGGAAGCGGGGGACGCCCAGCCTCGCAGTGCCAGCCTGGAATCGGCTGTATCCAAGGCAACATCACGACGAACACGGCCCTGTACCAGGTGGCTTCGGCCAGGCCGGGTCCGCGGCCGGCAGGTCCCCGCCGGCTTCTGTCACGCTCGGTGCGCCCACGATCGAGACGAAGCCAGGGAGCTGCCGGCGCACTGCGCAGCTGTCGGGCGATCAGGGAGGCGGGTCGGCGCGCCGGATGCGCCGGGCGTCCGGGCCGCGTTCCAGGTCGATCTCGCGGAGCAGCCGGTCGACGTTGGCGAGCAGGCTGCCCTGGATGTGCCAGAGCTCGGGGTCGGTGCGGGCGTCGACCAGCATCAGCTCGGCGAGGACGTCGCGGTGGGTCTGGGCGATCTCCAGCGCGATCCGCAACGGCACCGCCTCCCGCGCCGGGCCAGCCACGTCGGGGGCGACGAGCTGGCCGAAGGCGGCCACGCCGCCGCCTAGCTCCACCAGCAGCCGCCCCAGCGCGACCAGCACCTCGGGCTCGGCCTGCCCCCGCGCTTCGATGCTTTCGGCCAGGTCGGCCAGGTCCCGGCAGACCCCCCGAACCTGGATCGCGGCGTGCTCGAGGGCGGCCAGGCCGGCGCGCAGGCTCGAGGTGCCCTCCGCGACCCGCCGCCTGCGCGGGTTCAGCCGCAGGCTGTCCTCAGCCTGGGCCAGGGCGATCCCGGCCGAGCGGAGCGGCGCGTCCAGCTCGTGGGTGCGGCGCACCCAGCCATGGGCCAGCTCGCTCGACCACCCGTCGGTCAGTTCCTCGCCCATCGCTGCGAGCAGCCCGGCCATGTCGTCGGCGACCTCGCCGATCGCGTCGCCGGCCGGCTGCACGTAGACCGGCGGCCCGAGCAGGACGTTCACGGCGACGCCGGTCAGCGCGCCGATCAGCGTTTCCGCGACCCTGCTCTGGGCGGCGGCCTGGGTGGCGCCGGTCACGGCCAGCACGAGCATCGCGCTGATGGGCACCTCGAGTGCCTGCTCGCCGAGCCGCAGGAGCTGGCCGACGACCAGCGAGGCGAAGATCACGATGGCAAGCCCCCACCAGGTCAGGCCCACCACGTTCGACAGCAGCACGGCCACCAGTACGCCGGCGACGACGCTGCCGACGCGCTCCAGCCCGCTCCTGACCGTCTCGACGATCGTGATCTGGGCCACCAGCAGGGCGGTCAGCGGCGCGAGCAGCGGCAGGACCTGGTCGCCCAGGAGCTGCCGGGCAAGCTCGTAGGCCAGCACCGCGGCCAGGGTGGTCTTGGCCGTCCGCCAGCCCGGGGGCGCGCCGCGCCCACGGTAGGCAGCCCAGGAGGGGCGGCCCAGCCGCCGGGAGCGCAGCGCGGCCACATGCCGGGAGAACCACGCCGTGGCGGTCGCTCCCATCCTGGAGCGACCCCAGAGGGCAGCTGGTCCTCCTCGCCGCACATGGATCGGGAATCGGGTTCGTTCAGCCATGGGGAACCGGGTTCTTCAGCATGTCCGGATCGAGGGGAGCGTTCAGGTGGTTCCGCTGCCGGCCCCGGACGTCGCACTACCCAGCAGCGTCACACCACCCAGTACAGGTTTCGTCTCCGTTACTGGCCCGTCAAGCGTGCCTCGACTGTGACGTGGGTGCGAGCGGTCCGCCACGGCTGGCAGGCGATGCGCCCCGTCACGGCTTGACGCCTGAGCGAGCTACTGCGTACTATGCTACGCACGAGCTAGCTATGTCAAGAATTCCTCCGCCCAAACGGCGCAAGCAGCGAGGTGAGGCGAATGCGACGAGTTCGGATCGGCAAGACACGCCGAGGCTCTCGGGACGAGGCCGACCGGCGCAGCTGCCAGGGCGACCGGCCCACCGTGCGGGACCTGTGGGAGCTGCTGGGGATGCCACGCCCGAGCCGATGAGCAGCGCGACCCAGGACCGCCACACCGCCAGGCACCGGAGAGGCGTCATGGGCGGCGTCATGGACCTGGCAGCGGCGCGTGCCTTCGACGCTCCCCGGATGGATTGGGACGGCTGCTGGGCACACCCACACCCGACGGCGTGCGCGTGCCGTCAGTCGTGCGACCGGCCCGAGATCAGCGACCTCGGCCTTTGTGGCACCCACTATGCCGAGATCGTCGGCCGGTCGCGTCCCGCCTGACCGCTGCGGTGCATGCCGGGGCGCGGGCGCTCAAGGTCATGTCACCTCGTCATGTCACGTCGTCATGTCACCTCGTCATGTCACCTCGTCATGTCACGTCGGTTCGGGACCAGCGGTAGTGGGGTGACCGCGCCCGTCGTACGGCCACGGGCATGGGCGGGTCCGGCGGGGCAAGCCGCCGCACCAGTGCCCCCTCGGCCAGGAAGGCGGCCTCCACCTCGCGGCCGGATGCCCTGACCGGATCGAGGCCGGCGTCGAGGATGGCTCGGGTGCAGGCCCTGCCCAAGCGCCCGGTGAGCGCCTCGTGCACGATCGCGGGGAGGGTCTCGGGGTCCTGGAGTGGCCACGAGTGGGTCCCTCCATGGACGACGACCAGCTCCCCGGCTGTGCGGCGGGCCGCGTCGCGAGCGGTCGCGAGCGGCACCACGAGGTCGCAGTCACCATGGACGGCCATGACCGGCACCTCGGCCTGCCGGATCCGGTTGAGCAGCGGGACGCTCGCCGGGGCGTAGAGGGCGGACAACCCAGGGCCGAGAAGCCGCCACGGAGCGCTCAGGTGGCCGAGCGCGACGGGCGCGGCCAGCCGGCTGAGCTTGAGCGCCTGCTCGACGTCACGGGCAAGCGGGACCGTGCCCAGGGTGTCGGCCAGGAGCATCCCCCCGAGGACCCCGATGGATGCCGGCGCGACCGCCATCAGACGGACGAGCTCGTCCCATGGTGCGCCGACGCCCGCGTCGACGAGCAGCAGCGCGATGGCAAGCTCTGGCCGTCCGGCGGCCAGCTCGGTCACGAGCCGGCCGCCCAGGGAGTGGCCGGCCAGGATCGCCCGGCAGATGCCGAGCTCGTCGAGCAGGCGGCCGAGCAGGCGGCCGTAGTCGTCGAGCCCTCGACCGTCGCTGGCTGCCCCGCTTCCGGCGACGTCCGCCGCCACCACCCGGAAGCCTGTCGACGCCAGCCGGCTGAGCGTCTGCACGTAGAGCCGGTCGGTTGGCAGCAGCCCGCTGGCGAGCACGAGCGGGATGCCTCGTCCGCCGACGGCAATCGTCACCTGCTGCCCGCCGATGGCCAGACGATGCCGGGCCAGCCGAGTCTTCCCCGCCGCCCGCGGTGTCCCGACCGCCCCCGGTGTCCCGACCGCCCCCGGTGTCCCGACCGCCCGCAGGGTCCCCGCGGCCCGCGGTGTCCCCGCGGACCAGGACGCGAGTCCGCGGGCCCCGTCCACCCTCGAGCCGTCGGCAAGGGGCAGACATGAGCCGGGTGGGTCGGTCACCTCCAGTTCCGGCTCCACCGCCCCCCACGCTCCCCGCAACGTCTGTTCACGCCTCCGTTACCTCCCGTTTGCGAGCCGGTAAGGAATATAGAGTCCCATGCCAGGCGGGTCCCGAGCGAGGCCCAATGCAGCAGCCGGCCGAGCGGGCGGATACTGTGGGGGCTTGATCGGGGAGTGCGAGAAGGATGAGGCGCCGCGACCCACGAGCAGCCCTGGACCTCTACCGGCAGCTGGCCGGCACCTACGACCTTGCAACCGGCTGGCTCGAGCCCTACCGGCACCGGGCGATCTCGAAGTTGGGCCTCCAGCCCGGCGATGTCGTGCTCGACGTGGGCTGCGGCACCGGGATGAGCTTCACCCCGATCGAGGCGGCCATCGGCCCGCAGGGGCGGCTGGTGGGCATCGAGCAGAGCCCGGAGATGCTGGCGCACGCCCTGGCGCGAGTCCGCGCGGCGGGCTGGGCGAACGCGACCCTGCTCGAGGCGAGCGCCGAGGAGGCCGTGATCCCGGTGCAGGCCGACGCGGCGCTGTTCGCCTTCACCCATGACGTGCTGCGCTCTCCAGAGGGGCTCGCCAACGTGCTTGGGCAGGTACGGTCCGGCGGGCGCGTGGCTGCGGCGGGCCCCAAATGGACGCTGCTCGCGCCGCCGCTGAACCCGCTCGTGTGGCAGGTGGCCCGCCGGTTCGTGACGACCTTCGAGGGGTTCTGGCGGCCCTGGACGGAGCTCGAGCGCTTCGTGCCGGCCCTCACGGTGGAGGAAGCCGTCCTGGGCTGCGTCTACGTCGTCTGGGGACTGCGCCAGCCACCCGCTCCGTAGCTGTTCACAGCAAGGCGAGGACGCGGGTTGACAGGCAGGTCGTCACGATGCGGGGCGTCGATGCCGGCAGGGCCCCTCCTCGGAGTTCCCTGTGACAATACGTGGATGAACATGAGGTCGAGGAGCCTTGGCAATGCGGGAGCACGTTCCTTTCCGGCGGTCGCCGGCCAGGCCGTTCGCCGCGGGCTGAGGAAAGGGATCCCGTCGGGGAGGGCGCGCTTCGCGGCAAGCGACGGCGTCCCGGTGGCGTACGAGCTGCGTGCTCGGCCCCTCTCCAGGCGGCCCTGGGTCGTGCTCGTCCAAGGGCTCGGCTTCGACCGCTCGGGCTGGGATCCGGTCGCGCGGCGGCTCGGCCGGCACTTCCGGCTCGTGCTGCTCGACAACCGGGGCATCGGTGCCAGCGGCGTGCCACCCGGGCCCTACACGGTGGCGGCCATGGCCGGCGACGTCGTGGCCGTGCTGGACGCGGCCGGGATCGGGCGCGCCCACGTCGTCGGGGCCAGCCTCGGTGGGATGATCGCCCAGGAGCTGGCCATCGGGCATCCCGACCGGGTCGATCGGCTCGTCCTGGCCTGCACCACGCCCGGCCGGCCGTCCGGCTACCCACCGCCCGTGCCCACGATCCGCCTGCTGGCGCAGGCCGGCCGGCTGCCCCGCGAGGTCGCGCTCCGCCGCCACGTCGAGAACGCCCTGGCCGCCGACACCGTCGATGGCCGGCCCGAGCTGGTCGAGCACATCATCGCCCACCAGCGGTCCCGGATCCCGGACCGCGACGGATGGATGGCCCAGGCGACCGCCGGCGCCCGCTGGGCCGGTCGCGGCCGGCAGCGTCACATCCAGGCCCCGACGCTGATCGTGCACGGCACAGCCGACCAGGTGGTGGACCCGCGCAACGCCAGCCTGCTCACCGGCCTCATTCCCGACGCCCGGCTGGTGACCTTCCCCGGTGCCGGCCACCTGCTGTTCTGGGAGGACCCCGAGCGCTTCGTCGAGGTGGCCACCTCCTTTCTCCGCGACCGGGCGCTCGCCGGCCGGTCGACCTAGCGGCGACCCCGGCAAGGTTGGAGAGGAGCCACCAGACGGCATCGCCATCCACCACAGCATCGCCATCCACCACATGGGTATCCTGGGTCTCTCCTACGATCACCGAGCGCTGGACGGGGGTGGTGGCCGGGCAGTTCCTCGCCCACATCCGCGGCCGGCTGCAGTAGCGCGACTGGGAGGCGGAGCTGTGTGCACCGACCGGCGAGGGCGACGTTGAGCCCGCGGGCGAGCAAGCCGTTCGAGTCCACCTTGGTGGTCTCGAACGCTGCTCGGCGCCGACGTGCCAGGCTCGCTCGGCCTGGACGGGGCGGCACTGGCCTGCGTCCTCGCCGGCAGCGCGACGGCGCTGTTCCGCCTCCGACAAGCCAGTGAGGGAGGACCCAGATGAGCGCTGGCAAGACCGAGGAGCTGCCGCACGTGGTGATCGTGGGAGCCGGGTTCGCCGGGCTGGCGGCGGCCAAGGCGCTGGCCAAGGCGAAGCCGCCGGTGCGGGTCACGCTGGTCGAGCGGCACAACTACCACCTGTTCCAGCCGCTGCTGTACCAGCTCGCCACCGGCGTGGTCGAGCCCGCCGACATCGCCCACCCGGTCCGCGGGATCGTCCGCAAGCCGTGGCGGGTCGCGGTGCGGATGGCGACGGTGAGCGGGGTCGACCGGGATGCCAGACAGGTGCTGACCGAGGACGGCCAGCGCATCGGGTACGACTTCTTGGTCCTTGCAGCGGGCGCGTCGGTGGCCACGTTCGGCATCGAGGGGGTGGAGGAGTACGGCTTCCCGCTCAAGACCCTCGACGACGCGGTACGGCTGCGCAGCCATCTGCTGCGCCAGTTCGAGCAGGCCGAGATCGACCCGGGCCTGGTGGAGGCGGGCGCGCTGAGCGTGGTGGTGGTCGGCGGTGGCCCGACCGGGGTGGAGATGGCCGGGGCGGTCATCGAGCTGTTCCACCACGTGCTCGCCCACGACTTCCCGGACCTGGACACCAAGCGGACGCGGGTGGTCCTGCTCGAGGCCACCGACCACCTGCTGGCACCGTTCCATCCGCAGTCGCGGCAGCACGCCGTGGAGAAGCTGCGCGCCCGTGGCGTGGAGGTGCGGCTCGGGCAGGCGATGGAGCACGTCACGCCGACCGAGGTCCAGCTCAAGGACGGCACGGTGATCCCGACCCGCACACTGGTGTGGGCGGCAGGGGTGCGGGTCTGCCCGCTCGCCGACGCTCTCGGCGTGGAGCAGACCAGGGGCGGCCGCATCGTCGTCAACAAGGACCTGACCATCCCAGGCCATCCCGAGGTCTTCGTCGTGGGGGACATGGCCGCAGCTACCGACGACAAGGGCGGGCTGCTGCCGCAGGTCGCCCAGCCCGCCATCCAGGCCGCCAAGCACGTCGCCAGGCAGATCACCGCCTCGTTGCGGGGTGGCGCGCCGCGGGCCGGGTTCGTCTACCGGGACCGGGGGATCATGGCCACGATCGGGCGGCACGCGGCCGTGACCGAGCTGCCGAGCGGGCCGCGCTTCAAGGGCGTGGTCGCCTGGTTGATGTGGCTGGGGCTGCACCTGGTCTACATCGTGGGCTTCCGCAACCGCGTCAGTGTCCTGCTGAGCTGGGCGTGGAGCTACCTTACCTATGACAGGCACGCCCGCCTGATCTTCGACCCGGTGAAGGCGAGCGAACCCGCGCCGGCGCTGCCGGGCGGTGCGGCCGCCGCGGCGCTGCCTGGCCCGGCCGCCCCGCCAGTCCCTGGCCCGGCCGCCTCCCAGGACCCGGACCCGGCCGCCTCCCGGGACCCGGACCCGAGAGCCTCGCCGGACGGGGCAGAGGAACGGCGGACGGTGTGACCTCCACGGCCGCCGGGGCGGCTGACCTCATGGCCGCAAGGCGGCCGTCGCCACGCAGCCCGCTCCCTGGCAGGGCCAGGGCTTGACATAGCAGTCTCATGCTAAGTATAGTTAGCACACCGAGCGACCAAGGAGGCCGCTCGACAGACCAGAGAGGAGGCACCGATGGCCACCACCAAGGAGACCGCCGAGGATCTCCAGGCCCAGGTACTGGACGGGATCCGCAAGAGCCAGGCCGCCGTCATCGAGGGCATGCGCACCTGGACCGAGACGATCCAGCAGCTCGTGCCGCAGTCGGCTGCGTGGCCGCAGCCCGAGCAGCTCCCCACCCCGACCGAGGTCGTCGACTCTGTGTTCGACTTCGCCGCCCAGTTGCTCAACGCCCAGCGCGAGCTCGCCCACAGCGTGCTCGGCGCCACCGCGTCGATCGGCGAGCGGGCCCGCGAAGAGGCCGGGAAGGCCACGCCGCCGGCGCAGAAGACGACCAAGAGCAGCTGACGATGCAGGTCCGCAACCTGATGCAGCAGCCGGTGGTCTCCGTGGGGCCTGGCCAGTCGGTGCGCCAGGCCGCCCGGCTGATGCAGGACCACGTGATCGGCTCGGTCGTCGTCCAGGAGGGCGACCGCTTGGCCGGCATCCTCACCGAGCGCGACGTGCTGCGAGCGGTGGCCGAGGGCCGCGACCTCGAGCGGACCCCGGTCGCCGAGCTCATGACCAAGAGCCTCGTCACCGCCGGTCCGAACTGGGACGTGGTCGTGGCCGCGAGCGTGATGACCGCCAACCGCATCCGCCACCTCGTCGTCCAGGAGCAGGACCGGCTGCTGGGGGTGCTGTCGCTGCGCGACGTGCTGTCGGTGTTCCTGCCCGACCAGGTACACGAGCAGTAACCCGCCGGGCGGTCCGACCGGATCCCCACGCGTGCGGCGCCGAGAGGCGCCGCTCGCGATCTGGGCGCTCATGCCGGCTCCGGCTGCTCGTCGAGGCAGCGAACCTGCTCACACTGGCTCGAATGGTGGCGCGCTCGAGCGCGACTCGCTCGTGCCCTCAACGCCATGCCGGCAAGGGGAGCTGGGACGGGGCCGGTACGATCTCCCCCCACTCCCGCATCCCAGCTCCCTGCCCTACGTATCGACACACCCCCGACCGGTCTGGACCACCGGTCTGGACCACCGGCTTGCCTTCCCGCTCGCGCGCGTTGGAGCCGCCGGTGCCGAGCGGTCTTGCCGCGTTGTCGGCGCCGCTGGCGGCCTTGGCCGGGTGACCATCACGCACCAATACAAACCGCTCCAAGCGTGTAGGATCCGGCGATCCCGGCAGGAACAACCAGACAAAGGAGACATATCGTGCGGTTGTATCGCATCGTGATCGGCCTGATCGCCGGGCTGGGACTCCTCATCGTCGGCGCCCTGAACCTCTCCGACACCGCGGTCAAGTGCAGCGGCAAGGTCATGCAACCCGGGGCCATCTGCACGACCACCCGCAAGGGCACCACCACCGAACGCACCTATGACCAGCAGCAGTCCTACAACCGCCGGATCGGCGTGCTGTCGATCGGGGGCGGGGTGGTCGTGACGCTGGTGAGTGGGGCGTTGCTGGCGGGCGTGGTCCGCAAGCGGCGCGCCACATCGCAGCCGGTGCCCGCGTCTTCGGGCCAGGGGTAGCCCGGCGCTCCCGGCGGTCGACCGGGCCGGCGTGCGCCTGACGGCGTACTCGTCCGAGTGTCGCCTGGGGCCCGGCGGTGACACCAGGCGTCATCGTCGCCGACCTCCGGCAACAACAAGCTCGAACCAGCTTGCGACCGCGATGTCGCTGTCATGCCGGCGCCACCCCGCCGGCGAGCGTGTGCGCTTGGGGGTGGTGGACGTAGTTGGGGCGCAGGTCGGCCTGGTCGTAGTAGCGGTGGAACACCGGGGTGGCGGCGGCCGAGATGGGCGGCACGATCCATGACCAGTCGGCGGGGGTGATCCGCCCGGCGCGCTGCTCTCTGGCCAGGTGGGTCAGGAAGCGGTGGGACTCGGTATGGTGGTCGGCGATGGTGATCCCGGCCCGCTCGAAGGAGTGCAGCACGGCCACGTTGAGCTCGACCAGCGCCCGGTCGCGCCATAGTGAGCGCTCATGGGTGGTGTCGAGCCCCAGCTGCCCGGCGACCACCGGCAGCAGGTCGTAGCGGCTGGTGTCGGCCAGGTTGCGGGCGCCGATCTCGGTGCCCATGTACCAGCCGTTGAACGGCGCGGCCGGGTAGCAGATGCCCCCGATCTCCAGGCACATGTTGGAGATCACCGGCACGGCGTGCCAGCGCAGCCCAAGGTCGGTGAACCACCCGTAGCGGGGGTGGCAGAGCGGGACCTCGAGCACCGCGTCTGCGGGCAGGTCGAACAGCCTGGCAGGCTCCCCAGGAGCCTGCACCACCAGCGGCAGCACGTCGAAGCGGGTGCCCGGCCCGCCCGCCCAGCCCAGCCCGCGCACGGTGTCGGTGAAGCTGGCCGAGCGGGGGTCGCCGACGACCGTGCCGTCTGGACGGCGGTAGCCGGCGTAGCGGATCAGCTGCTCGTTCCAGATCCGCGGACCGTCCCGCTGCGGGGTGCTGGCGGCGAACACGGTGACGGTGGGGCGGATCCGCCCGCCGTTGGTGGCCTGGCGCAGGTGGGTGACTGCCTCGGCGGCGACGTCGTCGGGGTCGGCGACGTGGCGCCGGTCACGCACGCGCAGGCTGCGCCAGTACAGGCGGCCGATGCAGCGGCTTGCGTTGCGCCATGCCACCCGTGCCCCGAAGGTCAGCTCCGCGGGGGTGTGGACGTAGGTGCCTGACTCCTGGATCTGGGCGTGGACCTGGTCCAGTCGTGGTTGCACGGGCCCTGCCGCGGGGCACTCGGTGTGATGCAGGCGCAGGAACTCCTCCGCGGCGGCCGGGTCGACCGCTGCTCGCGCCGGGGCGGGCCGGCCAGGCCCCCACGGCCATGACCAGACCGCTGGGGCCACAGGATGGTGCGCCTCCTCCGAGCGGGGGCACCCCTCCGGCCCGCGTCCACCGTAGCCAATGCCAGTCCTCACGGCGCTCACTCTCCCGACGAAAGCGACGTCCCTGACAGCCGGCTTACAGTGCCATAACTAATCATTTCGGACTAGGCTTGACTTTGGCGGATCCACGCCCGGCATCCTCTGCCCGCCCGTCCGAAGCCAGGGATGACCTACGACGGGTCCAAGCCGAGCAGCTCTTCGAGCGATGACCTCGCGTTCGGGTCGTCGACCCCGACGACGAGCCAGCACCGGGACCCGGACACCTCGCCTGACCGGGGCTTACTGCCGGCCATCCCTTCCTGGTGTGCTGCAGGTTTCGCACACCAGGAGGCACGCCTTCGTACGCGGTCAGCCGTTGACGAGGACTACCTCGTACTGGTCGGCGGTAGGCGGAAGGCCCGTGTCGAACTTCGCGTTCACTACCGCGAGTCGACTGCCAAAGCGCGCCGCCGTCGTTGGCACCTGGAACAGGTCGCTGGTGATGACCTCCTCCACCACCCCGGACGCCAGGTCCGGGCGCAGCCGGATCCTGCTCACCTGGTTGCTGAAGTTCTGCACCGCCCACAGCCGCCCCGCCTCAAGCACGATGCCGTCGACGTTGGGCACGCTGACCCCGGCGATGGCCGCGCTGGCGCCGCTGGCCGGATCGACCGTGTACAGCTGGCCGGTGGTGGAGTGCGCCACGATCAGGGTCTTGCCGCTGGGGGTGGCCGCGATGCCGTTGAGGTTGAACGCCCCGCTGGTGTCGGCCGCCGGGCCGCTGAGCGCAAGCGTGCGGGACGGCCCCAGGGCCCCGGCGCCGCTGACCGGCACGAAGCAGAGCCTGGCCTGCAGGGAGTCGGTGAACCAGGCGCCGTCTTGGGTGACGGTCACGTCGTTGACGAACGTGGTGGCCGCAGCGGCGCACTGGTAGGTCGCCACGGTGGCGCCGGTGCGGGTGTCGTAGACGTAGGCCTGCCCGGTCAAGCCACCGGCGACAAACAGCAGATCGTGGGCGATATCGGCGGCCATGCCCACGGCCATGCGGCCGTCGGGGGCGTCGATGAACAGCTCGGCGCTGCCGCGCTGGAGGTCGCCGCGGAAGATGTCGCCGCGGAACAGGTCGCCGGCGTAGAAGGTGGCCCCGCGGCCGGCGGCGATGCCCTCGGCCGAGCTGGCGCCCGGCAGGACGATGAGCTCGGCTGGTCGGGCCGCGGCGGCCGGCGCGGCCAACGCGGCCACCAGGGCCAGCAGCAGCAGCGGCACCGCCCCCAGCCGGACCCGCGCCACTGCCGACCTACGCTGCGCAGTCGAGTGCATCGACCATCCTCCTGTTCAGGTGCTGACGGGGCGGGCCCGGCCAGTATGGCCGCCGCCCAAGCCGCACGTCCATCAATCGACCATGAACA
>Ga0307278_10000952_pt1 | contig 14301 bp, 16 predicted proteins | sample ER_DNA_117_FD_194482 | JGI IMG/M metagenome (GOLD analysis project Ga0307278, IMG submission 194482) | Bulk soil microbial communities from the East River watershed near Crested Butte, Colorado, United States - ER_DNA_117 | ecosystem: Environmental > Terrestrial > Soil > Floodplain | place... | reverse complement strand
GGCCTGGGCGGCGCCCAGTTCGCGCTGCCGGGAGCCGTCGAGCGGCTGCGCTCGCAGCGCGCCGACGCCGACGCGCCACCGATCGTGCTCGCGGCGACCGACCCGGCGCAGCCGTACGGCGCGGCGCTGCCATGGCCCAAGCGGGGCGATGGCGGCGAGCCGTCGGCCGACGCCTCGCGGCCGGGTCCGGCGACCGGCGCGGCCGCTCGCCGCCCGCAGCGCGTCGCCGGCGCCTACGTCGTCCTCGCCGGCGCCGAGCCCGTGCTCTACGTCGAGCGCGGCGGCAAGGGCATCGCGACCCTCGTCGAGGCCGACGACCCGCGCCTCCGTCCGTCGCTCGAGGCGCTCGCCGTCTTCATCACCGGCGGTCGCGGGCTCAAGCTGTCGCTCGAGCGCGTCGACGGCGAGCCGGTCGTCGGCTCGGAGTGGGAGCCGCTGCTCATCGACCTCGGGTTCCGCGCCGGGCCGCGCAAGCTGACGCTCAGCGCATGATCGCGGGCGTCGACCACGTCCAGATCGCCGCCCCGCCCGGCGCCGAGCCGGCGGCGCGCGCGTTCTATGGCGATCTGCTCGGCCTCTCCGAGCTGGCCAAGCCCGAGCGGCTGCGCCCGCGCGGCGGCGCCTGGTTCGCGGTGGGCGACGAGCAGCTGCACGTCGGCATCGAGGAGCCCTTCGCCCCGGCCCTCAAGGCGCACCCCGCGCTCGCCGTGCCGCGCGCCGGCGACCTGCGCGCGCTGGCCGATCGCCTCGCCGCCGCCGGCCACGAGGTCGCGTGGGACGGCCCGCGCTTCTACGTCGCCGACCCGTTCGGCAACCGCCTCGAGCTCATCGCACCGCACGCCGACCTGCAGGTGCGCGAGCTGCGCGACGACGAGCGCGGCTGGGCGGCGCGCGCGCTGCGCGAGGCCTGGGGCAGCGAGACCATCGTCTACGGCAGCGGCCGCGAGCGCCGGCCGACCGAGCTTCCCGCGCTCGTCGCGAACGCTGACGGCGAGCGCGCCGGGCTGGCCACGTATGCGGTCGAAGGCGCCGCGGCCGAGCTCGTCACGCTCAACGCCTTCACCGTCGGCGCCGGCGTCGGCGGAGCGCTCGTCGAGGCGGTCGCCGACGCCGCGCGCGCCGCCGGCTGCACCCGCCTGCGCGTCACCACTACCAACGACAACCTCCCCGCCCTGCGCCTCTACCAGCGCCACGCCTTCGCCCTCACCGCCCTCCACACCGGCGCCGTCGACGCCGCCCGCAAGCGCAAGCCCGACATCGGCGCCATCGGCCACGCCGGCATCCCGATCCGCGACGAGCTCGGGCTGGAGCGAGCGCTTTAGGCGATGCCCGAGGGCGACACCATCCATTACGCGGCGGCCCGGATGCGGCCGATCCTCGCTGGGCGCGTGCCTGACGAGCTGGCGACGCCGCACCCGCGGTTCGGGGCCGACCGGTGGCCCGAGCGCCTCGGTGGGCGTGTGGTCGAGGGGGTCGACGCGTACGGCAAGCACCTGTTCCTGCGCTTCGAGGGCGATCTGCTCATCCACTCGCATCTGCGGATGACCGGCGTGTGGGGCGTCTACGAGCAGGGCCGGCGCTGGGGGCGGTCGCCGCGGCGGGCGTGGCTCGTGCTGCGCGCGGCCGGGCACGAGGTCGTGCAGTTCAACGGCCCGGTGCTCGAGCTCATGACCTCGGGGCGGGCGCGATTCGATCAGCGCATCGCCGGGCTGGGTCCCGACATCCTCGGCTCCGAGCTCGACGAACCGCGCTTCCTCGGCCGTCTGCGCGGCGACGACCCGACGCGCCCGATCGGCGACGCCCTGCTCGACCAGCGGACGATCGCCGGGATCGGAAACGTGTGGAAGTGCGAGGGCTGCTTCGCGGCGGGCATCGACCCGTGGCGCCCGACGGGCGAGGTCTCCGACGACGAGGCGCTGCAGATCGTCCGCCTGACCCGCCCGCGCATGCAGGAGTCCGCGGCCGACGGCCACCAGGCGCGCCACCGCGTGATCTACGACCGCGCCGGCCGCCCGTGTCCCCGGTGCGGCGCGACGATCGCCGTGCGCGGACAGGGAGACGACAACCGCCCGACGTACTGGTGCCCCGGATGCCAGGGCTGAAGCGCATCGGCCACAAGGGCGCCGACCTGATCGCGCCCGGCAACACGCTCGCCTCGTTCGATGCGGCGCTCGCCGCCGGGGTCGACATGGTCGAGTTCGACGTGCTGCCCGAGCGCGCGGGCTCGGACCGGCTCGTCCTCGCCCACGACTTCCACGACGCTGCGCGGCGCACGCCGCTGACCCTCGAGGAGGGCCTCGCGCACTTCGCACAGGACGCCTGGGTCGGCGTCGAGCTCGACGTCGACATGAAGACCTCGGGCTACGAGCGCCGCGTGGTCGACGCGCTGCGCTCCTTCGGCCTCGCGGACAGAACGTTGATCTCGACGATGGAGGTCGAGAGCCTGCCGATCGTCCGCGCCGCCGCGCCCGAGATCCGCCTCGGCTGGTCGGTGCCCAAGGTCAGGCGCAACTACCTGGGCAACGCGTTCACGAAGGTGCCCGCGCTCGCCGCCGCGCAGTACGGCAGGGCCGCGCTCGCCATCCGTGGCCCGCGCGCCATCAGGGAAGGGCGCATCGACGCGATCATGTCGCACTGGGCGCTCGTGACCCCGCGCCTGGCGCGGGCGGTCAGGGCCGCGGGCGGCGAGCTCTACGTGTGGACGGTCGACGATCCGGCGCGCATCGCGAAGCTGGACGCCATCGGGGTGACCGGGGTCATCACCAACGACCCGAGGCTGTTCGCTACCGCTTGATCTCGCACGACGAGCGCGAGACGCGGCGATGGAGGTCCGCGCTGCTCGCGTGGCCCTCGGTCGTCAGCAGGTGCGCCCGATCGACGACCTTCCTGCCGTCGCGCCACTGCACCTCGACGACGCCGCGCAGCACCATGCGCGTGCCCGCACTGGGGGCCGCGAACGAGAAGGTCGTGCCGCCCTGCACGAGCCGCGTGCCGATGCCGATGCGCCGCCAGCCGGCGTCGCCGCCCGAGCGCAGCGCGCGCCAGGCGAGCTTGCCGCCGTCGAACCATTGCAGGTGGATGTGCGCCCACTGCTCCGGAGCGCCCTTCTCGCGCGGGATCGAGACGCGGATCCCGACGGCGCCGGGCCTGGCCGGCGTGTCGCACAGGTTCACGGTCGCCCACAGGTCGGGGCGGGCGTCGGTCTTCGCCAGGGCGGCCGCGGGCGCGAGCGCCGCGAGCGCCAGGGCGAGGGCCAGTGCGCGCTTGGTCATGGACACATGATCGACCGCGTGGTGCGCGGCATTTAGCTGATCGTGCAGGTGGCCGCGCTGAATCCGACCGGATCCGAGCCCTTGGTGCCCGGATGGTTGGCCGTCGTCCGCTTGCGCGCGTGGCGCACGACCTCGCCGTCCTTGCGCCATTCGAAGGTCACCGCGCCGCGCAGCAGGTACGGGTCGCTGCCCGGGCGCGGCGGGGTGATCGTGACCGTGCGGCCCGACTGCCGCGTGCGGTACCTGCCGGACCCGACCTCGACGAAGCCCGGGTCGTCATCCTCCGCGAGGTTGTGCCAGCTGGCGTCCGAGGCGGTGTAGTACTGCACCTGGATGCGCATGAACATGTCCTCGGCGCGATTGCCGCTGCCGGGCATCGATCCGCGGATGCCGATCGAGTCCGGATGGCCGACCGTGTCGCAGATGTTGATCGTGGCCCACAGGCGCTTGTTCTGGTAGATCGTGTCGGCGGGGCGCGCGGAGGCGGCCGCCGGCAGGAGGGCCAGCGTCGTGGCGATGGCGGCGATCGTCACTCGCGGGGCATACACAACCTGACGATACCTTCGGCGGGGCGCGAGTCTCGGTGCCCGTGTGATGAATCTGCCGCTGCGCCGTAGCAGCAGTGTGGAGCAGACGCTGACGATGGCCATCGACCAGCAGCCCGCGCCGGCCGCTGCCTCATTCGAGGCGCTGTATCGCGCGAGCGCCGAGGCGGTCTTCGCCTATGTCGCCTCGCTGCTGCGCGACCGCTCGGCCGCCGAGGAGGTCACCGCCGCCGCGTTCGAGCGCGCGTTTCGCAAGCGCCGCTCGTTCGATCCGCGGCGCGGCACCCAGCGCGCGTGGCTGTTCGGGATCGCGCGCAACGCGGCGCTCGACGAGCTGCGCCGGCGCAAGCGGGCGGCGGCCCTGACCGACGAGCCGCTGGCCGATGAGCCGGCGGCGGACAGCGAAGCCGAGGCCGCGGAGCGCCGGGCGACCGTGCGCGCCGCGCTCGCCGGCCTCGATCCACGCGACCGCGAGCTCATCGCGTTGAAGTTCCACGCCGGCCTCGGCAACGCCGAGATCGGTGCCGTGCTCGGCGTCTCGGCCAACAACGCCGGCACCCGCGTCCACCGCGCCCTCACCCGACTTCGGGAGGCATGCCATGCACCGTCGTGAGACCCCCCTCGATCCTGCCGTCGCCACCGAGCTCGAGGCGCTCGAGGCCGCCCTCGCCGGCGACCCGGCCGCCGAGCGCGAGCTCGTCGCGTTGGTGCGCGACGTGCGCACGGAGGCGCCGGCGATGAGCCCGTCATTCCGGGCGCAGCTCGACGAGCGCGTCGAGAGCGGGTTCGCGCGCGGCGGAACGGCCGCCTCCGCGGGCCGGAGCAGCCGCCTCCGCGGCCTGCTCCCCGGCGCGGCGCGCAGCGGCGCGCCCCGTGAGCCATCGCCCGGCCGCTCGCGCCGCACGCCGCTCGGCAGCCGCCCGCTGATCCCCGCGCTCGGCGTCGCCGGCTGCCTGCTCGCCGGCATCGTCGCTGTGGTGCTCGCCACCGGCGGCTCGAGCGACGACTCAGGCTCGCACGCCAGCAGCGTCGCGGCCACGCAGGCCGCTCCCGCCGAGCGCCAGTCCTCCGGAGCCGGCGCCGGTGACGCCGGCAGCAGCAGCGGCCCCAGCACCGACCTCGCCGCTCCGTCCACCAAGAGCGGGAGCACGGCGCAGGCCGCGCCCTCGACCCCCGCTGCTCCGCCGACCAACGGCGGCCGCCACGTCGAGCGCAGCACGCGCCTCGAGCTCACGACCACCGACGTCCAGCGGACCGCCGACGGGATCGTCCGCGCGACGCAGGCCGCGGGCGGCTACGTCCAGCTCTCGCAGGTCCGCACCGCCGACAGGAACGCCGGCGCGACCTTCGTTCTGCGCATCCCGACCGCCAAGCTCGACGACGCGCTCGCCAGCCTGAGCAAGCTCGGGCACGTGCGCGCGATGGAGCAGAGCGCCAACGACATCACCGGCGCCTACGACAGCGCGCAGTCACGCCTGGCCGACGCGCGCGCCGAGCGCCGCGGGCTGCTCCGCGCGCTTGGCAAGGCGACGACCGCTCAGGAGATCACGAGCCTCAAGGCCCGCATCGCCGACAACCGCAGCGCGCTCAACCGCCTGCAGTCGGAGTTCAACGCGGTCCGTCGCCGCGCCAACTACGCGACGATCCAGGTCGACGTCACCGGCCGCGCGCGCACGCAGCCCGTGACGCCCGGCGGCTCGTGGAGCCCCGGCGACGCCGCCCACGACGCCCTGCGCGTCCTCGAGGTCGCCGCCGGCGTCGCCCTCATCGGCCTCGCCGTCCTCATCCCGCTCGCCATCCTCGGCACGGCCGGAGGCCTCGCCGCCGGCGCCCTGAGGCGCCGGCGCCGCGAGTCCGCGCTCAACGCAGCCGCCGAGCCGATCTAGGCGCCGCACGACCTCGGGCCCCGGACCGCTGCTCGCCTGCTCTGCCGCTAGCGGCATCGCCGCCCGCGAGCCGCGTCCGGTGCGGGACCGTGATCTCAAGCGCTCACGCTCGAGAGCACAATGGCGACCGCGAACCCGAGCACCGTGACGAGGCCGGCGACGCGGCCCGCGTCGCGCCTGGCGTCGGGGATCATCGAGTCCGACAACATCACCAGCAGGGCACCGGCGGCGAACCCGTCGATCGCCGCCTGGAGGTTCCCGCCGGTCGCGTCCGCGATCGCGTAGCCCGCCACGCTGGCCAGGGTGCAGACGACCGCGACGGCAAGCCAGAGCCGCCGAATCCGTGCGGGGCTGCTGCCGCCGTCGCGCATCTGGGTGGCGGAGCCGATCGCTTCCGGGAGGTTCGAGACGAAGATCGCGGCCAGCAGACCGACGCTCACACCCTCGCCGGCGGCGATGCCGATGCCCAGCACGGCCTGCTCGGGGATGCCGTCGAGGAACGCGCCCAGCGCGAGGGCGGTGCCGCCGCCCGAGCTGCGGCGCTCCACCGCCCGATCGGCGATGAAGTACACCAACGCGCCGATGGCTAGGCCGAGGCCGACCCATCCCGGGTCGCCGATCCGCCTGCCCTCCTCGACAAGCTCGAAGCTCACCGCGCTGATCAGCGCGCCGGCGCCGAAGGCCAGGACCATGCCGACCTCCCGGTCGGGCCAGCGAAGCGCGAGCCCGAGCAGCGCCCCGATGACCAGCGACGAGGCCGACAGGGCGCCCCAGCCGAGAGCGGCACCCATCAGACGACAACCTCCGCCGTCAGCGGGAGGTCGCGCAGCTCGCTCACCGTCCGAGTGTCGGCCCGGCAGGGGTGACCGAGCCTCACCCCGGCGGGGTGAAGACCGTCAAGGGTCCGACCGGAGCGCCGATACCTGCGTCAGCCAACTGGCCTGGCAGGGGCTCAGGAGAGCTCTCCCTCGCCGCTGCGCTCGTGCCGCAGCAGGCCGTCGTCGGGCAGCTCGTAGTAGTCGCCGGCCTGCGACACGAACCAATGGCTCGCCACGCGCAATCCGGTCGGTGGGTCGAGTGTGCCGGCGGCGATGCTGATCGCCTCGTGTCCTGGGGCGTCCCAGAACAGGCTGGAGCCACACTCGGCGCAGAAGCCTCGCCGCGCGCGGGCGTCGCTGCGCGGACTCCGGATCCAGCGAAGGCCGCGCTCGTCGATCAGGATCAGCTCACGTCTTGCGACGGGGGTAGTCGCGGACACGTGGCCGTGCCAACGGCGGCACTCCTCGCAGTGGCAGATCAGCACGTCACCGAGCGTGCCCTCGACTCGGTATCTGACTGCACCGCACAGGCATTGACCGGTCGCCATCTCTCACCTCACCCTAGTCCTCCGATGCCACCCAGCGGCGTAACCTCCTGTGACGTGACCGGCTTCATCTAGCGCTGATCGCGCTCACCTCCCGCCCGAGGTCCTCCGGCGGCGGCTGTCCCCACAGCCGCCGATCGAGAGGAGGACCTCATGGCCCGCAAGGGCCCAAGGCTGCGCCCGCTCGCGCGCGAGTTGGCGCGGCGCTTTCCGGACCTGGAGGATCCGGAGCTCACCGTCGTCACCGGCGTCGTGCTGGTCGACGGCGTCCCGAACCGCCACCCCGCGTCGCTGGTGTCGCCGCGCGCGTCCCTGGCGCTGCACCGCCCGACGGCACTCCGCGGCGAGGCGAAGCTGCGCCATGCGCTGGGGGCGATGGCGGTGCCCGTCGCCGGGCGCGTCGCGCTCGACGTAGGCGCTGCCGCGGGCGGATTCACCCGCGTGCTGCTCGCGGCCGGCGCTGCGCGTGTCTACGCCGTCGACGCCGGCCACGGCCAGCTGCTGGGCTCGCTCCGACAGGACCCGCGGGTGATCGTGCTCGAGCGCACCAACCTCGGTGCTCTCGGCCCACACGTCGTGCCCGACGCGGTCGACGTCGTGACGATGGATCTGTCGTACCTGCCGGTGGCCCGCGCTGCTCCTCAGCTCGAGGCGGTGCGGCTGTCGCCGAGGGCCGACCTCGTCGCGCGGGTCAAGCCCCAGCACGAGCTGCGCCTCGGAGCGCGACCGGGCGAGCAGGGAGTCGCCGAGGCGGTCGAGCACGCCATGACGGGCCTTGCGGCGTGTGGCTGGGACGTCGTGGCGACGACACCGTCGCCGGTGCTCGGCTCGCGCGGCGCCGTGGAGTGGCTGGTCCACGCGCGGCGCTGAGGCACGGGAGCGCGGCGCGGCCGCCGGGCCGCGCCGCGCCGCCGCGTCAGATCAGCAGCTCGGCTTGTAGAGCGCGGCTGCGTTCTCTGCGAGGTTGTCCTTGGTGATCGACGTGAAGCCGGTGCCGATCTGCTTCTCGGTCGGCTTTCCGGTCAGGGCGTTGTAGGCCTGCTGGACGCCGTCGGCCCCGATCTCCGCGGGCTTCTGCGCGATGAGGGCCTGGACGATGCCATTCTTCAGGTCCTCGACCTGCTTGGGGCCGGCATCGAAGCCGACGATCTTCACCTTGCCGAGCTTGCCCGCCTCGCGGATGCCGCTCGCGGCGCCCTCCGCGGAGAACAAGTTTGTGGCGAAGATGCCCTTGAGGTCTGGGTTCTTGGCCAGCGCGGCCTTGGTGACCGCTGCGGCCTTGGCCGGGTCGTCGTCGTCGTACTGCTGGCCGACGTAAGTCAGCCCCGCCGCCTTGGCGCCCGCCTCGAAGCCCTTGCCGCGGGCGTCGGTGGTCGAGATGCCGGGCTTGACGTTGACGACGAAGACCTTGCCCTTGCCGCCGATCAGCTTGCTCAGCGTGTCAGCAGCGGCCTTGCCGCCGCCCTCGTTGTCCGAGGCGATCTGCGAGACGGCGAAATCGGCCTGCTCGAGCGTCGTGTCGACGAGCGCGACCTTCGTGCCGGCGTCGGCGAGCTGCTTGATCGGCGCGTACATCGCCTTCGTGTCGGTGGGCGCGACGAGGACGGCATCGGGCTTCTTGGCCGCCACCGCGTTGACCACCGGCGTCTGCAGCGACGCGTCGAACTTGTCGGGGCCCTGGAAGTCGAGGGTCACCCCGAGCTCCTTGGCCTTCGCCTGAGCCCCGCAGTTCATCGTGATGTAGAACTCGTCGCCCTTGACCCCGGCGATGAGGGTCATCTTGTAGTTCTTCTTGGCAGCGGACGAGCTGCCGCTCGTGCTCGCGCCGCTGGACGTACTGCCGTTGTCGTCGCTGCCGCAAGCCGCGACGCCGAAAGCGAGCATCGCCAGACTGGCCGCAAGGACCCAGATCTTTCTGGTCATGGTGGGAACGGACCTCCTCCTGGGGGTTGTGGAACTCACCGCTGGTACTGCGACCGGCGGCGCAACTGGTCGAGGAACACGGCGCCGACGAGCACCGCCCCGACCGCGATCTCCTGCCAGAACGGGTTGACCCCGACGATCACGAAGCCGTTGTCGAGAACGGCCGGGATGAAGACGCCGAAGACCGAGCCGAGCATCGTGCCGATGCCGCCGAACAGGCTCGTGCCGCCGATGACGACGGCGGCGATGGACTGCAGGTTGTCGGTGTCGTGCCCGCCGATCGTCGTCGTCGAGAACCGTGCGAGCGATAGGAAGCCGGCCAGCCCCGCCAGTGTGCCGGCCAGCGCGTAGACCTTCATCAGGTGGCGATCGACCGGGATGCCCGCGCGGCGCGCGGCCTCCTCGTTGGACCCGACCGCGTAGGTGTAGCGGCCGAACCGCGTGGCCGCGAGGACGATGCCGAACACGATCGCCACCGCGAAGGCGATGATGACCAGCCACGGGATCTGATCGAACGCCCGGCCGGTGCCGATCGTGGTGATGAGCTTGAACGGCACCTCCCGTTCGTCGACCCCGCCGGTGATGACGAGCGATGCTCCGAGGCTCATGCCGAGCGTGCCGAGGGTGACCACGAAGGCCGGGATCTTCGCCTTGGCGATCAGGAAGCCGTTGATCAGCCCCCAGGCCAGGCCGCCAGCCAGGGCGACCGCGAGGCCGACGAAGATGACGCCCCAGTTGTCGCCGCCGACGGCGTTCATCGCCTTGGCCGAGACGACCCCGCTGAAGACGAGCACCGCTCCGACGGACAGGTCGATGCCCGCGGTGATGATCACGTAGGTCATACCGGTCGCCAGCACGAGCAGCACCGCGGCGTCGGTGGCGATGTTGCGCGCGTTGGCGGTGTCGAGGAACGCGTTGGGTTCGAGGACGCTGAAGACGAGAACGAGCGCGGCGAGAATGAGGCCGATCGGCGTGCTCGACCCGGCGACCAGCCGCTGCCAGAACGGCGCCGGGCGCTCCTGCTCGTCGTCGAGCTCAGGGCGATCGGCCTGGGTGGTGACGTCGGTCATGTGAGTTACCTCCGTGGGGCGTCCGGCCCCACGTCCTGATCAGGACGATCGGCCTCCGGCCGCTCGAGATCGTCCTGCGTGTCGTGCGTGATCGCCCCGGTCATGGCGCCGACGACGTCCTCCATCGACACGTCGCCGCGCCGGAAGCGCGCCACGCGCTCTCCGAGGCGCAAGACCTCGATGCGGTCGGCGACCTCGAAGACCTCGGGCATGTTGTGGCTGATGAGGACGACCGCGAGGCCCTGCCCGCGGACGCGGCCGATGAGGTCGAGCACGTTGCGCGTCTGGACGACGCCGAGGGCCGCAGTCGGCTCGTCCATGAAGACGACCTTCGAGGCCCAGGTGACCGCGCGCGACACCGCGATCCCCTGGCGCTGGCCGCCGGACATCGTCGCGACCGGCGCAGCGGTGTCCTGGAGCGCGACGCCGAGGTTGTCGAACGCCTCGCGGCTTCGCGTGCGCATCGCCTGCTTGTCGATGAACCCGAGGCGGCCGAGCACGCCCGGGCGCATGATCTCGCGGCCGAGGAACATGTTGGCGCCGGCGTCGAGCTCGGCGGCGAGCGCGAGGTCCTGGTAGACGGTCTCGATCCCCAACCGGCGGGCATCGAGCGGGGTGTGGATCTCCACAGGCTCGCCTTCGAAGAGGATCTCCCCTTCGTCGGGCTGGTGGACCCCGGCCAGGGTCTTGACGAGCGTCGACTTGCCGGCGCCGTTGTCGCCGACAAGGGCGACGACCTCGTTGGGGAGGACGGTGAAGTTCGCGCCGCGCAGCGCGCGGACGCGGCCGAAGCTCTTGACGATCCCTCGCGCTTCGAGCAGGGGCTCGGGCATCTACGCTGGCTCCTTTGCGATGTCGCGTACGGCGGGCAGCTCGTCGGCGCTCGGGTACGCGCCGGCGGCGACGCCGGCGAGCAGCGCGGCGCCGCGGCAGCCGGCCTCGACGACGGCCGGCGTCTCGATTGCGCCCAGGCGGCGCTTGGCCTCACGGACCGCGCGATCGCGCGCCCAGCCGCCGGTGACGACGACCTTCGTGTGTGGTCCTGCGATGGCGTCGATCTGGGCGATGTTGGCTTCGACCTCGACGCTGACGGTGTCGATCGCCGCGCGCCAGATCGCGGCGGGCGTGGCCTGCGGCAGCCGGAGTGGCGGGCGCTCGAGGTCGTGGAGGGCGAGCTCGAGCGCGGGCGCCTCACCGGGAGCGATGGCGAGCGCGCCCGCGTCGAGTTCGTCGCGACCTGCCTCGTCCACCCCGAGGGCGTCGAGGACTTCGCGAAGGGAAATGCCGGACCACAGGCCGGCGAGCAGCGCCTGACGGCCGGCGACGACGTGCCAGCCGACGGACATGCCGGCGGTGACGACCCGGCGGCGTCTGGCCTCGTCGAGCGGCGGCGCGACGACGCGCACGAGCGCCTCGGCCGTGCCGCACGAGTCGAGCACGTCGCCCGGAGCCACGACGCCGACGCCGACGCCGGCGACGAGGTGGTCGTGGCCGGCGACCGTGAGGGTGGCGCCCTCGGTGCCCGGGAGGGCGATGCCGTCGCTGCGGCCGGCGTCGATGCCGCCGGTCACTCGGTCGGGCAGCAGCGTCGCTGGCAGCGCGACCCACTCGAGCGCCTCGTCGTAGGGCCCCTGCGTCTCGAGGTCGAGGAGGCCGGTGCGCGAGGCGAGCGACAGCTCCGCGACCTGGCGGCCGCCGAGCCGGTGGACGACCCACTCGGCGACGTTGAGCCAACGCGCCGCGTTCTGCGTGCCGAGGTGGCGCAGCTTGGCCAGCGTGCACAGCGGACTCGCGGGCAGGCCGGTGCGCTCGACGAAGTCGGGCAGCTCGCGGGCGAGCAGGCGGGCCTCGCCGGCGCCGCGCGCGTCGTACCAGGCGACCGCGGGGTGGAGGATCTCGCCGGCCGCGTCGAGGAGGACGCCCGCCTCGGCCATGCTGGTGACCCCGATCGCAGCGACCCGGCCCTCGGGGGCGTCCTCGATCGCCTGGTTGGCGGCTTGCGCGGCCGCTCCGAACAGCGCCTCGGGGTCGACCTGCGCGCCGGTGGGGACGGCGTCCCACGGCGTGGGCACCTGCCCGTGCGCGAGCTCGACCCCGTCGAGGTCGAGCACCGCGGCCTTGCAGGCGGAGGTGCCGACGTCGATGCCGAGGAGGAGGTCGGTCACGGTGCGACCTCGGGGGGCCGGCACACGATCGCGGTGAGCTCTCCCACGGCGGTCACCGCGCCCGCCGCGTGGGTCACGAGGATCGCGTCGCCGCGCTGCACGTCGAGCTCGGCGATCTGGCCCGCTCCGTCGATGACGACGATCACCGCGAAGCCGGCTTCGAGCCGAGTCGCGTCCCCGGCGGGAGCGATTCTCTGGGCACTGAAGAAGGGATCGGCCGCGCGCGGAAGCAGCTCGGCGACCGCGCCGTCCGTCCGCGGTCCGCGCAGCGGCGCCGCATCGCGGGCTGCCAGCTCGACGCATCCCAGCGCGGTGTCCCATCCGAGCCCCAGAGTGGCCTCGTCCTCGTCCTCGATGCCGAACCCGTCCCACTCGAGCAGCACCGACATGTCGGACGGCTCCTGCAGCTCGATGATCAGCAGGCCCTCGCCGATCGCGTGCGCGACCCCGGCGGGAACGAAGATCGCGTCGCCGGCGATGACGTCGACCGGGTTGAGCGCGCCGAGCATCGCGTCGTGGTCCTGGTCGGCGATCCACGCGCGGACGGTGTCCTCGGAGACGGCGTCCCTGAAGCCCAGGTGCACCTGTGCGCCGGGCTTGGCGGCGATGACGATCCACGCCTCGGTCTTGCCGAACTTCGTGCCGAGGTGCTCGCGGGCGAACGGGCCGTCGGGGTGCACGTGCACCGGGAGGCGCTGGCCGGCGTCGAGCAGCTTGACGAGCAGCGCCGGATCGGCGCCGAAGCGCTCTGCGTGCGCGGGCCCCAGCCAGCCCTCGGGGTCCTTGGCGATGACGTCGCGCAGCAGCTCGCCATCTTCGAGGCGGCTCAGACCGAGCTCGGCCTCGCCGAACACCGTCGTCGTCGACGCGATCCACTCCTCTGGCACCCGATCCCCACCCGGATCGAAACCGCGGAGCTCGGCGATCGCCGGCCCGCCGCGGTAGAACCGCGGGATGCCGTTGGGCGGGAGCTTGATCGCGCCCAGCGTCACCGCGCCCGCACCTCCCCGGAGCCGCGGGCAACCAGCTCGCAGGCGATCGTGTGGCGGTGTGGGAGGGCGTCCTCGCCATCGAGGCGGGCGTAGGCGAGGTCGGCGCCGATGCGGCCCATCTCGGCTGGGTCGTGCCGGACCACGGTGACGGGGACGGGGAGCATGTCGGCGAGCTCGAAGTCGTCGAACCCGACGAGCGCGATGGTGCCGGAGGCGTCGCGCAGCGCTCGCAGGGCGCCGATCGTGTTTCGGTTGTTGGCGGTGAAGAGCGCGGTCGGGCGCCGGTCGGCGGGCAGCGCGAGCAGCTCGCGCACCGCCCGCTCGGCTGAGGCGGCATCGTGCGACCCCGCGCTGACGAGCTCGTCGCGCGGCTCGACGCCGGCGTCGCGTAGCGCGGCGCGGTAGCCCTCCAGGCGCTCGGACGCCGTGTACAGCCGCGGCGGGTCGCCGACGAACGCGATCCGCGTGTGGCCCTGCCGCAGGAGGTGCTCGATCGCCTGACGCGCGCCGCCGACGTTGTCGAACAGCACGGTGTCCGCGTCGATGCCGCGCGGCGGACGGTCGAGGAAGACCAGGGGCGTGCCGGCGCCGATCTCGGGCAGCAGGTAGCGGTGGTCGCTGCCCGCCGGGACGATCAACAGCGCATCGACCGAGCGACGCAGGAGACGAAGGACGAGCTCGCGCTCGCGCTCGGGGTCCTCCTCGCAGGAGCCGGTGATGAGGATGTGGTTGCGCGCGTGCGCGGCGTCCTCGACGCTGCGGACGATCACCGAGTAGAAGGGGTTCGCGACGTCCTCGATGACCAGCCCGAGCGCGTTGGCGCGGCCGTGGCGCAGCGAGCGCGCGAGATCGTTGCGCGAGAACCCGAGCCGCGCGATGGCAGCCTCGACCCGGGCCGCGGTGTCCGTCCGCACCCCGGCCTCGCCGTTCACGACGCGCGAGACCGTCTTCAGGCTCACGCCCGCGGTGCTCGCGACGTCACGCATCGTCGGCCTCGCCACGTCTCCTCGCTCGTCTCCTGCTGACCCGGCACCGCTCCCAGAACTCCCAGATGCGCGCGTTGACAACGTTGTCAACGCGCCGGG